>WNGQ01011638.1_pt1 | contig 13634 bp, 11 predicted proteins | sample 5407661 | NCBI WGS metagenome assembly WNGQ01 (sample SAMN13153382, study PRJNA577476) | soil metagenome | isolation source: 60 cm soil or saprolite under Garry oak tree replicate 2 | place: USA:California | collected 2016-06-15
TCCGCCGATCTCAGGTGCCAGGCCCCGCAAACCGACCAGACACGAAATCAAAAATGTAGTGGAGACCTTTTTGTTCCTGGTCCTGCAAATCAACAACTTCCGATTTCGCACCCCCCTCAACCATGAAATTTCGGCTAGAGCAGGTTAGACCCCGTTCCTTGACTGGGACAAGATCATTGCTGCAGAACTGATGAGCGCGAATAATCTTTCTTAAGACGGAAGTATCGCCCAGAGCTAACCATGGAGTTTGTGTAGGGGCTCGCCGCGCCCGGAATATTAGTGAACGAACCTGTGACAGCGTCGGCCGACTGCAAGCTGAAGTTTGAATTTGTCCACGTCAGAACCAGTTCTTTGTTCAGCGTTTGAAATCCAGGCGAGCGGGCGGGGCCACGCTCGAAGAATACTTGATCGTTGCATAATCATAATAACCGGCAGTATCTGTCGAGTATCCCGTGACCAAAACGTTGCCGCCGCTATCCACGGTCATGGCAGATGCGTAATCACCCCCATTTCCGGGCCCTTTGTACTCGTTGGTCCACAGCGGCACACCCGCTCCCGAGTACGCCACCGTCGCATAGCCCACACCGAACACCTCATACGAATATCCAGTCACGAACACGTTGCCGCTACTGTCCACCGCTATAGCGGTCGCCGCGTCAGAAACGTTGCTCGGCCCCGTGTAGCCGTTGGTCCAGAGAGGCACACCCGCCCCCGAATAAGCGACCGTCGCGTAATGCCGGAAATGGTTAGTGGCAGTCGAATATCCCGTCACATAGACATTGCCGCTGCTGTCCACCGCGACGCCGGACGCGCGGGCGTCGCCGTTGCCCCGCAGATTGAAGCGATTGGTCCAGAGCGGTACGCCCGCTCCTGAATAACCCAACGTAGCATAATCATACTACGCATTGGTCCCCGTGGAATATCCGGTGACGATGACGTTCCCGCCCTTGTCCGCCGCTATAGCCGTGGGCACATCGGTCGAGTTGACTGGTCCGCCGTAGAAGTTGGTCCAAAGCGGCACGCCTGCGCCCGAGCAGGCCACCGTCACATAGTCCCCTGCGTCCGTCGCGGGCGATTGTCCCGAAACGAATACGTTGCCGGCCCCGTCCACAGCCATGACGAGGGTTTCAGCGTTGCCGCTCCCGGGAGCGTAGCGATTGGTCCAGAGCGGCGCGCCGGTCTTTGAATAGCATATCGTCACATGCTCAACATTAGGGATGCCAGAGGAGTATCCTGTGACGATGACATTGCCGCTGCTGTTCACCGCAACCGCGGTGGCGTGGTCGGGACCATTCGCCGACCCGTCGTAGCGGTTAGTCCAGAGCGGCATACCAAGCGGGGAATAAGCCAGCGTGGCATAATCCGTATCTCCTACAGCGCCAGTTGAAAGGCCCGTCACGAACACGTTGCCGCTGCCGTCCACCGCCACGGCTTGAGCTTGGTCCTCAGCGCTCGCGGGCCCGTCGTAGCGGCTAGCCCATAACGGCACTCCTGAGTTCGAATATGCCACCGTCGCATAATCGTTGTAGTACGGATACGTGCCTGTCCCAGCCGAATACCCCGTCACGAAGACGTTGCCTCCGCTGTCCACCGCTATTGCCTTCGCGAAATCACTGCCGTTACCTGGCCCGTGGTACCGATTCGTCCACAGGGGCAGACCATCGGCCCAGGCCCTTGGCGCTAGTCCAGCCAGCTCGCTAAGCAGCGACGTGGCAATGAGAGTTATGTAGGCTGGTGCTGGCTTCATATGGGGTTACCCTTGTTTTGCATGGTGTGCTCTTTGGGTGTGTTACGGAGAAAGAAATAAAAATGTGCGTCGACGACCGTCAATCTTCGCTTCTCGTCATCCCAGTCGAGTGGGAGAGCCTGGTCCTTAAAAAGCCCGCTGTACTGTTGGAGTACGCTCCGAATTTTGGGCCCTAAAATAAAGATTATGTTCTGCTGGGAAAGCCCGTCGCGAAGCTCTGCTTCCTTCTTGCCCTCTTCGGAAGACAAGTACGTGTGCTCGGGGTATCCGTCTGTAACAAAAACGTCTTCCGGTGTCAACATGGAGCCCAGAATGCATATGCGGGCAAAGCATGGGCGAGCAAAAAAACGCCTGTGCAGTCCCATAAAAAGGAGCGGCCGTTCTCCTCGTAATTAACTCCCGCCCGTGGTGGCCACCCCTGGGGCACCGAACTGGTCGAGTGGAGCGGAGGCGCGACTGGTTTAGACCAATGGCTTCCGATGTGTCTGCCCTTTCGACGATTGTGGCACATGGCTATCGGGGCGGAATAAAAGCGGCAAGTGGAAAGCAGAACTCGGGCTTGGCAGTCTTCGTCCAATTGAATTCTTACGCCGCTCACTCAGGATCGCGCCGGTTCCACTGTCCCGGAATGTGCGGCCCGAGAACTTAAGCGATCCTCCTTTTCTATCTCGCTGGATACTTCCTCAAGAATGGCCAGTGCGTACGAGATGGCCGCATAAATCTCGGCAAGCACGCCCCATAGAATTTTTCCAGGATATCTTCCGGATCGCATCCGTGGAGGAACCAGCGGTAAACCGAGCTCACAGGAATCCGCTTTCCGGCGAGCCGCGCACGGCCTCCGCAGGTCCCTGGAGTTTTGACGATGAATTGGCCGATTTCCACAAGCGCACTCTGCCATGACCTTCGCGGCAGCGCAAGGAGGTTGCAACTAGACTACTCCGGCCCCTTCACGCTTGGTCAGGATTCCAACCCGCCCAAGCCGTCTCGAATACAACTTCATGTCGCGGTTGACGCTACGCGGGTGAGATCGGGTGCGCCGACCGAGCCAAAGCCCGGCAAATAGTCTGGCTCAAAAAATTTCACTTGAATTTTTTCCTGATCGGATGAAGGTTTTTCCCTTGTCAGTTTAAACCAAAGCAAAATTATGACTAAACCAATTCCAGATGGATTCCAAACGATCACGCCGCAACTCGTTGTGTCGGACGCCGCCAAAGCGATCGAGTTTTACAAGAGCGCTCTGGGCGCGCAGGAAAAGGGACGGTTCATGGCGCCCGACGGCAAGGTCGTGATGCATGCAGAATTGAAAATCGGCAGTTCCGTGCTGATGCTCGGCAGTGAGTTTCCGCCGCATTGTCTTTCGCCCAAAAGCCGCGGCGGCACAAGCGTCTCGCTCTACCTTTACCTCGAGAACGCCGACGCCGCGTTCGAGCGCGCGGTGAAGGCCGGTTGCACGGTGAAGATGCCGATGACCGACCAGTTCTGGGGCGACCGCTTCGGTCAGGTGGAAGATCCCTTCGGCCATCAATGGTCTTTTGCCACGCACAAACAGGACCTCACGAAGGACCAGATTGCCGCGAACGCCAAGGCATTCTTTGCGAACATGGCGAAGAAGTCCGCGCCGGAGATGGCGCACGCCTGACCCGTCGTTTAGACGCAGAGAGCGCAAAGCTCCGGAGAGGTTCGCAGAGGAAATGTTTCAAATTTTGCGTGTCTGCGCGTTCTCTGCGCGCCCTGCGTTAAGTTCTCGCCGATCCTAACGCAACCTCGAAAAAACTGAGTGATACGGATCACTGATAACTGATAAGAGAATTGCTTTTTGCGCCCCGTCGATTCATTGACGCTGAGCGGGTGAAGCTGTCGTTGTCATGCGCATCTACTCCCTCGCCCCGTGGGCGCGCAGGTATTCGGCGATTGCGGGCCTCTGGCAGTGTTGCGCCCAGCCGAGCGGCGTTCCCTCCCAGATCGTGTCCCTGATCTCGAGGCTGGCGCCGCGCTCCACCAGGAGTCGGACCACATCGTAATGACCGGCGCAAACGGCCTGGTGCAGGGGTGTCGAGTGGGCGTGGTTTCCTTCGGGATTGTACCGGTTGGGGTCTTCGCTCGCGTCAAGCAGGCTCCGGACCATCTCCACATGACCCTGTTGTGCCGCCAGAACGAGTGCGCGATGACGATCCTGCCTGTCCGCCGTGGCAAGCCGATGCCGCGCGTCGTCAAGGCGGCCCAGTCCGGCGGCCGCGGCGAGGGTTTCAACTCGTGCGCCGCGACGCGCAAGCGCTTCGGCGGCATCGCCATAACCGAAGGCGAGGGCGGTCATCAATGGCGAGGTCCACCTCCCGGCGCCGCGCTCATCGACTGCCGCGCCATAATCGAGCAGCAGATCGACAAGCGGAACCTGCACGCCCGCTTGCGCGGGATGGCAACTCGAAACGAGCATGCTCATGGTGGTGCATTGCCCGCCGTACATGTCCGCCAGTGCATCGGGCTCGGCGCCGGCCTCCAGCAGCATCCGCGCGACCTCAACCGCGTTCTTTGGCGTCTTCTGCCGGTGGCCTTCGACGCCGTTGGCCGCAACGTAGTGAAGGAGCGTGGCGCGGTGCTTCGGCGGATCGTGAGCAGTGATCCTGGCCGACCGCGCGCGCACCAGTTCCGGATCGGCACGCAGCCGGCGCTCCAATGTCCCGGCGTCGCCCGTGATCACTGCCTCCGCCGCCGATTCGAAGCGATAGACCCGCGAATCGTCACGCGTGACCGCATCTACATACTCCGCGAGCGCAGACCAGTCAGCAAAGCTATACCATCGGGCGATCGCCAGTTGCGAGTCGGTAAGATCCAGCGTGACGCTGCGGACTTCGGTTTCCGTCATTCTCTTCGGCAGCCACGGGATCTTGTCATCCAGGAGTCGCGGGTGATGCTCGTGAAACATGCGGATCGCGTCCCGGTCGCCCGCGTTCCATGCTTCCAGGAGTTGTTCCGCCTGTCGCTGATACGCCTCCAGGGGTGAACGAAACGGCAGGTGCGTGCTTTCCATAACGGCCTACGGATGAGCTATTGGTCCCGGACCATCTCCGCCGTCCTTTGAAATTCTCCCCAGGCGACCGGCTGAACAGATTGCGCATTACAGTAACTTTGCTCCCTAAGCCATGGAACACGGGGCAACGTCACCTCGTAAGGCGTGCCTGCAAACTGTGAAGTTATCTGGACAACGCTGCTCACAGCGAGCCGGCAGTTGGGGTCCGCAACGGAAACGATTAGGGCGCTTCGAACTTTGCCGTCGTAGCCAAAGTCCACAGCCCAGACCTCACCTGGCTGCGGGCTTGCCATCATTCATTTCGTCCCATAGCTGAGAGCGACGCTTGGGGGATCCCAGGAGCTCTTGCTCCGGGCTTTCAGCCTGGAGCGGAAAGGGTATGGCACGCCGTTTAACGAGCTGGGCGAAAAGCATTCGCACGATGTCACCGGGCGTGGTACCAATCTCCTCTGTCACCCGTTTGGCCTCACGTAACAGTTTGCGGTCAATTCGGACCCGAAATTCTTCCGTGTTCTGCGCACTCATGTATCAATGTTGTGCCAATTTCGGAAGAATTACAACCCTAAACCCGGACTCCTGCCACTCATTGCCGAAGAGACCCGTTTACCGGCTTGAAGCAAGAGAACTTTTCCTGCCGCCTCCGATCTTTCTAACTTTGGGATTCTCTTTCGCACCCTCGACCTCCCCGGCAAGGCGCTCCGCCTCTGCTCGCTCCGCATTCGGCTTTAGGATGCGCACGTTATTTCGGCATCGGACGATGCATGAAACTGGCGAGGCAGCCCCGGCGCTGGAAGCAAGGATGGCCGAGGCTGCTTCTTTTTTCCCGCACGATTCCTTTGCCCATGAACCTCCCACCGCGAAATGGCTGCCGGCGATTCCCCCTCTCCATGACCTCCCCCTCTCCCCTTTCGAAGGGGAGATCCCAGACGTTGTTCTTTTTGATGCTGATGGTGACCCGGTCCGGCGGTCCCCACAGGGTCGTGCGCATTTTCAAATTGTTGATGCTCACGGCGGCGCCGCCGAAAGACCCGTCAGACGGCAAGGGACTGGTGGCATTGAGCATATCGGTCAAGGCGATCGATTTGGCCGGCTCGCGCAGGGGAATTTCGCGCTCCCATAGCAGCGGTTGATCCGCTGCCAGCAAGGAGCCAATGCCGCAACCCGCAGCCGCAATCACAATGAGCAAGTCTTTACGCAAACTCATAATAGGGGCCTGGGGGCCGCGCCCAATCAAAATGCCTTCGATGCAGATGGCCCATCTTAGCCTGTCCGAGGACTCACCAGCCGCGCACTTTTTGTCTGGTTACATTTTCGGCAGAGCAGTTCGATATTCTCTGCTGTGTTTGATCCACCCCTCGCCAACGGAATCACGTGATCGAATTGCAATTCTTCACGTGACCCGCAGTTACGGCAGCAACCGCCGTCGCAATTCCACACGAAAATCCGCGTATCATGTGGAATTCTCGGCCGTGCCACAGCCGCGGCGCCCTTGCCTCGCGGCGGCGGGGCTTTTGAAGCAGGCAGCCGCCGTAAAGTCGGCACCTTTACCTTTGGGAGCATTCCGCTGCTCATAGTTTTACCCCCGCCAGCGTCGCCAAGTCCTCAATCGCGCGATGTAGATTGCGCAGCATGATTACCTTTTGCGGGTTCCCGGACTTGAGGTCTTGAATGTCGCTCGCCGGCGCTTCCTTGAGCTTTTCGGTAGCGTTCTTGACGGCGTAGAACAAGTCGCTTTCCAGCGACGGATCGTTGACGATGAGGACTCTTGCGGCTTCAGCATATCCCGTCTTGTCAAGGGCCTTGGCGGCCTCGGTGTTGGCTAGGAGGTCGGGCAGCGCCCGCACTTGCTTGGAATCATTCAGCCGATTATCAAGCAGCCATTTGTGGAACCTTTGTTTGAACTGGAGGTCATCATGAAACCTCTGGCGCAAATCCTTCTTACGCATGAGCTCGTGAAACAAGGAGAATTTCCTGATATTATCCGGCGCGGGGTGGGCGGTTAGGAATTCGTTCATCGCGCGGTACGCAGACAAAAGCTCAATGATTTTCGATTTGCTCAATCGCAAATGATTGCTTAACCAATCGTATGTTTTGCCATAAAGTTGGAACAGATCGTGAACATGCTTTGCTTGCTCGTAGGCATCCCACCGAATTTTCCCCGCGACGTGCATGTCTGCCAGGAGAACAGCCAAATCCTCTTCGGTCAGATCAACGTCAAAGATCATACCCGGCATGCTCATGAACCGAGCATCGTTGGGATACTGCTCTAACAAGTGTCGGCTGGCGACGAGCCGGCAATTCCCCTCACGGACCCTGAACTTCTTACCGTTCCGTTGCACGATTATGTCCTCATAAACGCCCCCATTTTGGAATATGGAGTTTGCCAGTGCTTTCACGGCGTCTTTCTCCCAAATAAGGGCATCCAACTCGCTTTGCGACACTTGGCCGGCCTTCTGACCGACCAGGAATTGAATGCGGGGATTCGATGGGTCTAGCTCCACTTCCGAAACGGCAAACTATATTTGTGCTAAGCTGCTTATGTCAAACAGCTTACGAACCAACAGGATGTTCTTTCGATCTGGCTGCTCTGTGTCCTCTGCGTAAAATTCCTTGCGCCTTTCTGTCCTCCTTCGCGGCTGCCTCTCTCTACCCGCCGCCCGCCTTTGGTTGATGGCGTAACAACCAAGGGAAACCATTGACTGGACCCTGGCTGATGCAAAGTGGGAAATCCGCGCGTTTGACCCAGGAATCTGTTGGCTGCGACCAATGAACGTGGGTTAGCATCCCGACCGGCAACACAGAGCCTCGACATGCGGGTCGAACCAGAGAAATCGAACAACGGCGCTTGGCCCAAGAGTGGGGCATCCCTCCCTTTGAATCTTAGAGCCCGAGCGCATCAGGCGATGCTTGAGGCGGGGTTCCATCCGGACTTTCCGGCTGAGGTTGCCCGCGAAGTGCAAGCCCTCAAGCAAGGCCAGCCAAAGACTGCCGGGCTGACGGCGCGCGATTTGCGTTCGCTGCTTTGGTCTTCGATTGACAATGACACTTCGCGGGACCTGGACCAGGTGGAATTCGTGGAAAAACTTTCGGATGGCACAATCCGTTTGTTGGTTGGAATTGCCGACGTAGATTCAGCCGTCCCCAAAGGCTCGGCCACGGACCGCCAGGCTGCCGCGGAGAGCACCTCGGTTTATACCGGCGTGGCGGCTTTCCCGATGTTGCCCGGAGAACTTTCCACCGATATGACTTCGTTGCTGGATGGCCGGGAGCGTCTCTCCATCGTCATAGAATTGCACGTTCAGGATTCGGGCGAAGTGGACTGCCACGACGTTTATCCCGGCTGGATTCGGAACCAGGCAAAACTGGCTTATAGCTCGGCGGGCGCGTGGCTCGAAGGACGCGGGCCGATGCCGCAGGCGGTCGCCGCCGCGCCGGGGATGGAACTTCGCCTGCAGGCGGAGACATCGGAAAAGTTGCGCGGCATTCGCAAGCAACACGGCGCGCTCACCTTCGGCTCGGTCGAAGCCACGCCGGTGGTCGAAAATGGAGAAGTGAAAGACCTGTTCCTCCGCTGCCATAACCTGGCGGAGGACATCATCGAGAGTTTCATGGTGGCCGCCAATGTGGCCATGGCGCAGCATCTCAAGCAAAAGCGTTCGCTGTCGCTCCGGCGAGTGGTGAGGACGCCAAAGCGCTGGGACCGCATTGTGGCCATCGCCGGCCAATTCGGCGTCAAGCTTCCCTCCGCGCCCGATTCGCGAGGGCTCTCGGAATTCTTGGAGCGGCGCAAGGCTGCCGACCCCGTGCAGTTTCCGGATCTTTCGCTCTCAATAATAAAACTGCTCGGGCCAGGAGAATACATCGTCGAAACGCCCGGGGCAGAACACGAAGGCCATTTCGGACTGGCCGTGAGCGACTACACCCATTCCACCGCCCCGAACCGCAGATATGCCGATCTGGCAACGCAACGGTTGCTCAAGGCCACGGTGGCAGACCAGTCCGCGCCTTACTTGGAAACGGAATTGAGCGCCATCGCCGCCCACTGCACGGAGCGGGAGGATGCCGCCCGAAAAGTCGAGCGCCTGATGCGAAAGGTGGCCGCGGCCTGCCTGCTGGGCCGGCGCATCGGCGAAGTGTTCGAGGGCGTCGTCACCGGGGCATCACCCAAAGGCACCTACGTTCGTCTGCTGAAATTGCCCGCTGAAGGTCGGGTGGTCCGGGGCGCGCAAGGCGTTGATGTCGGCGACAAGGTGCGGGTGCGTCTGACCTGCGTGGACGTGGCGAAGGGATTCATTGATTTTGAAAGAAGATAACCGTTTAAGTAGCCACCAGGACTAACCCGCGATGGCGTAGCCACCGACGTCGTATTTGTGTAGCGTTTTCCGCACACTTGTAGGGCAGGCATCCCTGACTGCCGGTTCTCCGGGCATCCGTGCCCGGAGTGCTCGACTGGCGGCAGGATGCCGCCAGAACCGGCAGGCAAGGATGCCCGCCCCACGCTAAACACATACCCGACGTCAGTCGGCGCTGATCTGGCTCCCGATGCACAACTGCGCTGATCGATGTCACGGCTGCCTGAACAATTCCTAAAGGAGTTTTTGACCCGGATGATTCGGATGACACAGATTGAAGATGGAACGCAGTCGCAGCGCGGGTTTTATTCCCGTTCGCTTGGAAGTTGAGACTCGAGGTCCAGTGAAAGTTCGTCGCGAAGGAACGCTCACTTGAGTTACTCAAGTGCATAGCCCGCAAAATTTTTTTACGCTTGCCTTTTGCCCAACAAACACCCATCCTTCGGGCCAGTTACCCAAAAATACCTGAGTAGTTACGTCCTCAACGAGCGATGCAACTGCAGAACCGAGAGTCAAACCTATGAACACGCTTACACAAACCAAACCCCTACGACCCATTGCCCAGGGTGCCACCCTCTTGGGGTTCGTTTGCGGGATCGCTGCCTTGTATGGGCAGACAGGGCCCTTTGCTCCCACGAACTGGCCACCTACCGTGAGCCCGAGCGCCACGGTAGATTATGGCATCTTCGATCCCAACGCGGCCTTCACGACACCGGTGGGATGGAACCCGTCGGTGTCGTTAGCCGGTGGAGGCGACCAAACTTTCCAGAGCATCACCCTGTGCGGGTTGACGGGAGATCAATCGACCAGCACTTACGTCAATATCGCCGATACCGCCTATACCGCCTGGGCGGACACGCCGGTGCTGGACGTTTTGCTCCAGGTGTATGGGAACGGCAACCTGTATCACCTTGACGGCAGCGGCATCAATATCAGTTTCCTGACCGGAACGCTGCTCAGTGGGCCGCAGAATAATTTGAATGGTGTCAGCGCGGGTCTGACCCCGCCAGGGGCGGACAATAGCCAATGGAACTGGATACTGCTTAGCATCACCAATGCGATCAGCCCGATCACGAGCAATCGGTATGTGGGTTATGTCCCGCCGGATGCCGCCGGTACATTCCAGAATGGCGGGGTCAATGGTGGGACGCTACGCATTCAAAACCTCCCGGGCATCATCGTGCGCGCAGCGGCCATTGGCGCGCAAGGGGCGTTCGGCACGTCGAACCAGGTCAACGTTTTTGCCCCACCGCGTGCGTGTCCCGACGAACCGGCGGCCAACCTGGCGTTCGTGGACATTAACGCGGGGCTGACGAACCATCTGGTCATTTTGAACAATGGCGACCAGACGGTTAGCTACCAGAGCAACGTCGGCCCAGCCAACGACCGCCGCGCGGCAGTCCAGGCCACGGCCACTTATATGAACTTCGGCATTCTCAGCAACTATCTCGGAGTGCCTTGCAACTTTCCTCGACCGATGAAGGTCTGTGTCGAGGTGTATGATGATCCGGCTTTGGCAGGTGCCAGTTTTGGCCCGGAAGCCTATGCCACGGACAGCTGCGGTGACACCGCGGTGTACAAGGGTTTGCCCTATACCCTGCAAGGCTCCGACCAATGGTTAAGAATCGCCTTCGTGGTGCCCAACGTCGATCTGGCCGGCACCAACACCGCACCGCTGACGGGCGGACCACGGCTTGCCTTTAGTGTTGGTAGCGCTTTTCCATTCTTCGATCGTGTCGAGCTGGGAATTTTTCGCACGGGCACCAATACGCTGGCCGGGCTGGATCCGGACCCCACTTTTTATCTCGACCCGAGCATTTGCACGAGCAACTACGGCAATTACGCGGAGTTGGACTTGCACAATCAGATTAATAATAATTTGGCGCCGGGCAGTTCCACCGGCGATCAGCTCATGGTCCAGGAAATGGCGGGGCCGCAGAATGATCAGCGACTTTCCATTCGACCGGACGGCGGGTATAACAACATCCAATTCGTCATCCAAAACCAGGTGTTTGGTCCCACTTACCAGGACAATGCGCGGGTAGCACAGGTCTTGACTTATTACGACGACCCGGCCATCGCAGGGGCGACCTTATATCCCGGGGTGTATCAGAGCTGGGTCGGTGGGGTCTCCTCGCTGAAGTTTCCGAATCCAAACACGGGGGTGACCTTGCGGGGAACGGATAAATGGCTGGATGCTTATTTCGAACTTCCGGACGCCAATTTCGCTGGCGTCAACCAGGGGCCGCAATCATTGGTAAGGTACCAGACGACCCGAGCCAGGGCGGGCGACCCGACGAGCGGTTACGTGCATGTGACCCGCGCGCGTTACGCGGTTATCCGTCCCTGCGGGCCTTACGCAGGGGTCAATCTGCTGCAGACCAACAAACCGCTGGCGGATTTGGGGGACACGGTGAACGGGTTTCAGGACAATTTCAGCGGCGCGACGCGGAACACCAATTGGGTTGCACTGGGCGCCGGAGGTGATGGCTATTTGCAACAGGGCGGGCTGCTCAAAGTTTTCGCCAGTCATGGGGACCCCAATCACCTGGTGTACCAGCGGCCAGGATATAGTAACGATGTACAGGAAGTGCTGGCCCGCATCCGTGTGGTGGTCTTCCAGGGCGGCGATGCCTCGCGCGCGGGCATCGGGCTCGGCATCGGCACCGACAGCCAGGGGCTGAACTTTCTTTTTCGGGATTACACCAACGAGGCGCCCGTCCGACATTTCCAATTCCGTGACGATGGTCGCGCGTGGGGTCCTACCAGCCTGACCAGCGCCTGGACCAATAACACTTGGTACTGGTTGCGGCTGCGCCAGGAATCCAGAATGGATGGGAGCAATACAGTTTTCGGCAAGGTCTGGCAGGCCGATTGGGTGACGCGCGAACCTGCGGGTTGGCAACTGACCTGGGCTGATTCGGCGCTGCCCACGCCTCATCGGACGGGGTATGCCGGGCTGACGGCCTCGAGCAATGACGGGCTGGCGCAGTACGAAGTGAGCTACTTTTTACTGAAGGCGGCCGGGTTGCCAAGCATCCAAGTATCGGCTGCGGCCAGCCCGCCGGCGATACGACCACCGTTGTTCATCGGCGGCGGCGTTACGGCCAGTCCAACTAATGTCATTGTGAATTGGTTTGGCTCGGGCGCTTTGGTCGCGTCAGACGCGGTAACCGGTCCCTGGACAAATGTAGTCAGCACCACGAACAGCTACGTGACGCCAGTGTCCAGGTTGAAAGCCGCCGAGTTTTATCGCCTCCAGTACGCGCAATAAATGCCGAATGGCCGCGCACATCCTTCGCGAGTGCAAGCCGGTTTCCGCGCCGCTTTAACTTCAGTTTTGCTGTGGGCAGGGGATACCGCGCTACCCCTGCAAGCGCAGGTGCCGCCGGTGATCAGCTACCAGGGGCGATTTGCTGCGGCGGGCACGAATTTCAGCGGCACTGGGCAGTTCAAGTTTGCGCTCGTTACCAGCAACGGCACCGCGACTCTTTGGAGCAACGACGGTACCAGTTCAGCCGGAGGGGAGCCGAACAGGGCTGTAAGCATTGGGGTGACTCAAGGATTATTCTCAATCTATCTCGGGGACACTACGGTGAGCAACATGCAGCCGATTCCCTGGACGCTGTTCACCAACGCCGATACTTTCTTGCGGATTTGGCTTGGCGAAAGCACGAATGGTTTTGTCCAATTGTCGCCCGACCAACGCCTCGGGTCGGTCGGATACGCGATGATGGCGGCGAATCTTCCAGACCAAGCACTGACCAGCAACAAACTCGCGCCGGGAGCCGTGCTGACCCAAAACCTGGCAAACGGCGCCGTGACCAGCGCTCAACTGGCGACCAATTCGGTGACGATTCCTGCCATTCTGAATGGCGCTGTGACCGCGTCTAAACTAGCTGCGGGGTCAGTCACGGCTGCTGCCATCGCCGATGGGACCATCACTCAGGCCAAGCTCAATTTCCAGCTCGGCTATCTCAACGCCCAAAACCCGCCTTATGGCGCCAAGGGTGACGGGGCGGCAGATGACACCGGGGCGATCCAGGCGGCGCTCAACGACGTATCGGCCCAGGGTGGGGGCGTCGTTTTCCTGCCACGCGGAAACTATCGAATCCTCACCCACTTAGTCATTCCAGCGCAGGCCACTTTGGCGGGAGTCTGGCGGGCGCCAACTGCGGCGTCGCAGAACCTGGGCAGCTCACTTTTGGCAGTCGAGGGGGCGGGCAGCACCTCGGGAGTGCCCTTCATCACTCTTCAAGGCAACAATTCGACTTTGGAAGGAGTAACGATCTTTTATCCCAACCAGGTGATAAGTAACACTCCGTTACCCTATCCGTGGGCGATTCGCGCCGGTGGCGGAGACAATGTGACGGTTCAGAACGTCCTGTTAGTCAACCCGTATCTGGGCGTGGACCTGGCGACCTATCCCTCGGGCCGTCATTTAGTGCGCGGCGTGTATGGCCAACCGCTGTTGGTTGGAATCGCTGTCGATCAATGCTACGACATT
>WNGQ01022653.1_pt1 | contig 13631 bp, 12 predicted proteins | sample 5407661 | NCBI WGS metagenome assembly WNGQ01 (sample SAMN13153382, study PRJNA577476) | soil metagenome | isolation source: 60 cm soil or saprolite under Garry oak tree replicate 2 | place: USA:California | collected 2016-06-15
ATGCGATAGTAGTTCCGTCTTTTGAACGTACGGTATTCATACCCTTCTTTCTTACCTTTCACTCAGACCAAACTCGCTACCATCCTGACCAACAAATTGTCCGGTTGGCCGATGTTCGTCAACGTAGAAAGTATACCGTATAGGAGCGAATAAAACTTCTTCGATCTTGCTCTCACTACATGGGCATAAGTGTCATTCACATGTTGCGGTTCAATGAAAATGAATCAGGAGGCCCGGTTACTACCTAACCGAGCCTGCAAAACATATAGAGAAATGTTGTTAACTCATCACCACCGTAATCCCATCCGGGTCCTGTAACGTAGCCGGAGAGAGCTCAGGTCGATGGATCTCGAAAAAGTCGATACCATAGACATCATCAGCAGTGGGCTGTGCATTGGGACCAGTCCAGACGTTGATGCCCAGGTGGTGATGATAGCCCTCCCACGATAGAAAATCAGCACTCCCAGGCAGACCAATCACCAGGTTCAGTCCTAATGCTTGATAGAACGATGTGCTACGCGCAAGGCTACCAACGTTGAGATGCATATGCCCCAGGCGTAATCCTGCTGAGAAGCGCTCGAAAGAGCGTGCCTGTTCCAGCAGGTTATCTATATTAAGTGGTAATGTGCCCATAGATAGCTTGCCCTGACTGAATTGCCACTGTTCACGTGGTCGATCTGCGTAGATCTCGATACCGTTGCCCTCAGGATCGCTCAGATAGATTGCCTGGCTTACCAGGTGGTCCGAGGCACCGGATATGGGGATGCGTTGCTCGATAGCGTGCTGTAAAAAGGAACCCAGTTCAGCATCATCAGGCAGCAGCAGTGCGAAATGATATAGGCCCGCGCTACGCCTCTGCCTGGGTTTCCCATTTGGGAGATGGCGCAGTTGCAGTACTTCTCGCGTACCGGCGCCCAATCCCACCGTACCATTTTCCTGTCCACTCTCGTCTCTTATGACTGAGAGACCTAACTGTGTATAATATTCGATGCTACGCGCGAGATTTTGAACGCGCAAAGCAACTCTACGTACCGGCCAGTCAGTATCTATAGCAACTTCTTGCAGGATAGGTTCACTATTCATAATTTGCCCCTTTGCGGTGGTTAAAATCTAACTTACAAATGATTAATAACTAACAATAGTATAGTATATTGTATGCGTTATTGCAATATGCCAATGTGGTCATGCTGCCTTGTCTCGTTTGCCTGGATCAGGTAAGATAGCAGCAAAGAAGAATATTCTCGTTCCTCTCTCGTGAAGAGAAACGATCGCTGTAGATGACGTTCACAAAAGGAAAATATGGAGCCCAAATCACCCGCACGTCGATCATCGCGCGCTAGCTCCCAGCAAAAGGGTGAGGCGCTGGTGCGAGCGGCGCGGGAAGTGTTTGCCAGGCAGGGTCTGAATGTGCCGCTGGACGAGATCGCGCAGCGCGCCGGTGTTAGTCGTACAACTATGCGTCGGCATTTCCCGGATCGCGCCTCGCTGTTCGCTGCCATCTTTGAGGAGAATGTCAACCACCTGGAACGCCTGCTGCGACAGATTGGCGACGCACCCGATGCGTTTGAAAAGCTGATGGCTGCTATTATCGAGCAGCAGGCCATAAATCGCGGATTCACCGAACTTTCCTTCTATATGGGCTATGGACATCCCACGAAAGAGGAGGCCGTCACTGCTTTTGCGCAGAGCATCGAGGAATCGCTGCTGCGAGCGCGCATGATCATCGATGAACCGTTGCGCCGTGCAAAACAGGCAGGGCGAGTGCGCGCTGATGTGGATATCGACGATGTTGAATTGATGGTGATGATGGTAGGTTCTGCCGTCGACCACGGCCCTGGTATCCCTCCATCGGCCAACGGTCAGCGCGCGCTCATGCTCCTGTTTGATGGCTTACGACCGCGCTAACCTGGCCTATTTTGTCATCTGCAATCGCCCGTGTTAGCGCGCTTTGTAGCGCCTGAAAGCGGTGTAGCGGCAGTGGATGCTTCGTGCTATAATATGGACAAGGTGGAAAGTAGCAACAAAACCTCCCATCCTATAATTACCCTGCAAATATTCAAACCGAGCAATAGGTGCTGCTAAACCTTTGCATAGGAGTATTCTTATGAGCAGCGAAATTAATCAGAAAAATAAGTCGGTATCCATTCCCGGCACCGGTCGTAAAGCGGTGCCACTTGCTATGGCGACGGGTCCAATCGAGTATACTCCAGGCGATCAAGAGCTCCCAGTCCAATTAACCACGCTTGCTGACATGTTGCAGTGGGCGCAGAACTGGGCGCGCTCAAAGTCGGTCTGGCCGTTGGGATACGGTCTGGCCTGCTGTGCTATTGAGATGATGGCGGCGGCGCAGGCACACTATGATCTATCGCGCTTTGGTTCCGAGGTCTTTCGTTCCAGCCCACGTCAGGCTGATTTAATGATCGTGGCCGGTACGGTCTCCGTCAAGATGGGGCCACGCCTGCGTCTTCTATGGGAGCAGATGCCAGAACCCAAGTGGGTGCTGAGCATGGGGCAATGTGCGAACTCTGGCGGCGAATTTTATGATAGCTACTATACGGTCCAGGGCGTCGACACCATCGTACCAGTTGACATCTATGTCCCTGGTTGCCCTCCTCGTCCAGAGGCACTGATTGAGGGGATCCTGAAATTGCGTGAGAAGATTGCCAAGCAGGGTCTGAAAGTCCGTGGTGAGAAGGAAATAGAGGTGTAGTATATGCGAGGTATCCTTGAGGGCATGGGCTTGACCTTCAGCCACCTTTTTCGGCCGAAGGTAACCAGGCTCTATCCCTACGAGAAGCCCAAGCTGCCCGCACGCAGCCGAGGTCTGATCCAGTTGATTGCCGAGGAAGGACTGCATACCGAGTTCAACTTGAAATGTGAGGCTTGTCTTCTGTGTGAGAAGGCTTGCCCACCTCGCGCTATCACCATCGAGTATGAGCCGTTGCATCATTGGAAAGAGCGTCCGTGGTACAAGTCCTACATTCGTGAGGGCGCCGAAAAGTTTACGCCTCGCAAGATACCCCCGGCCTCCGGCACTCCAAAGGCCGGATTTTACTCGCAGCGCATGGCTGAGTACGCGGTGGACTATCTCAATAAGCCCGTACCTGCGTGTGTGGCTATGCCGGTCAAAGATTATCTGGAGCCGGGAATAGACCTTGCTAAGGTTGATGCCCTGCTTGCAACCTGGTCCTATGAGGCTGGGACCATACCAGGCTTGCTTGATGCCATTATGGATATTTACGGCTATCTCCCATTGCAGGCCGCAAAGCGCGTGGTCCAGGCGCGTGGCGTCGATTTGAGCGATATCTTTGGTATTGCGACGATGAGTCCTAAGTTCAAACCTGCACCGGCGGTGAAAGGTATCACGCGCGACGACCAGCCTGTACGTGACTGGGCGCCCGATCAGCGCGGTGTTTGGGGTAATATTCATCATGTGAGGCAGCCAGATGCCTGAGAAGAATTCGTTTCGTGTATTGCGTCGGGCGGAAGATTCCGATGCCCGCCCACTTGCCGCTTATCGTAGTCTTGGTGGCTATGCTGCGCTGGAAAAGGCCATTCGCCAGCAGACGCCCGAGCAGATCATTCAACAGGTGGTTGACTCTCGTCTGCGTGGCCTGGGAGGCGCCGGTCGCCTGGCTGGTGAGAAATGGCGCCTCGTCCGCAAAGCCAACGATGAGCAGAAATACGTTATCTGTAATGCGTATGATGCCGATAGCCGCTCGTATGTTGCTCGTACGTTGCTGGCTCTCAATCCCCACCAGGTGATCGAGGGGATTGTGCTTGCCGCGTATGCCGTGGGGGCGTCTGAGGCGTATTTGTTCACACGTAGCCTCTACACTGAAGGCATCGCTGCTGTGCAGACAGCTTTGGGTGAGGCGTTGGACGCGAATCTCGTTGGTCGCTTCCCCGCGCAGTATGGATTGTGGGATAAGCCGACCTCTATTAACAATGTCGAGACGCTGGCCAATGTGCCACTCATTATTAACGAAGGCGCTGCGGCTTTCGCCGGTAGCGGCACGGTGATCACAGGCGGCTGCAAGATATTGACCGTCCATGATTTCGCGGTCGATGCCGAACCGACGCTCGTCGAGGTTCCCTTTGGCACGACCCTGCGCGATATTTTAACCCAGGCCGGTGTGCGTCGTGCTGACGATGAGCTTCGTGCTATCGTTGTGGGAGGTGCAGAGGGTGGCGCTTTACCCGCATCTCTGCTCGATACACCGTATGACTTTGATGCTATTGAAAACGTAGGCGCGATCGTAGGCCCTGGTGTCATTGAGGTCTTGCCCGTTGCTACCTGTATGGTGGCCTGGGCGATGGAGCGCAGCCGCTATCTCGGCAAAGAGTCATGCGGTAAGTGTGTGCCTTGCCGTCTCGGTGTAAAACGTATCGAGGGTATTCTTGAGGGCATCGTGAGCGATCTGGGCGTCAGCGGTGATCTTGACGTGCTAGATGAGTTCGCGGATTATGTGCCGAATGGGTCGCTCTGTGGCTTCGGCGTGCAGGCAACCAACCCGCTCAAGACGGCGAAGCGCTACTGGCCCGAACATTTCACGACGCACATTCAGGAGCAGCAGTGTCCGACGAAAACCTGCCTGCCTGTGCGTGCTCATCGTTTTGTAACGAAGCATGTCTTGCCGTAGGGTACTGGGTACGGTCTACGGACCCATCTCTTTTCTTACTTTTGAAGAGGAAATATATGGCTATATCAGTCCGAGATAATTTTTCACCGGCCGCGCCGGAGCCGCAAGGTCCTATCATACGGAATGATGTTGGGCACCCGAGCTTTACGATTACCATCGATGGCAAAGTGATGGAGGCTTATGAGGGGCAGACTATTCTGAGCGTGGCGGTTGATCACGGTATAGAAGATATCCCTAATCTCTGCAATGATGAGAAACTGGAGCCGACATCTGCCTGCCGCATGTGTCTTGTGCATATCGAAGGCGTTGAGCGGCCTCTGCCCTCCTGCAATACGGCCGCGACCCCTGGTATGGTGGTGAACACGAACTCCGACGAGCTCTTCCATATTCGTCGCACCAACCTGGAGATGATGCTCTCCGATCACAATGCCTACTGCCAGCCGCCCTGCCAGATCGATTGCCCGACGCATATCGATATCCCTGGCTACCTGGAGCTGATCGCGAAGGGTTCGATGAAGGAGGCGGCGCGTCTCGTTAAAGAGGTTCTGCCATTCCCTTATATCCTCGGTCTGACCTGTCCCGCGCCCTGCCAGAAGGCTTGTCGTCGTGCGCTGGTCGAAGAGGAGATCGCTATCTGCCGTATGCACGGTCATGCCGCTGAGTCGAGCCTACTCGATCCGCCTGTGCCATTTGTCCAGGACCTGCCGACCGGCAAAAAAGTTGCTATTGTCGGTGGTGGTCCTACCGGTTTAACCTGCGCCTACTATCTCGCGCTCAAAGGACACTACTGCAAGGTCTTCGATATGCAGCCTCAAGCTGGTGGCATGTTGCGCTACGGTATTCCTGAATATCGCTTGCAGAAGGATATGATGGACCGCGAACTGAGCCACGTCTGGCAACTGGGCGTAGATCAGCAATATAATGTCAAACTGGGCGAGGACTTCACCATCGATGACCTGTTCGCCACGGGCTTCGATGCCGTCTACCTGGCGATTGGCTGCTGGACCAGTAACCCTTTGAATGTTCAGGGTGAAGATGCCGAGGGCGTAGTCAATGCCATCTCCTATCTCGGTGAAAAGGTTGAAGGCAAACCCGTTCCCGTGAAACAGGGTAACGAGGTTGTCGTCATCGGTGGCGGTTTCACCGCGTTCGACTGTACCCGCACATCCCTGCGCCTGGGCGCGAAGGTGCACACGATGTATCGTCGCGGTCGCACAGAAATGGGCGCGACGATGGAAGAGGTCGAGGACGGCGAGGCCGAGGGCACAGACCTGCAACTCTATGTCAGCCAGACGCGCATCGTAACTGAAAATGGCAAGGTGGCAGGCGTCGAGTTCCAGCGTAACAAGCTGGGTGAGCCGGACTCCAGCGGTCGCCGTCGCCCGGTGCCTATTCCCGGCTCCGAGTTCGTCCTGTCCTGTGATACCGTAATCCCCGCTATTGGTCAGGCCGTGGATACGGCTGTGCTCGATGACAAGTCAGGCGTGAAGTGGACGAAGTGGAAGACCATCCAGACCGATCCACATAACTATATGACCGACCGCTACGGCGTCTTTGCCGGTGGTGACTGTCAGATGGGTGCGAAGACGATCATTGAGGGTGTGGCACAGGGAAAACTCGGTGCTCGCTCTATGCACGCCTTCCTGATGGGCGATGAAATGAAGAACGTGTCGCATCGCCTGGAATTGGAGGAGCGCAAGCCGGACCTCTTCGACATCGTGCCCTATAAGCCCGTCGAGCCGAAGGTCAAGATGCCCATGCTGCCCTACGAAGAGCGCAAGCGCAACTTCAAGCTGATCGAGTCAGGCTATCTCAAAGAGCAGGCCGAGAGAGAGGCTGGTCGCTGCTTGCAGTGCGTCTGTCCCGCTGCCGGACAGTGCGATCTCCAGAAGTACAGTATCGAGCATGGACTGGCCGATAACCGCTTCCACGACGGTGAGCCGAGCGACTACCACGACTACGAAGTGGATCTCTCACACAGCTTTATCCTGCGTGACGCCAACAAGTGCATCAACTGTACGCAGTGTGTGCGTGTCTGCCACGATGTCATCGGTCCCGACTGCTACGGTATGTTTGGTAAAGGCTTCGATACCATCGTTTCGACACCCTTCAACGTCAGCCTGCACGATACCGACTGCGTCTCCTGTGGCGCCTGTGTGCAGGTGTGTCCGACTGGCTCGCTGATGATGGCTGAGCGCTACCTGGCGCGCTATTCCTTCGCGCTCGATCGCTGCATCTTCTGTGGCGACTGTGTCGAGGTATGCCCTCACGGTGCACTTGGTGAGACGCCCAACTTCGAGCTATCGTTCTTCAACCGCTTCGGTGAGGACGTGACGCTGGAGAAGGACGACCTGGCCAACGCACCCAACTACCTGGTACGTCAGCGCCTGCCACGCAGCAAGAAGAGCTTGCCGGTCATGAGTCCGCTGGTGCGCCCTCTGCCCACTCGTGGTATTCGCGAGTAATTACATGAGTTATCCTGGTAACTATTCAGATTACGCCTTTGGGGCGGCCATGGCGTTGATCAATGGGGCGATTGTAACGCTTGCCACACTAGCAAATGAATGACGGCACGAAATTTGCCCCAATCGCTCCAGTTACCGGAGATAGCTCGACTGTAGGGAGATTGTAGCTCTGCAAGATGTGCCGCTATTGTAGGGAGTTCGCGGGGCTCGATCTCACGAAACGCCTCGACATGCTCATCTTCGTCGAGCACACCGAGTGTACCCCCGACCTCGTTGAGCAGGAAGGCGAACGTGTAGAATACCGGCTCATCGCCACCATCGGTTGTGCGATATGCCGCCGCTGCCAGGAAGCTCTCGGTATGCGTAGTCAGGCCGGTCTCCTCGTGGGTTTCGCGCAGCAGCGCATCAAAAATGCTTTCCTGGTGGTTTATACCACCAGTAAGTAAGCGGTAGGCATCGGAGGGATAAAAAATCTTCTTCATGGTGAGCAGGCGTCCGTTGAGGCGGCGGATAACCATGCAGACTTCGCCGTAGCGGTCCTTGCGGTTCAAGGGATCGAAGTGTGTCGTTTGGCCGAGATCGGTGATGTTGACTATGGGTTGTCCATAGCGCTCGGCCAACAGGGTAAGCTCGTCTTGTGTGTCGCGAGGTAGATACGTAAACATAGGTCAATCTCCAGGGCTACAGACTACAAATTCATCATCTGTTGAGCGACGGATATGCCGTGTTCGAGAGCCAGGTGTACGCGCCCGCCCGTGAAGGCATCGCCGCAGAATGCCAGCCCGGCTGGGAGCGTGAGCGTATTCAATGCCTCAGCGTCTGCCTTCGTGGCAGGAAGAGCGTAGCGCCAGCGCTGGATATCGCTAAAAAACGGCGTTGGTAGCGCTTCGTCGATCAGTGCTGCCACGCGCTGTGCAACATCGCGGTAGATCTCAGCATCGTCGCTTTCCCAATGCTGCTCGCTGTAACGCGGTGCCATCTGGGCGATAAGCAGACCGGCATCCTGGGGAGCGCGTTCAGGAACTTTCTCGTGCTCCCATGCCAGCCATGAAATATCGTGAGCTTTATCTGTATTAACAAGCGCATAGTATGGGCGCGTCTGTGGTCGAGGTCGATAGCCCAGCATTACCGAGAGCAGTGGATTGTAGCGCGCTGTCCCAAGCTGTGCGCAGATGCCATCGGACAGATTTTCATTGGTAAACGTGCTTGCGCGCACAAGTTCGATTGCCTGGGGCGCGGGCAGCGTGACGAGGAGATGGATGTAGGGACCTACGGTGTGTGCTGAGGTATCGGTAAGCAGCCAACCTTTGGATGTTTGCGCGATATGGTGAATGCGCGTCTCCAATTGGATATCCAGATCGGTTGCCATGAGCTTTGAGAGCGTGGTCAGGCCGCTACGATAAGACCACTTTGGCTCAGCGTTCTGTACGGGATCGCCCTCTTGAATGTGTTCTGCACCGTCGAAGATCCACACCGGCTTCGCAATATCGATGAGGTCAGGGGTGCGAAAGCGCTCAGTAACGAGTGCGCTGCTGGCCGAATTGCCGCTCTTTATATATTGTGCGCCATGATCGTAGATGAAGCCCTCGCGTTGGCGCGTGGCGGCCCGTCCACCAACGCCGCGACTCTTTTCGAAGAGCGTCACCCTGTAGCCAGCGTCAAGCAAAGTATGGGCAGCGGTGAGGGCGCTGGCACCTGCGCCGATGATAGCGGTCGAGGAAACAATGTGTTTGTTCATGAATTAGCTGGCCATTTCACGGGCCTTATTTTCTTTCCAGAGATAGGAACGCGCAAGCATCTCTTCAGCGTTTTTCATCGCGAACTCGGTGACATTGCCGCCCATGATGTGCGCGATTTCACGCACACGTTGTTCTGGACGTAACTCGTTCACAATGGTCATAGTACGGTTGTCAAAAATTTGCTTATTCACATTGTAGTGCGTGTCGGCAAAGACCGCAATCTGCGGCAGGTGTGTAACGCAGATCACCTGGTGATTGCGTGTAAGCTGCCACAGCTTCTCACCGACAACCTGGCCGCTGCGACCACTGATGCCGGCGTCGATTTCGTCGAAGATAAGGGTGGGGGTGGCATCGGCGTCGGAGAGGATGGTTTTGAGAGCCAGCATCAGCCGCGATGTTTCTCCACCGGAGGCGATCTTCGTCAGCGGTTTGAACGGCTCGCCCGGATTGGGTGCTATCAAGAACTGCACACGATCGACACCGGTCAGATCGCAGGCGTAGTATTGTTCTGGCTGATCGTGCAGGCTGGCTGGCACTCCCTCTTCATCGGGATTTAGTGATGGTGTCGAGGCGGTCCTCGATTTCGCCGAGACGACGTGGATTATCCTCGATATCGGTCTCGTAGCTACCGATGGTTGCGGCGACATCCTCTAACTGGTAGATCGCCTCAGAGAGGTTTTCCTCGTATTCCTCCATATTGCGGTCGAGACGAACCAGTTCGGACAGGCTGCGTTGGGCGATACGTAACTGATCAAGCGCAGGCTTGTAGTCGTCGCTGGCGAGGTCTGAGCCCTTGATGGCACCGTAAATCAGGGTGCAGAGTTCGCGCAGGCGTTCGGCGTTGCTCAGCACTTTGCGCTCGGACTCAAGATCTTCCACTTCATCAACGCGTAGAGTCGCTTTGTCGATCTCTTCGATTTCGAAGCGCAGAAATTCGGCGCGTCGTTCCTGTTCGCGCTCATTTTGTAGCAGTGATTGCAGCGTCTTGCGGGCATTGCGCCACTCGCCAACCCTGCTGCTCAACTCCTCGCGCAGCGTCAACAGTTCGGCATAGCGATCGAGAAAATTGATGTGCTGGTCGGGGCGCAGCAGGGTCATGTGCTCACTCTGTCCGTGGATATCCACTAGCCAACTCGCGACCTGCTGAAGGACCTGCTGTGACATCGCGCGGCCATTGATACGCGATACGGTGCGACCGGAGCGAAAGATATCGCGTGAAAGGATGAGCTGACCATCTTCGGGAGTGATATCATATTCTTTAAGTAGCGAGGCGAGAGCTATACGGGCGTCCGCGCTGTCGACATCTACCTCATTTTGTTGCTTATGCGTATGGTTGCCCTCGATGTTATTCGCGTTATCAGCATATTCCAGCGCCTCAAACATCGTTGCAGTTGGTCCACTGCTGGCAGCGGCATGCGCAAAGACCTCGACCTCTTCCCACTGGCTCGCTACCGATGGAAGTGTATCGATGGAGAACACGCCTTCGACCGTGGCGCGCTCGCAGCCTGCGCGCACGAACTCTACGCCGATTTTGCCGCCCAGCAGTGCATTTACGGCGTCGATGATGATAGATTTGCCCGCGCCTGTCTCGCCGGTAAAGACGTTGAACAGGCGGTTGAGGCGTAATTGTAGCCGATCAATAATGGCGAAATCGCGAATGTTTAACTCAAGTAGCATGATGATCTTCAGCGGCCTGTGTGCTATCCTGTCTCAACTTATCATTAATAATCTGGTAAAAATACGTTGGTGGTCTACGGCGCAAAAACTTCGTAGTATAGGGACTTTTATGAATGACCACAATCGCACCATCCTTTATTTCGCGGTTGATCTGGCCATCGGCGGAGAACACACCGTTCTCGGAACCGGTAAATATCTGTAACTTCACCCTCGCTTCGGGATGTAGAATAAGTGAGCGGTCGGATGCCAGGTGGGGGGCGATGGGTGTCAGTACGCTGCTCTGGACCTGGGGATGTAGCAATGGACCACCGACTGCCATGTTGTAAGCTGTGGAACCAGTGGCGGTCGAGAGAATCATGCCATCGGCGTACGAAGTATTGTAGTAGTAATCGTCGACCCAGACCTGCATCTGTACGACTCTCGGCCATGTTCCACGCGCGATTACAATATCATTGAGGGCCAAAAATTCCTCTTTTTGCCCATCCTGTTCAAGTTCCGCGTGGAGCATCGCACGATTATCAATCCAAACGGAATCGTCTCTGTTCAAATAATGCGCGAACTGTTCGTCAAATTCGGCTGGTTCAATCTCGGTGAGAAAGCCGACACGGCCGAAATTCACGCCCACGATAGGGATATCGAGGCAGGAGCACAAACGAGCGGCATGGACAATCGTACCGTCGCCGCCTAGCACAAGGGCGAGATCAATGCCCCGTAAAGAGGGGTCGCCACAATCCTGCCCCTCTTCGCGTATGTCAATCGCACGAACCTGGTGGCCTTGTTTTTGCAGGGTTGGCACGAGCTGAGCAGCGAAGTTTGACGTATCCTGCTTGCGTCCCTGATAGAAAATCGCAATCGTCTTCACACTTCTCTCCAATAGGCAAATCAGGGCGAACACGAGGTGCCGCCCTTACTGCTTTCGCCACCGTAATGGTACGCCATGAGATTGCTCTTGTCAACTATGCCGCCCGAATAGGCGTACTGATGAGGAACTCCCGTTTCACTGGGTGCGGAGAAGGTGCTGATTGGCTGTGCGTCTCCTTCCGTCTTTGTCTTCTACATCCCTTGTAGTTCCTGTCAGTTACACTGTCAACTTCAGGGCTTCTGAAGGGGCATACTTTAGCTTAGGATCGCTCACTCTCCCTCTCCCGTAGGCTCACCCGCTATTGCTGACGAGAGGAATATCCGAGCGGTAAAGCGTGTTCAAAGAGGTGAAAATGGAGGGAGAGCCGATCAGCAAAAATGCGGGAGAGCCTGAACGGACTGATAGTACTTGTTCCGGCAAGGCCTGAAGAGGCTTGATAAATGGCACAAAAGTGCTGTACACTAACAGCACTTTTGACAGCATAGCCGGTGAATCTCAGCGATACTCGATGGGATTGATGAAGGATGACGAAAGGAAAATGACCTTGCCCACTCTCTGAAGGAGAAAAATAAGCTCATTTTCCTGTCACGTATGCTATACTTACGCTATATATAGTAGAGTATAGCATACGTCCTTCAGGAGCCAGAGAGCGTGTGAAATCCGGGGGAGGCGAATGTCGAAGCGCATAATAGTAGTGGATGATGATAAAGAAGTACGGGAAATCGTCACGTTCGTCCTGAGTTTGCATGGTTACGAGGTAGTTTCTGCAGCTGGTGGTCAGCAATTGCAGATGCACCTGACATCTCTTGTACCCGATTTGATTATACTGGATGTCATGATGCCGGGAGAAGACGGATTTCATTACGGCACATGTAGAAGAAATTTACGAAAAGATTAGTGAGGATCTGGGAGTTGCTTATCACATGATCAAGCCGTTTCACCCGCTGGAGCTGGCAGAAAAGGTAGATACATTACTTAGGAAAGATGCATTGTAACCAGGAGAGAGTAAGATAGTAGTGTTAAGCAAAATTGGCAGAGAAAATACTTGTCTATAGACTTAAAACTTGGTATCATTACAAGCAAGAGCGTCCTGAGATAAGTTCAAGGAAGCAGAGCGGCTATGCCTAATAGATACGAACGTGAGATTGAAGAAATTCTGCGGAACCTGGAGCAAACCGACCCAAAACCAGGTCGAGGGCAGTCGTGGCGCTAGTCGCGGGTGGCTATTCTTACACGCTGGGCACGCCAGATTATTTTAGTGGTGTGTTGGCCAGTGCAGGGATTGTGTGTCTTGTGCTGGTAGCGTGCTCACACTTTCTCTTTCAGGCGAGGCGTCCGCAGTCGACTCGTTATGGCAATGTCACGATAACGCCGTTGCGCCGCAACCTGTTCAGTAGTCTCAAGACTCAGTGGAATCTGTTTATGCTCAGGGTGCGCTACCGGAGGAAGAACCGCCAATAGTGCTGCGCTGGGACGCCGCTCACGCCGGTCGCCGCTCACTGAATACTTGACAGATAGTCACAGTCATGCTATAGTTCAGACACATTCGCCGGGGTGTAGCGCAGTTGGTAGCGCGCCTGGTTTGGGACCAGGAGGTCCGCGGTTCAAGTCCGCGCATCCCGACCAACTCATGCGGGAGTAACTCAGTGGTAGAGTTCCTGCCTTCCAAGCAGGCTGTCGCGAGTTCGAATCTCGTCTCCCGCTCTTTGCTCTAGATCGTTCTTCTCAAGAGAGGCCACAGGCCGCTTCACACGAAGCAAGCGGCGAGGAGGCCAGAGGGGAACGATTTTTTTATGGCACAGCAGTGGTCAACGACAGTCTGCCGTGTTTTTGGGACACAGCCTGCCCCCAAGGGACGAACAGCCTGCCCAAAAATTGTCTGTCACAAGGGATTCGCACATGTGACATCCTGTCTTGAGTGGTACACATCCTGCCTCAATATGGGGCAAGAACCTGCCTCGCGAGATGCGACATTCTGCCTACTCATCATGACAAGAGCCTGCCTTTCCAGGCTCCGACACCCTGCTCTCCCCTGCCCTACGCCTACCCTACTCCTGTTCTACCCCGGCCCTGCCTCTCTGCTCCCCCCTCTGCAAAGTTACCATAGGATCAGACTACTCACTAGTACAGCAACGCTGTGTTTGAAGGAGACAAGAAACTGATGAGTTCACCGAAAAAAACACCGATGTCTACGTTCCAGGAAACTTCCATTGAGTCAACACGACAGGGTGGGCATCGCCGTCAT
>WNGQ01007534.1_pt1 | contig 13630 bp, 12 predicted proteins | sample 5407661 | NCBI WGS metagenome assembly WNGQ01 (sample SAMN13153382, study PRJNA577476) | soil metagenome | isolation source: 60 cm soil or saprolite under Garry oak tree replicate 2 | place: USA:California | collected 2016-06-15
GCTCGGCGGCCTTCTGCCACCAAGCCGTTGCGCCCGGCAGCGATCGTGGCATGCCGACGCCACTCTCCGAGAGCAATCCCATGCTGTATTGCGCCTGCGCCATGCCCGCGTCGGCCGATTTCGTGAGCCATTCGACGCCAGCGGCAAGATCGGTGGCCTTGCCTTCGCCGCGCAGCAGCATCATCGCCAGATTGAATTGCGCCAGGCGATCGCCCTTTCGCGCAGCGGCTTCGTACACGGTGAACGCCTCGGCGTAGTCGCCGCGCCGGTACGCCTGCCAGCCGGCGCCGGTGCTCGGCTCCAGCGTCGCCGCCATCAGCGTTGTCGCGACAGCGATGCCGGCCACACCGATCGCCGCAACCGCCAGACGATGCCACCCGCTCATTGGTGCACGGAGTAGTATCATTCGGACCCAGTCTATCACCGCCAAGATGCCATGTTTGTCAGCGCTTTCGACCTCTTCAAGATCGGCCTCGGACCTTCGAGCTCGCACACCGTCGGGCCGATGCGCGCCGCCCTGCGCTTCGTCCACGAGCTCGCTGCGGACGGCAAGCTCGATCTCACCGAACGAGTCGGCGTCGACCTCTACGGCTCGCTGGCGCTGACCGGGCGCGGTCACGGTACCGATCGCGCGGTGCTGCTCGGCCTGTCCGGCGACGCGCCGGACCGGATCGACCCTGACGCCGTCGAAGCCAAGGTGCATCGCATTCGCGCGCAGCATTCGCTGCGGCTGGACGGTCGCCGGGAGATCGCCTTCCGGGAGCAGGAGGATCTGCGCTTCCGCATCGACAAGGCGCTGGCCTTCCACAGCAACGGGATGCGCTTCACCGCTCACGACGCGACTGGCACGGTGCTTTTCCGCAAGATCTATTTCTCGGTCGGCGGTGGCTTCGTCGTCGATGAGGCCGAGGCTCAACGCACCGGACCGTCGACCAAGACTGCACATGTCCCCTACGCCTTCGCGAGCGCTGCCGAGCTTCTCGAGCACGGCAACGAGTCGAAGAAGCGCATTCCGGAAATGATGCGCGTGAACGAATTGACGCTGCGCAGTCCGGACCAGGTGCGCTCGGGCTTGCTCGAGCGCTGGACGATAATGAACGACAGCATCGAGCGCGGCATGCGCCACGAGGGCCTGCTGCCGGGCGGCCTCAACGTGCGCCGGCGCGCGCCGGGCCTCGTCGAATCGCTGCGCGCGCGCCGTGCGCGCGCGGAAAAGAGTCCCACCGAGTCGATCGACTGGGTCAGTGTCTACGCGATCGCCGTCAACGAGGAGAACGCGGCCGGCGGCCGCGTGGTCACCGCGCCGACCAACGGCGCCGCCGGCATCATTCCTGCGGTGATTCGCTACTACCGCGAGTTCTACAGCGACAGCAACGAAGACGGCATCGTCACCTTCCTTCTGACTGCGGCCGCAGTCGGTGGCTTGTGCAAGCGCAACGCGTCGCTTTCCGGCGCCGAGGTTGGTTGCCAGGGCGAAGTCGGCGTCGCGTGCTCGATGGCGGCCGCCGGGCTCGCCGCAGTGCTCGGCGGCAGCAACGAGCAGATCGAGAACGCTGCGGAAATCGGCATCGAGCACCATCTGGGCATGAGCTGCGATCCGGTCGCGGGTCTGGTGCAGATCCCCTGCATCGAGCGCAATGCGATGGGCGCGGTGAAGGCGATCAACGCGGCGTCGCTGGCGTTGCGCGGCGATGGGACGCATCGCGTCGCCCTCGACGCCGTCATCAAGACCATGTACGACACCGGCCGCGACATGATGGCGAAGTACAAGGAAACCTCGCTCGGCGGGCTGGCGGTGAACGTCGTCGATTGTTGAACGACGCGTGATCGCCTGCACGAGGGAATATCGCTCCTACTCCACCAGCAGCCGATACCCCACGCCGACCTCCGTGCGCAGGAAGCGCGGGTTCGTCGGATCGACCTCCAGCTTGTGTCTCAGCTGCGCCATGTAGATGCGCAGATAGTGCCCGTGCTCGACGTGCGACGGGCCCCACACTTCGGTCAACAGCTGCCGATGCGTGCAGACCTTGCCGACGTGGCGGATCAGCGTGGCAAGAAGACGATACTCGTTGGGTGTCAAGTGAACCTCGATACCGTCGCGCAGGACGCGCCGTGCTCCCAGGTCGACGCGCACGCCATCGAACTCGAAGACGCTGTCCCCTTCCACTCCGCCCGGCAGCGTCGCTCGCCGCAGCGACGCGCGGATGCGCGCCAGAAGCTCGCCCACACCGAACGGCTTGGTGAGATAGTCATCGGCGCCGGCGTCGAGCGCCTTGATCTTCTCCTGCTCGTTGCTGCGCGCGGACAGAATGATGATCGGTCGCGTGTACCACTCGCGCAGACGGATCACGACGTCCACGCCGTCGACATCGGGCAGTCCGAGGTCGAGGATCACGAGATCGGGCTTCCTCGTCGCGGCTTCGATAAGGCCCGCCTCGCCGGTCTCGGCCTCGAAAATGCGCATCGGCTGGGCCGAGAGACCGGTGCGCAGAAAGCGGCGGATCTGCGGGTCGTCCTCGATGACCACCAGCGTCGGCGACGGCCCCGCGGTCACGATGCGGCCTGGATCGGTGCCACCGGTTCAGGCTCGGCTTCGACTGCGGGCGGTTCGCCCGCGGGCAGCTCGAAGCGAAAGATCGCGCCGCCGGTCGCGCGGTTGGACGCGCTGATCGTGCCTCCATGCGCGGCGATGATCGCCTTGCAGATCGCGAGCCCGAGGCCGACGCCGCTCTGCGCGGGCTCGCGAGTGAGGCGGTAGAACTTGTCGAAAAGCTTGGATTCTTCGCCGGGCGGAATACCGGGCCCGGCATCGGCGACCTCGACCGCGATCCGACCGGGAATCGCCTGCGCCGAAATCTCCACCGGCGTTCCCGCGGGCGTGTATTTGGCCGCGTTCTCGAGGAGGTTGGCGAACACCTGCTCGAGCAGGACCGGGTCGACGCTGACGAGCGGAAGATCGCGCGGCAGGCTCACGCGCACCGGATGCGCGACGAGCACCTCCTTCAGCCGCGCGAGCACGCTGCCGACGATCTCCTCGAGCGGAGTCCACTGCCTGGCAAGCTCGACCGCACCCGATTCGAGCCGCGCCATGTCGAGCAGATTGCCAACGAGCGTCGACATGCGCTTCGCTTCCTCGTGGATCGTCACCGCCAGGTCGCGCCTCGCTGCATCGGAGAGCCGGCCTGCCTGATCGACCAGGCTCGACGACGCGCCGACGAGCACGGCGAGCGGCGTGCGCAGATCGTGCGAGATCGCATTCAGCAGCGAGTTACGCAGGCTCTCGGATTCGGCACGGCGAGCGAAGGTGGCAGCCTCGGCGTTGTTCGGGCACGAGCAGGCTCTCGCGGCGCGCGGGCAGCGCAGCCATCACGCCCACCAGCTTGTGCGCAGCGAGCAGCGGCAGGTACAGCGCTTCCGCGCCAGCCAGCGTGTGGGTGCCGAGGCCGGCCGCGACGCGGTTCGCGAAAACCCAGCGTGCCGTGCCGAGCTCGGCACCGCGATAGGAACCGTAGATGCCTTGCGCCCGCGGGTACCCGATCGTGCCCGAGGGCCACGGGAGCAGCACGACGGCCTGCGCCTCGAACACCTGCGCGACATGCTGCACGGCGATGGTCACGACCTCGTCCTGCCCCGTCGCGCGCGAAAGCTCGCGCGTCATCTTGTAGAGCGCCTCGGTGCGTCCCTGGCGGTGCTGGGCGACGCGCGCCTGAAGACGGATGCTCGCCATCAGATTACTGATGACCAGCCCGACCGCCAGCATCACCGCGAACGTGAGCAGGTACTGGGTATCGCTCACTGCGAAGCTGTAGTACGGCGGGACGAACAGGAAATCGAACAGCGCCACCGACAGCAACGAAGCGACGATCGCCGGCCCGCGGCCGAAGCGATACGCGACGAACAGCACACCGACGAGGTACACCATGACCAGGTTGGTCGCCTCGAAGCGACCGAAGAGGAGCGATGCAAGGACCGTTGCCACGCCACAGATCGCCACGGCCATCACGTAGCGGGGCAGGCGGCGCTTGCGCGATGCCGCCTTGGTCTCGTCGATGCCGAAGTAGGACCTGGTGCGGCTCAACTGGTCGGCGAACGCCGCCGTCGCTCCGCGCGGCTCGCCCTCGGCATCGCCGACAAGCTGCAACTCGATGCCGCGGAGCCCGTCGGTCACGGCATCGACGACCGAACCGCGCAGCCAGCGCTCGAGCCCGCGGCGGCGAGGCTTGCCCATGATCAGCTTGCTCGTGTTGCTTTCCCGCGCGTAGCCGAGGAGCTCGTCGGCCATGCTCGCTCCGGAGAGGACCGCGGTCTTTGCACCGAGCTGCTCCGCGAGCCGAAGGTAACCCAGGATGCGGTCGCGCTCGGCCTGCGGCAGGCGCAGCAGCGCCGGGGTCTCGACGTAGACCGCACGCCATTCGGCGTCGAGCGCCTCGGCGAGCCGCTTGCCCGAGCGTACAAGCCGCTCCCCGCGGCCGTCGGGACCGATCGCAACCAGGATGCGCTCGCCCGCCGCCCAGATCGGCGCAATCGCCTTTTCCTCACGATACTCGCGCATCTGCGCGTCGACGCGGTGCGCGGTCTGCCGCAGCGCCATTTCGCGCAGGGCGATGAGGTTGCCCTTCTTGAAAAAGTTGTCGAGCGCGCGCTCGATCTGCTGCGGGATGTAGACCTTGCCTTCGCGCAGGCGCTTGAGCAACTCGTCAGGAGCGAGGTCGATCAGCTCGACCTCGTCCGCCGTCTCGAAGAAGGTGTCGGGCAGCGTTTCCTGGACGCGGATACCGGTGATCTGGCCGATCACATCGTTCAGGCTCTCGATATGCTGAACGTTGAGCGACGAATAGACGTCGATACCGGTGCCGAGCAGTTCGTCGACATCCTGCCAACGCTTTGGATGGCGCGCACCCGGTGCGTTGGTGTGGGCGAGCTCGTCGACCAGGATGAGTGTGGGCCGCCGCTCGAGCGCTGCGTCGAGATCGAACTCCTTGACCTTCGCGCCCTGCACGTCGAGCAAAAGCGGAGGCAGCTGCTCGAGGCCCTCCAGCATGGTGGCCGTCTCTGCGCGCCCGTGCGTCTCGAGCAAACCGACGACGACGTCGGTGCCGGCGCGCCGCAGCGCCTGGGCCGCGGCGAGCATCGCGAAGGTCTTGCCCACACCCGCCGATGCGCCGAAGAAGATCTTGAGCCGCCCGCGCTGCTCGCGGGCGGCCGCCGCCTGGATTTCGGCGAGAAGCTCCTCCGGATCAGGACGTTCGCTCTCCACCGATGACAGGCCATCTCTGCCGTCGTCCCCGCGAAAGCGGGGACCCAGTGTCTTTCCGTATCCAACGACGCTGGATTCCCGCCTTCGCGGGAATGACGGGGTTGCCCCCTCCTATTCGCACACGAACGTCGCTAGTGTAACGCGCCGTCCAGCGCCAGGTTCAAGGCGAGGACATTCACCCGCGGTTCGCCGAGCACACCGAAGGTGCGGCCCTCGGTATGGGCGGCGATCAACGACTGGACCTTGTCGGCGGCAAGCCCGCGCGCCTTGGCCACACGTCCCGCCTGGTACTCGGCAGCAGCGATGCTGATGTGCGGATCGAGGCCGCTGCCCGACGCCGTGACGAGATCGACCGGGACCGGCGACGTATTCGCTGGATCGGCGTCGCGCAGCGCCTTGATGCGATCCTTCACCGCATCGGTCAGTGCAGGGTTGAGCGGGCCCTGATTCGAACCCGACGAGGCCATCGCGTTGTACGGCTGCGGTGAAGTCGCCGAAGGCCGGCTCCAGAAATACTTGGGGTCGTCGAACGGCTGGCCGATCAGGCTCGAGCCCATCGCTTTTCCGTTCACGGAAATCAGGCTGCCATTGGCTGCGCCGGGAAAGGCGACCTGTGCGATCCCGGTGACCACCAGCGGATAGACGATGCCCGTCACCACCGACATCACGATCAGCATGCGCAGGGAGGGCAGGAGATGCGTGAACATGCCGAGCTCCGGTGATCAAACGAGATGGAGTGCGACCAGCAGTGCGTCGATGACCTTGATCCCGAGGAACGGCAGGATGATCCCGCCCACGCCGTACAGCAGCATGTTCCTGCGCAGGACCGCGCCGGCGCCGACCGGGCGGTACTTCACGCCCTGGAGCGCGAGCGGAATCAGCGCGGGGATGATGAGCGCATTGAAGATCACCGCCGAGAGGATCGCGCTGCTGGGCGTGGCCAGGTGCATGACGTTCAATGCATCGAGCACCGGATAGGTGCTGGCGAACGCCGCAGGAATGATGGCGAAATACTTGGCGACGTCGTTGGCGATGGAGAAGGTCGTGAGCGCGCCGCGAGTCATCAGGAGCTGCTTGCCGATCTCGACGATCTCGATCAGCTTGGTCGGATTGGAGTCGAGGTCGACCATGTTGCCGGCTTCTTTCGCCGCCTGCGTTCCACTGTTCATCACCACCGCGACGTCGGCCTGCGCCAGCGCTGGCGCGTCATTGGTGCCGTCGCCGGTCATGGCCACCAGCTTGCCCTGCGCCTGGATCTCGCGGATGAGCTTGAGCTTGGCCTCGGGGTTGATCTCCGCGACGAAGTCATCGACGCCCGCTTCCGCAGCGATCGACGCCGCCGTGAGCTTATTGTCGCCGGTGATCATCACCGTACGGATGCCCATCTTGCGCAGCTCCGCGAAGCGCTCCTTGATGTGCGTCTTGACGATGTCCTTCAGCTCGATGACGCCGAGCGCGTATTTGCCCTCCGCGACCACCAACGGCGTCGAGCCGCGGCGGGCGACTTCCTCGACGCGCGTGGTGATCTCCACGTCGATCGCACCGCCCAGCGGAACGATCCAGCTGCGGATGGCGTCCAGAGCACCCTTGCGCAGCTCGCGACCGCGGTAACTGACCCCGCTCATTCGTGTCTGGGCCGAGAACGGGACAATCGTGAACTGTCCCGGCTCCAGCGCCGGCGGCATCACGCCCCATGCGCGCCTGGCGTAGACGACGATGCTCTTGCCCTCCGGCGTCTCGTCGCCGAGCGATGCCAGCAGGGTCGCTTCCGCGAGCTGTTGCGCGGTGACTCCGGCCAGCGGGTAGATCGCCGTGGCTTGCCGGTTGCCGAAGGTGATCGTCCCGGTCTTGTCGAGCAGGAGCACATCGCAGTCGCCGGCCGCTTCGACCGCGCGGCCCGACGTAGCGATGACGTTGGCGCGCATCATCCGACCCATCCCGGCCACGCCGATCGCCGAGAGCAGCCCGCCGATCGTGGTCGGGATGAGACACACCAGCAGCGCGACCAGCACGGTGATCGTCACCGGCGTCCCGGCCTTGGCGGTGTCGACGCTGTAGAGCGAATACGGCAGCAACGTGACTGTCGCTAGGAGGAAGACGAGCGTCATCGCGACCAGCAGGATGGTGAGCGCGATCTCGTTGGGCGTCTTCTGCCGCTTCGCGCCTTCGACCATGCCGATCATGCGGTCGAGAAACGCCTCGCCCGGGTTGACGTTGATACGCACGATCACCCAGTCGGAGAGCACGCGCGTGCCGCCGGTGACGGTATCGAAGTCGCTCCCCGCCGCGCGGATCACGGGCGCGCTCTCGCCGGTGATCGCGGACTCGTCGATCGACGCTGCTCCTTCGATCACCTCCCCGTCGCCCGGGATCAGATCCCCCTGCACGACCAGCACGACGTCGCCCTTGCGCAAGCTTGCCGACGGCACCGCCGTCTGCGCCGCACTGCGATCCGGTCTGGCCAGCTTCCTGGCGGTCGTGTCCTTGCGCGCGCTCTTGAGGCTTGCCGCTTGCGCCTTGCTGCGTCCCTCGGCGATCGCCTCGGCGAAATTCGCGGAGAGGAGCGTCACCCAAAGCCACAGGGTCACGGCGAGGATGAAGCCTGCCGGGGCCTCGCCCTTGCCAAACAAGGCTTGCAGCCAGAGGATGGTCGTGAGGATGCTGCCGATGTAGACGACGAACATCACCGGGTTGCGCCATTGATAGCGTGGCGTCATGCGCCGGAAGCTGTCGACGAGCGCGGTCCTGGCGAGGCCGCGGCCAAGGAACCACGAGATGGATTGTTGTTTCGCGGAAGCGGTGGTCATGATGATGTCCCTGACGATCAGGACGCGCCGAAGAGCAACAGGTGCTCCACGACAGGCCCGAGCGCGAGCGCGGGCACGAAGGTGAGCGCGCCCACGGTGATCACGGTGCCGATCAGGACAATCACGAACAGCGGCGTGTGGGTCGGCAGCGTCCCCGAGCTCGCCGGTACCCGCTTGGCCGCGGCCAGCGCGCCGGCCAGCGCGAGCACGGGGATCGCCAGCCAATAGCGCGCGAAGAGCATCGCGATCCCGAGCGCGGTGTTGTAGAACGGCGTGTTGGCGGAGATTCCCGCGAATGCGCTGCCGTTGTTGTTCCCAGCGGACGAAAACGCGTACAGGATTTCGCTGAAGCCATGCGCGCCGGGGTTCGACACGCCGGCCTTTCCGACATCGGCCATCACCGCGAGTGCCGTACCGCAAAGGACAATCAACGGCGGCAGAAGGATCGCGATCGACGCCATCTTGATCTCGAAGGCGCCGATCTTCTTGCCCAGGTATTCCGGCGTGCGGCCAATCATCAGACCGGCGATAAATACGGCGACAACGGCGAACATGATCATGCCGTAGAGCCCGGAGCCGACACCGCCGAAAATCACTTCGCCGAGCTGGATCAGCCACATCGGGATCAAGCCGCCCAGCGGCGTGAAGGAGTCGTGCATCGAGTTGACGCTGCCGTTCGACGCCGCCGTCGTTACTGTCGCCCATAGCGCGGAATTGGCGACGCCAATGCGGACTTCCTTGCCTTCCATGTTGCCGCCGAGGTTGGTCGCGCTCGCAATCTGATTGGCACCGAGCTTGCTCAGTATCGGGTTGCCGTGCTGCTCGGCGAGGTAAACGCAGGGCAGCAGCGCGGCTACGACAATGGTCATCGCGGCCAGCAATGCCCAGCCTTCTCGGGTGTCGCCGATCATGCGGCCGAACGTGTAGCACAAGGCACCGGGGATGAGCAGGATCGCCAGCATCTCCAGAAAACCGGAGAGCGGCGTCGGATTCTCCAGCGGATGCGCCGAATTGACGTTGTAGTAGCCGCCGCCATTGGTACCGAGCTGCTTGATCGCGATCTGCGAGGCGACCGGCCCCCGCGGAATCGTCTGCTCGGTCGCGGTCGCCCTCTCGGTCATCGCATGACCTTTTTCGTCCTTGAGCGGCTGCCCATCCGGGCCGTTTTTCGGAGCGTCGTAGGTCACCGGCTGAACGAGCGTGACCGTTGCCGGCTGGCCGAAGGTTTGCGGGACATCCTGCGCGACGAGGACGAGCGAGAACACCAGCGAGAGCGGGAGCAGTATGTAGACGATCGTCCGTGTCAGATCGACCCAGAAGTTACCGACGCCGCTCGCTTCCTTGCGCGCGAAACCGCGCACCAGCGCCGCCAGAACCGCCATGCCCGTGGCCGCAGAGACGAAGTTCTGCACGGCCAGAGCGAACATCTGTGTCAGGTAGCTCATCGTCGACTCACCGCCGTAGCCCTGCCAGTTGGTATTGGTGGCGAAGCTCGCTGCGGTGTTGAACGACGAGTCTGCGCTTACCGCACCGAGCGCCTGCGGATTAAGGGGCAGCCACACCTGCAGGCGCTGGATGGCGTAGACCGCGATCGCGCCCGCGAGGTTGAACCAAAGCATCGCCAGGGCGTATTGGACCCAGCCCATGTCCTTGGCGGGATCGACTCCGGCACCGCGATAGATCAATCGTTCCAACCAGCCGCCGACGCGTTGCGCCCGCGCCGCGCGGCCGTCATACACGGCCGCCATGTAAGCGCCGAGCGGCTTCGCGAGCAGCAACAGTACGACCAGATAGAGCAGGATCTGCAGCCAGCCCTGAGTCCGCAAGAGCGCCGTCATTCGAAGTACTCCGGCTTGAAGAGTGCAATGACGAGGTAGACGAAAATGCCCAGAACGGCGATGCCGGAGAGCCAGTAGACCCAGTTCATGAACGCCCTCCCCGATCCATCAGCCCGGCGCAGAAGCGGATCAGTCCGGCCGAGAGCGCGAAAAATCCGACCAGCAGCACAACAAAGATCCAGTCCATGGCAAAGACCTGTTACGTTTGCGATGGCTGCAATTTAGGCGGATCGCTGTCAAAATACCGCCAAGATTGCCGCCGGACCGCGTAAACAAGGCGTAAAGGACATGCGATGCGCTGGATTTCAATCCCGCTGCTGGCCGTAGCCTCGATCGTGCCCGCGCTGGCGCTCACGCCGGTCCCCGATTTCAGCGTCACTCGCTATCACGGCCGGTGGTACGAGATCAGCGCCATTCCGGGATTCTTCGGAAACAAGTGCCAGCGCGACATCCGGGTGGATTACGCCCCCGAGGACGGCGGCGCGCTCATCGTGCGCAACCGCTGCCAGCAACCCGATGGCGGCCTGTTGGAGACCGAGGGCCGCGGACGGGCGATGGACCCGGACCTTCCCGCGGTCCTCAAGGTGACCTTCGTCCATCAGCTCGGCATCTGGTGGTATCCGTTCGGCCGCAACCAAATCGTCATCGCAGCCGGTCCCGAGAATCGATGGCTGGTGCTCGCCGATCCGTCGTTGCGCTATGGACGTGTGATCGCGCGCGAGCCAATCCTCGACCCGGAGTCGCTGCGCGCCGCGACCGCGGCACTCGCCAAGGAGGGCTACGACGCCTGCGCGTTCGTGCTCAAGCCACAGGCCGGCGGCCGTGAGCAGCTTGCGCGACTGTGCGACGAGATGCACTAGGCGGGTTGCTACACGTCCGTGCGCGTCGCGACCCACAGGGAGTGCTATCCTCTCGCGCTGCAAACGCAACGTTTCAGGAGGTCTCCGTATGCGATTGGCCTGCGCGATCGTGATCGCCGCGGCGCTCGCCGGCTGCGCCGATAAGGCAAGCAAGGAGGAGCAGGAGGCGGCAAAGAACACCTATGTCTGCCTTCTCGAGGGGGAGAGGCTGGTCATCCGCTTCGATATGGGCATGGCCCGCATGCTGATGCCGAGCGGCGACCGCATCGACCTCTACCAGATTCCCGCCACGTCGGGCGTGCGCTTCTCCAACGGCAACCTGGACCTTCGCGGCAAAGGTACGGATATGGTGTTCAGCGATGCGGCGGCCGGCACCCAGGTCGCACTCACGCAATGCGCGCCGTATTCGGTCCCGAAGCCGTAGCGACGAGGCCGCGACAAGCTAACGTTGCTGGCTGCGGTCGATGTCGAGATACTTCCAGATGTCGGCGCGGATCGGATGTGCCTTGTAGCCGACCACCCACGGCTGCACCACGTGATCCTCGAGCAAATGATGCGTGAGCTTCCACGGCGCATACGCGATCACGATATCGGTCATGCGGTTGTAGAGGCGCGTACGCTCGGGTGAATCCGGCAGCTTGTGCGCCTGTTCGTAGAGGCGGTCGAACTCGGGCAGCTTGATGCGTGAGTCGTTGGATTGACTGACGTTCGGGCCGTACAGGTTCTGCATGAAGTTCTCGGCGTCGGGGTAATCGGCGTTCCATCCATCCTGACGCATCTGCACCTTGCCGGCTCGCGCCATCTTGCGCAACTCCGGTGTCTGGTCCTTCTTGAACACCATGCGGATGCCGATCGCGTCCATGTTCTTCTTCCAAAGCTCGTCGGTCTGACGCTCGGCCGAGGTCGGCCTCGACCAATGCTCGATGGTGAGCGGCTTGCCGTCGGGGAGCTCGCGGTAGCCGTCGCCGTCGCGATCCCTGTAGCCGAAGCGGTCGAGCAACGCCCGCGCGGCGGCGGGATCGTAGACCTGGGCCTGCGTCTTGTGTCCGGAATCGTAGCCCGCGATGTCGGGGGGAACGGGACCCTGCGCCGGCATCGCCCGATCGTGGTAGAGCACGTGGATGAATTCGTCGACGTTGAATGCCATGCCGATCGCACGCCGCAGCGCGATCTTCTCCGGCGTGTAGCCGCCGACCACGGGATCTTCCATGTTGAAATACGCCCACCAGGTGTTCGGCCGCAGGAGTAGCTCGTGGCGAACGCCCTTCGCCGCGAGCTCGGGCTTGAGCTTGCCGTTGTCGAGCAGCTCGCCCACGAAATTAATGGGGAACGGCTGGAGATAGTCAACCGCGCCCTTGAGGAACGCGAGCCAGCGCGGCTGCTGCTCCTCGATGACGGTGACCTCGACGCGGCCGATCTGCGGGAGCTGCTTGCCTCTGAGCGCGCGCGCGATGACCGCGTCGTCGCGGTTCGACGGAACCGGTTCGTCGAAGAGTAGCTTGCGAAAGCCCGAGTTTGCCTCGAGCACGATTCGGCTGCTGCGTTTGTACTCCTTGAGCAGATACGGTCCGGTGCCGACAGGATGCGCGCCGAAATCGATGCCATAGGCCTCGACGGTCTCGCGCGCCACGGCGGCGGTGGCCGTCATCGCCAGCACGTAGGGAAATCGGTAGTCGGGCGCCTTTAAGCGAATGCGCAGCGTGTATCGATCGACCACCTCGAGCCCGGCCAGCGGCGCATCGTAGTCGAGCTTGCCGCCCTTCTTCGCCGCAGCCTGCACCTCATCAGCGCCGACGAGCTTGCCTTCGAGGATCCACATCCACGGCGAGCGTAGCGCGGGATCGAGCAGGCGCTTGAGCGAATAGGCGTAATCGGCGGCGACGAGCTCGCGCGGCTTGCCTTTGAACGCCGGATCCGGCGCGAAGAAGATGCCCTTGCGCACCCGGCAAAGATAGGTCGCGCCGTTGTCCGAGACTTCGGGCAGTCGTTCGAGCGTCAGGGGCGCGAGCTTGACCGGCCGTGCCAGGTATTCGTACTCGAGCATCGGCTCCGAGATTTCCTCGGCGACCGTAATCGATGCAGCGTCGTAGGCGAGGACCGGATCGAAGCTCGTCTCGGCGATCGTAAACGCGGCATGCAATACCTTGCTGGGATCGGCCGCGCCCGCCGCGAAGCTGACGCACAGAAGAGCGGCTGCAAAGCTGCGAGCGAAGCGCAAGGGTTTCCTCAGCGGAGCCTGGGTCGCCGTCCCGAGCCGGGCGCGGCGCTATAATCGTAACATTGCGACCCGGCCTGTCTCATGAATGGAAATGAAAAGGCTCTCGGGAGGTAACCTGCGCGCCGCGGGCTACGACGAGCGCAACCGTGTGCTCAGGGTCGAGTTGACGAGCGGGATCTTCGAGTACGCCGGCGTCACCGTCGATACCTGGCGCCGGTTCGTCGGCGCGTCATCGCCGTGGAGCTTCTTCCGCGACAATATCGACGAGGAATATCCGGCCAAGCGGGTACGCTAGCGCGATAGCGGCTGCCGCGGAGCCCGTGATCGAATCCGGGTTTGGCTGCCGCCGTCAAAGTGCCTCCTTCCAAAGGGGACTTCTTCCCTGACGCCCCTTGAATTTCGGCGTGGGGTTATCATGTTCGAGGTGTGAGACGTCACGAACGCTTCGCCGACCGCGGTGTCCACCCATGGGTCGCAAGGCATGAGCATGAGCCCTGATACCGCGAGCGCTTTTCGCATGATCGATCGGCCCGAGCGCACGTTCGGCGCCCGACGCCCGAAAAGCGTAGCGCGGACTGCCGCGGTGGCCATGGCCGGCGCGGACCCGACGCCCACGAGCACACACTAGATCCATCCGGCCCGGCCCCGTG
>WNGQ01023676.1_pt1 | contig 13628 bp, 13 predicted proteins | sample 5407661 | NCBI WGS metagenome assembly WNGQ01 (sample SAMN13153382, study PRJNA577476) | soil metagenome | isolation source: 60 cm soil or saprolite under Garry oak tree replicate 2 | place: USA:California | collected 2016-06-15
CGTATGTGCAATTCTTCAAGAGACGACCCCGCTTGCCATTTTTGATTTCGTAGCCGACCTCGGTACCAAACTGAAAGTTCAGCCGCATGTCATCGATACTCCAGGAGCGGTTGGTTTCCATCAGTATGCCATCGTCGGTGTCTGCGATCATGTCGTTGAAGTCCCACGTACCCGGTTCGAGCGAAACGTTGGTCATTCGGATCAGCGGAATTCGATTCCATCCATCCGCACGCATACAACCGTTGCTCTCCAAACCGAGCTTCGAAGCGGTCTCACGCGACATGAGATAGCCTACGAAATCACCGTTGAGCACGAGCGGTGTACGGGATGCGGGTAGGCCTTCATCGTCCCACCCGAACGTCCCCAGGCCCGTCGGGCGGACGCTATCGGCGGTGAGATTGACGACCTCGGAGCCGTAGCGGAAGTTATTTCGCTTGTCGGTGGTCAGGAAGCTGCGTCCAGCGAAGGCGGCTTCGGTGCCGAATACTCGATCCAGTTCCGTGGGATGCCCGCAGGATTCGTGGATCTGAAGCGCAAGCTGCGAGCTGCCCAGTATCAGCGTCGTTTCGCCGCTCGGACAAACGCCGGCAGATAGCAGCGCCACCGCTTCTTCTGCCACGCGCTCGGCGTTGCCCACGAAATCCGCGTTTGTCACGTACTCCCAGCCACTAGTTCCCTGGTATCGGAAGGAGTTTGGATGGGACCGGACCTGAACATCCGTGTCATTTACCGCTGTGGCAGCCATGGCGCCACCGCTCTCATAGATGGTTTGTTCTAGAAATGCTCCCTCTGTGTTCGCGAAGAACTTGTGATGCCGCACAGCGATGACGTTCTCTTCCGACACTTTCACGCCAGAATTGCGGCGGATGACCTCATCGGCGCGAAAGAGCAAATCGAGTTTCTGTTCGAGGGAAATGCTGAAAGGATCGATCTGAATCGGCGTCGTGTATTTTCCGGCTCCGGTTACAGGAGAACCGAGGTCCACACGCTCACCGGGGACCATCGCGCTGGCTTTCGCGATCTTCACGGCCAGGCTCGTCACGCGCTCGATCTCCGCCCTCGTCGCGTACGCGCTGGACGCAAAACCCCAGGAATCATCCACCAGAACACGAACGCCGAAACCCTGGCTGTCCTGATCGCCAATGCCATCGACGTTTCCGTTTTTGATGCTCACCGTCTGCTGGCGGCTATCGATAATCCGAATGTCGGCGTAGCGCGCTCCTTCAAGCACTGCGATGTTCAGGGCTCGGGATGTGAGATCTTTCATGCGAGTAGATTCTACCTTAGCTGCGAATTACGCCAATCACGCGAACCTTCGCGCAATTCGTGTAATTCGCGGCTCAAATCTCGTAGGTCTGAAGGTACGTCGGTATCTCCACTTGCCACGTCTGGAATGTTGCCTGGATGTGGCCCTTCATCGCTTCGGCCGCTTTGGGCTCGCCATGGACGAGAAACGTCTTTTGCGGCGCCTGTTGGAAACCGCGTAGCCAGCGGAGGATCTCGCTGTAGTCGCCGTGAGCGGAGAAGCTGTCGATAACGTAAATGGCGGCCCGAACTGGATAGTCGACGCCGAAGATCCGCACCTGGCGCGCTCCCTCCGAGAGTAGCCGGCCGCGCGTGCCGGCCGCCTGGAATCCCACGAAGATGACCGAATTTCGTTCATCCGGCAACCGCTGTACTAAATGATGCAGAATACGGCCTCCCGTGGCCATTCCGTTTGCCGAGATGATGATTGAAGGAAATCGATGTTCATTGATCGCTTTGGAATCTTCGACTGATCTGGCGAAATAGACCCGCTTGGAGTACAGCGGATTCCCACCGGCTTTTTCCAGCTCCGTCATTTCGAGATCGTGTTCTTCCCTGTGGTTACGAAAAATTTCAAAAGCATCGATGGCCATCGGGCTGTCCACGTACACGGGCAAAACTGGAATCTGATTCTCCACCTCGAGCTCGCGGAGGATGTACAGCAACTCTTGAGCACGGCCGATTGCAAATGACGGAATTAAGATGGTCCCTCCCCGCTTGGCCGTCGACAACACCACTTCACGGAGCTGATCCTTTCCGCTTCTGCCGTTCTTGTCGCTGTGCAGACGATTACCGTACGTGGACTCGAGAACGACGTAATCGGCAGCGTCTACCAGTGTCGGATCGAGGATGATTGGTTGATCGTAACGCCCAATGTCTCCGGTAAACAGCACGGTCTTCTCGGCCGGCGGCCCGCCTTCGCGAACCCGGACAAAGGAAGAGCCGAGGATATGTCCGGCCGGCATCAACTCAAAACCCAAAGTGGATGAGAGCGCGACAACCTGTCCATACTTCACCGGCTGCAGCAATTCAAGTGCGGCCACGGCATTCTCAACCGTATAGAGCGGCAACGCGGGCTTATGCTTCGACAGTTGATGCTTATTCCGATATCGCGCTTCTTCCTCCTGAAGGTGACCGGCATCCGGGAGAAGAATGCGCGCCAGGTCGACGGTAGCAGGCGTGGCATAAACCGGTCCCTTGAATCCCTGCGCTACAAATCGCGGCAGATATCCCGTATGGTCGATGTGCGCGTGCGTGAGGATGATCATGTCGACAGACGCTGGATCGACCGGAGGCCCCTCCCAGTTTCGCAGTCGAAGCTCCTTCATGCCCTGGAAAAGACCACAGTCAATGAGCACTCGGACGTCTTTACTTTCGAGGAGAAATTTCGATCCGGTGACAGTCTGTGTGGCGCCGAGAAAGGTCAGGTTCATAACAAAGTAGGATACGTGACCCGTGTCCCATCCGTCTTCGCAAAATTAGTCAACTTGTGCTGCTCAACTTTCGAAGCATTGAAGATGTGTCCGCTACAATATCCGCGAACGGCCAGCGCATCCGATACAAGTTGACGATGACATCGCCAGAACACGGCTTCCGTGCATGAGTACACCGTGGTCCTCTGGGACAAAAAGCAAATCAACTGGTTCAGCGCCGTTTCGAACTCGGGCGTCTGCATATAATCGGCGTAACCGCGGAATGCATCGTTTCGCCAACCGGCATTGGTGGTTGAGTTTTTCAGCGGCTTCCGCAGACCGCCGAGACTCTTCATGTGAATGTACTCGATTCCGGCATTAGGGAGAGCTTTCCGAAGGTGCTCCTGATTGAATTGGGGAGTATGCTTCGAGCCCGGCAGCGTGCGAATGTCCACCAGGCGTTGTATTTCGAAGGCGCTAAGAATCTCGAGCGTCTCCTGCCAAGTACGGTTCGAGAATCCCATGGTGTACGCGTCAAGTTTCATGATCGCCGCTTGAAAAACTGGATGGCGCGCTCGTGCTTTTCCGCGGCTTCGCGTGTTTTGAACGTTCCGAGATTCCGCCGCTTACCCGTTTTGGGATCTTTCTTGCGCGAGTACAAGCGATATTCGCCGGATTGAAGTTTGCGAATCATGTAACGTTCGCGATATCCGCCATGAACTTTCCTCTTGCCTAGCGTAGCGGGTCCAAGTATTGTTCCCCGCCAAGAAGACTCCGCTGGAGTGGAAAGGCTAATAAGATCCATGTGGCAGCAAAACTATACTCCTATCGCGAATAGCCTGGCGTTATCGGCATTGGTAGCAGCCGTCCCGATTTTCCGTCTTGCTGTTATTAATCGGCATCCGGCGCAAGCCCGCCTGGATGGCCTCTCTGGCAGGGCTGGGGGCAACGGTAGTACTCGCCGTAGCGGTCTATCGAATGCCGTTGGGTCTGCTCTTCTCCTCCGTATTGTATGGCGCGGCGTTTGGACTTTTTCCAATTGGATGGGTGGTGTTCTCGGCGATTCTGCTATATCGCGTAACGCTGGAGAGCGGGAAGTTCAATATCCTAAAAGATTCCATCGGCCAGCTAACCGACGACGGCCGGCTCCAGATGATGCTCATCGCCTTTGCTTTCGGCGCGTTCATTGAAGGATGTGCGGGGTTTGGAACGCCCGTGGCGGTTGCCGCCACCATGCTCACCGGCCTGGGATTTTCGCCATTTTTGGCTGCAGCCGTGTGTTTGCTGGCCAACACCGCGCCGGTGGCGTTCGGATCCATCGCAACACCGATCACAACTCTGGCAGTCACCACCGGACTGCCTTTAGAGCGTTTAAGCGCGGGCGTCGGCCGCATCTGTGCTCCGGTTTCGCTCTTCATTCCCGCTTATATGATCGCTGTCATGTGCGGCTGGAGCGGCCTGCGCGGAGTCTTGCCGGCGGCGGCCGTTTGTGGGATCGCATTTGCCGGCACGCAGTTCGTTGTCTCGAATTTCATCGGCCCGCTGCTCACGGACATCCTGGCATCGATGGCCGCTATCGGTGCGCTCATCGTTCTTTTCCGGGTCTGGAAGCCACGCGATAAATTCGATTTCGGGCACTTGCCTCCCAGTAAGGTCAGTCACGGTAAAGGCAACGTCGCGCTTGCCTGGGCGCCCTATATGCTTCTGGTGGTGTTGGTTCTCCTGTGGGGATACAGACCTATACAGGCACAATTGAACTCGGTGAACGTGGTCGTTAACTGGCCCGGCCTGCATAACCTCGTTCAGCGGATGCCGCCTGTCGTCGCTCAGCCTTCCGGATACGCCGCTGTATTCAACTTCAATTGGCTTTCAGCTCCAGGGACCGCGTGCCTGTTTGCAGCCATCCTTGGCGCAGCTGTTGTTGGCCTGAAGCCGGCCCAATTCGTCGCGGCTTTCAAACACACCGCGAAACAACTGGCGCTCGCAGAACTCACGCTCGCGGCCGTTTTGGCTCTGGCCTTCGTCATGAATTACTCGGGAGCGACCGTAACCTTAGGTCTCGCTTTCGCCGCCACCGGAGTGCTTTTTCCGCTATTCAGTGCGGTGCTCGGCTCCTTAGGTGTCTTCCTCACGGGAAGCGACACGTCGGCCAATGCTCTCTTCGGGACGCTCCAACAGGTAACGGCCACCAAGCTGGGAATGAACCCGGTGCTGATGGCGTCCGGGAATTCCGCTGGCGGAGTGATGGGAAAGATGATCAGCCTGACCAGCATCGCGGTAGCGGCGGCCGCTACCTCCATGAAGCGGGAAGACGAAGGCCGGCTGTTTGGATTTACTCTAAAGCACAGCATCTTTCTTACTCTGATGATTGGCCTGGTCGTCATGTTCTACGCTTACGTCGCCCCCCAGCTAGCGCCGTAATAGGGCTCCCGACATTTGCCATTTTTCGGATGCCGCCTCATTTTGAATCGTTCAAGATCGGGATGCCGATTACGGTCGTCCTTAACTGGGCCGCGAATTTGAAACGGTAAGGGGCTAAGCAGCCATCTCTTCCGGCGAATAATCGGCCCCAGATGATTTGAACACGCGGAGAACACTGCCGCGCCTTGCCGGATCGCCGGAATGCACGGCGATCAGGATGGCGCCTTGGTACAGCCGGTGACGCAGCCGCGGAATTGCGTTTTCGGGAATTCCCATAAGCGTCAAGTTGCGGATTCCACCGGTAAGTCCACCCACGACCTCTCCAACCGCAGCGCCTCCAAGCGCCGCTACAAACCAGCCCGATGCGACAAATGGCCCAACCACCGGCACCAAAAACCACGTTAAAGCGGCAAGTGGCCCCCGCGCACCGCCCACCAGTCCTCCCGTTTCCGTTCCAGGAACCGCATTTCCTTCCATCGAAATGTCTTTGAGTTTCTTTGGATACAACAGCACAGAGAGCTCCGACGTGGAAAACCCTGATTTCCGGAGATGTGCCAGGATGTCGTTCGCCTGCGGCTCTGAAGAAGCGAGGCAGTACAAGGTTTTTTGCATAACCCCTCGAGAGAATTTCGTTTTTTACGTTTTCCTTTCACAGCCTGCGTATGAACTTCTCAGGGTCGGCCTGGAATTTGTCTTTGCAGTCTTTGCTGCAGAAGTAGTACGTCTGCCCTTTGTAGAAGTAATGGTTCTCTCCCTGATGTGTAGCTTTGTCTGTCGCGGCGTGCTCGTCGACTTCCCTGCCACACACTGGGTCGATTGCCATAGGCCAACTCCTTCGAATTGGGATCGGATGGCCTAAAGTGCAATCGGCGGACCGCTGGAGGCTCGTGGCAGGTGATTGGCACCGTGGGGGTTGCGTGGCAATGCACCCCCACGCCCACCGGGAAAGGGGAGAAAATTCTACTTGCTGGCCCTGCTTCGCTGCAATTCGTCTTCGATCAGTTCCGCTATACCGGCGTAAGGTTGGTTGCCGGAAAGCAACCGGCCATTGATAAACATGGCCGGCGTTCCTGTGACGCCAGCCCGGGCCCCTTCGGTGATGTCCTTTGTTATGGCATCCGCAGTCTTGCTGGAATCGAGGCAGGCATTGAAAGCGGCGGTATCCAGCTTCATATCCTGAGCCCGCCGTTTTAGCGCATCGACCGTGAGCTCGCGCTGATTGCCGAACAATGAATCGTGGAATTCCCAAAAATGCTGCTGCTCATTGGCGCACAAGGAAGCCTCCGCGGCCTTCTGGGCATGCGGATGGATGGTCGTTAATGGAAATTGCCGAAAGACGACACGCACCTTGTCACCATAAGCTTTCTCGACTTCTTTGAGTGTCGGGAACAAGCCGCCACAGAACGGACACTCGAAATCTGAAAATTCCACGATCGTGACCGGAGCGGCCGCTGGTCCACGAGAAGGAAACCCTGTCGTGGGAATCTCGAGCCGAATCGGCTCCAGGTAGGACGTCACGCTATAGTCCTTCTTCAGCTTGCTGACAAACACTTCGCGAACTTCATTTCTGCACAAGTCCACCAGGTATGCCCGGACCTGCGGAAGCGCCTGTTCACGGCTGACCGGAAGTTCTTCTCGATCTCGGTCTCAACCAACTCTTCCAACGAGATCTTGCGTTTGTCCGCTTCCGCCTGGAGCAACTTGTCCTCGATCAGCCCGTCGAGTGTCTTCTGCAGGATGTCGTGCTTGTCTTGCTGGTACTTGGCCTCGGCCTGCAGCCTTTTCACCTCCAGTTCTCCCAGATCGTGCGCGGCCGCCTCCCTCACTTCCTCCTCAGAAACGACCTCACCATTAACAACGCCAAGCTTCTGCGAGCCCGACTGGGCCGCGACCGTCATCGTGCCCAGCGCCAATACTCCCAATGTGATCCAGCCTCGATATGTTCTCACGCAGTAACTCCTTCCGGCAACAGAACCCCTTTGTCAAGATGTCGAATGACCGTGGCATGACGCGCAGCGCGGGGATCGTGTGTGACCATAATCACGGTCTTTTGGGATTCTCTATTAAGTGACTCTAGAATTGCCAGGATTTCGTCGGCCGATTGTGCGTCGAGGTCCCCGGTGGGTTCGTCGGCGAGAATCAAGGCCGGATCGGTAACGATTGCGCGAGCAATCGCAACCCGCTGCTCCTGGCCGCCGGAAAGCTGGCGGGGATAATGCGTCATGCGATCCTTCAAACCCACCAGCGACAATGCCGTCTCGACGTGCTCCCGGCGTTCGGCCTTGGACAGCCTGGTCAACAGCAGCGGTAATTCTACATTTTCGAACGCGGTAAGTACCGGAATCAGGTTAAACGTCTGAAAGACGAAGCCGATCGTGTGATTCCGCCAAACGGCGAGTTGGCTTTCTCTCATTTGAGAAATCTCGGTGCCGCCGACCATGATCTGCCCTTTGGACGGCCGGTCTATACCGGCAATCAGGTTGAGCAGCGTCGATTTTCCGGAGCCGGATGGGCCCATCAGGCAGAGGAATTCGCCGGAACCGATACCGAGATTGGTGTCGCGAAGCGCGACGATTTCGGCCGCCTCCTTTTTGAAGGTCTTGGACACATTCCGAATGTCAACGGCACTCATTGCGGCTACCTTGATTGCTTCACTTCCACACGATCGCCGGCCTTCAGTTGATTTAATTGCTCACCGACGATGATTGCTTCCGTCCCTACAAGTCCCGCGGATATGAACGCATCGCTACCAACTTCCTTTTGAATCGTGATCGATTTGACCTGGACCTGGCCATCCGCGATAACGAAGACGGCCTTCCCCGATTCCCGGTCCAGGAGCGCCCGCTTCGGTACAACGTAGAGTTTCTCCTGAGCGTTTACCCCCCTTGATTTGTCTTCAGACTCCAGGAATGTCACGCGAGCATTCATTTCCGGCCGGATATATTCGTCGGGCTCGGTAAACTTCACCTTAACCTGAACGGTCGCCTTTTGGCGATTGGCTTCCGGCGCTATCTCGTCGACTCGGCAGTTATACACGCGGTCCGGAAACGCATCCGTCAGAACCGTGCATGACTGATTCGGCCGGATACGATTGAAGTCGTTTTGATTGATATCGAGTTCGACCTGGATGTCATGGAGGTCCGCCAGCGTCACGACGAAGGACTTTGCGCCGCGATCGCCGACGAAGGACGTCGTTACCATCTCGCCCTGTTCAACGTTGCGCTCGAGAATCGTGCCATCGCGCGGCGCCCGAATTTCCGTGGCATCGAGTATGGTCTTCGCATAATCCATGGCGGCTTTCGCTCGCCCGGTCTCGGATCGGGCGTTGTCAATCTGCTCCTGACGTGGGCCTTGCCGGATAAGTTCGTATGTTTTCGTCAATGCGGCAAGGTTCGCGCGGGCGCTATCATAACGGCCCTTGGCTTCGTCGAGCGCTTGCGCGGACGCGACGCCTTCCTTCACGAGCCCTTCGATGCGCCGCAACTGTAACTCATCCGTGCGCAGTTCCGCCTGCGCGCGTTCCACATCCGCTTTGGCCCGCTCGATCTCCTCAGGGCGCGAGCCGCGCTCCAACTCGGCCAAGCGTGCCCGTGCGGCGTCGTAGGCCGATTGAGCCTGATCGAGCTGGGCACGGTATTCGCGGTCTTCAAGCCGGACCACCAACTGATCCCGCCGAATACGATCGCCCTTCTCCACGCCGATCCACGCGACACGGCCTGCGACCTTGGACCCGACCTGAATCTTGTGATGGGCAACAACGTAGCCTGTCGCGACCAGAACCGCGGACTGCGAGGAGAATTCGGCGCGCGGCCGCACCGTGTCGACAACGGAGGCGGCACTCGGCCGGCGCAGCATGACCAGGGCCGGTAAGCCGCCGGCAACGAGGACAAGCATTACGATGAAAAGGCCAATATTTCTTCGCGGACCCGGCTCTGCACGCTTGGTTTTATCGATTTTTAGTTTCTTCAGCTCGCTTGAAAGATTGTCCATAAAACTGCAATTGAAGCGGGCTAAAGCCCGCGACTACAGGCACTGACGTACATCCGGGCATGCATGTAGGCGCGGGCTTTAGCCCGCGTTCGTCTTCCTCACACCTCCGTCCGCAGGGCGCGGACGATGGTCAGGCGCGCGGCCAATCGGGCCGGCAGAAACCCGCCCAGCGTCCCCATCACGGCGGCAAATATTATTCCCTCGAGCATGAGCCGGGGCGTAACCCTGAAATCGAAGGCGATCTCCGAAAAAGTATTCATGTTAAAAGTCCCGGTCGATATTCCGTTCACGGGCAGCGCAAGCAGACAGCCCAGGACACCGCCAACGAGCGCCAGGAGCAGGGATTCGAGCATAAACGAAAACAGAATGTTGCGCCTTTTGAAACCCAGCACTCGCAGGGTCGCAATCTCGCGAGTACGATACGCCGTCGCGGCATACATCGTGTTCATCACCGCGAAAGATGAGCCAACAGCCATGATCGCGGCAATGAGATACCCAAGAACCTTGATTGGCGACGCACTTCCGGTCTGGGCCTCGAAATATTCTCTCTGTCGAAAGACGTCGAGCCGGATTTTGCGGTCGTTTGCGAGTTTATCGCGGACCGCAACAAGCGAGGCTTCGTCCGCGCATCGGACCAGTAGGGAGCTGTAGATCGGCCGCTCGAATTCGCCTGAGATCTGGTTGTAGTCGCCCCAGATCTCGGAGTCGTATGCTGTATGCGCCGCGTCGAGAATTCCAACGACACTCCACATGGATCTGCCGATTTTGATATTGTCGCCAAGCTTTGCATCCTTAAACCGGTTCGCGATCGAGCGGCTGACGGCGACTTCGCGCAGTCCTGGCCGGAACATGCGTCCTTCGACCAACTTTACACGCGGCCGCAGCTCCAGCGACTTGTCCGAAACCCCCCGAACAATAACGTTTGCTGTCTCTCCAGTAAGCCTCGGCTGATTGATCAGCACAATGATTTCGCCGGCAACCGTTGTGACACCTTCTGTCGTTTCAACGGTAGGCTTGATGTCGCGGTCAAAAAAGCTGTTGGTCTCCGCCTGAGATGATTGCCGGATCAGAATCAAGTTCAATGGCTCGCCAGAGTCGACAAACGTACTCTCAAGTCCCCTTACCATCGCCAGGACGGACACGAACACCGCCACTGTGAGGGCGACGCCCAGCACAGTCATGATTGTGCCAACATGCCGGACGATGAGGCTGCGGAGGTTGTATCTGATCGGAATCATTGCTTCACTAACGGAAGTAAAATGAAAAATGATCAATGGTCAGTGGTCATATAGCTGGAGGAGATCCCCCCGTTTTTATTCTCCTCTACGGCGCATTGCATCCGCGATGGCCAGCCTCGATGCGGTCCAGGCAGGCACAAACGTACTCGCAAAAGCGACAACCAGCGAAACACCGGCTGCCAGCAAGATCGTTCCCCACGTCACGTCAAGAACCTGAAGGAAGCCCATCGTCATGGCATTCAGGTCCATCGTTCCGAAAAGATATCGCGCGCCTAGCGCTCCCAACAGGCCGCCTGCCAACGCGATCAAAGTCGACTCGGAAATCAACATTGCCAGCACGTGGGCCGGTGAAAAGCCAAGTGTCCTCAAAATCGCGATCTCTCCAGTCCGCTCGCGGATTGACATCGCCATGGTGTTTGCTGCAACCAATATGATCGTGAATGTCAGCACCGTCGAAACGCTGACGACCAGCGTGCGGACATTTCCCCACATCGACATGAAACCGAGCACAAATGCCTTTTCGGTTTCGGTCTTCGTGGGCGCAGTGCTGCTCATGAAGGTGCTGTCGACGGTGTCGATCACGGCGGGAATCTCTTCTGTCGAACGAGCTTTAATGGCGAATGTGGAAGCGCCATTAAAGTTTCCCCATAATTCATTCAGGTAATCGTAACGTAGCAAAAGGAGGTTTTCGCTGCCTCCATCCTTTACGAACCCGCAGATGACCAACTCAATGTCGCGCGGGAAAAACGTGCCCTGCAATGTGATCCTGTCACCGATGTTCCAACCGTAACGTTTCGCCAGACTGACTCCCGCGAGCGCGGCGGTTCGCTCCTTCATGAAGGCTTCTTTTTGCTCGGCTGCAAGAGGGTGGATATCCGTGTATATATCGAAAATCCGGTCGGCATCGACGGCGAACTGCGCGAAAAAATTCGCCGGGTCTTTGTAGATGCCGCCCACCCACTGGTAGGCGCTGACTTCCTTGACGCCTGGCATTTGTCGAATCCTGTCACGATAGGCAATCGGCATTGTGTTCGCCAGAGAGGTCTGATGCCGCGTGAGCACCCTCGTCGCGGAATCCGACGTCAACGGTGGACTTTCCAACGCCTCTAGAACCGTGCGCAGCGTGCTGATCAGGAATAACGACATGCTGATGCTCAGGATCGTAAGTATCGTGCGCCGGCGGTTGCGCAAGGTATTCCTGAGAATGAGCGGAAGAAATTTCATATCGAGGACCATTACTATACGTCGAAACGGTTAGAATTGTTTCCCATGGCTACTCATGCCAGCGCCCTCGCTCTGCTGAAAGTGCTGATTGCCGCAGCATGGGCCGATTCCCGGCTCAGCCAGGCTGAGATGAATTACCTGAAGGATCTGGCGCAAAAATTCCATTTGAACGATGAGGACTGGCTTGAACTGGAACCACATCTGGAAGACCCACCCTCGGAGAGCGAGACCAAGGCCTTCTTTCAGGATCTGCTTGCCCGGATTGCGACCGCATCTGAACGCAACGAAGTTATACGTCACATCGAGCAAATCCTCAACGCCGATGCCCAGATTACGGCAGACGAGCACGATTTTCTGGAACAGTACACGTTCATCCTGAAGGAAGCGTCTACAGTCGAGCTTCTGGTCCGGCGCATCAAAGGATTATTTCAAAAGCGTCCCGCTGCCGCTGCCGTGGATCTGGACGAATTCATACGCAACAGGATCTTTTTTTCGGCGCCAGCTCCAGTTTCACGGAAGTTTTGAAGCGGAGGCCCTGGAAGTGTTAATTGCCACCATCGAGGAGGAGTCCGTCCGGGGACTGGATCGCGCCCGCCTCATCTCCGAATATACGGCGAGTGCCAACTTCCAGGAACGCCTCCGTCTCCTGGATCTTCTCTTCGCCGTTGCCACCGCCGACGGCGGTCTTACGCATGCCGAACTCGAACAACTCCGCGGCATCTCGTCAGCAATGGGCCTTAGCCACCGGCAATATATCGACGCAAAATTGAGGACGAAGCACAAATGAGCTCTAGACCACTGACCAATGACCATTTTTCATTCGAGGACCACTGACCATCTTTCGTTTAGCACCAATAACCCATCATCAGTTTTCATTTGGCCGCCGCCGGAATCGCTTCGCCCAGAATACTGACTATCCGATCAATATCCGCATCGGAAACGACAAACGGGGGCGCGAGCATATAGATGTCACCCTGGATGCGGCTGACCAGTCCGCGGCGGTAGCACTCTTTTTGAACTCGCGCACCGAATTTTTGGGAACTCGGAAAAGGCTTTTTGCTTGCCTTGTCTTCGACAAACTCGACGCCACACATGAGCCCAAGCCCGCGCACATCGCCTACGGTCTCCAGCGTTGCCAGTTGCTGCAAGCCGTCGAGAAGCTTCTTCCCTTTCCGGCCTGCCTCTTCGATCAGCCCTTCGCGCTCGAGGATGTCCAGAGTTGCCAGGCCGACCGCACAACATGTCGGATGAGCCGAATACGTGAAGGCGTGCATCCAGCGGCGATCCGGTGGGGCTTCAGCCAGGGCTCGGTACACACGATCGGAAAGACCCATGCCACCCAGCGGCAGATAACCGGACGTGATGCCTTTCGCGAAGGAAATAATATCCGGCTCGACTTTCCAATGCTCAAGCCCGAACCAGCGTCCGGTGCGACCGAATCCGGTGATGACCTCGTCGGCTATGAACAGCACGTCATACTTGTTACAGATCTCGCGAATTCGAGGAAAGTAGTCGTCCTGTGGAACGATCAGCCCGCCCGCACCCTGCACGGGCTCGGCGATAAACGCTGCAACCGTGTCCGCGCCTTCCTGCAAGATCGCCGCCTCCAGAAGGTCGGCAGCTGCGCGACCCTGGCTCACGGATCCGTTCTCGGAAACAAATCGGTATGGATACGGTGACGCAATATGCACGAAGCCCGGCAATTTCCCGCCAAACATCGGCCAGTAAGCGGGAAGGCCTGTCGCGCTCATGGCTCCCATGGTCACACCGTGATAACCGTACTCGCGCCCAATAATCTTCACCTTCTCCCGTCGTCCTTGACTGTTCCAGAAGAAGCGGGCGGTCTTAATAGCACTGTCGTTCGCCTCTCCGCCGCCTGACGCAAAGAAAAAGTGATTAAACGATGGATAGCAAAGTGACGACAGTTTTTCGGCCAACTGCACAGCCGGAATATTCGTGTTGCCCGCGTAAGAGGACACGAAAGCAACTTGCTCCATTTGCCTGACCGCGGCCTGCGTCAGCTCCTTGCGGCCATGCC
>WNGQ01007731.1_pt1 | contig 13627 bp, 11 predicted proteins | sample 5407661 | NCBI WGS metagenome assembly WNGQ01 (sample SAMN13153382, study PRJNA577476) | soil metagenome | isolation source: 60 cm soil or saprolite under Garry oak tree replicate 2 | place: USA:California | collected 2016-06-15
ATGGCGGTGGCTCGCAATTCGAATGGGGGATGGGTGGTGTTCGCGGGCACCGCGACCAGCCTCTACAAACTCATCGCCGGCAGTTGGACTGACGTGTCACGCTCGAGCGGGGGCAATTATAATGTCTCGACCAGCGACTACTGGTCCTTTGCCCAGTTCGGCACCAAGCTGATCGCTACCCATGCCAACGATGACCCCCAGGTGATCGACGTCGATCTGGGCGCGAACTTCTCGGCGCTCGGCGGCTCGCCGCCGCGCGCCCGCTATGTGGCCGTGGTCGGGGACTTCGCGGTGCTCGCGGGGCTTGCCGGCAATCAGCGCAAGGTGCGCAATTCGGGCATCAATGACGCCACCAGCTGGGCGCTGGGCGTGTCGCTTTGCGACGAGCAGGAATTCCCCGATGGGGGCCGCATCACCGGCATCGCCGGCGGCGAGTTCGGCTATGTGGTGCAGGAGAAATCGGTCCGGCAGATGATCTTCCAGCCGGGCCAGGATGTGGCCTTCAGGTTCGAGCGGGTGGAGCAGGAGCGGGGCTGCGCGGCCGGCTACAGCCTTGCCGCAGTCGCGAGCGAGATCTATTTCCTCAGCGATGACGGCTTCTACAATTTCGGTCCGAACGGGCTCAACCCGATCGGGGCGCATTTCATCAACGACTGGTTCCGCAACAACAGCGACTCGGCGAGGTTCTTCTCGACCATCGCCTTCGCCGATCCGTTCGGGCCCCGGGTCGCCTGGGCGTTCTTCAATTCGTCGGGCTCGACCTCCTTCGACCGGCTGCTGATCTTCGATCGCAAGCTCGCGCGCTGGTCCTATGCCGAGGTGACGGCGCAGTTCTGGGCGTCCTTCGCGACCCCAGGTGCCACGCTCGAGCAGCTCGACAGCTATGGCAATATCGATGGAGGTGGAATTCCCTATCCCTTCGACTCGCGCATCTGGGAGGGGGGCAGGCCCGGCATCGGCGCGATCGACACGACGGGCGGGCTCTCCTTTCTCTCCGGCACCTCAGCGCTGACGGCGCTGTTGCGCACCTGCCCTCTGCATCTCGTGCCGGGCCGGCGCAGCAAGGTGACCGATGTCTATCCCTTGGGCGTGTTCAACGATGCGACCCTCAAGCTGCGCCTGGGCAGGCAGGAGCATACCGGCACGGCGACCAGCTGGACCAACCAGACCACGCCCTCGACCCGCACCGGCATCGCGCGGCTGACGGCCGCGGCCCGGGTGCATCAGGTCGAGCTCGAAATCTCGCAGTCTGCGGGCACGCCGTGGACGCAGGCGCAAGGCGCCGACGTGACCGCGCGAGCGGAGGGCACGCGATGATCGAGCGCGAAGTCCGCCGCTTCCTCGATGACCTGTGGGCGGGGCGGATCGGGAGCGTAGGCGAGTTCACGCTCGCGGCCTCGCCGGCGACGTCGACCGTGGTTACGACCCAGGCCGCGTCGGCGAACTCGGGCGTCCTGCTCATCCCGAAGGGCGCGGGCGGGGCAGGGGAGTGGGCTTCAGGCAGCCTCTATGTCGTGGCGGCGAAGGGCAGCTTCATGCTCAAGCACACGGCGAGCGCAACGACGCGCACGTTCCGCTACGCAGTGTTCACGCCGGTCAACAGCTGATCGAGATGTCGGGTGACGCACGGTTCGAGGTGCTCGATCCCACCCAAATGCCGTGGCCGCGCTAACCTGCGGCCTCGACCAACCAACGAGCTGCAAGAATACTTCAGTCCTAAGACCAAAGCCTTCCTCCAAGCATGCCGCGCTGAGTTCCAAAGGTTCATGGCGCACAAGGCTTTCCTGCATCCAGCTGGCGTTTTCAGGGATCGATTCGGCAGTACGTCAGGCTGATATCCCCCGCCGTTCCGACGCAACAAGATGCGAATATCCACCAAGAAGGTGCGAGTGGCAGCTCAACCAGGAGACACGACCATGTTGACCAAGATCATGATTGCTCTTGCCATCATCTTCGTCACCGCTACGGGCTCTTTGGCGGTGACGAAAAAGCCCAACTCGTCTTTCGATGGGTACGAGACCCGCGGCTACGGACGGGATTGCTGCCGGTCTGGCGATGCCTGGGATCGTCTTCGGGAGCGCAACCGCTTCCCGGATTTATGCCTTGGGCTGTGTGCCGGCTGGATACAGCGTATCCAATGAGGATGAAAACGCGTCAGCCAACAGGTTGGGTCTGCGCGACCCCTATGCCTGGCTTGCGGCCGGATGGGATGGAGAACCTTGGCCGCCTTGGTGAGGTTCTCGGGCTTGCGACGCGTCTGCGCGCAATCGACCGATTTGTGATGGCCGTCACATCGGCCGAAGCGCGCGCCCTCCAGGGTGCTCCCATCACTCATGCGCCGGAGCTTCCGGCAAGCCAACGGGAGAGAGCCATGGCTACCCGATCCGCATCCAAGCCATTCGCGTTCAGCGCCATAGCCCTCGTTCTGGCCGCAGCCATTCTCCCCGCGCGCGCGCAGGAGGTTGAGACCGGGACCGTCATGATCTGCGATAGCCAGAAGCAGGTGGAACGGTTCGTGACGCTCTTTGACGGAAACCCCCAGACCGCGATCGGCGCCGTCAATGCCGAAGAGAAGAACCCCACTGCCTGCGCCGTCGCCAACATCGCCTATCTGCGCGGCCCCCAAATCGGCATGGCCAGGACCAGAACCGACGCGTTTCAGATCATCCCGATCATCGCGGTCGGAGTGCTCACCCCGGCTGGCTTGCGATCGATTGCCCCTGCGCCCTTCTTTACGCTTATCAGTGTCAAAGAGTACGCGGTCTAGCGCCGGCCATAACGGGGAGCCGGGCACCGTCCTAGGTTCCGCGAGGAGTCCTGGATATGTGCAGGCGGAACATTGCCGAAGGCCAGCCCGGAAATAGGGTTAGTTCCGCCCACGCGCCCCAATTCCGGCACGACGCCTATTGCGTGCGTAACCCAACGTTCCAGCCTGCCGTTCTCCCGGCGGTTTCAATTTTTGACATACGGGATCGAGTTTGGCCACAATCGTGCTGCATGTTGAGGGTGATTCGACCTGGGGAGAACTCGGATGAATGTTCGGCAATGGCTCTACGGTCTCGGAAGCGTCGGTGCGGCTTTCGTGCTCCAGCCTAGTGTCCCAGCATGGGCACAGCTAATCGAAATCAATCCGCCGTCCGTCGAGATAACACCGCCGGGTGAATTGAGAAGAAGGCCACCACCGCCGCCGCCAACGCGGTCGGTCCGACCGGATCGATTTGAGGTGATGCGCCAGCAGATGGTGGAATATCGAACCGACTGTGAGGCTGGCGATCGGCGCGCCTGCGTGAGGCTCGGAATCATCATCGGCGAAAATCGGGAGCGGCGCGCGCAGTGGAGACGGGACAATCCGGAACTGTTCTTCTGGGAGCGCGAAGGCCGCTGATACTTCGTTTGAGCGGTATGTCAGCCCATAGCTTGCTGGGGCGCCCGTCGTCGCCGGCGAAATTGACGTTGGAATGTACAGCGAGGACGAGCGCGGCCTCGATCAGCGACGCGAGATTTCGAAAGCGATTTTTCTGCAATCCTGCAGCACTGCCCTTCGTAGGCGACCACGGATACGGCCCCTCCGTTGCCGCCGGAATTCTGGTCGAGCCAGCTCTGATCGAGTTTGCCGCACGCTTCCGTTCTGGCTAGATGCTCATTCCACGCGTAATACCGGTCTTCAAAATGATTGACTGATGCTGTCTTTCGAAGCTTGGCATTAGGCACGACTAGGAACCCCCAATTGTCCTTCCGGACGGCTCGCGCAGCGAGCCGATCCGGGACCTATCTGTCCGAGGACACCGAGAGCGATAGGTCCTGGCTCTCGCCTCGCTCGGCCGGGACTCAATTCCCAAGAGTCGGCCCTTTGCGAAGACCTGTCCTGCACGTGCGTTTCCCACAGCGAGAAGAATTGCCCCCGACTGTCGGCAGGTTCGGTGCGGACAAGCGTGCACGTGAAGAGGTAAAACGTTTCCGAATTTCTTGAAAAGGCACGGACCCATACAGCTTGGACATCGCCATATGTTCTGAAGCTTGCATCTTTGGCGTCACATGCAGGTGCGAATCTGGCGATTTCCGAAATAGCATGATGGACTGCTCTGCGCTGCCCTTGAGGCTCGCCCAAGGGCGGCGTTTTTGTTGCAGCAGTTGCAAATAGCCGAATCGCATCCGAGAAACCGTGTCGGATGCATCGCAGGGCCGCGAAAGCGGCCCTTTTGTTTCGGCAGCGGCGCGTCCCTTAGCCCACGCATACGAACACCAGGTGAGAGGCTATGCCATCACTTCCAGGACTGCTCGGACACGTACGGCCCTTTGGCTTGTTGGGGTCCTACCCCACCCCTGCCGCTGGGCCAACAACGCTCCTCTTTGACGAGTTGCATCCGTACCCCGCGTCGCTCAATGAGCCGACGACGCCGCTCCTTGACTCATTAAGACCACACATCGCGCCGGTCGCCGGGCCGCCAGTACCGCCCTTCGACTGGCTGACGCCCGAGAGCTCCAACGATCCATTTTCGACGTTCGGACTTTCGGGCGCGTTCCGTCCGCCGGTCCGCGGACCCAACTTCCAGCCCGTAGCGCCGCCGACGAACCTCGCGCCATGAACCGCGGATCTTGGATTGATCGGCACCCTTCCGATGATGCGCAGCGACTCCGCAAACTTCAGCATACCTGGAGGAACCTTCCCGCAGCATTGGACAAATGCAACCCCTGAATCGGCACCGGAGATAGCCCCTGCAACTCGCTCGTCTGATGAGGAATTTGCTCGATCAAATCAGGGCAATCCAATGGGATTGGTCGATGATCGAGAGGTCACGTCCGACGCCGATCCGGAGGTTTGGATACCCGGGGCAGATTATACACAAGCTCGATCGGGCCGCGGAAGAAGAGGACCAAGCGGGCGCGAACTTTCTCCGCTGCAAGAGATTCAATTGATGCTGTACAGCAGCGCGCATAGGACCCTGCGAGAATTGGACCTCAAGAATCCACAGTTGAGCTCCTTGAGTACCTCGAGCTGGGTTCCGACCAGCCGGGACATCAATCGTCTCAATGAGGAAATCGCGAGAGTGAAGCGTGAGCAAAGCCTCTCGGACCTTGAGCCACATCACACCCTTCCGCGCCAATTCTTTGACAAGCTGGTGCCGCACGGCATTGACCCTGAAGATTTTGTGATGTTCATGCCAGTAGCTTCCCATCGCTTGTTGCCCGATGGGTTGCATACCGGTCCCAACCATTGGAATGGCCAATGGGCCCGGTTTTATGCAAAACATAAGACCCCAACCCGAGAGCAGATTTACGAGCAATTGAACGGTATGCTGAAACAACTATCTCGGTGACAGCCATGAACTCAAATTTTTGGTTACTGGAGCCGCCAGCCAACCAGCCGCGGGCCGAAGACACTCCCGGAACAAAGTATGCGACAATCATCTGTCCAGCGCACGACGGCCATAGGCGCGCCGGAGACCGGCTCGCCGACATATCAGTCCTCGTCCATCCGTCGGGCGCAAGGGACTTCACCTGGACCTGGTATAACGAGGTATTGATTTCAGAAAGAGTGTTGGACATCTTTGAAAAAAATCATGTCACCGGTTTCGAGACGAGGCCGGCCAGGGTCGCGTACCCCGACAAGATCAAGGCGCGGCCGCCCCATCTGTTCGAGCTCGTCGTCACGGGATGGGGCGGGCTCGCGGCGCCGACGGCCGGTCTGACTTTGGTCGAATCGTGTCCGGCCTGTGGACACAAGACCTATACCATCGCGGAGCCGAGTCGCGCGATCGATGCCACGGCATGGGACGGAAGCGATCTCTTCATCGTCTGGCCATTGCCAAGTTTTCGGTTTGCCAGCGACCGCTTGGCCAGCATCATCCGGCAAGAAAGCATTTCCGGCGTCAAACTCATCCTCGCGCCTGAGATTCCGCTGGAGAGAGGAGATGGTCTGAGCCCCGGCCCCCTGGCGTCCTCGATGCCGAAGAAGCGCGCGTGTGAATTGGAAAAACGATTCGGAATTTCGTGAGCGCGCTTGGACTTTCCCCCGAACGAGAAAGGAATTATCGATCTCAAAGACCTCAAATGGTTCAAGCCGGCCTACCAAAAGCCGTTCATTCAACAAAAGGTGATTGAAGAATTTCAGCCACAAATCCAGAAATATCAGACAATCCACCCCAATGTGCGGTTCCAATTTTCTCTAGAACCTCCACCGTGGGCCGCCAAAGCGATTGAAGACGTAGGAGGAACGTTCTTTGTCAAACCATGAAGTCTATGAATTTCCTCCCTTCGATGCTTCCACAGACCAAGAAACGCCATTTCTCGGCTTTGGAGACATACTTGAGCATTCTGCGCGCGCTGAAAAAGCATTTCATGAAGCGGCGGCGATGATGCGAGAGCGCGTTCGCGAAGGTTTTGGGGTAAAACTGAACGATCCATCCGAAATTCCCGGAGAATTGGACGGTATCGTGAGCCACATGTGGGCTACTGGATGGGACCCTAATGTCGGAAATGTCAGTCTGTTCCTCACTGACTTTAGCCTAATCCTTTTCGAGGCGATGCTGGATTCAATGGGAGGAAAGCTGGTCTTCCGGACAACGAGAAATGTTGATCAGTGCTCAATATTTTGGGCCAACGCAAGAATTGAGGCGTTTCCGTTCCATAAAGTGGTGAAATGTCTATTTGCGCCCGAGGGAGAGTCAATGGCTCACTATGTAAGGGGCCTTGCTGCTCTGTTGAGAAATCACTCCGGAAGATATTGATCGGCATCAGTCTCCCATCAATTGATTGCGTCACCCCCGGAGGGCATCACCACAGGGTTGTACATATGGTCAGGCGAAACATTTTCTGAAGATGTGGATTTCTTTTGCTTCCCATGTGTAGCCTCCATCTCCGGGATGAGTGTCCGGAAATCTTGAAGTATTCGGGCTTACCGCCACTTCGTGCGCTCGCGCACGCCGGCGAGCGCGGCGCGAGCTTCGGCGACCACCTTGCGCGCGTCGAGGCCCAACAGCTTGCCGCCGCGCTTCAGGATGCGGCCATCGACGACCACCGTGTCGACATTCTCGGGCGTGGTGCATTCGAGCACGAGGTGGGCGGGGTCGGTCATCACGGCCATGTTGAGGGTCCTGGTGTTGATCATGATCAGGTCGGCGCGCTTGCCGGGCTTGAGCGAGCCCACCATTTCGTCGAGGCCCATCGAGCGGGCGCCCACGATGGTGCCCAACTCGAGCGCACGCCGCGCCGACATCTGGAACTCGCTCGCCGCCTTGGCATTCTCCACGTCGCGCGTGAGCTTGAGCACGCCGAAGAGGTTGGAATTGCCGGTGAGCGCCGAGGTATCGACCGAGATGCCCACGGGAATCCCCTTCGCCAGCATCTCGCCGGTCTGCGGATAGCCATAGCCGATGCGAAGCTCCGAGCCGGGCGAAACCGAGACCGAACAGCTGGTCTCCCTGATCATGTCGAGCTCGGCCGAGTTCGCCGCGAGCGTATGGATGAGCTGTACATCCTTGCCCATCAGCTTGGCCTGGTAGAGGGAATCGATCTGGTTCACGGCGTTGCGCGCGCTGGCGACATGAACCGTGATCGGGAGCCCAAGGTTGCGGGCATTGTCGAACTCCGGCTGATACACTTCGGGCTTGATCGGCCCGGCGCGGAACTGGCCCCGCCAGGCCATGCCAAGCTCGATCAGTCCCTCGTTGGAACGGCTCTTCCAGTCCCGTGCGAGCGCGTCGATCACCGACTGATCGGCAGACTGGGTGTCGGGCAGGCCCTGCGGCCAGCCGCAGGAGTGGCGGGCGCGGATGCCGACCTCGGCGAGCGCGCGGATGTCGGCCTCCGCATGGGCAAGGCTTCGCACATTGTGGCACCAGGAGTGCACGAAGGTCATACCTGAATTGATCGCCTCGGCGGCGGAGAGCCGCGTGCTCTGGAAGATGTCCTCGGGCGCCATCTGCTGGCCAAACCGCGCGACCGTGGGGAAATAGCCCTCCTCGATCTTGTCGCCGGCGAAGCTGCGGAACAACGTGTTCCACATGTGCCAATGGGTCTCGATTAGGCCAGGCATCACGATCATGCCATCGCCATCGATCACCCGCGCGCCTGCAGCCTTGATGTCCTTGCCAAGGGCGACGATCTCGCCATTCCTGACATGCACGGAGCCGCCGGCGATGTCGCCGAGCGCAGGGTCCATGGTCATCACATGGGCGTTCTTGATCATGAATTCGGCACGCGCCGGCAGCTTGGACGAACCGCTATCGCCTCGCTTCGCCTGCGCCATCAGCGGTGTCCCGAACAGGCTGCTCGCGCCTACCATGGCGATGGCTTGCAAGAACTGACGTCGGCAGAATTCGCACATGAGCATCTCCCCAGGAAAGCCCGTAGACCGTTGAGTTAGCGCGCCCCGCGCGTCCTCGAATCTAGCTGGACAATTATTGCGCGCGCAACCCAACATTGCAGCCGAGTGTTGGGTCAGGCACGGATTGAGCTGCTCGATCTTACTCGAATGCGTGTGGCCGCGCTAACCCAACACACGGGCTTGCGATACGCCATGGTCCCTGCAAATGGACGAATCCAATAGCCAATGAAACTCAAATTTGTCCCGATCCCTCCTGATGCAGCGAGGAAGACAGTGGCGCATTGGCTGCCCTTCATCGAGCAGATCGCACGCCGCGCAAGGGCAAAGCCGCTCGTGCTGATCGGCAATGTACTCTCTGGCACGGTGCATCTTTGCCTGGCCTGGGATGCGGATAGGAATGAGGCGAAGGCGCTGGCGGGCACGCAGATCGTGCGTCGGGGAGATACTCGCATCGCCGAGTTGATCTGGCTCACAGGCTCGGGTCACGAGCACTGGATTCCACTCTTTTCCGATCTCGAACGGTACTTTCGAGAGCACCAAGGCTGCGCAGGCATAAAGGCCATCGCCAGGCCAGGATGGTCGAAGCTCCTCAAGGCCAAGGGCTACAGGCTCACCCATGTGATGATGGAAAAGGATTTCTGACATGTCAGGCGGCGGAACCACCACGACCACGGTCGCGAACAAAGACCCCTGGGGGCCAGCGCAAGGCTACCTCCAGGACATCATGGGGCAGTCGGCGAAGCTCTATGACTCCGGCGCCGGCTCGCAAGTATGGAACGGAGCGCTCATTCCGGGCGTCGATCCATTTACATCGGAGGCGATGGGGGGCACCGCCAATCTCGCGCGTCAGCAGGCCCCACTCCTGCAAGGTCCCTATGCCTACGGCAATACGATCATGGCGAACCAGGGCATCGCCCCGTCGATGCAGCCGGCGCTCGGGACGCTCGGCGGCGTGGCATCAGGCGCGAGCGGCATCGATACCGCGCCGACCTATGCGAGCTTGGCATCGGGCGCGTTTGCACAGAACACCCCCGTGCGCGGCACGCTGGGCGGCTTGACCAATGCTTACGGAAATGTTGTCGGCCAGGCCCAAGGCAACAACGCGGATGTTATCGGGGGTCTCGGCTCGATCGCATTCGGCGCGGGTGTTCCCGACACCTCAGCATTGCAGCGGCTCTACGATCGCTCCCAGGGCCAAAACGCGGAGGTCGGAAACTACCTCGCCCGCTTCGCCGGCGCGCCGTCGATCGACACCGCCAATTCATACCTCGGCATGAATCAGATGGCCCAGGGCAACAACCAGGATGTCATGGGCATGCTCGGCGGCACCTACGTCGGCAATAGCGGGCCGACGAGCGCGCAGACGAATCTCTCGCGGATGGCGTCGGGCGCCGATGTCGGCAGCGATCCCTATTTCGCTGCGCTGATGAACGACAACACGCAGCGCATCGGCAACGAGGTCGCCTCGCAGATGTCGGGCATGGGCCGCTACGGCTCGGGCGGCCACATGGACGTGCTCGCGCGCTCGCTCGCGGCGGCCAACAATCCGATCCTGGCGCAGGAATACGAGGCCGACAAGGCGAGGCAGCTCGCGGCCTCCGGCCAGATCGACCAGGCTAGGCAGGCGCAGGCCGCGACCAATATCGGGGCGGCAAATTCGCTTGCCAATGTCCGCAACACGAACTGGAGCAACCAACTTGCCGCGCTCAACGCGCAGACCGGCACCGAGCAGCAGAACGCGGCCAACCAGATCGGCGCGGCGCAAGCGCTGGGCGGGCTACGCCAGAGCGACACCTCACTTGGCGCAGGCCTCCTGGGCAATATCGGCAACATGGCGAGCGCCGGCGTCGCCAACCGCATCAATGCGGCGAATACGATCGCGGGGCTGCGCAACGCCAATCTCGGGACCGAGCTCTCCGCGCTCGGCGGGGCGGCGAACACGGCGAGTGGGCTCGGCGCCTCGAACCGGGCCGACCTCGCGAGCGCCTTGAGCGCGCTCGGCGGCCAGACCGGGGTCGAGGGAACGAATATCGGCAACCAGCTCGGCGCGTCGCAGAACCTCCTCGGCGCGCTCGGATCTGGACTGGATCGCTCCGCACAGTGGGCGTCGATGCTGCCGACGCTCGCGGGGGCCGAGTATCTGCCCTATCAGGAACTCGGCTCGCTCGGGGCCTACAATGAGAACCGCATCGGTAACCTGATCGCCGCGCAGCAGAATCAGTTCAATCAGCAGCAGGCGATGCCGTGGACGCAGCTCAATCGGTACCTCGGGGGGGTGTCGGGGCTGGGCAATATCATCGCCCCGGCGACATCGACCGCCGGTACTACGACGACGCAGAACATGACGCCGTGGACGACCTACGCGGGGCTTGGACTTGCGGGCCTGGGGCTGTTGTCCGACCGCAACAGCAAGACTGATATCGAGCCTGTGGCAGTCGATCCCCACACTGGGCTCAATCTTTACGCCTATCGCTACAAGGGCGATCCCAAATCCTATCCGAAGGTCCTGGGGCCGATGGCGCAGGATGTGGCAGAGAAATTCCCTGGCATGGTCGAGCGGGTGGGTGGGCTCCTTTCCATCAAGCCCACACCTCCCTGGTCTGCGTGAGGTGAGCGATGGACTTTCTGTCGACCTTGTTCGGGCTTGGCGGAGGCGCAGGAGCGCCATTGTCACTCGATCCAACTGGCCCAAATCCAATCGGGCTCCTCGGCAATGTCCTCGATCGCGCCGCGGCGGCGCGGAGCGACCCCATGGTGCGCATGGGGATGGGCCTGCTCAGCAGTGTCACGCCAGAGGAGGCCATGCGCAATGCTTTCAAAGCTCTCCATGGTGACGACAGGCGAAATGCCGACCCCCTTCGCCAGGGCTTGTTCAGCAAACTGCAAAGTCGCTTCGCCAAGCCCAATGTCTCCGGTGTCAATCCTTATCCCCTCGGTCCTCTCTATTGAGGTGTCATCGCCATGCTTGGACTTCTCGACTGGTCGAGCATCTTCCCCATGACCTAGGCCAAAGACGAAACAGCGCCTCGAGGGCTGCCTGGTCAATGGGGACACGAACCAGCGCTGGACGGGGGGGCACGTGCTGCGCGGGTCACGGCGCGGCCTGCTAAAGCGCAGCAAGTGGCCAATAGGCAAGGCCGAGGGTCGCAGAGCCGGATGCTGAATTGAAGGCCGCCTATGAGGCATTGAACCGCGGCACTGTAGAGAACCTTGACCCGGTGGGGTGGCGCAGGCTTCGCCGCTGAGCTGCGTGCCAAGTCCCCGGCAGGCAGCAAACCTCGAGACCGCCATACGGGCTGCGACATGAAATGGCCCGGCATAGAGCGGTTCATGCAAGTCTTGGAAGCCGAAGGCCAAGGATCGGATCCGAATCCGTTTTCAGCGCGGAGGTGCAGCCGCAATTGGGGCAAGCCTCGCCCATGGCGATGCCCACGCGCTGGCGCGGGGCGCTGGGACCAAATGGCCACGAAAGGCGAAGGAGGCAATGGAAGACTGGAGGTGAAGCGAGGCGCGGAAGTTGATCAGCTTGCCTATCTCTTTACTAATTCCGCGGCTGGGCGCGAATTACGCAGGCTCGCAGGCTTGCCAATTGGTTCGGGAGAATTCGGGAGACGGCCCTGAGACTCATGCTTGTCTCGCGGTGTGGGCACAGGCTCGCAATAGTCAGAAAGCGACACTGGCGAGAAAAGCCAATAGCCTCAGGCTGCGATCTTGCCGTTGCCAGGATCGATTAATATTGCGGAACTCAGGCAGGCCCGAGTTACGTTCAAGTCGGGGTTTATCTTACTTGCGGCGCTTGATGGTGCGGAACACGGCGATGAGCGAACTCCGTGCAATCAATCGCATTGATTTCCAAGTGACACGTTTTGATCGATCCTCAGTTCAAGGCCGTTCATAACGAGTCGATGTTTGAGACCGTTAGCATCAATCCGCCGAAACGGAAGCCGTCGCTTCTCCATTGTCATCGTTCCATTATCACCTTTCCATGACCAGCGTTCGCGAAGGGTGGAGGGGTCGGCATCCTCCGGCAATTGTTGAGGGCATGGCGGCGCTTCTTCCATCAATCGGTTGCTCATGGTTGGCCCACATTCGCGGGGCATGACGAGTCATATCAGACACGATAGCCGTTGGTGTGAGTCAAATCGCAGGGTCGCCAGAGCGGCCCCTTTTGCTTGGAGGCTCTGCAATGGGCGAAAACTTTCAACAGCTTTGGTCACGCACTGCGGCGTCGAACAATACCGCTGACAATTCGATCAATTGGTCGGAAGGCCAGCTACCGAGCACGGTGAACGACAGTGCGCGATCGATGATGGCTGCGCTCGCCAAATATCGCGACGACATCAACGGTTCGATCACGACGACAGGCTCTGCCAATGCCTACGTCCTGGCGAGTACTACGACTTACACCAATCTCCTGACTGGCCTCGTCGTCGGCTTCAAGGCGAATTTCACCAATACTAGCGCCGCGAGTCTCAATCTCGATGGGCTGGGCGCGAAGGCGCTGCGCATGTTTTCGGCGAGCGGCGATGTCGCGCTCGTCACTGGCAATATCGTGCAGAACGGGCACTACGTTGCCCGCTATGACATAGCTGCCAATGGTGGGGCAGGGGGTTGGGTCGTTCTCAACCCGACCTGGAGCGACATCAACGGTCCGCTCACGATCACGTCGTCGAGCGCGAACGCGCTCGTGGTCGGCCCAGCAGGCAACACCAACCCGACGCTGCAGGTCGATGCCTCGACAGCATCGGCCGCGACCGGAATCAAGATCAAGTCCGCGTCCGCAGGGGCCGGCGTTGCTGTCTCCGTCGTTTCGTCGGCAACCAACGAAAACCTTACTATCGACGCCAAAGGCTCAGGCACAGTCACCTTAAACGGGACTGCAACCGGGGTCGTCAATTTGTACTCGCAAACAGTCATCCAGTCACCTTCGAGCAGCGCTCTAACGGTCGGCCGGCAGGGGGCGAACAATCCCGCCTTACAGGTCGATGCGTCCACGGCCCTTTGCGTCACCGGACTCAAGATCACGTCATTCTTCACCAACAGCGTTGGGCTGTCAGCGATTTACAATTCCACGAATTGTAACATCCAGATCGATGCGAAAGGTTCGGGGGCTGTCACGATCAACGGCAATGGCGGAACTGGCGTAATCCAGCTTAACCAGTTCACCGTCGTCACCGCGGCGAACGTAAATGGCCTCACGGTAGGCCCAAACGGCTCGACGAATCCTACGCTGCAGGTTGACACCTCCACCGCGTCGGCGGCGACCGGGCTCTATCTCAAATCCGCAGCCGCAGGGGGCGG
>WNGQ01012511.1_pt1 | contig 13626 bp, 6 predicted proteins | sample 5407661 | NCBI WGS metagenome assembly WNGQ01 (sample SAMN13153382, study PRJNA577476) | soil metagenome | isolation source: 60 cm soil or saprolite under Garry oak tree replicate 2 | place: USA:California | collected 2016-06-15
CCCGCTCGGCTCGAAGTTGCACGTGATGTGCATCCAGGATAATCCAGTCTGGCGATGTATTACCGTCTCCTGTACCATTGATCGCCTCATTACTCGTCACGGTCAGAGTACAGGAGTTAGCTGGCAAAGGACAGTTGTCGGTAACCTCGTAGTTGACAGTCACATTTACCAGCCTGTGGTTTGGTGGCCACAGTACTGATGGATTTGCTGACACACCAGTGATCGTAGGAGGTGGGTTAGAAGCCGTCGTCGTTGCCGTAGCCGAGTTGTTATTTGTGTTAGGATCAGGTGTAGAAGAACTCACTGTCGCCGTATTGCTTATCACTGTGCCATCGGCTACTGAACAGTTCACAGTGGCCACAAAGGTTAGGGTCTCGGACTCACCCGATGCAAGGGATGCGAATGTGACCGTGCGGTTGTTACCTGCGCCAGCACAGACTCCACCTCCTGTTGAAGAGCACGAGACAAAAGTTGTCTCAGCAGGCAGGGTATCTGTTACAGTAACCGATGTCGCTGGATCCGGCCCATTGTTGGTTACAGTAACCGTGTAGGTCAAACTATTCCCCACCGTCACAGGATCAGGTGAGTCAGTCTTGGTGACTGACAGATCGGCGATTGCCGTGGGAGAGACGCGAACGTAATAGACGTCTTCTTCGTGCTGGCCCCGGATCGGGTTGAAATTGAAAGTGGCGGAATACGCCACGTTGCCCCCGGTTTCATCAGAAACAATCGTGATGTAGTCGCCTATCTTGTGGTTGTCGTTGGGATACCCTTCGGATGGATTAAACGCATTACTCACCGCGACGTTAGCTGACCACGTCACGCCGCCATCGGTGCTGTAAGAGTAGAACAGCTGCGAATCGGTGTTGTTCGCAGCATTTCGCGTGTCCAGCCACACGGAATCAATGCGTCCATTGGGCGCCACTGCAAGCGTGCCGAGCCAATGCCATTTGTTTTCATTAGGCGGGTCGTCATTGATCCGGTGCGGTGCGCTAAAGGTTAGGCCGCCGTCGGTACTGCGCACAAACATCACGTCGGTCCCGTTGCTGGCGCCGTTCGGTCGCACGCTCGCAAGCATGTAGATGTTGTTGTTAGTAACGGTGCCGGAGCGGTCCACTGCAAGAAAGACTTGTCCTGCGATTCCTTCTGGATTTATCGACCCGCCAAAAATTATGCGGCCGCCGAGGTTGACTGTAGTAACTTGGTCAAAAGTTGGCGTGACGCCGCCGTTCTGTGCATTGGACGAGCGAACACACCAAATCTGGCCGGTGGTCAGATTTACCGCGCCAATAAAAAGGTTGCCGTTGCTGTCCACGTCGAGTGTTCCCCATTGGGGCGAGTTGGGGATAAAGATAGGACTCATCCAGGTGACCCCGCCGTCGGTGGACCGGCTGAATGCACCGCCGTCGCAGGGTGGGGGGTTGTTTGTTAGGGTCCAAAACTGGTACTGGAAGCCGTGCCCCATGCCGTTGGTTTTATCAATGGTGAACCACTCCTTATCACCGCCTGTTGCGCCTCGCTCGCCAGAGAGCAGCATCCACGATTGGCCGCCGTTCAGCGCGTCCCAGACATCGGTACAAAAAAACTGGTAAGGCAACGGAGTACTCTCGAGGCTGAGATAGAAAAAACCACCGGCCTCATCGGAGTTCAACACCGGGTCGCTGCGGAAAGCGTTATTTTGCAGAACACCTGGGAAGGTCCAGGTCGTGCCGCCATCGGTCGTGTATCCATACCCGGCCTCCCGGAAGTTGGACTGTACGCTATCGAACTGCCTCCAACCGATTGCTATTTTGCTCCCGTCCGTTAGGTCAACTGCAATAGACGGCTCGTTGGCAGCGTCGCCGATGATGTTGTTGCCATTTGCATCGACGTTTACCTGAAAGCTGGTGAAGGGGCCGAACCGCGAGATCATTCGCGGCAAAGTCTCTATTTTCCGAGGAGGAGCAGGCGGGTTATCGTATTTTTCAAGTGGCTCTGTCGGGGAGGGCTTATGCGGGGGAGTCTGGGCCGAAGCGGTGGCAAGCGCAACCAGAGAAACCAGACAGACGAAAAAGCTTGCGTTTGAAACTTTAGAACGGCTCAATATTAGAACTGCGTTCTTTATTTGAATCAGTGGATTCATGGTTCTTCCTTCCCTTTATTGCCGACTATTTGTGGCGCAGGTCGGCTGACTTCAATCTGTGCGCTTACTTTCTGCAGTCCCTTATCTAGAGCTTCAATTTGCTTTTGCTGGCGCGCGATCGTCGCTCCTTGTTCCTCCATTTTCTGATGTTCTTTGAGGAACTCATTGAGTAACAACGCGTTCACTGCGTCGTAGCGCACGGTGTAGGGCTTTCCGTCGCGGTCGTAAATCACAAGATCGGGATTCACCTCGGCGACTTCCTCGGCAATCAAGCCAAACTGCGGCTTGCAGTCCTTGTGCACTTTGTAACGAAAACTCACCGGCTTGAGTCCGAGGATCCATTCACTGGCTTTATCTATCCGTTTGATGTCGGTCTTGTAGCGGCGCGAAGAACTGGCCGTGCCGAGCTGCCCGGCGGAGTCTACTAGCACAGGGATGGCGTCGGCGTTTTGCGTTGTCACGCCACGGATATTGCCGATAAAGGTGCTGTCGCTGACGTTCGCGCCATGAGCATTGATACAAATAACGTTATTCGCCGTCGTGACGCCGTCGCCGGCCCCCCCACCCAAAGCCGTGTTGTCTCTGCCGGTCTTGTTGTTCCCGAGCGCGGAAGTACCGATGGCCGTATTGTTGTCGCCGGTAGTGTTCTCTTCGAGCGCGTTAGCACCGGTGGCCACGTTGCTGCTGCCCTCCGTGTTTTTGTAAAGCGCAGTGAAGCCGTTGCCCGTGTTGGCGTCGCCGGTTGTGTTGTGATAGAGCGCCGCCGTACCATTGGCCACATTGAGCCTGCCAGTAATGTTGTTTTGCAATGCACCCGCACCGAAGGCGCTGTTCTTTTCGCCGCTCGTATTGCTAAAAAGAGCATTAACACCCGTGGCGGTGTTATAGGGTCCGTCTATGTTTTCATGGAGCGCACCCGAACCGTCGGCCGTGTTCCAGAAACCATTCATGTTCTTTCGTAGCGCAGCGGTACCCGTGGCCGTGTTGTGACTCCCTGTTTGATTCTCGCGGAGCGCATTAACACCCGTGGCCGTGTTAAAGGCGCCACCTATGTTTTCATGAAGTGCACCCGCACCATTGGCCGTGTTCCAGAAACCGGTTGTGTTCCTAAAGAGGGCTTGGAATCCAATCGCCGTGTTGAATTGGGCGCCGAGTTCAAGGTTAAAAAGGGCATCTTTTCCCTCCGCAGTGTTGCCGCCAGGATAGAATCCATCCGGCGTCGGCGACGGCAACACTGCTTGAGCCGTCGACGAAAAGGCGAAGTAGGCTAGAACGAATACAGCGAACGTAGCATAGATAATATTCATTGTTGTTTTCACATGTTTTTTCCTTTCATTTTTCGTCGAGACTTACTGGGCTTGACTTCTCAGGAAGCCTTTGATGTTATTGGTCGTTCAGAACAGATTGGGGTGGAGGGCTGCTCAATTTGAATGGTGCGCTCACCTTCTGAATTTGCACGGCCTGCTCTTTTACAGTTACGGTGAGCTGTGCAATTTGTTTCTTCAGCTCTTGCACCGTTCGGTGCTCTTTTAGGAACTCGTTAAGCAGCATTGCGTTCACCGCGTCGTAGCGCACACTGAATGGTTTTCCTTCTTTGTCGCGCACGACCAAGTCCGGATTCAGCTTTTCCACCTCTTCGGCTACAAGGCCGAATTGCGGGATACCATCTGGATCAATCTGCTTCTTATACCGGAAGGTAACCGGCTTGAACTCCATAAGCGTGTCACTAGCTTCGTTCATTGGTTTGATCTCATCCTTGAAACGCGCCGAGGAGGTTGTGACCCCGAGTTTCCCGCTTGAGTTTACGACTACCACGTTACCGGGCATAGGATTGCCGAAGATCCCCGCGACAAAAGTACTGTTCTGCAAGTCTGGTCTGCCGATGCGAATGGTATTGGAGTCGTCAGAATGACCAAACGCCCCGATATCGATGTTGCTGCTCCCGGTGGTGAGATTGATGCCGGCCTGATGGCCTACCGCGACATTGTTAAGGCCGGTGGCGTTAAAGAGCGCATTAACGCCAATGGCTGTGTTGAAGTTGCCCGACGTGTTCATAAAAAGTGCGCGACCACCCATGGCTGTGTTTTCCGCGCCGTCTTTGTTGCTTTGGAGAGCAGCAAGACCGTTGGCGGTGTTGTGGTCACCTGTGGTGTTGAAACGAAGCGCAAAATAGCCGTTGGCCGTGTTTTCGCTGGCAGTGGTGTTGCGATTGAGCGCTCCAGCGCCAGTGGCTGTGTTTTTGCTGCCGGTGGTGTTGGAAGGGAGAGCGGCCTCACCGATCGCCGTGTTGTGATCGCCGGTGGTGTTGTCTTCAAGGGCACGGGAACCATTGGCGGTGTTGTGAAAGCCAGTGCTGTTGTTAGCTAGCGCGCTGATACCGGTCGCCGTATTGTTGTCGCCGGTGGTGTTGAGAAAAAGGGCACTAGCGCCGTTGGCCGTGTTATCGTGGCCGGTAGTATTGCCTTGAAGCGCACGAGCGCCGGCGGCCGTATTCCTAATGCCGGTGGTGTTGGAGAAGAGCGCGGCAATACCCGTGGCAGTGTTATTGGAGCCGGTCGTGTTGGCAAAGAGCGCATTAACTCCAATGGCGGTGTTGAGAGAGCCGGTTGTGTTGCTATCGAGCGCGTTCACACCGTTGGCCGTGTTGTTGGCGCCGGTGGTGTTGCTTTCGAGCGCACCAACACCGGCGGCAGTGTTATTGAAGCCGGTTGTGTTGGCAAATAGCACGTCACGACCGTTGGCCGTGTTTGAGCTCCCGGTGGTGTTGCTTATGAGCGCTTGAACACCGGTAGCTGTATTGTCAGTCCCGGTTGTGTTGTTAAAAAGCGCGTTCACACCGTTGGCCGTGTTGGCGCCGCCGATTGTGTTGCTAAAGAGCGCACCAGAACCGGTGGCGGTGTTGAAGTTGCCGTTCGTGTTGTTAAAGAGCGCATCAAACCCCAGCGCCGTGTTGTTGACGCCATTTGCAAGGTTTAAGAGCGCATCATCCCCTTCAGCGGTGTTGCCGCCTGGATAGCCTCCGTCCGGTGGCGGAGTGACGGCTCGCGCGGATGGCGAGAGCGCAAACCAGCCGAGCGCGAGCGCCACGACAAAAAAACTGCGCCACAAGCGCGACGACGTGAAGAGGTCGAGTACAATCTTAGTTCTGAGTTGGGTTTGATAATACATATCGAGAGTTTCTTTCTTTTCCCAGTTATCTATTGTGGGTTTCCAGTTTCCGAATGGAGAAAGGGAGCTACCGGGAGGAAACGCTCCTTCCCCGATTCGATCTGGGCGAGACTAGCATTTGCGGGCTCGACTGCCTATCGGGGACACTCCCGGATATTTCGCACCTCTGATCCCGGATCGGCTTACCGGGGGTTTGCCGGAGCTACTTATGGTGGCTCAGGCCGAACCATTCTCGCGCGCCTTGGTGGAGCGCGTCTACTGGCTCGTCAGGACTCAGTATTCCGTCCGAAAAGTCACCCACTTTTGGAACCGTTAACGCTGTTTCCCCGGTCCTCCGTGTAAGGAGAAGGGCTTGCCTTTCTCAGGGTCAACCTATTTCCTGCCTTTGTCGTGAGGCACACTCACTGCCACACTTTGGTGAGAGGAGTTGCCGCCGCTGTCAACACAGGTGATAGTAATCGTGTAGATGCGTCCATTGCCGTTGCCTGCCCGCTCGGCTCGGAGTTGCACGTGATGTGCGGCCAGGATGGTCCAGTCTGGAGATGTATCACCAGCTCCAGTGGGTCGCTAACGCCTCTGCATCAATCTTTCGGCGCGCGAGTCGCCGCTTCGAATTCAAGAAACGCAGTCAGCTTTTCATCAGTGCGCACGACGAAACGCTTTCCGTCACCGCGATGCGCGTCAACAATCCAGACCGTTTGCCCGTTGCAATCCACGATGAACAGCGGCAATAGACTCGTTGGATCCCGTTCGCGTGAAACTTTCGAGTAGTTCCGCAAGGCGTGACTCGTAAGAATCGCACTTGGGGGACTCGCCATTTGGCTGGACCCATTCGGGATGTTGCATCCGCAGGTCATCGTGAATCTGTTTCCGGAGTTCGGTGTAGGTGTGGATTTGGTGAGACATGACAACCGGCTTTGGTGAAATGTTTAAGTGTGGCGCGGAACACTTTCTTCAAAGCCCCGGCGGAATGGTCGATTTTTACGAAGTTCACCCAATTATAGTTAGCCGACAGATGAAAGTTTTTCGAGGTAAGGTCGTTATCATGGCCGTAGCGTAAGAGGAACACGACGCCGCCGCCCGGCGCGCGGCTCGACCGTTTTTGTTCCTTGCGTTCGGCCATTTCCAGTGACCGCGTCCGTTCTTGGCGTCACAGGCTCTCCACCAAGGGTTCGGTCGGTTCGTTTCTCTCAGCTTATGACTGCTGGAGAAATACGGGTCGAAGGGCATGAGGCATGAGCATATATCACAAGCAGTCAACGGAAAAACGTGCGATCGCACACTTTTGACGTTTGTACGCTATTCAGCGTGCGCTGAACTCATACTCAGTATGAGACTGCTGTGTTTTACTCTGGTTATGAGTTTGTTTTGCTGAGCGGCGAATAACGGGGCAATCTGCCAATTGCATGTCGTTGGAGAACAGGACTGACGCTATAGCCTTTTGCCGTGATATGATCGCGGTGCGGCGACCGCTGCGTCTTAGAGGTCGTTATTGGCTGCCTAAAGACGGGCTATGGAAAGTTGAAACCCGAAAGCGCGTCCTTGGGGGTTTTCTTGTTACTCGCGGTCGCGTGTCGCGGTGCTCGCCTGCTATCCGGCGACATCTTCATGCTTGGGCAGCTCGCAACGCTGAGTTCGTCGGCGACTTGGAAGCCTTGCTGTAGCTGACACTATGTTCTGTGATCATCGTAGAATGCGAGCGATCTACGATAATAAATTCTCGGCGAGCAATGGGAACGAGCTTGGCCGCAAGCTTGATTAGACTCTAATAATCGTCCGAGTCGGACTGTCGATCTTGTGGATTCTGCTTTCACCGCGAGCACTCGCGAAAGCTGTTTCATTGTTAAGTTATTGAGCCGCAAGGGGCGCAATAGCGGTGCATGACGTTCTTATCGCAACCGTTGGCTTTTAAGGTCGAGTGGCGGAAACTAATCGTTCGCAGTCCTTGCTCAGCGAGTCTGCAGAATCACGATTTCGCTGGCCGCCCCCTGCACTGGGTATGACTCGGCCACGGGGCCGGTAAACGAGGCTTCGACCGTCTGGCCAACCTTGAGGTCGCTGAACTTTCCTGCCACCTTTTTGCCGTCCTCCATTCTGAAGATGGAGGTCTTGGCGGTCACGCGAGTGGACGCCTTATCGACGCTCGTGTCCTTCTCCACCTTGCCCTCGATGAGAACTGTGCCGAGCGCAGGGTTGGTGGCGCTGACGGAAATGCTCGTGATCTTGCCCCGCACATCGGTGGCAAAGGCTGCCGACGCGCAAAGAAGGATCACGCCTAACGCAGTGGCCCTGGCCCGCGCCAGCGTGAGAAAGTGGCGCGAAGCGTTGGGTGAGGGCAAACCCTCAGCTTGCCTGCCTAATTTCATTAGAAACACGTTAGTCCAACTGCTCTTGAAAAACATGGCGCCTCCCCCCTTAAATCGAAAAGACTCCCGCCGCTTTTAGCCAGCGAGCGCACAGCACGCATAACAGGCTCTCCACCACTTGTTCGGCGGCTTTGTGTCTCTCACTTCCGCGACTCCATCATTGGTCACAGTAATCACGAGAGAGCCGCTCAGGTTAGAAGCGATGCTCTGAATACTTGACTAATATGGCGAGCGAGAGTGTGCACCTCGCCCGCCATCCTTGTCCGGCCACGGTTACTGACACGCCATCGGCTGCGAGTTGCACGCCGACGTGACTAACGAGGCGATGTTGTTGCTCGTGAACGGGCTCGCACCCTGCTGCTTGACGGCGTTGTTAATGTAGCCCCAGCTCGTGACGCCGACGACGATGTTTGGATTGAACGCAGTGCCGTTGGCCGTCCCGGTGAGCACCGGTCGGATCCCAAAGTTGTTGAGCCACGGGCCGCCGCTCGACCCGCCGCACATCAACGAGCCGATGATAGTGTTCGACGAATTAGGCCCCGACACGAATCCATGCGAATCGTTGCGTTCCATCAGCACGCCGTCGTCGAGGCAGACGGGGTAGCCGATCTGAGAGATGTGGGTGAGACCGCTCACGAACCCGAAGCCGTTCCATCCATAGCCATACCAGCCCGTGTAGGTCCCCGCGTAATTGCCCGAGCTGTTGGTGTTCAGAATGAGGATGGCGACATCGTCCGGGCAGACGATGCCGTATACGGCACAGTTGTCCGTTCCGTTGTAATAGGCGGTCTTGATCCACGCCTGATACACCCCCCAGTTGCCGAACGGCGCGTTGCCATTCCGATATCCCGGATAGAAGTGCCAGTTGTGGTAGAACTGCTGCCTGCCGTAGTTCGCGACGCAGTGGGCCGCCGTCACGACAAGACCGCGCTTTACCATCGACGCTGAACAGACAAACGTGTTGTTGTTAGGATCCTGGAAGTACAGTTTCCCCGAAATCCTATACGGATATTGTCTATTTGTAGCGAGGGACAGGAGGTCGGCGCGGGCAGTGCTGAACGGCTGATTGCCCGTCCCGAACTCGGCTGGTCCTGGCCCTTCCATGTCGCCATCGTGGTCGCTGATTTTCGGCAAAGGGAGAGTGATCGGATTAGTCTGGCCGTTTCCGACCGCTCCTGGCGAGAAACCCGGCGTCCCGAAGTCCGGCAACGACGGGACCATGTCGATTGGCCCCGGCGCAAGCGGCAGCGGCATCGGTCTCGCATTCACAAAGTCAGGAAGCACCTCGTTGCCGTTGCCTCGAGCAGTGAACGAGGTCAATTCTCCCTGGCTCATAACTACGCCTTGCGAGCGAGAATCTGCCGGTCCAGCCCCGGAGATTGAGGCAAATAAAATTAGTGAAACGCAGATTAGGCTCACTGAAAGTGTGATTTGAAGCGCGGAAGCGCAGTTTGAATTATTTGGTTGTTTTTTCATTTTTGTATTCCGGGTTGACTTAGGTTTCTTACATGAATGTCCGCGATTCGTCTATCGGGGACTGTCCCTGACATTTCGAGCGCCTGATCCCCGAGGGAAGCATCCGGGGTTTCCCGGAGCTACTTGTGGTGGCTCAGTTCGAACCACTCCCGCGCGCCTCGGTGAAGCGCGTCAGCGTTGGGATAACCGAGCTTGATCTTAATATGCTCGTCGTAGGTTTCGACACCGTTCTGGGACTGATCCCCAGTTCTTTCGCGAAACGGTTTGTTCCGAAGCCGGCACCAATCAGCCCAAAGACATGCAGCTCGCGGTCGGTCAGATTACTGGCGTGGCGATATGCGGCCGGATTTTCTATCAACTTGTGAACCGCGACGAGCGCGATCCCCGGGCTGACGTAAAGCTCACCGGCCAGAACAATCTCGATGGCACGGATCAGCTCTTCGCACGCGCCGGTTTTCATCCAGTAGCCTGAGCCCCGACACGCAGCGCACTTTCCTGCACAAATTACTCATCGCAAGGGTTCGCCAGTAGATTGGGCCGCGTTTTTTATCTATTTGCTTCGAAAACCTATAATTCAACCCTATCTGTGTCCGAGAAAAATCAGTTGTTCAAGACGCCTTATCATCAGGGCGCACTATTGTGTCGGTAACGCTACCCGGCCGCTCTCAGGATTAACCTATCTTCTTCCTTGGTCGTGAGGCACACTTACGGTCACACTCTTGCTCGAGGAGTTGCCGCCGCTGTCTATACAGGTGATAGTAATCGTATAGATGCGTCCATTCCCTTTGCCTGCCCTCTCGGCTCGAAGTTGCACGTGATGTGCATCCAAGATAACCCAGTCTGGCGATGTATCACCATCGCCTGAACCATTGACGGGCTCATTACTGGTCACGCTCAGAGTGCAGGAGTTAGGTGGCAAGGGGCAGTTGTCTGTAACATTGTAGTTAACTGTTACATCCACCAGCCTATGGTTTGGTGGCCTTAGCACCGATGGATTTGCTGACGCGCCAGTGATCGTAGGAGGTGGGTTAGAAACCGTCGTGGTTGCTGTCGCCGAGTTGTTATTTGTGTTAGGATCAGATGTAGAAGAACTCACTTTCGCTGTATTGCTTATCACTGTGCCGTCGGTCACTGAACAGTTCACCGTGGCTACAAAGGTTATGGTTTCAGATCCACCTGATGCCAGGGATGCGAATGTGACCGTGCGGTTGTTACATGAGTCACCACAGACTCCACCCCCTGTTGAAGAGCATGAGACAAAGGTTGTCTCGGCGGGCAGGTTGTCTGTCACGGTAACCGATGTCGCTATATCCGGCCCATTGTTAGTTACAGTAACCGTGTAGGTTAGGTTATTTCCCGCCGTCACGGGATCGGGTGAGCCAGTCTTGGTGATGGAGAGATCTGCCACAGGGGCAGGGCCACCCGAGGTCTTCAATTCAAACGCGCTGCGGCCATAAGAGCCTACCCGGAGCAGAGCGGGATTGATGCTGGAATCGATTGCCAACGATGTGCAGTCAACTATAGGCAGACTCGTGCCGAACACCTGCCAGTGTGCGCCGTTTGGGCCCGCATCTGTAGTTCGAAGAACGCCGGCATCGCTTGCCACGATGATGGGAAGCTGTCCGGTAACTGGATCGGGATTCGAATCGAAGACAACGGCGTGCAGCGGTAGATCCGGCAGATTTCCGGTGATGTTCGTATCGTTATTAAGGAATACGCCATTGTCGTTGGTTCGTACTCGAAAGGCGTGACCTTGACATTCCGTGAACCCTTCGTAAACGACGACTGCTTCGTTGTCATTGGTCGGATCAATGGCAATTCCCTGCGGATTTCCAACCGCAAATCCGGCGGGTGCGCCATTCACCATGTGCGGCGTAAACGTTGGATTATCATTAGGATTACCGTTCGCATCGAGAAGATTGGTTGACCGCTGGACACTTCCATTGGACATGCCAACCCACATCACGCTGGGATTGTTCTGGCTCAGGCTGACCGCCTGAATAATCCCTGTTCCCTCAGGGAAGGCGTAGATCAACTTGGATGTTTCGCCCATGTCAGTGCTCCGGACGAGGAAGTTGCCACCACTCAGATAGATAATGGAGATATTCTTCGGATCGACAGCAAGGGGCTCCCCTGCAGATGGTTCCCCATTGAATGTGCCTCCAACCCAACTGCGTCCGCCGTCTGTGGTCCTTTGAAAGGAAAAAGGCACGCCTACGAAGCTGTATGCTCGCATAGGATTGGTCGGATCAACGATCGTACGTTGACCATCGCCATATGCCTCGGGAGCTTCGTGCCAGGTGTTGCCCGGAAAGTTCGGCCAATGTTCACTCGTGCCGTTATCTTGGGCGCCGCCGTAAGTAAAGCCACGATTCGGTCCAATCGCAACGACGCTTCCGTCTCCCCTGCCGATGTCGATTGCCCTGAACAGATTCGTGGCGATAGTGTTATTGAGATCACTCCATCTGTCCCCAGCATCAGTCGAAGAATATACTCCGCCGTCAGTACCGACCCAAATGCGAGTCGGCGAGTTAGCCCCTTGTGTGTGCGAACTCGGACTAAACACCAAGGCGTGGTGATCCGCATGGACTGCGTCACTTCCTTTAGTAGCGAAGTTCTCGCCAGAATTGTCCGACCTATAGAACGGTACCAAGCCGGCGTAGACGCGACTTGCATCCTGAGGATCGACGCCAATCGTCTGGTCATAGCCGACTTGGACGAAACCAATGTTTCCAAGATCTTGCCAATCAAAGCCGCGTTCGAAGGATCTAAAAAGTTTCGCCTGATCTCCGACTTGCACGTTCAAATACATCGTGTTCGCAGTAGGTTTTGTGGATTGAGCGAAACTTAAGTAGCCAAGACCGGGCAGAGGCTGCTCAGGGAAGTTTTGTCGAAGCACACGGTAGCCGAACCCCACGTCGACTAGAGTAAACACACCGACACCATTAACGCACGCATACGCGATGTTAGAAGCTTCGGGGTCAACATCGATGTCGGTAATGTCCCCGTTGAGGATTGGTTGCTGGTCATCAAATGCTGGGACGTTACTTCCGTATGTTACTCCCTCGTTAGACGATTGAAACAGACCAGCATTGGTGCCAACAAGCAAACGGTGTTGGTTTGCCGGAACTACGATGCGATTGATTGTCTTACCCGGGACAAAAACGCCGTTCACGAATTTTTCGCTGAAAAGCGAGCTTCCCGCCGGGATCATCCAAGTGTCTCCACCATCGAGGGACCTGTAAACACCGATCGCTTTGAAAAAACCGTTGTTGAACGCGTTGCCAGTCCCCGCATAAACAATCGAGGGGTTATCCGGATCAAGAGCCACCGCCCCCATCGAATTTGAGGGCATGAAATCCGTTTTAGGGAGCCACGTGGTGCCGCCGTCTGTCGTTTTCCAGATACCGCCGTCATTCGTGGCGATATAGATCCACCTGTCAGTCGTGCCGCGCGGGTCGATCGCAATGTCGGTCACTTGGCCCGAAAACGGGTAAAGGGGATACGCGTCGTCAATCAGTGGCTGGGGCCCGATCTGCTGCCACTGCAGGGTGAAAGTTTCTGCCTGTAACGCCCGGAATGACGGCTGCAATGTGATGCTGGTAGTCACCTCCATGTGCTTGAAATGCTCAATACCCTGCAACCACAGGTCCTGTCGCGGGACTCCCGACGCATCGCTGTGTGTCTGGAGGAACTCCTTCAAGCGCTTTCGCCGCAGCAGCTTCATGCGCTGCTGCATATCAAATTGGGACGATCCATTGGCTGCCTGGCTCGCTGAGCCCATCGGATCTTGCGCTTCCAGGGGCGCCGTCACCGCTCCGCTGAGCGCCAGCACCAGCACGCCAATAAGCCACCGTTTAGAAAAAAAGAACAGATGTTGCGTCTTCATACTCTTTAAGTTTGGGTTACCGCAGCGACACGCGTCACTAAGTCTTTTAATTTTAATTGCTGAAGACGACTCCGAGAGCGGTAACTTCGGCATCGCTGGATAACATAGGGAGCTTCTTTCTTCTCCCGGTCTGTCACCGTCGTTTTCCAGCTTGAACAGGCAAGGAGCTACCGGGAGAAAACATCCCTTGCCCGATTCGATCTGCGCCGAGATTAGCGAGTTGCGCCGTGGGTCGTCTATCGGGGACTGTCCCCGATATTTCGCACTCCTGATCCCCGAGGGAAGCATCCGGGGTTTCCCCGAGCTATTTATGGTGGCTCAGTTCGAACCACTCCCGCGCGCCTCGGTGGAGCGCGTCTACTGGCTCGTGAGGACTCAGTATTCCGTCTGAAAAGTCACCTGCTTTTGAAAGCGTTTAACGCTGTTTCCCCGGTGCTTTCCGTGTACGGAGAAGGGTTTGCCTTTGTCAGGGTTACCCTTTTTCCTGCCTTGGTCGTGAGACACTCTCACCTCTACGCTCTGGTGCGAGGAGTTGCCGCCGCTGTCGATGCAGGTGATGCCAATGGTATAAACGCGTCCATTCCCTTTGCCTGCCCGCTCGGCTC
>WNGQ01007775.1_pt1 | contig 13624 bp, 8 predicted proteins | sample 5407661 | NCBI WGS metagenome assembly WNGQ01 (sample SAMN13153382, study PRJNA577476) | soil metagenome | isolation source: 60 cm soil or saprolite under Garry oak tree replicate 2 | place: USA:California | collected 2016-06-15
GACGTCTGTCGTGACAAAGTCTCCAGTGAAGGCACAGCTTGATTTGTCATTGTCCGATTCCCCTCGGTTTTGCCAGTCGCGCCCAGCTTACGCATTAAGCAAACATCAGTCACTGTGAATTTTCACAGCGCCGGCTCAAGTACGACCGGCGATCGGGGCTACCAGGGTCAAAGTCATTCCTTCGCCCGCTCGCGAGTCCAGGTCGATCGTTCCGCCGAGCTTTTCAGCGCGACGTCGCATGCTTTCCAATCCGTGGCCCTGGTCCGCCTGACCGGCGACGAATCCCCGGCCATCATCTTTCAGCTCGAGAATTATCTGCCCACGCTCGATCCTGAGCGATGCTTTTGCAATCCGGCACCCGGAGTGGCGCGCGATGTTATTGATGCCTTCCTTGAAAACCAGAAAGACCTCGCGCCGGACCTCGGCATTTATCTTCACATTGTGATTCGCGCCGGGAGCGTCCAGATGAAATTCGATATCGCGGGCGGTCAAACTGTCATTGGCAAAACGGCGCATCCGGTGCGCCAGATCGATAACATTGTCGCGCTTGGGATTCACCGCCCAGACAATGTCTCCCATGGCTTCGACTGATTGCCGGGAAGCATTGGCAATAACGGCCAGCCGCTCCGCGATTTGCGCATCGACCTGACGCGCCTGCTGGCGCAGCATTTCGCTCAGGCCGGCGATCAGCGAAAGATTTGATCCAATGTCGTCGTGCAGGTCCGAAGCGATGCGCGTGCGCACTCTTTCAAGTTCAAGCAGCCGCGCGACGCGATAACGATAAAGTGAATAAACCGCGAGCATGACGACAGCAAGCGCCAACAGCATAAACCACCAGCGTTGCCAGATGGGAGGCGAGATCCGAAAACTGACCACTGCCGGCTGGGCACTAACAAGTCCATCTGAGTTCACGGCGCGAACCAGAAAGCGATAGCGGCCCGGTGAAAGACCAGCAAGATTCAGCGTCCGCTGCTCCGTCGGCGCGCTCCAATCGGCGTTGGTCCCTTCGAGTTTGTATTGATAGTGCAGCACGTCGCCGGGTTCGAAGCTCAGACCGACGAAGTCAATCTGCATTTGGTTTTGGTCTGCGACGAGATCGGGCAGACGGACGTTGTTTTCGCCGAGCGCAGAGAGCGGCTGTTGTAATCCGGCAACGCGAAGGCCACGGATTAGTATGGGCAGTGGCGCCGCCGGCTCGGGCGAGCCGGGCACGAAACGCGACAAACCGTTGTGAGTGCCGAACCAAAGGACGCCGTTGCGGTCGCGAAGGGCAGCAAGGAACGAGCCGCTCGCGAGGCCATCCGCGGTTGTGTAGTGACGGACGCGACCCGTCGCGGGGTCGAGCCGGTCGAGACCGCGTCCGGTCCCAGCGTAGATGTCCCCGCTCAAGTCTTCGGTGATAACTTCGACGCTGTTACTCGACAATCCTTCGGCAGTTGTGTAACTCGTGAAGGCTAGTCGCTCGGTCGTGGGAGTGTCGACGCGGAGCAGCCCGCTGCGCGAAAGGGCAATCCAGAGCCGACCTGCATGGTCTGTGTAGATGTAGTTAATCGAGCCCGGCGGTAGCCCATCTTTCGTGGTGAAGAACGTGAACGCGCCGTCGCGGTAACGAGCCAGTCCAGTGTTGAATCCGATCCAGATGTTGCCCGCGCGGTCTTCGGCGAAAGAGCGCGCAATATCGTCTTTCATCGAGGGAAGGTTTGCCGTCCCGGTCAGGTCGCCTAAAGTTCGATTGCCAGGCTCCCAGAGGACGAGGCGGTTGCTGCCGGAATCGAAGGACGAGCTCCATATTCTGGCCTTCGAGTCTTCAAAAATGCGGAAGATTTGCGGCTCGCCGTCTGTGCTTTCTGCTCCATAGACTGCGAGTGGTCGCGCTTTGACGAGTTGGGTGAAGTTGTCAGCGGCAGGAAAGTGGTAAAGCTGTCCGTTCATCGCCACCCACCATTCGCCGTTGCGCGCTTGCAGCGTCAGGCCCTCGCGGACCCAACCGAAGTTTTTCCCCTTCAGCGCGTTGGGAACAAACCACTTGAAGCGCTGCCCGTCGTAACGCCCGAACGTTTGCCAGTAGATGATCTCGCTCGAATGCAGCAGGTCAACCTTACCGCCCTCGAAGATGCTCGCACGCTTATCGCCCAAGACGTAGCCCCTGAAGCACACACCGCCAGCGCGGTCAGCCAAAATCCCCCCCACCGAATTGATGCCATCCTGCTCGCCATAAGTGACAAAGCCTTCGCGCACCAGCTTCATCGCTCCGGCGGTATTCGTGCCCAGCCAGAGATTTCCGCCCGAGTCTTCGTTGAGCGCCGTGACTTCCTGAAAGCTTAACCCGTGTCTCTTCGTGTAGGTGTGGAATCGCTGGCCATGTTCGTCTCCTTCCGGGAAGAAAGCGATCAGCCCGACATTAGTGGCAATCCAAAACTTGTGATCGGATGTCTCGAAGAGTTGGAAGATCCAATCGGTCGGTAAGCCTTTCGGTTTATTGTAGACTTCGGCGACTACTAGCGACCCACGAGTGTCGTCGGCGACGAAACGAAAAAAGCCACCAAGCCTGGTCGCAGCCCAGAGCCGCCCCTGATGATCCTCCAAAAGGTCATGGATGACGTCGTCCGGCAAGCCATCGCGTTTGGTGTAGTGCTCAATGCGTCCGTCAGGCCGACGTCGAAGTAGTCCGCTGGCGCCCGCGACCCACAAAGAACCGCTGCGGTCTTCCAGCAGGTCATATATGTAAACCTCCAGTGCATGCCCGCCTGCCGTTCCTATGTCTACGGATAGGAGTTTGAAACTATTGTCACCTCGATCCAGACGGTAAAGGTGTTTCATAGTTCCGCACCAGATGGTTCCGCCCCGGTCTTCGTAGAGCGCATTGACGGCGCGGGCCTGGCGGTCGTCGTCTTCGGGAACCACGACGGTGAACATCGGTTCAGTTGTCGGCTTCTGATTCGCGAACGAAACAGTGGACGACGGCACGCCTTTCGGATTGAAACGCACCAGGCCGGCATTCGTCGCGATCCAAAGTTCACCATTGCGTGTCTCAAGAAAGTCATTGACGGTCGCGTGCGGCAGTCCCTGATCGACTCCGTAATTCGTAAACGTGTAGCCATCGAAGCGGGACAGGCCTTCGCCGGTGCAAAACCAAAGAAAGCCGCGCGAGTCGCGCACAATTTTGTTGATGACATTACTCGGCAGGCCGTCGGCGACGGTATAGGCTTTTAGGGGCAGGCGTTCAGCTGCCGCGACACCAGGAAATAATAAGAATACAGCCAGTAAGAATGTTCTCATCTCCGAACGCCGCAAAAAATGAGGGAGAGTTTTCAGGGGCGAGGTATTATGTCGCTGGGTCCAGGTGATACTCAATCAATTTCATGCTTCGCGCTGCAAAATAAGATCCGCGATCGATTGCAGGAGGTTGGTTTGTCTTTCGATGCGTTCCAGCGCCCTGCACACATGGTTATGGACCACCTCAAGTTGTGCGCGCGTAGCTTCCAGTCCATAGAGCGCGGGGTAACGGGCGCGGGCGTCTTTACCCGGAGTCTTGCCAAGCTCTTCAGCGGTTGAGGTCACGTCCAGAAGATCGTCAGTGATCTGAAATAACAAGCCCAGATTCGTTGCATATTCTGTGACTGCCTCGAGCTCAGTCGCGTTTGCGCCGGCGATGATCGCTCCGCACCTCGCCGCGGCGCGAATCAGCGCGCCGGTCTTCAGCTGGTGAATCAGTTTCAGTTCGGAACTGCTTACGTCCGTTGATTCCGCGGCGAGATCGTGCGCCTGGCCGGCCACCATCCCTTCCGGCGTTCCCGCAGCGCGGGAGATTTCGGCGATCAGTCGAACGCGAAGGTCGGGTCTTAGCAGCTCATCTTCGGCGATCGTTTGAAACGCGAGAGCCTGTAATGCGTCGCCGGCGAGGATTGCCGTGGCTTCGCCAAACTTGATGTGGCAGGTCAGCTGTCCGCGTCGCAAGTCGTCATTATCCATCGCCGGCAGATCATCGTGGATCAGCGAATAGGTGTGGATCATCTCGAGCGCGCAGGCCGGGCGCAGCAAGGCTGCAACCGGCGCGCCGAATGTTTGGCCAATGGCCAGCAGCAGCGCCGGCCGAAATCGTTTGCCGCCGGCAAACACGCTCCAGCGAATTGCCGCATGGACCGGCGCCGGTTCGTCGGTCTCTTTCGGGATCAGGCGATCGAGTTCGGAGTCAATCAGGGTGCGGCGGGAGGATAGAAATTCACGGGCGTCAGTTGCGATTAGATTAACCACAGAGGACACAGAGAAGGCCGAAGTAACAGAGGCTATTAAATAATTAAGCGCCAACGAAGGCAACGGCTGAAACTGGTACGAAACCCCGACAGGTCAGGATTCTGTACCGCTTTACGCCCTTATTGAGTCTCACCGTCGTCAGTCGATCCCAGCTCCCTTTCGGGCTCGAATGGTCGCACCGTTGCGCGGCCCTGATTGTCGCGCATCAGGATCTCAATCCGGCGTTCAGCCTGATTCAAACGTTCCTGACAGTCGCGCGACAGTTTCACGCCCTGTTCAAAGAGTTCCAGGCTCTTCTCGAGCGTCAGCTCGCCCTGTTCCAACTGGCGCACGATGCGCTCGAGTTCTTCAAGCGATGCTTCAAAGTTTTTGGGTTTTGAATTGTTCATCCTGCAATGGAGCGCCGGCATCCCTGCCGGCGGTTCGCGGGTATCCCCGCTGCTTCGATCCAGTGGCTAATGCCTGCGGCTCGGCAATTTATTCAACTGTCTGCGAATACCGTCCTGCAATTGGGTGCCGGGTGACGGCAGATCGTGAACGATGCCGTCTGCGATGCGCTGAGCCAGCTTGTCATCCTGAATCGAAGTAATCAGCCAGCCGCCGGCGTGCGACTGCATTGTAAGCCGAAGCTGCTCGTCTTTGATATTCACGAGCGCATGTGCAGTCTCACCTTGCTCGGTGATGTCCGCAAAATGAGGGACGGACAATGCGATCAGCACAAATGGTTTTCCCGCGGCGAGATCTGTTAGTCGTCGCAGTTCCGCCACCATTTCGTCGTGAACGGTCTTCTTTAGATTGGGCGGTACGGACGCAGGAGACGGCGCAATCTGAACCGGCAAAGCGGAAGTAATCGCCGATGAATATGAACCTGCGTTACGCTGCCTGACTTGCGACACAAAATCATCAGTAATCTTGTCAGTATCGAAAATGCTGTCGATAGTCAACGTGTCATTTCGTTGCGCCGCATCTGCGAGCAGCGCAAGTGTATAAGCCGGGCCGCTCTGATAGTGTCGCCACCAAAAGTAAACGCCTGCCGCGGCGCCGATGAACACAACGAACAAAATAACTGCGATGATGAGCAACGGCTGCGCAATGCCGCGACGACGGCCTGCGCGGGCCGATGTTCGGGACGCGGCAGCCGGCGCGCCCGTCGATCCGTCAAAGTCGATAACGATTCGATTCCGGCCCATTTTATTCGATTCCCTCGACTCGACAACCAAGCGCCCCTTTTCGCAACCGCACGCGCAATGCATCACCTGGTGCCACCGCAGTCGCTTCGCGCACCACCCGACCTTGTGCGTCCTGGGCGATCGCATATCCGCGCTCTAAAACTCTGAGGGGTGACATTGCGTCAAGTGCCGCCGCCGCCAAGCCAAACTTCTGCCTGGCCAGGTCTAATCGGGTTGTAATCCCTGCGTCACGCGCCTGGTTCAGCGCCGCAAAGCGTGCCTGGGCAGCGCTGACATGGGCGCGAAGTTGCGCCGGCGATAAGCTATACGACGCCGCTCCCAGCCGTCTTTGCGCGCGCTGCAGGGCATTCGCGATCAATCTCTGCAAATGATGTTCGGCATCGTCAGCGCGCGACATCGCATCGCGCAATCTCGTGTTTACTTCGTCAAAGGCCGGCGAAAGCGCAAGTTGTTGTACCTGAGCGCGCGCGCCGCCGATTCTGAATTTGATTGAGTGCGCCAGATTTGTGACCAGGCGATCGAGTTGCGAGCATAGTTGAGTTTCGTGCGTCGCTACAATTTCCGCCGCCGCTGACGGCGTCGCCGCCCGCAGATCCGCGACAAAGTCGGCAATCGTGAAATCAGTTTCGTGGCCGACGGCCGAGATTACGGGGATCACCGACGAACGAATGGCGCGGGCGACTGCTTCCTCGTTGAAAGTCCAGAGATCTTCGATCGATCCACCGCCGCGCCCGACAATCATCACGTCGATCGCCGCTTCGTGACGCCCGTCGCGCAAGGCGCGGCCATGATGTTCGTTGAGAAACCTAATCGCGCGCACCACTTCATGAGCAGCGCCATCGCCCTGTACGCGCGCCGGCACAAATAAGACATGCACCGTACGGGTGCGGCGTGAAATCACATTCAGAATGTCGCGGATCGCTGCGCCCGAAGCCGAAGTGACCACGCCAATCCGTTGCGGAAAAAAGGGAATCGGCCTTTTCAATTCCCGGGCGAACAATCCTTCAGCCTGCAAACGAGCTTTTGTCTGCTCGAAAGCTAACTGGAGCGCACCGGCGCCCACGGGCTCCAGCGCTTCGACAATCATTTGATACTCGCCCTTCGGTTCATAGACACTCAGGCGCCCGCGCGCGCGCACCTGCAAACCGTCCTCAGGACGAAACCGAATGCGTTGATTGCTGCTGCGATAACACGCGGCGCGGAGTTGGGCGAACTCGTCTTTCAGAGTGAAGTACCAGTGGCCGGAACTAACGGAACGAAAATTCGAGATTTCGGCTTCGACCCAAACGGAAGCAAAGCGACGTTCCAGCTCGCCGCGAATCATGGCCGTCAGCTCCGACACGCTGATTGGCCGGCGCTCGGTTTTGTCAAAGAGGGATGCGAGAAGGGGTTGAGACATTGGCACTATTGCGGCATGGCGATCGCGGGACTCAACCTCACCGCCGCGCCCTCGCGATTGACCCGCACGCGGAGGCGCCGGTGGTTCGCGGAATTCGAGGCATAAGTGATCGTGTAGGCGGTGCGGAGTTGCGCCACCACCTCGTCATAAGCGCGCTGCAGATCTTCCATTTTCCTGATCTGATAAAAGACGCCGCCCGATGCGCTGGCGAGTTTTTGGCCCTCTTCGGCGGCGCGAGTGGTAATAGTCAAATACCGAGAGCGCAAGGGATCTACGGTAATCGTCGGTTGCGGCACGCTCGATTCCGGAATCAGTCCAGAAGGAATGTACAGCGGATAAACCAGGGCGCCCGATTCGCTCAGCGCTTCCAGCACCGCCGGGAAAGGAATAAACGATTTGTTGTCGTCGCCGTCTGAAAGCACGACGATGGCGGTCCGCTCGCCCCGCAAAGGCTTAAGGGTATCGGCGATCACGTACGCGAGCGAATCGAACAACGCGGTTGCGCCGCCGGCTTCGATGTCGTCGAGCTTGCGCGAGAGTAGTGCCCGATCGGTTGTGAAATTCGAGATGACCTGCACATCATCGCGAAAGCTGATGATCGAGATACGATCCTGCGGGCTGGCGGTGCTCAGGAAATCGCGCGCGGCTTTGCGAATGAAATCGATCCTTTCTTCGACGCTGCCGGACACGTCCAGGAGTAACACCAGGTTGAAAGGCTCAGTCGCCGGCCTGACGTTGGTGATCTTTCTCTCCGCGCCGTCTTCATAAACCGCAAAGTCCGACGGGTTCATCCCGCTGATTGCTCGCCCGTTACGGTCAGTGATGCTGGCGTTGACCCGCATCAATTCGGGACCAGCAGCAGTAGCTATTTCTCCCGGCGCGCGCAGAGTCACGAGTGAAGGCTCGCTGCGGGGCGGCGGCAAAGTCTTCGCATAGTCGCCGAACATTTTCGGGCTAACTTTCCGGATGGCATCCATCAAACGACTGTCACCGCCGCGAATAATAGCGCGCGCGGCCTCAGTCAAAGGCCGCTCGTGCAAATCCGGCGGCACCATGCTGGGATCTACATTAAGAAGAATAACCCCCCGCCGGGTCCTGAGATCCAAACGCACCGGCTCGAGTTTTGCTGTCTGTGTTTCCGGATTTTCGGCGACTCCATCTTTATTGCCGTCGGCGTTTGTTTTGTCGGCGGCTTCTGTCGTCTTGCTGTCGGCAACTTCCTTTTCCGAACCGAAAAGTTTCCAGCGTTTACTCTTCTTTACATGTCGGCCGAGGGTTCCCGAGATCGTAAATCGCCCACCGCGGCCTTCTTTCACTTTCGGCAATTGCACGTCGCTGAGATATCTCGGGCGGCTGGCTTCCCAGAGAAAATTAAAGCGCAAAGAATCCAGCGAGACGTCGGCATGAATCGTTCCCGTATTGGTAACGACTTCGGCGAACTCGAGATTACCGACGACATCGACCATGCCGCTGTCACTTTCAATCTTGACGCGCGAGCGTTGCGGCACCCGGAGGGTAATGTCTATCCGATCATTATCGTTTCGTTCGCGGACATCTATTGTGTTGCCATTAACCCGCACGTCACCAGCTGCCACCGGCGTGCCGGGCGAAGTAGCCTGCAAACTCATCTTCTTTTTTGATTCGTCAGAGGCGAGCACGCTCACCCGGCCGTTGCGGTTTTTGATCGTCAACGAAACGGGCCCGGATGCGTTTAGCTCGCGCTCATATCCCTGCGGTGCAGGAGAGGTCCCGGCGCGCCATGCCGAATGCGTAAGGCCGTTCGCCAAAGGCAGAAGCACCGCACCGAGAACGAGGAGAACCGTTGCGCTTGATTTGAAGTGAGTCCGAAGACTTCGGCGGAAAAAAGCTGTGCCGAGCATGACGACTGATCTTGCCTGCACGATGTGCCGAGGTCAAGTATGAATATCGCTGGAGGCAGAATTCCAAATTCGGGGGCGTTTGCGATCTCCGTGCCCTCCGCGCTTTCTGTGGTGAGTAATTCGCACAAAACAACCACCACCGAGACACACGGAGTACACTGAGAACAGAGATCCGAGACTTCGCGATCTGGAACTCGCGACCGGTTCTGATAGAATCACCGCGAAATTTCTGATGACGGAACGCCAGTACAAATCCTTCGCCGAGTTCTGGCCCTATTATGTTTCGGAACACAGGAAGGCGGCGACGCGTGCATTGCACGCCATCGGTAGTACTGCCGGATTAATCCTGATGCTGGTCGTCATTGCGATCGGCAAGTGGTGGCTGTTTCCGCTGGGACTCGTCGCCGGCTACGGTTTCGCCTGGGTCGGTCATTTCTTTATCGAGAAGAACAAGCCTGCGACTTTCAAATATCCGTTGTGGTCATTCATGGGCGATTGGAAGATGCTGGCTTTCATGATCGCCGGCAGAATGGAAAAAGAGATTCAGCGTCTGGACTCCCGATCAAGTTAGCAACTAACCACTAACCACTAACCGCTAACTACGGACAATGGACAAGATCAATCTCGCGCAAAAGCTTTCGATCATAAATGATCACTGGAACCCTCGAATTGTCGGTGAGCTGAACAATCAGTATCTCAAGCTGGTGAAGTTCGAAGGGCCATTCACCTGGCATCATCACGAGAATGAAGACGAAATGTTTTTGGTGGTGAAGGGCCGCTTCCGGATGGACTTTCGCGAAGACAGAAATGATCGCGCCCAGTGGATCGAAACCGGTGAGTTCATCATCGTGCCCCGCGGCGTCGAACATCGCCCATTTGCCGAAGAGGAATGCGAAGTCCTGCTCTTCGAACCGGCCTCTACTTTGAATACCGGCAACGTCGAGGATGAATTCACGCGGAAAGAACTCGAAACAATCTAACTACTCGTTTAGCGGCGGGCTACCGCCCGCCCTATTTATGCGGAACGATCTGGCGGGCAGTAACTCGCCTCTAAACATTCCCGGAGAACCGGTCTACTCAACTCTCACCCGATCCGTTTTCCCTCGTCCGAAGATTTCCGGGTGATACATCTCCTCCGCTTTCGCGGGCGGCACAATAAACTCGCCCGGCGTCGTGGCGCGCGCAACGTAAGAATATTTGTAGACGCCTTCCCACAATAACGAAGTGAAAGCTTCAGCGCGCTCGTCGCGAAGGTTCTGATGTTCGAACCATTCCGGCCGCCACCACCACCAGCCGTAACCATACGAGCGGCTCCCGTACTCTCCTATGCCGGTCTGTTTTTCATCGCGCGGAATGCTCCCCGTAGTTGCCAGCGACGGATTCAATGCTTCGAATCCTGCCGGCAGCGGATCGGTTAATGCGACGTGATAGCGCCGCGCCGTCGCGACCATCGTCAGCCGCACGCGAACGCGCGCGCCGGCCTTGATGTGCCATGTTCCGTCAGGATCGCGTGCCACGTCCTTTGGATCATCCACGGGTTCATAGCTGCGCTCGACGGTGAAACCGTAATCGACGGGTTTTAGATTCAAATCAGCCGGCGCGTAGTCCATCCTGATGCGATAGTAAAGTCTACCGGCGCCGTCCTTACTTAATAGGAGATTTTGCGCGTTGCTTCGTTGCGCAAGATAACGCATCGGCACGTTAATCTGCCGGCGATCCGTTGAGCGACCTCTGAATTCTTGTTCGCCCGCAAACTGTTCGCCGAGCCAGGCACGCGCAACGAAATTGGGTGTTACCTTTTCGAAAGTATTGAAGTAACGATTGAGAGCGAGCAGGATAAAGACATTTTCCTGCGTGTTCTCCCAACGCCCCCGCGTGCGATGGGCAAGCAATCCGCGCACGACCTTCGGAATCAGATCGCTGGTCGGTTGATCGCCAATTAAGGCTTCGAGAATCACGCCATCGGCACGCCGATCCGAATTCAAGATCAGGTAATCGGCGTCGCTGTACGAGCAGACGAAGTGTGCGGTGCCCGCGGTCTCAGTTACTCGATTGTTGAGCAGGTGACGAATCGCGGCGACTTCGTTAGCCGAGCCTTTGTCGTTTGCCAGCACCGAAAGCAGCCAGCCGACTGATTCGAGCGAAAGTTTTTCCAGTCCGGCTTCGGCGATGAGCTTTCGCGCCCGCGCCGTGTCACGATCGCCCATCTGCGCGCGCACGTAGAGAGAATACGCGATGATGGCGCGTCGCGCATCGATGCTGTAGGCGGCGGGAATGTGCGACTCAATTTCCCGCAGATACTTCTGCAACTTATCGGACATCTCTTTCGGCACGTCATACTTTTTCTGCCTGGCCCGCGCCAGCGCGTGCGCGACGTGAATGCTCAGGTAGGGCCACGATTCGTTCCCGCGCTGCCAGAAACCAAAACCGCCATCTTCGTTCTGCATCCCCTGCAGCCGTTTCAGATCGCGCGCGACGGCGGCTTCCATCTCATGGGGCGACGGCAGATCCTTCGCTTCAAAGCCGGTCAGAACGTCGCGCAGTGCGGCGATTGTGATGATCAGCGACGCCAGCTGCTCCGAACACTCGTAGGGATAGCTGGTGAGATAGATCACTGCGTCCGTCAGTTCCTGCAACTGCGTTGATGAAGTTTCAATCTCGAGTCCGCCAAATTCCGGAAATACGTTAGCGGGCGCTTTGACCGGTTGATTGATCGCACCTTCGTCGATCTCGCCATAGGTGGCGAATGCTTCGGTAGTCGCCGGCGTCCATACCGGCAACTCAACTTCCGCCGCGTCTGACCAGCGGCCGGACACGGCGCCAATCTGAAAACGAGCGGTTCCGGCCTTGACCGCCGCGGCGGGAATGCGCACTTCGACGCGATCGTTTGCGGGGAGGGTAACGCGACGACCGGCGGTGCTGCGTCCAACGTCCAAAGCCGAAGGTCCAACGTCTGTTCCGCTGCCCTGACTTTGGACATTGGACATTGAACTTTGGACGAATGAAGCGTTGCTTGCACGCACCGCCACATCAACCGTCATCGCGTTATCGGTTTGATTCTGCAGCACGATCGGCAATTCAAATTGATCGCCGAAATTCAGGAACCGCGGCGCCGAAGGTCTGGCCATCAGAGGCAGCCGCGCCGTAATTGTTGATTCGCCGGCGCCAAACTGTTTGCCGCCGGCAACTGCAACTGCCATTACGCGATAGCGCGTGAGATTGTCCGGCAATTTCACCTGCACTTGCGCACGCCCCCTCGCATCGGTGCGCACAGAAGGAGTAAAGACGGCGAGCGCGTTGAAGTTTTCGCGGAGACGGATTTGTGCTGGTTGTCGACCGTCAGGCACCGGCGTTGGTTTTGGCGGCGGCAGCATAGCGAAATCGGCCACTCTGGATGCCGCTATCACGTTTACAGTTTCGGACATCGACGCGAGCATTTCCCTTCTTCCACCGCCTCCACCGCCCGGCCCTCCGCCGCCTTCGTTCATTCCATCAATCGCAAGCCGCACATTGTTTCGGGAGTGATAATCAGATGTGTCGCCCTCTCGCTCGGCGTAGAAAATCGAAACTGGATCCGCGAGCGTGTAACTCGCCAATGCCAACACAGACTCATCAACGACGACCACCGCGACTTCACTATCTGTCACGGCATTGCCACGGGCGTCCCGCGCTTCAACGTTGATCAAGGTGTTGCCGCCGGGTTCGAGTGTTTTATCACGCGGTGTGGCGACGACATTCAATCTGCGCGACACAGGAGGTATCGAAAGATTGATCTCGCCGGATGCGTAGGCGGGTCGCATCGCGTCTGTCCCACGTCCAATGTCCAATGTCGCACGTCCCGTTCGCTGAGATTCACTTTGGACATTGGACGTTGGACGTTGGACTTCCCTGGCTTCATTCCCAACCACATCTACCTGCACATGAATATTTGGCGTCCACGCTTCATCGATTGGAATCCGCAGAGTGTAGGTCAGCGAGTCCAGGCGAAAACGTTCAGTCTTCAGGATCCCCGAGCGACGCAGCGTCATCACAGCTTCGGCCGGCGAGAAAGGCGCCTGCACCAGAATCTGTGCGGTATCGCCAGCTTTGTATTCCTTCCGATCGGGAATCAATTCGACTTTCTCTTCTTCCAGGCCATTCTTCGGCGGCTGTTTTCCGCCGGCAACCCACAATGTCAGTTCGCTTTCGTTCGCGCGGCCGCGGTCGTCCTGAATTGTCGCCGTCACGCGATAGGTTCCACCTTCTTTCGAAGTGAAAGTACACTTCACCGCGTCCTCCGCGGATTTAATGGAGCAATCCTGCGGATTCGTTTCGACTTCCTTCCATTCGCCTTTGACTTGTTTCCAGTCGAGCAGCACCGCGCGCATTTTCACTTCACGATCCGCGATTGCCTTGCCGTCGAGGTCCGTGACGATCGACTGGACGATGAGCGGTTCGCCCTGCTGCACGAATGTCTTGTCGCTCTTCAATCCGACATAGAGATTCGCCGGATGCACGAGCATGGTCGCCGTCGAACTCCATGTTTGCCGGTTCACATCCTGGACGCCGGCTTCCGCTGTCACCGTCGATGGCCGTGCCGGTTTTACGGAATCAAAATCAATTCGCAAGCGATGCTTGCCACCTGCATCGGTACGGCCACTCAACTCCTCTTCGTTGCTGTCCTCTCTGTCGCTTTCGTCGGTCCACCACGGAATCCATTTCCCAAACGTGTAATCACTGCGGTTTGGCGGGGTGAAATTCGCCGGCGTCGACCTGACTTGCCATTTCACATCGGCGTTCGCCAAGCCTCCGCCGGCAAAATAGTTCGCTGCCACAGATACTTCAGCGCGGTCGCCGACGAACAGCGGGCCGTCGCTTTCGATTTTCGCGGTGACTTCAAACTCGGGCCGGCGAAATTCCTG
>WNGQ01005854.1_pt1 | contig 13621 bp, 11 predicted proteins | sample 5407661 | NCBI WGS metagenome assembly WNGQ01 (sample SAMN13153382, study PRJNA577476) | soil metagenome | isolation source: 60 cm soil or saprolite under Garry oak tree replicate 2 | place: USA:California | collected 2016-06-15
ACCAGCCGCAAGATCTGCACCGAGTTCGGCTCGGTCGCCGCCACCTGCAAGGCGCCGCGCCGGGGCATCGAGGTCAAGCGCTGGGCCATTCACGGCACCACGACCAAAGCCATTCGCCTGGGCAGAGCGGTCATGGAGGCCAACCGCCGCCATGACGATCCGATCGGCGTCATCCTGGAGGCGGAACGCGGCAAGCGGCTTTTCGCTGGCAAAGTGATCGAAGTCGAGCGCCGCACCACGGAAGGATTTTTGCGCGGGTCCGTCTCGATCGAAGGTGAGCGGCGCGACCGTATCCGGATCAACTTCCAGAACGAATGGGTGGTGGTCTGGCGCGACAGGGTTCCGCTCGCGACGACCCCGGAGCTGATCTGCGTCCTCGACAGCGACACCGGGGAGGCGATCGGCACGGAGATGGTGCGCTACGGCCAGCGGGTGACCATCATCGTGCTGCCTGCTCCCGAAATCTTTCTCACCCCGCGCGGCCTCGAGCTCGTCGGACCGCGGGCTTTCGGCTACGACATCGATTTCCGATCGGCATTCGCATCGTGAAACGGATCGGCATCGACGTCGGCGGCACCAATACCGATGCCGTTTTGGTTTCCGAAGGCAGGATCGAGGCAGCCGTGAAGGTGCCGACCACCGCCGACGTCACCGCCGGCATTCTCGCGGCGATGCGCATGCTGCGCGGACAGACAGGCGACGCACACCAGGTCGGCGCGGTGATGATCGGCACGACGCATTTCACCAATGCAGTCGTCCAGCATCGCGATCTTGCCGCAGTTGCCGCCGTGCGCATCGGTGCGCCCGCCACGACCGCGTTGCCGCCGTTCTGCGACTGGCCCGAGGAACTCGCGCGGCTCGTCGCCGGCGGGACATGGATCGTCGAGGGCGGCCATGACTACGACGGCCGGCGTTTCATGCCCCTGAACCTCGATCAGGTCCGCCGCGCGGCGCGGGAGATTCGGACCCGGGAGATTCGCGAGGTCGCGGTGACAGCAATGTTCTCTCCGCTCGATCCCTCGCACGAGGACATGGTCGCGGAGATTCTGCGCGAGGAAATTCCGCGCGTTTCGGTGACGTGCAGCCATTGGCTCGGCGGCATCGGGCTGCTGCCGCGGGAGAACGCCGCGTTGCTCAATGCATCGCTGGTTCCGCTCGCGCGCCGCACCGTCGACGCGTTCGCGCGGGCGATGGCCGAAAGCGGGCTCGACGCGCCTCTCTACATCACCCAGAACGACGGCACGGTCGCGGCTGCGTCCTATGCCGCCGCGCTCCCGGTGTTCGGTTTCGCATCCGGGCCGACCAATTCGATGCGCGGCGGCGCCTATCTTTCCAAGCTCGAGGACGCGATCGTGGCCGACGTCGGCGGCACGACGACGGACTTCGGGCATCTCCAGGCGGGCTTCCCGCGCCAGGCCAATTCGATCGTGCAGGTCGGCGGAGTGCGCACCTTGTTCCGCATGCCGGATCTGGTCTCGATCGGGCTCGGCGGGGGAAGCATAGTCTACCCGGATCGCATGACGGTCGGCCCGCAGAGCGTCGGTTTCCGCCTGACCGAGGAAGCGCTGGTGTTCGGCGGCGGCACGCTTACCGCGACCGACGTCGCCGTCGCGGCGGGCTTGGTCGAGATCGGCGACCGCCGCAAGGTCGCGCATCTACCCCTAGCGCTAATCAAGGGAGTGCTCGACCGCGCGCATGCCATGATCGAAGTTCACGCGGACCGCATCAAGACGCGGGCCGGCGATGTGGTTCTGCTGGCCGTCGGGGGCGGCAGCTTCCTCATTCCCGATCGGCTGCAAGGGGTGAGTCGGGTGGTGCGCGTCGAGCACGGCGGCTGCGCCAACGCCGTCGGTGCCGCGATCGCCCAGGTCAGCGGCGAGGTCGATCAAGTCTTCCAGGGAATCGATCGTCCCGAGGCGATCTCGCGCGCTCGCAGCAGTCGGGTTAGAAGAACCGAGTGGGGATCGTCACGACAGCCGCTGATCCGGAACACCTCAAACTACGGTCACTCCGGAGTATTAAGGTTGCCGGACGGACGAGGCCTGAAGCTGGCTTTCGGAAGCGGTTGGCCTGCTACAAGGTCGGCGTGTTCAGGGCTTGTATCGTCGCAACTTGGAGCGCGGTCGTCTGCGATTTTGCTGGATTAGGAGCTGCGCTTGGGGTGATGAGAAAGCACAACGGATAACAAATGCGGTAGCAACGGCCTCCGCAGAAACAGGAGATCTCCGGCGGCTACACGATGACCGGAATCGTTTCTGCCCATCCAACATAATCGCGAGATGCTTTCCGCAACTGACCGGTCGATGGACGGTCAATGTATCTTAACAAGGCGCCATGTCTGCTCATGGCACTTCTCGGAAGAAACGGCTGGGATCGATGACTTCCGCTTTCGGTGCCAATGCGGAAGTTGGCTGGGCGGCATCAATTCCGTTTGCCAGTGACATCTCGGCGCCATTGGCGATTGAAAAATGAATTGCCGGATTGCAGTCGTGGAGAAGCGCTTGAACGCCGAAATTCGGTCAACTTACACAGTTTCTTACACATACACAGCCAACGTTGAAAATAAACAAATAGAATCAAATAGATGTACCAAATTACAGCTCACTCAAAATGCCTTTGGCAGTCCCGCCTGTTTCAAGACCGCATTTGCCGTATGTCGGGATTTGATATGGCGTCCACCGCGAAGCGGCGGCCGGAAATCGGGCTCTCCCAGATTTCATGGTCTGCTCGGCCGCGTCGGACAACACGACCCTCCGCCTTTAGCGGAATTTGCTTGAGGGCGGGCGTGTAGCCGCCGCTCATTCCCCGGCGCGCGAGCGCACCTGCACGCGCGTGAAACTCTCGGCGATGATTTGAACGGGAAGCTCAATCGTAGGCCCGCCGTCTTCCTCGCTCTCGAGAAGATCTTGAATCAGGTTCGGCAGCTTGGCTTCGAGAGCCTGGATGCTCTCAGCTTCTGTAACCAGACCCGGAACATCCTCGCTCTCCGCGACCCAAACCTGAGCCTCAGGGTCCCATGTCGCGCGGACGACGATCAGGCGTGGCATGTTTCGGCTTTCCCTTTGGACTGCATCGATTTGCATCATCGCAGTACCGATGGGGGCATGGCAACTCGGGAAACGCGTAAAACCCGCTCAAGGTGCCCGATGTCGGACCCCACCTTGACTTGGCGCTCCGCTGCGCGCCAAAGACCCGCCCGCAACCCGCGAGATGCTCATGCCGCTCCTGGCACTGCCGTTTCCCGCGCTCAACCCGGTGATCGTCGAACTCGGTCCGTTCGCGATCCGCTGGTACGCGCTCGCCTATATCGCCGGCATCCTGCTCGGTTGGCTCTATGCCCGCGCCATCATCAAGTCGCGCTCCGCCTGGGGCGGGCCGGCGCCGCTGACCGCCGCGGATTTCGACGATTTCGTTCTGTGGGTGACGCTCGGCATCATTCTCGGCGGCCGCACCGGTTACGTTTTGTTCTACAATCTGCCGCATTTCATCGCGCATCCGATCGAGATCCCGCAATTGTGGAAGGGCGGAATGTCGTTCCACGGCGGGTTCATCGGCTGCATGCTTGCGGTCATCCTGTTCGCGCGGGGCCGCGGCATCCCGATCCTGTCGCTCGGCGATCTCACCTGCGCGGTCGGGCCGATCGGGCTGTTTCTTGGCCGCATCGCCAATTTCATCAACGGAGAATTGTGGGGTCGGCCGAGCGAGGTGCCATGGGCGATGGTGTTTCCCGGCGGCGGCCCGCTGCCGCGCCACCCGAGCCAGCTCTACGAGGCGGGCCTCGAGGGCCTCGTGCTGTTCGCCGTGCTGGCGATCCTGATCCGCGCCGGCGCGCTGCGCCGGCCGGGGCTGATCATCGGCGCGTTCGCGCTCGGCTACGGCATCGCGCGGTGCATCGCGGAACTCTTCCGCGAGCCCGATCCGCAGCTCGGCTTCCTGTGGGGCGGATTGACCATGGGCATGCTGCTGTCGGTCCCGATGATCCTGACCGGGCTCGGCTTCCTGTTCGTCGCGCTGCGCCGGCGCCCCGCCGCGGCGTAGGTTGATGCCCGGGACATGCAGCAGCCTCCGTTCACCTCCCCCTGGAGGGGGGAGGCATAGGCGGCCCTTCAGCCGCCGTTTGAACAACGCCGATGCGGAGCATCGGCTATGGAGCGTCATCAGACGCGAGCCGGGTGGGGGTGAAGCTGATTCACCCCACCCCGGCAGCTCGCAACATGCTCGCTGCCGACCCTCCCCCTCCAGGGGAGGGTGAAGAGCGCAGCGACTTTCGCATGACCCCGCTCGAGGCCGAGATCCGCCGCATCATCGCGGTCGATGGGCCGATCCCGGTCGCGCAATTCATGGCGCTCGCGCTCGGCCATCCGGTGCACGGCTATTACGCGGCGCGCGACCCGTTCGGCGCGCGCGGCGATTTCATCACCGCGCCGGAGATTTCCCAGATGTTCGGCGAGCTGATCGGACTGTGGGCGGCGGCGGCGTGGAACGAGATGGGCTGCCCCGGCCGCATTCGCCTGGTCGAGCTCGGGCCCGGGCGCGGAACGCTCATCGCCGACGCTTTGCGGGCGGTGAAGGTCGCGCCGGATTTTCGCGAAGCGCTCGCCGTCGACCTGGTGGAGACGAGCCCCGTGCTCCGGCAGCGACAGCAAACAGCGCTGGCGCATTGCGGGGTCCCGGTGTCGTGGCATGCGAGCCTCGCGGACGTGCCCGAGAAAGATCCGCTGATCGTCATCGCCAACGAGTTCTTCGACGCGCTTCCGGTGCACCAAGTGGTGCGTGCGGAAAGCGGCTGGCACGAGCGCATGGTCGGCATCGGCGATGACGAAAAGCTCGTGCTTGCGCTCCACCCCGATCCGATCCTGAATTTCCCGGCCATGCTGCCGGCAAATCTCGGCACGGCGCCGCTCGGCGCGATTTTCGAATGGCGCTCCGACGCGCTCGTCACGGACATCGCCGGCCGCCTGGTGGAGCACGGCGGGGCGGCGTTGATCGTCGATTACGGCCATGCGGGAAGCGCGCTCGGCGAGACGCTGCAAGCGGTGGGATCTCACTCTTTCGCGGATGTCCTGGAGCGGCCGGGCGAGGTCGATCTCTCGGCGCACGTCGATTTCGCAGCACTCGGGAATGCCGCCATGCGGGCGGGCGCGCGCGTGCTGGGCCCGGTCACGCAACGCCAATTCCTGCGCGAGCTGGGCATCGAGACCCGCGCCGCCATGCTCGAGACCGCGGCGGGAGCCCGCGCTGCCGAGATCGACGCGGCGCTCGCGCGGCTCACCGAGGCGGGCCCGCGCGGCATGGGCGAATTGTTCAAGGTTCTCGCACTCGCCGATCCAAAACTTGGCGCGCTGCCGGGATTTGGGTAGCGTCCGCCGGATCAGAAGAACACCCCGTCCAGCGGGAGACCAGGTGGCCACATCGTTTGCACTCGCGGACTCCGCCCGTCCGGCCCGCCGGCTCGTCTCGTTCCGCGTGGCCGGCTGGCTGTGGTCAGGCCTGCTGCTCGCGCTGTTGGCGTTCCTCGTGCTCTATCCGACCTTCATGCTGCTCTACGGGGCACTGTCGGGCACCAATCCGGTGGTCGACGGATTTGACCCCTCCGCCATCTCGCTCGACAATTTCATCGAGGTCCTGGCCAACCCCAACGTGCATTTCGCGCTCGTCAACACGCTTCTGGTGTGCGGCGGGGGCACCGCGATCGCGGTCGTCGTCGGGCTCGGCTTCGCCTGGATCGTGGTGCGCACCAACACGCCCTGCAAGGCGCTGATCGCGACCGCGGGGCTCGTCCCGCTGTTCGTGCCGCCGCTCGTCGCCGGCGTCGCCTGGACCATCCTCGGCTCGCCGCGCACCGGGCTCATCAACACCATGCTGGCGTGGCTCGGCGTCGATTGGCGGCTCAATTTCTATTCCATGCCGGGGCTGATCGCCGTGTTCGGCATGTACTACGCGCCCTACGTCTACATGTTCACCTCGGCGGCGCTGCGCAACATGGATCCTTCGCTCGAGGAGGCAGCCGAGATTTCCGGCGCGAGCGCGCTCGGCACCTTGCGCACCATCACCTTTCCGCTGATCGCGCCGGCGATCATCGCCGCGATGCTGCTGTCGTTCATCGTCATGCTGGGCATCTACGGCATTCCGGCCGTGCTCGGCGCGCCCGCCAACATTTCCGTGCTGACCACCTACATCTTCAACCTGACCGCCTGGTCGCCGCCGCTGTACAGCACCGCGGCCGCAGTCGCGATCATCCTGATGATGGCCACGGGGCTTCTGGTGGTGGTGCAGCAGATGGTGCTGTCGGGCAAGAGCTTCACCACGGTCGCCGGCAAGGCGTTTCGGCCGCGCGCGCTCGACCTCGGCCGCTGGCGCTTTTTCACGCTCGGGCTCGCCATCCTCTATCTGCTGGTGGTCGCGGTGCTGCCGACGCTGGCGCTCGTCATCGCCGCATTCCGCAAGTACCTGTTCTTCCGCGGCGCCGCGAGCCTGTTCGACCTCAAGCAATACGGCCTGCAGCATTTCGAGAGCCTGTTCGGCAATCCGCTGACCATGCTGTCGATCATCAACACCGTGGAGGTGGCGCTGATCACCGCGGTCGGCGGCGGCGTGCTCGCCTTCGCGATCGGCTACACCGTCAATCGCACCAACGCACCGGGCCGCAGGGGAGTCGATCTCATCGCCACGCTGCCGGTGGCCATCCCCGGGCTCGTCATCGGCGTCGCGTACCTGTGGGCCTGGATCGGGCTTCCCGGCGGGCTCTACGGCACGATCTGGATCCTGGCGCTCGCCTTCATCGCCCGCTTCATGCCGGACACCGTCAAGGTGCTGTCGACCTCGCTGATGCAGATCCACCGCGAGCTCGAGGAAGCCGCATGGCTGTGCGGCCGGGGCACGCTCGGCACCATCCGGTCGATCGTGCTGCCGCTGGCGCGTCCGGGCGTGATCGCCGCCATGACCCTGCTGTTCATCCTCTCGGTGCGGGAGCTCGGCTCCTCGCTGTTCCTCTACAGCAGCCGCACCATGGTCATGGCGGTGCTGCTGCTCGACTACTACAATCAGAACATCAATATCACTGCGGCCTTCAGCGTGGTGCAGACGGCGCTGCTCGCGGTGCTGATCGGATTTGCGCACTGGTTGTCGCGGGGCGCCGCCGATACCGGCATCGCCCGCGTGCGGTAGTGCCAGTAATCGGGTACGACAGCCTGGGAGGAGACAATGATTGATAAACTCACGTCGCGACGCGCAATGATGAAAGGCGCGCTCGGTCTTGCGGCCGCGGCTGTCGCGGGGCGCGCCGGGGCGCAGGGGCCCGCCAAGAATCCATTCGGGCCGCCGGAGCTGATCGAGGCGGCGAAGCAGGAAGGCACGCTGGTGTACTACACCGCCAATTTCGCCGAGGTGGAGCGGCAGGTCGTCGCCGCCTTCAACAAGCGCTTCCCGTTCGTGAAAGTCGAGATGGTGCGCGCGCCCGGCGGTCAGCTCATCACCCGGGTGAAGACCGAGGCCGCTGCCGGCAAGCTCGCCGCCGACGTCGTCGATCATTCCGATCGCGGGCTGATGCTGGAGATCGAAAATCAGTTCGCGGATTATGCGCCGCCCAATGCCGGCGACTACATCGCCGACGTGCTGGTGTCGCCGAAATTCTGGCCGCGCGCGACGCTCGGCTGGTCGATCGCCTACAACGTCGAGCTGGTGAAGAACCCGCCGAAGTCGTGGATGGATCTCACCAAGCCGGAATACGGCAACGGCCAGATCGGCCAGGTGATCGGCCCCTCCGGCGGCACCACCTGGACCCGGATCATGTTCGAGCGGCAGGTGCTGGGCGAGGATTATTGGCCCAAACAGGCGGCGACCAAGCCGGTGCTGTTCCCGTCGGGCGCGCCGCTGTCGGATTCGCTCATCCGCGGCGAGGTCTCGATCGCGCCGCTGCTCTACAACATCATCTGGACCAAGAAGCGCGACGGGGCGCCGGTCGAGATCTTCTTTCCGCCCGAGGGCGTGCCGATCAACCCATACGCGAGCGGCATTCCGAAAACCGCGGCGCATCCCAACGCGGCGAAGCTGTTCCTCAACTGGAATCTGTCGGAGGAGGGCCAGACCTTCATGATCAAGGAGCTCGGCCATCTCACCTCGCTCAAGCAAGCGCCGGCCTATCCGGAGGGCTACGATCCAAAGGTGGTCAAGGTGTGGGTGCCGAATTTCGAGCAGTACAAGAAGCTGCATGCCGCCTGGATGGAGGACTGGAACAAGATCTACGGCTACCGCCAGTGAGCTGAGATCGAGCGGCATACTCCTCCCCCCGCTTGCGGGGAAGGTGATCGAGCGGGACGAAATTCAAAGGCTCACCATGTCGGCGGAACTGCGGGTCGAAAGCTTGCGCAAAGTCTTCGCCACGGGCGCGCCCGCGGTCGACGACGTGAGCTTTTCCGTGGGCGCCGGCGAGATCGTCGCGCTGCTCGGCCCCTCCGGCTGCGGCAAGACCACGACCCTGCGCTGCGTCGCCGGCCTCGAGCATCCGAGCGCGGGGAAGATCCGCATCGCCGGCGCGACCGTGTCGGCGCCCGACGAGGGCGTGCTGGTGGCGCCGCGGGCGCGCAACATCGGCATGGTGTTCCAGTCCTACGCGGTGTGGCCGCACATGACGGTCGAGCAGAATGTCGCCTATCCGCTGCGCCAGCGCCGTGCCGCGCGCGCGGAGATCGAGCGCAGGACCGCGGAGATTCTCAAGCTCGTCGGGCTCTCCGACTTCGCGCGGCGCCCCGTGGTCTCGCTCTCCGGCGGACAGATGCAGCGCGTCGCGCTCGCGCGCAGCCTCGTCTACGAGCCGGCGCTGCTGCTGCTCGACGAGCCGCTGAGCAATCTCGACGCCAATCTGCGGCTGCGGCTGCGCGACGATCTGCGCCGCATCATCAAGCGGACCGGCGTCACCGCGCTCTACGTCACCCACGATCAGGCCGAGGCCGCCGTGCTCGGCGACCGCGTCGGCGTGATGCGCGACGGCAAGCTGCTGCAGATCGGGCCGCCGGCCGAGATCTACAACCGCCCCGCCGATCTGTTCGTCGCGCAATTCACCGGCGCCTCCAATCTGCTCGCCGGCCGCGTGCTCGACCGCGACGGCGAGTTCGGCACGATCGAGGCGCCCTCCGGCCATCGCTTCCTCGCCTGGCTGCCGCCGCGCGTCGTCGCCGGCGCCGCGGTGAAGATCGCGGTACGCCCGGAGAACGTGCGATTCGGCGATGGCGGCGGCGAACCGGGGTCGAACCGCTTCACCGCGCGCGTCCTGGTGCAGCGCTACGAGGGCGCGCAGACGGTCTACAGCCTCGCCGTGCTCGGCGGGAAGCTCGCGGCGCTCGAGCTCGGCAGCAGCGCGCGCTATGCGGTCGACAGCGAGGTCGACATCGTGCTGCCGCCGGCGCTGTGCTGGGCCTATCCGGACGAGGAGGACGCGGAGTCCAACAAATAGCCCGTAGCCCGGATGCAGCGCCCGGAGCGGCGCGTAATCCGGCATCGCGGCTCCCGCATCCCGCTTCGCTCCATGCGGGCTACGGGGATCAAATCGAGGGACCACGATCCGTCATGAATGAAACGCCAAAACAGAAACCCAACATCTACTCCAATGAATCCACCGCAGCCTTGCGCGGCGCTACCGCGAGCCCCGAATTTCAGACGTTGCACGAGATCGTCAAGAAGGCGCGCCAGAATCTCGACCAGAACGACTGGGATTACATCGTCGGCGGCACCGAGAGCGAGACCACGCTGCGGCGCAACCGCATGGCGCTGGATTCGCTGGCGTTCCGGCCGCGCGTGCTGCGCGACGTGAGCCGGATCGACGCCGCGGTCGAGCGGTTCGGGCGCAGGCTGCGGCTGCCGCTGCTGCTGGCGCCGGTCGGCGCGCTCGAAGTCTTTCATCAGGGCGGCGGCGCCACCGTGGCACGGGCCGCGCAGGAGTTCGGCGTCGCCCATATGCTCAGCTCGGTGTGCGAGCCCGGGCTCGAAGCCGTCGCCGAGGCCGCGCCCGACGCGCTGCGCATCTATCAGCTCTACGTCCGCGGCGACGAGGGTTTCGTCGACGACCACGTCCGCCGCGCGATCGCCAACGGCTATTCGGCGTTCTGCCTTACCGTCGATACCGCGGTCTACAGCCGGCGCGAGCGCGATCTCGCCAAACGTTTCGTCACGGCGGGACGTCGCCGTGTTTCCGGCCGCGAGTTCCAGGCGGCGCTCGACTGGCGCACGGTCGAGCGCATCAAGCGGAACTTCCAAATTCCGCTGGCGCTCAAGGGCATCGCCACGCGCGAAGACGCCGCAAGAGCGGTCGAGCACGACGTCGACTGGATCTACGTGTCGAACCACGGCGGCCGGCAGCTCGATCACGGCCTCGGCTCGATGGAGGTGCTGCCCGAGATCGTCGAGGCGGTTGGCGACCGCGCGAAAATCATGATCGACGGCGCGTTCTGCCGCGGCACCGATATCGTCAAGGCGATGATCCTGGGCGCGGATCTCGTCGGGCTCGGCCGCATGCAATGTTACGGTCTCGCGGCGGCCGGGCAGGCCGGCATCGTGCGCATGCTCGAGCTCATCGAGGACGAGGTGCAGCGCTCTCTCGGCCTGCTCGGCGTGACGAGTTTCGCCGAGCTCGATCGTTCCTACCTGCGCGCGGCGGCGCCCGCCAATCCGCCGCACGTGCTCAGCGCGTTCCCGCTGCTGCAGATCGAGGACTATCGGTATTGAATCTGTAGCCCGGATGGAGCGCAGCGCAATCCGGGAGCTCCGTTCCTCAACGCCCCATATGCAGCGCTCAGCAGAGTGATGCATCAAGCCGGGGATTTCCAGGCATTTCATGCTCTCGCCCGTTGCAATCATGCGCAGAACATAGCACACCATCGCGCATCGGTTTGTGGACAGGGACGTGGACATGACGCGGGGAATTCACCGGCTTAATCCGGTACGGGTTCGCAATGCGACGCCAGGCATGCATGCCGATGGCGGCGGGCTCTACCTGCGTGTTGTCGAAGGTAGGGGCGGTCTTACCCGGAGCTGGGTGTTCCGATTCAAGGGCCGCTACATGGGCCTGGGCAGTGTGCATACGTGGACTTTAGCTCAGGCGCGCGAGAGGGCCCGGGAAGCCCGGCAGCGCCTGCAGGACGGCATCGACCCCATCCAGCATCGGCGACATCAGCGAGCTATCCAAGGCGCCCAGAACGCGAAATTTCGCAGCTTCGCCGGAGCCGCAGAAGATTACATGAAAAGATTCGAGGGCTCGTGGAAGTCGAAGCGGCATTGGGAGCAGTGGCGCCAGACGCTCGACGATTTCATTCTGCCCGTGCTCGGCGAGCTCGACGTCGCGAGCATCGATACCGAGCACGTCATGAAGGTGCTGCAGCCAATTTGGCAGGCCAAACCCGAAACGGCGTCACGGGTGCGGGGCCGAATCGAACGAATCCTGGCGTTCGCCGGCATTGACCCGAATCCGGCGCGGTGGCGAGGGCACCTTCAATATCGCCTTGCCGGCCGTAACAAAGCGCGGGACGTCGTGCATCTTGCCGCCCTGCCCTGGCGCGAGATGCCGGCCTTCATGGCGCGGTTGGGAGAGCTCGAGGACATCCCGGCCGCGGCGCTCGCTTTCACGATTCTGACCGCATGCCGTCTCGGCGAGATGCTCGGCACCACCTGGGACGAGCTCAACCTTGAGGACCGAACGTGGACGATTCCGAAAGCGAGGATGAAGCGGGACCGCGAGCATCGCGTGCCCTTGTCCGATGCCGCCATGGAAATTCTCGAGCGCATGGCAGCGATACGGCATGACGAGCGCGTCTTTCCGATCAGCGCAATGGCGCTGCGGCGCACTTTGCGAAGACTCAAGCCTGGCGTGACGGTGCACGGCTTCCGGAGCTCGTTTCGCGATTGGGCTTCCGAGAACAGCAATGTGCCCGACCGGGTCGTGGAGGCTGCCCTCGCGCATGTCGTGGGCGACAGGACCGAGGCGGCCTATCGGCGCGGGGACTTGTTTGAGCGCCGGCGGGAGCTGATGCAGGCCTGGGCGCGGTATCTGCAAAGCCCTGCGACCAACGTGGTGGCGCTGAGGGCCTAGATGCGCAGTTATCGGCGGTTGTGGGGCTCGTCGTCGAACATCAATTTAACCATATCGGCTACGTGCCCCACCGTGGCATCCCGCTCCGCCTTTGTCATGTGGGACCTGCTGTCTTGCCGCCATATCGGCCGATGCATGTGAGCGCCTCCCGCTCCCGTCCCTTGTAGTGCGCATCGCCCTGGAGCGCCTGATCGCGTTCGTCAGCGCATCTACCGAGGGTACCGAGCCCACCTGCTGCGATACTCGTGCCGGGGTCAGCGCTCATCAACGATCGGATTGCGTTCCGCGTACGCCGTTGAGCGAGCGAATCAAGCGAATCTCGCTCGCGTAGGAACGCATCGTGCCGAGCGCAACCACATCGCTCAGATATTTTTTCGCCCACCAATCGAGCAAATTCACTCAGCCGCTGTCGCGTTACGTTTAACGGCGTGCCCGCGGATCGGATTGCGTTTCGCTTACGCCGTTGAGCGACCGAATCAAGCGAATCTCGCTCGCGTAGGAACGCGTCGTACCGAGCGCAACCGCATCGTTCAGATATTTATTTTTCTGCCCACCTATCGTGCGAATCTCGTTCGGCCGCTATTGAACGCGACGTAACAATCGGAAGGAAACGGTATGACCAAACGACCATTCGAACGCCGAGCGAGCACCGTGCAGCGTTTCGCCAAGGAGCACGACGTGCACCCGGTGACCGTCTATCGCTGGATAAAGACCGGGGAGCTGAAGGCGCTCAAAATCGGCGGGCGCACGCTTGTGTGGCTCGACTCCGTGCCGGCGCCAGAAGAGCCGAAGTAATCAATGGATGCGGGGTGAGGCCGTGGCCAGAAAAGCAAACGACCCGGCACCAACCGGGTCGCCTGAAGTACACAATCACAGGGTCATTGCCGGCCTTGCCAGGTTGACCCCCGAAACAGCGAGGTAACGTTCATGACTTTAGTGCAGTTCCCCGGGGCGTCAATAGACCTTACCGAGGTGCAGGAGCGATTTGCCGCGGCAATGCAGCAGCGCGGACTTATCCCGCCTCACGGACTGATCGCCGACGGAAAAATCCATCGTTGCGATGTGCGCGGAAAGGGCGGCAAGAACGACGGGTATCTTACCTGCTGTCCACAACGGGCAAGCTGCCTGCGGGCGGATTCCAGAACTTCACCGATGGCTTGGGCTGGCAGAACTGGCACCACGACGTCGGCCGCCAGCACCTAACCCCGGTCGAGCAACGCGAAATCCAAGAGAAGCAGGCGGCAGCCGCGCGCGAGCGCATCGAGCTCGAGAAGCTTGACATCGCCGCCGCGGCCCAACGCGCACACAATATATGGTCGCGTACTGGGGATGCGGCTGGGCACGGTTATTTGGCCGCCAAGCAGATTGCGACCAGCGGCGCCCGGGTCATGCGTGGGGCACTAGTCATCCCCGCTCGCACCATCGACGGCGAACTCCGCGGTCTGCAATTCATCGCCGCGGATGGCAAGAAGCGGTTTATGAAAGGCAGTCGTCCGAACGGCGCATTCCACCAGGTCGGCGGAGATCGGAGCATTTCGGAGG
>WNGQ01005618.1_pt1 | contig 13620 bp, 13 predicted proteins | sample 5407661 | NCBI WGS metagenome assembly WNGQ01 (sample SAMN13153382, study PRJNA577476) | soil metagenome | isolation source: 60 cm soil or saprolite under Garry oak tree replicate 2 | place: USA:California | collected 2016-06-15
CCAGGGGCGGCGGCCCGGAGAGCACCTGCTCCTGGAAGGTCCGTTCGGCGTCGTCAAGCAGCGCCTGGAAGATGCCCGCGCGCGTGCCGAACCGGCGGAACACCGTCCCCTTGCCCAGGCCAGCCCGCTCCGCCAGCCCGTCCATGGTCAACTGGTCGGCACCCTGCTCGGCGAGCATCTCGCGGGCCGTGGCCAGCAGGTGCAGCCGGTTGCGCGCGGCGTCGGCGCGCTCGGCGGGCGGCGCTCCCCAGGACACCGCGGACTGGTCCACAAGATTCACTCTACGGCCGGAATACTAAGCGGGGTAAAGTCCGCTTACGTTCAGGATGGCGGCGGCTCGGCGCCGTCAACGGCCCTATCAAGGAGACCAGCAGTGAGCATGACCGACACATCTGACCGTTTCACCGCGCTGCCCGATGACCAGACGCTCGCCGCGACCGTCGTCGCGCTCGAGGAGCACGGCTTCAGCGTCGAGGTGGTCGATGACCTCGATGCCGCGCGCGCCGCCGTCCTGGCCCGCATCCCCCGCGGCTCCACGGTGATGACCAACACCTCCGTGACCCTGCAGGACACCGGCATCGCCGACGCCATCAACGACGGCGGCCCGTATGAGTCGGCGCGGAACAAGATGTTCGCGCTGGACTTCGCGACCCAGGCCCAGGACATGAAGGCCATCGGCGGTCAGCCCGACTACGCCCTGGGCAGCGTCCACGCCATCACCCGCGACGGAACCCTCGTCATCGCGTCGGCCTCCGGCAGCCAGCTCGCCTCCTACGCCTGGGGCGCCGCCAACGTCATCCTCGTCGCCGGCACCCAGAAACTCGTCCCCACCCCCGAAGCAGCCCGCGAGCGGATCTACCAGCACAGCCGCAAACTCGAAGACGCCCGCGCCCAGGCCGCCTACGGGCAGCACAGCTCGGTCGGCAAGATCCTGGAGATCCACCAGGAACTACCCGGCCGCATCCACATCGTCCTCATCCGGCAACCGGTCGGTTTCTGAGGACCGTCAAGGCGGCGAGCCGGACCGGTGGCCGGCCTCAGGCGTCGATGAGGGCCATGACCTCGCCGGGCGTCATGCTCCCGGGAGCCCTGCGCTCCCGGGCCGCCCGGTTCGCCAGCCACCGCAGCACCTCGTTCACCGGGGTAGGCATACCGCGCTCCCGGCCGAGCAGCACGATTTCCCCGTTAAGGAAGTCAGCCTCGATCGACCCGGTGCCCCGGGTCAGGCTCTGCCAGGACGAGCCGCCCGCCCGCGGCGAGCCATTGACCGGAAGGATCCCCACCCGGTCGCCGCGAACCTGCGCGCTCTCCTCATCGCTGGCGTAGGCGATGCCGGCCGCGTCGAGCACCGCGGCTCCCTCGGCCGGCGCGCGCCGGCGCAGGACGGTCAAAGGATCCGTGTCCGCCGCGCCGTGGCCGCATACCGCCTCGATCGCGTTGCCCAGGTTGGACAGCAGCTTGCCGTGCTTCCACCGCATCACCTCCGCGGTGACCGGCGCCAGGAAACGGCTGCCGGCCAGATCCCCGCCGATCCGCGTCGCGATCGCGTCGGTCCCGGACGGATACCGGCCGATATGCAGCAGCCCGGCCAGCGGAGCGCCTTGCGCCTCGACTGTGCCCGGTTCCAGGTGCGTCGCAGGCAGCCAGACACACATCCCGTACACCTGGCGGAAACGGCGCAAGGCGGCGTCGAGATGCGGACCACGGGCCACCAGCACCACCTCGTGCCCGCTCTCGAACAGCCGGCCGCCGATGGTCCCGCCTACCGCGCCAGCCTCGATGACGATGTACCGCATCTCACCCATTCTGGCAGGGAGGCCGAACGGGCCGCCGGCGCCTGCCCGGTGCATGGCGAGCGCCCTGCCCGGCGCCTGCCCGGCGCATCGCGGGCAGGCGCCGGCTGGCGGTTCAGCCGCGGTACGGGTTGGGCGGCAGGGTGTCGCTGCTGGTAACCGACGTGTAGAGGTCAGTCCCTGTGGTCCCGTTCCGGTAGACGAAGGCCGTCTCGAGCACGGCGCCGGTCGAGGGGCTCTCGAAGGTCTGGTCGTCCACGCCGGTCGCGCGGTCGTACCGGCTGATCTCCACGGCCGACCGGCCGATGGCGTCCCTGGCGTGGCTGTCGACCCGCACCCCGGGCGTGTCCGCGAGCACCTTGTACAGGGCGGACCGCAGGTCCGGGCCGACCAGCGGGTTCCACAGCATGGTGGTGGCCTGCTCGAAGACCCAGTCGTCGTCGGTCAGGTGCGGCTGCGTGACGACCCCCTTCTTCCCGCGCGCGGCCATCATCCGCTGCTCTTCCGCCACCGCCTGTGCCTCTTGCTGTTTCGCCTGGGTGAGCAGCAGGGCGCGCAGCGCCGACGGGTCGGTGGGCATGGCGTCGAACGCGGCCTCGGTGGGCGAATCGTGCCGGGCGACGGGCAGTTCGCCGGGGACCCCGGCTCCCCGCTGGTAGGTCCAGACATCGCCGGTGAGGCTGTCGAGGACACTCGTTCGGTAATAGTTGTCCTGCTTTTCTGTGAGCTCGACATAACGACCCGTGGGCCGCGGCATTCCGGCCGCAGCCGAGCTGAGCCGGTACAAGGCGGTCTGCGCGGCTGTCGACCCGCGACCACCGCATGGCGAGCCGGTGCAGCGTCTCCTGATAGACATCCTCAGCCAGGTTCGGATCGGCGGTGAGCAGCGTCGCCGTCCGCAGCAACGCGTCACCGGACTCGGTGACGAAGCCTTCAAAAGCCCGCGTCTGCTTCCTGTCCACGTGGTCCTCTCGTTGTCGGCGTCACCCTCATAGACGACACCTGGCGAGTTTTCGTTGAGCAACCCAGGCGGCGCCGCCCGGGGCAGGCCCGCGGGCCCAGTGCGGCGGGCCAGTGCGACAGGCCAGTGCGGCGGGCCAGTGCGACAGGCGAATCATTAGAGTTCGCCGCCTGCCCGCTGGAATCGTTGATCCGCCTTTCCTGCCCGCCATACGCTCACGGCATGACCTTGCCCTTCGCCGAAGCTCGCGCCCTCGCCGACAACGCCCGCACCCGCGCGCTCGAACTCGGCAAGGCGCTCAGCATCGCGGTCGTCGACTACGGCGGCTTCGTCGTGCTGATCGAGCGGATGGACGGCGCCCGGCCGATGACACCGGACATCGCGCTGTCGAAGGCGTACTCGGCGGCCGTCATGCAGCGGCCGACCGAGATGCTGGAGAACTGGCGGAATTCGGATCCGGTGTTCTTCACCCAGGTCGGCCGGATGGGCCAGCATCCCATCGTCGCCACCAAGGGCGGCTACACGCTCAAACGCGACGGCACCATCCTGGGCGGCATCGGGATCTCCGGTGGCAGCCCGGACGAGGACCAGCAGATCTGCGAGGACGTGCTCAAGGCCGCCGGTTTCGACCTTGAATTCCCGCAGTGGGCGGGCACGCGGAAGCACTGAGGACGGACCACCCAGCACGGAGGCGGCCATGGCCGACGACCACAAATACCACATCGACCACCACGGGAGCCTGGTCCGGCCGGCCGGGTTGCTCGGCGCGCGGGCCAGCGGTGACGCCGAGGCCCTGGCCGCCGCCGAGGCCGAGGCGGTCGCCGGTATCTCCCACGCGCTGCGGCGGCTGACGCTGTCCGCCGTCGGAGACGGGCAGTTCCGCCGCGAGCACTTCGAGTCTGTCGTGTACGACCACGTCGACGGGTTCGGGCCGGTCACCGGAACCCAGCCGCTGGCCGATGCCGCGGGAATCCCGGCCGCCCGGCGCCGCACGGCACCGGATGACCCGCGGGCGACGGGACGGCTCGCCCAGGCCGAGGTGGCGCCGGTGCTTTCCGCCGTGGACCGGCCGGTGTTCGTCCAGCTCCCCTCGCCCGGGTACCTCGCGGCCGCCGGCTCGGCACTGGCCGGCTCAGCCGACGTGGACGCGGCCCGGACACGCGGCGCGGCGCTGGCCGCGGTGCTGCGCTCGGAGATCCAGGCGCTCGCCGCGGCGGGGGTCGCCTACGTGGTGCTGGGGAACCCGCTCTACCCGCCACTGCTCACCGTGGCCGGCCGCGAGCGGCTGACCGCCGCCGGCCTGGACGTGGACGCGGTACTGACCGCCCTGCTCGAAGCCGACCGGGCCATCATGGCGGGGCTCACGGCTCCGGAAACCTTCCGGCTCGGGCTCGACCTGGCCGACGCGGGACCGCTGCCGACGACCGAACGGGGTTACGATCCAGCCGCTGTGGACACGCTGCTCGACGAGAACCCCTTCCACCGCCTGTGCGTAGACTTCCCGGCCGACCCGGCGGCACGGCTGCCGCTGGAGCGGGTCAAGCCCGGCCTGGTGCTCAGTCTCGGGGTGGTCGACGTGTCAGTCCCGGCGGCAGAAGCCGTCGAGGACCTTCTGGTCCGCCTGGACCCGGTAGTCGACGAGCGCACGGAGGAGGACGTGGCCATCGCGACGAACGGCGGCTTTGCCCAGTCCGCGGCCAGCCCGCTGATGACCGAGGAAGCACAGAACGCCAAGCTGCGGCTCGTGGAGACCGTGGCGCGTTACTACTGGGGCAACGAGATCTTACGGGGCCGATCATGTCTGTCGATCTACGCTCTGAGCTGGCCACCGCGACGCGGATCCTGGCCTCGCATCAGCTCATCGGGATGTTCGGGCACGTAAGCGTGCTTACCGACGACCCGCGCAAGTACCTGGTATGCCCGGGAGCCGGGGCCCGCAAGGACCGGTGCCGCTCGACGGACGTGCTCGAGCTGGACATTGACGACGAGTTCGAGCCGGGGCGCCCGCTGGAGCTGTACATGCACTCCGAGGCGCACCGGCTCAAGCCCCACCTGAAATCGCTCATCCACGTCCACTCCCCCGCCCTGGTGGCCCTCAGCGCGATGGCCGAGGTGCCCACGCACCTGCTCATGCTGCACGCGAGCTTCTGGCCGCAGAGCATGCCGGTCTGGGAGGAGGCCGAGCTGGTCCGGGACCGGCCCGCCGCGCGGCGGCTGATCGAGATCCTGGGCGACGCGGCGATCGCGCTGCTGCGCTGGCACGGCGCCGTGATCGTGGGGGCGACGCTCCGCGAAGCGGTCTTCCGCGCCATCCTCGCCGAAGAGCACGCTAGCCAGCTGGTGACCGCGCTGTCTCACGGACGGCCGCTCGCCCCGGTTCCCAAGGACGTCGACCGCGGCGGCCTGTACTCACGCGTCCTGTCCCCGCGCACCCATGACATGCACTGGGACTACGAGAGTTCCTTCGTGGAGGTACCTCCCGGCGCCCGCGGCCGCGGCTAGGACGTCAGTCACCAGTCCTGCCGAGGAAGACCTCGCCGATGTCGGGCCGGGCGAGCAGGGCATCGGCCCGGTCGTTCAGCACGACGCGCCCCCCGGCCATCACGTAGGCCCGGTCGGAGATCGACATTGCCTCCCTGGCCCGCTGCTCCACTATCAGCAGGGCGACTCCCGTGCCCGCCAGCGTCGCGATGTAGTCGTTGAGCAGGGTGGCCGCGGGCTGGGGCGCCAGCCCGGCGGTCGGCTCGTCCAGGACCAGGAGCGCCGGCTTGATCATCATGGCGCGGGCGACCGCCACCATCTTGCGCTCGCCGCCGCTCAGGTGGCCTCCCTGGCGGGTGGCCAGCCGCTTGAGCTGCGGGTAGAGCTCCATCACCGCCTCCACCCGCGCCTTCACTGCCTTGCGCGGGAGCGTGTAGCCGCCCATCTCGAGGTTCTCCTGCACGGTCAGCCGGGGGAACATGTCCCGCACCTGGGGGACGTACCCGACGGACAGCCGGCAGATCTGATCGCTGCGCAGCGACGCGAGATTCCGGTCCCCCAGCCACACCGAGCCCGCCATGGGCCGGATCACGCCGAGGACGGCCTTGAGCAGCGTGCTCTTGCCCGCGCCGTTCGGCCCGAGGACGGTGACGATCTCGCCCCGGTGGACGGTCAGGTCGACATCGGTGATCGTCGGGGTGTCGCCGTACCCGGCGGCCAGGCCCGCCACCGTGAGCGTGGCGCGGACCTCTTCGTCAGCCAACGAGGTAGGCATCGACGACCTCCTTGTTGTTGCGGAGCTCGGCCATCGTCCCGGTCGCGAGGACCTTCCCCTGGGCCATGACGATCACCGAGTCGCACACCCGCTCCACCGAGCTGAGCTCGTGCTCGACCATCAGCATGGTCAGGCCGCCGTCACGCAGCCGGCGCAGGTGCTCCTCGATCGTCAGCCGCAGCGTCGGGTTCACTCCGGCCATCGGCTCGTCGAGGAGCAGGATCTTCGGCCGCGCCATGAGAGCGCGCATGATCTCGACGAGGCGCCGCTGCCCGCCACTGAGCTGGCCAGCGTAGTTGTCTGCCAGGGCGGTGAGCTGGAAGTCCTCAAGCAGCGCCCACGCATGCTTCAGCAGTTCCCGCTGGCGGGGCTGCCAGTGACGCCGCCCGAGCAGCGATCCGCCGAACGAGTCACCCGTCTGCGCGGGCGCCGCCGCCAGCAGGTTCTCCAGCACGGTCAGCCGCGCGAACTCGCTGGCGTGCTGGAAGGTCCGGATCACGCCGAGCCTGGACACCTTGTAGGCCGGCCACCCGGCCACGTTCCGCGCGCCCAGGACCACCTTGGCCGCCGTTGGGCGCGAGCGCCCCGGCGATCAGCTTCAGGGCGGTGGACTTGCCCGCTCCGTTCGGTCCGATCAGGCCGGTGGCGGTCCCGGGGGGCAGCTCGAAGCTGACCTTGTCCACCGCGCGGACGCCGCCGAAATCGCGGGTGAGATCCCGCACGGAAAGCGTCACCGGGTCGCCGGCGAGACAAAGGGGCGTCTCGGAGCGCCCGGGAGGCGCGACGGCGCTGGAGAGTTTGCGCCTGCGTTCGGGGAAGACGCCCTGCGGGCGCCACCACAGGAAGACCAGGATCAGCACGCCGATGGCGGCTGCTTGCACCGATTCCTCGGTGTTGGAGTTCCCGATCGCCGGGAGGAACGTCGGCAGCTCCAGGAACACGCCGAGCACCAGGAGCGCGCCGAAGAACGCGCCGAAGTTGTTCCCGAGCCCGCCGACGATGATCGCGACGAAGAAGATGAACGTCTCGCCGGTTCCCCACGCGGCCGGCGACCACGCGCCGATGAACTCGACGAGCAGCCCGCCGCTGATGGCGGCGATCGCGCCGCCGATCACGTAGACCTTCAGGCTCTCGGCGCGGACGTTGGTGCCGAGCGATTCGACCGCTTCGGCGTTGTCGCGCATCGCGCGAAGCCGCCGCCCCCAGGGTGAGCCGGTCAGCCGGTCGGTGAAGAACAGGACCAGCGCCGCGAAGACGGCGACGAGGCCGAGGAAGAACCAGTCGTACCCGGAAATGCCGAGGTTCAGGCGGCCGCTGAACGGCTGCGGGATCGCGAACAGCCCCTGACCGCCGTTGAACCAGCCCTGCTCGGAGACGACCAGGGTCGCGGCGATGATCGAGACGACCAACATGACGGTGGCCTGGAAGTCCCGCCGGCGCGGCCGCAGCGCGAACGACCCGACCGCCAGGGCGAGCAGCGCGCCCGATACGGCGGCCCCGGCCAGCGGCAGCGGCCACGGCAGGTGCCACCCCAGGATGTACGTCTCCGGTACGCCCGGCGCGGGCCTGGGCAGGGTCAGCGCCGCCGTGATGTACGCGCCGATGGACTGGAACAAGATGAACGCGAAGTTCATCACCCCGCCGACCCCGAACTGCAGGTTCAGCCCCCAGCAGGCGATCGAGTTCACCCCGAGGTAGACGAGCAGGGTCGCGGTGTAGCTCTGCAGCGCCGGGCTCACGCGGAGACCTCGGCGCGCAGCTGGACCCGGCCGGAGATCAGGCCCTCGGGCCGCAGAAGCAGTACCAGCACCAGGATGCCGAAGGCCACCACGTTCTTCAGCTCGGGGTTCACGATGGCCGCGAGTTCGCTCGCGATCCCGATGACCAGCGCGCCCGCCATCGCGCCGTACGGCTCGCCGACGCTGCCGAAGACCGCGGCCGCCACGATGATCAGCAGGAAGTTGCCGCCCATGTTGGCGTCGAAGGTGCCCAGGTCCATCGCCAGCGCGACCCCGGCCAGCCCGGCGAGCAGCCCGGACAGTAGCCATGCGGCGCTGATGACGCGCGTGGTGGGGATCCCGACGCTGCGGGCGAGCCCGGCGTCGTCCGAGGTCGCCCGCATGGCCTTGCCCAGCCTGGTGTACCGGAACAGCAGGTGCAGGCCGAGCAGGCTGGCCACCGCCAGCCCGATGATGACCAGCTGCCGCGGCGAGAAGACCATGCCGAGGATGTGCACCGGCCGCTCCGGCGGGAGCTGGTAGCTGTAGAAGCCGGACCCGGAAAAGACCGAGATCACGTTCTTGAGGATGATCGAGACCGCCACCGTCACCATCACCATCGCGAACTGCGCCGTTCCCCGTCGCAGGAACGGCAGGTAGAGCAGGCGGCTGATCAGCACGGAGAGCAGCATCCCGGCCAGGCCGCCGACCGCCAGGGCCAGCCACATGTTCAAGCGCAGCTGATCGTGAGCGAGGTAGCCCGCGAAGGCGGAGACGGTCATGGACTCGCCGAAGGCGAGGTTGAACAGGTTGGTGACCCCGAACTGCAGGGTGAACCCCACCGCGCCCATCGCGAGGATGGACGCGGTGACCAGCCCGAAACCGAGGCTGAGAACAACCTGGCTCACCGCTGATCCGCGTTCTGCGGCAGCACGTCGCCCATCACCCAGGAGTGGGCGGCCGGGTCGAAGGTCCACACCGCGTACGGCCGGTTCGCGGTGTTGTACGGGTCGAAGGCCATCAGCCCGCTGGCCCCCACGTACTGGATGGCCTGGCCCGCCTTGAGCGCCGCGACGCCCTGGGCGTAGGTGTGCACCACGGTGGCGCCGCTGGCCGGGCTGGCCACCTTGGCGATGTCCTGGACGTAAGCGGACGGGGCGGTCGACTTGGCCATGTCCATGGCGAGGGCGAAGGCGATCACGCCGTCATAGGTGGCGGCCACGATGGGGTTCTTCAGCTGGAACGGGTTGGCCTTGATGGCGTTCATCGCCTGCTGGAACCCCGCGAAGGCCGGGCCCTGAGAGCTGAGCGCCGGGGCGACCGCGAAGATGTCGCTGCCCATGCTGGCCGAGCCGATCGCCGGCAGCACCGCGGGCGCCCAGTCCCCCTGGGTGGCGCGCTGCGTCACCACGAACGGGATGACAGAGCCGTTCTGCTGCTTCATCTCGGATAGGAACGTGGCCGCGGTGCGGGCGTCCATCTCCCCGACGATCGCCTGCGGGTGGGCGGCCAGCGCCTGCGCCACCTCGGTCTGGTAAGAGGCCTGGTCCGGGGAAATCGTCAGGTTCTTGAGGACCTTTCCGCCCAGCCGGCTGTACGTCGCGGCGAACGGGCCGGTGGTCGTCTGCGCCGACAGGTCGCTGGTGTAGATCTCGACGACCTTCGTGAAGCCCTTGTGGATGGTGTAGTAGGCCAGCGCGGGCGCCTGGGTGCTATCACTCGGGGTGAGCCGCCAGAAATCCGCTGAGGTCTGCTTGTCGTAGCGCGGGTCCCCCACCGTGTTCATTTCCGGCACCTTCGACTGCTCAAGCAGCGGAAGGACGGACGGGATGTCGTTGCCGTCCGGCCCCACGACCATCACCAGGTGGGAGGCCGACACCAGCATCCGGCTGGTGACCGGGACGGCATCCGCCGGGTCCCCCTTGGTGTCGTAGATCTCGCAGGTCAGGGGGTGCCCCATGACGCCGCCCGCCGAGTTGACCTGGTGTGCGGCCGCCTTACACGCGTTCGCCGCGTTGAGGCCGAAAAAGGCATTCTGGCCGGTGAATGCGTGCAGCACGGCGGCCGTCACGGAATAGTTGCCGCCGGAGCCAGGCTGACCGCCTCCGCCAGAGGTCCCGGCACTGGAGGAGCACCCTCCGGCCAGGGCCGATGCCGCCACAAGCGCCGTCCAGAAAAAGCGTCTTCGTCTGCTTGCGAATTGCATGAGACCTCTCCGTCCCGCTGACCAGGCAAATCGTGAACGCTTGTTTTCTACTGCGTTACGGCTGCTCGTGGGCGAAGGCTTAGGTTTCCGGATCTCCCGGCTAGTAGACGGGATTTGCGATTAGCGATACGGGAAACATTTGCTGCGCATATAGCAAATAAGCTTCTGAGGTTCGTGTGACACACATGGATCTATGTACGGTGCTCAGCCGTAATGAGCTCCGGCGGCGCAGGAGGGTGGCGATGGTCACCGCGATGACGAGGACGCCGCCGTAGAACACGTTGGACACCCACGTCTGCAGGCCCAGCTGCTCCAGCCCGGTGATGCCCGTCGTCAGGAAGTAGATGCCGATCCAGGTGCCGATGGGGTTGAACCGGCCCGGCTGGATGACCGCGGTGCCGAGGAAGACCGAAGCAAAGACCGGCAGCAGGTACGAGTCGGAGGTCGTCGCGTTGTAGCTGCCCAGGGCGGCGACCGTGACGACGGCGCCGATACCGCTCAGCGCGCTCGCCGCGACGAACGAGCCGAAACGGATCCGGTTGACCCGGACGCCGGACAGGCGGCTGACCTCCCGGCTGGCTCCCACGAAGCGCATGTGGCGGCCGAGCGGCGTGAACCCGAGCACGTAGGCGAACGCGAGCGCGAGCGCGGCGCCGTAGAAGAACGAGACGTACAGGCCGCCGACGGGAAGGATCGCGATCTTCGCGAAACGGGACGGCGGCAGCACGATCGTGTTCAGGTTGGACATCCACAGGGCGATGCCGGTCAGCAGCGTGCCCATGCCCAGCGTCACGACGATGGTGTTCACCCGCGCCACGACGACGAGCAGCCCGTTGACGGCACCGCACGCCAGCGCGCCCAGGATGGCGACGGCGGCGGCGGGCCACACCCCCCAGTGGTGGTTGGTGACGAGCACGGGCACGATCGTCGCCGCGAACCCGAACACGGACGGGACCGACAGGTCCACGAACTCCCCGACGATGATCGTGCAAAGCAGCGCCATGGTCATGAACACCAGCGCGTACTGGCCATTGAAGATCGACTCGAAGGACGAGGTGGTCATGAACACCCCGGGCTTGGCGATCGTGTACACCACGATCAGCAGAGCCCAGACGCCGATCACCGCGTACCGCGACCCGAAATGCCGGATCGCCAGGCCCAGCCCGGCCCCGGCCGCCCCGGCCGGCGCGGGCGGGGGTGCGACGTTGACGAGGTCGCCGTGTTCCTGCCGGGCGGCGTCCATCAGCCGACCCCCCTCTTCTCCTGCGCAACCTGCGCAACCTGCGCAACCTGCGCAACCTGGTCGTCCTGAGCCGGCGCGACACCGAACGTGGCGTGGATGATGTCCTCCTGGTCCAGGTCCCCGCTGAGCTCGCCCGTGACCTTGCCCGCGCGGAAGACGAGCACCCGGTCGCACAGCACCGCCAGGTCCGCGGCGTCAATGGAAGCGATGAGAACGGCACAACCCCCGCGGGCGGCCTCGCGGATCGCGTCGATGATGTCGTGCCTGGCCCCGACGTCGACCGCCTGGGTCGGCTCGCGGAGCACGAGCAGGTCCGGCTGGCCGGCCAGCCACTTGCCGAGCACGACCTTCTGCTGGTTGCCGCCGCTGAGCGTGCCGACCGGCGCGGACGGGTCCGGCGGCTTGATGTCGAGCTTGGCGATCATGGCGGCCGTCTCTTCGGCCTGCCACGCGCGGCCGGTCCGGAACCGGCGGCCGCGGCTGCGGACCCGCGGCAGGGTGAGGTTCTCGGCGACCGACATCTCCGCGGCGAGACCCTCGTCCAGGCGCCGTTCCGGCACGTAGCCGACACCGGCCTGGACGAACTCCTCGGTGGACGCGCGACGACTGGTCAGGGAGATCTTCCGGCCGCCGACGGCCAGCTCGCCGGAATCCGCCCGCCGTGCTCCCCCGGCCGCCTCGGCCACGTCCTCGAAGCCGGCGCCCATCAGCCCGGTGAGGCCGACGATCTCGCCGTGCCTGACGTCCAGATCCAGGCCGGTGACCTGGCCGATCGACAGGGCCCGGATCGAGCCGGCGATGTCGTCGCGCGCGTGGCTGTCCACCCGGCCGTGCGTGACCAGGTGACGGCCGAGCATGAGCCGGGTGAGGGCCGCCTCGTCGACGTCCCGGGTATCCAGGCCCGTCTCCACGACCTCGCCGTCCCGCAGCACCGTGACCCGGTCGGTCGCCTCGACGATCTCCTCGAGCTGGTGAGAGATCAGCACGACCGAGGCGCCAGCCGAGATGAGCGACCGGACGAGCGCGAAGAACCGGGCCCGGGCCGACTGCCCGAGCGCCCGCGTGGACTCGTCGAAGATGATCAGCCCGCCGCCCGGGCGGTGATCTTGCATGGCCCGGGCGATCGCGATCGTCGCGCGATCCTCCGCCGAGAGCGTCCCGGCGAGTGAGTTGACGTCGATGCTGCGGCCCAGCCGGGCCAGGACCTCCGCCACCGCTTCCTGCTCGGCGCGGCGGTTGATCGTGCGGAACGGCCCGCGCGCCTGGTAGCGCCCCACCCGGACGTTCTCCCAGACGGTCTGGTCGTCCACCAGCCCGAGGTGCTGGTGGACGACAGAAACTCCGGCCTCGCGCTGTTCGGCCGGCTGCACGGGCGTCCGCAGACGTCTGCCGTCCACCGCGATGGAACCGCCCGGATCGGGCGTGTACACGCCGGTCAGGATCTTGACGAGGGTGGATTTCCCGCACCCGTTCTGCCCCACCAGGCCGTGCAGCTCACCGGGAGCGACGCTCAGGTGGACGCCGCGCAGCACCCGGGCCGGACCGAAGGTCTTCGACAGGTGCGCGACCTCCAGCCGGTGGTGCGCCACGCCCGTTCCGTCGGATTCCACCATGGTCACGCTCGCGGCAACTCCCTTATCCAACGCCCCACAGCCCGGCGAAACCGCTCTGGTATGAGTTGTCGCCGAACCAGTCGCCGGAGGCCTGAGCCGCCGTCGTCACCTGGACGCTGCTGATGTTCTGCGAGGTGAACAGCCGTGACGGGAACGTCTCGGTCACCGGGCCCGACTTGGTCATCATACGGAGGACCTCGTCCGTGAGGGCCCAGCCCGCGTACGCCTGGTCGACCGCCACCACGGCCCTGACGGCCTGACCGCTCTTCAGCAGGCCCAGGCCGTTCACCGAACCGCCCGCGACCGCCAGGCCGACGCTGGAGGACTTGCCGGACTGCTGAATGCCCGACATTGTCGGCTGGAGGCTGTCCTCGAACTCGGTGTAGTAGTACTGGACACCAGGGTCGGCCTGGATGTTGGAGCTCACGGCCGCCTGCAGCTGCTGGGTGGTCTGGGTCGCGGTGATTTGCTTGACGACGATATTGCAGCCCGGGCAGTACTGCCTGAAGATCGACAGCGAGTTCTGCACGTACGCGATGGAGGAAGGTGAATCGGCTTCCTCGGCGAGGATGGCGTGGGCCTTGCCCTGGGAGTTGGCGATCAGCCACCAGGCGATCTGGCTCGGCTGGTCGACCACGCCCGGCACGTAGGCCACCTGGTTGCTGTTCGTGGCGCCGGACGCGGGGTACTGGTCCGCGATGATGATAGGGACGCCCTTGCTCTTCGCTCCGTCGAGCGCGTTCTGCGCCATGCCGTAGGGGATGGCGTCCAGAACGATGCCCGCGGCGCCCGCGCCCGCGGCCTGGTTGACGCACGAGGCGATGGTGCTC
>WNGQ01004626.1_pt1 | contig 13618 bp, 10 predicted proteins | sample 5407661 | NCBI WGS metagenome assembly WNGQ01 (sample SAMN13153382, study PRJNA577476) | soil metagenome | isolation source: 60 cm soil or saprolite under Garry oak tree replicate 2 | place: USA:California | collected 2016-06-15
CAAAAGGTCGTCATACATCTGGTGGGCTTCAGTCATGGTGGCACCTCCACGAATCCATACAATCGGCCATGCACTCTTATTCCTCTTTTCGAGAACTCTTATTGTTTTTTAAGGTGGCTTAAATTTGTCAGCCAATCAGCTGCTCCTTACGTAAAGGAGACAACCCGATGCCAAGTATCCCGACGCGCGAGAATGGAAAAGCATGAGCGAACAAGAACCGACGAAACGACGGCGAGAGCGGACGCCAAATACCCGCACGACGACCAGATATCAGATCAGCGATGAGTTGTGGACCGTGCTCTAGCCCCTGCCCGCGCATGTCAACACGCATCGCAAAGGCTTCGGACGAACGCAGGTGCCTGATCGAGCCTGTGCCGACGCGATCTTCTACGTGCTGCGCGCCGGCTGGAAGTCGGTAAGCCCTTGATCAGACCGAGCTGTGTGCACACTCGATAACCACGAGATCTGTGAGAGCACTCAGCTTCTTTTGTCAAGGCTGGGCTCCCGTGCTGTTCCTCTGGTAGGCTCAGGAGTCTGCCCGCTTATCCGCTCGGCGCGTTGCTTGATCCCTAGGAGCATCTTGCGTTCCATAATGAAGCCAGTCGGCTCGAGGAGGAGCAGCAGAAAGATCCCGCCCGGCGTCAGTGGCATGCGAGAACGCACACGCGATACCAGGCGTGTCTGTCTCTCCTCCAGTGGGTAGAGCGCCCACACCCAGGTCAGCCCAAATGCAGGGTCCTGCGGATTCCTGAGCAGGATCAACAGCGATTGGTTCGGTTCGAGAGCCTTCACAGGCCAACTTGGGCCAGCACCCAGCGGAATGACATCGCCGACCTTCAGATGCTGAAACTCCGGGATGATCCGATCCGCACTGGGACGGTCAAGGATGCCGAAGAGACGATCCAGCCAATCGTAACTGTACAACCCACCTCGTTGATACCCCATCTGCACCAGCCAGGGCCATCTCTCTTCTCTCCTCCCAATCGTCAGTTGGTTCTTTCTTCTATTACGTTTGAGGGAGCTTCCAGTTATGAGTGGATTTCAGAGGGCTTTTCTCGACCCCGGACGAATGCTTGACCTATCTCAGAATTTAGCTTACAATCGGCGTACCCTATGGATAGCATTGCACCGAACATGAGGACCACATGCAACAGCTCACTCAGAGAGGTGGATGGCCCTCCGTTGTGTTGAAACAGACGGTAGAGAAACTGGATGTCCAGCAAAGACTCGTCGCGCTGATACGACACCGCACACGCCTCGTGCGCCTGCTGCTCGTGCTGCTGGTCATCGTCACTAGCGGCGCGTTTGTGCTATTGCATTATTTCACCCGCCCCCGGACCTATGCCGGCTATGGTCAACAGGCGATCAGCAACCTGCTCGTGGACTTCTATACGCACGGCTACTGGAAAAATTGCGTGTCTGGTTGCACTGCCTCCAACACGGACTGGGGCGCGGACTCGCTGAGCGAGACGCTCTTCCTGCGCTGGTCGATCCACCATCACGATCCGAGCATGGTGGGGTACTTGAGGACGCTGGCGGCCACGGCGCCCACCTGGAGACCTCCATGCCGGACCCTGCATGGCTGTACCCAGCCGTGGAGCGATCAGCCGCTGTGGGATGCGGTCACCCTGGGCCACGAATACGAAGCCACCGGGCGCACAAATCTGAGCATACTGTTCAAGGAAGAGGCCGCCTTCCACATCGTCGACGGCGCCGACCCCTCCATTTACCACTTCGGCGCCTGTCCGAGCATCCCCTACCAGGTGCCGGGCAGTGGCCCGACCCGCCTCAAAACCCTGGAAAGCACCTCGAATTACATCAAGGCCGCGCTGCTGTTGTATCGCTTCACCCAGGACGGATCCTACCTGCGCAAAGCCGAGACCGCCTATACCGCGGCTCGCCAGTATTTCCTGGATCCGGTTCTGCCGCTCTACACCGTCTATGTTTTCGACACCGGCAAGAGCTGTTACCAGGTGCCGGGCCGTTTCTTTGCCTCGGTCAACGGCAACATGATTGACAATGGCTTGCGGCTCGCCCAGGATAGCGGCGAACAGACCTATCGCGTGGAGGCGCTGGCCACGGCCCAGGCGGTGGCTACCTACTTGTCGGACGCCAACGGCGTCTTTGCAGACTTGCAAGCCGAGAATGATATCGTCGAGCCGCTGATCGCCGCGATGGACGAGGTCGCGACCCGGGAGCATCAGGCCTTCGCCAGGACGTGGCTGCTTGCTGCTGCCTCGGCCTCCGCCTCCTCGCTGAAGCCAGATGGCACCTATAGCCGCTTCTTCGATGGGCCGCAGCAGGTAGGCACCAGCACCGCCTGGCAGTCCAATGGCGGTTACGCGCTGGCTGTCGCCGCAGTCGGCCTCGATCCAAGCGGCACTCCTGCCACGACCAGCGCCTGGGCCTGGGCCGGGAGCTTTCCCCTCTCGATCACCACGGCCTCGCTGCCTATTTCGATTACCTTCACCGGGGCAGGCATCGCCCTGATCGGTACCCTGGGGGAGCGGTGCTGCCAGGCCGGGCACGCTCGCATCTTCATCGATGGCAGCGAGACCGTCGACACGACCGGGATCTGGCAGAACAAGTCGAGCTCCGGCGCGAGCCTTCCTAACACGGTCTTATTCGCCTGGCGCTGGCCGACCGCGGGCAGGCATACGATCCAGCTCCTGCCAGGCATCTACGATGCGAAGGAAGGGGGTTCCTTCATCGACATCGCCTTCGCTCTGATTACCTCGTAACTGCGCGAGCTGTGCTTTTCTCTCCCACACAAGGGTGCTTTTCCCTGCTGGCCAAAGCATGATCTCCAGGGTGCCTCGCTCGCCCGGCTTATGGAAATGCAATGCTGAGAGCCGGGATAGATGCCCAGGGTTCCTCAGCCTGTTGAAGCGCGATGACGCTGCGCGTCAGACAGAAGAAAGGTACTCACATATATTTCAAGCAAAAGCGGTAAAAGTATACGGCGTACCGCAAGAAAAAGTCACTTTCCTGCTGAGCTTCATGAGAAGAGCAGCATTTCTTACACGAATGTTCTGCGAGGCCTGCCAGTTCGTAACGCTTTCATAACGATCGTGAGACGGCTCTGTGGTATTATTCCTAGAGAAAAAGGATACCGGACAGTCGTATCCATCACTTCTTAGTCATCTGCTCCTGCCGCAGATCGAGAGAAGGAGGAGAGCCGATTTCCTGGTAAGGGAAAGATGCATGAGCCGATCGGTTACTGAACACAAGAGTGCAGGCGGAGCGGTGGTCTCCAGCGCAGCACATACGCGCTTGTCTGGTTCCAGGCTCATCCTTGCGCGAGTCACATGGGTAGCAGTGGTCACCCTGATCGTGGCGCTCTTCCTTGTCATGCTCCCTGCCTACTATACATTCCTTCAGACCGTCTGCACAGGCGCTACGTGTGGTCCCACGCAACCCACCCCTGCTTCCGCTCAGGGCATCCAGAAGCTTGGCCTCTCCCTTGGCGCCTATGCCACCTTTACCCTCGCGCTCACTCTCGCCTCAGAATTACTCTGCATCGTCGTCAGTGCGGTGATTTTCTGGCGCAAGTCCGATGACTGGATGGCGCTCCTGGTTGCCCTGGGGGAAGTGGCGCTAGGTATCCTGTACGTCACCTTTACCTTACAGGGGAGCCACTCTGCATGGCAAGTGCCCGCCATCGTCTTGACGGTACTGGGAAATGGAGCGTTTTTCCTGGTCGGCTCACTCTTTCCTCATGGGCGGTTTGTTCCACGATGGACGCGCTGGCTGCTCCCCTGCTGGGTTGTATCAGGATTGGCCTTTCTCTTCTTCCACGATGTCTCTTTCATGTATCTGGTCTATAAGTTGGTATGGCTTGGAGTGGTAGTCTTGCTGGTGATCGCACTATTTTACCGCTATCGTTATGCTTCCAGCCCGCTACAGCGTCAGCAGACGAAGTGGGTCATCTATGGTGGAAGTGTGGCAGGTATCATCGAAGTCGGGTTGACTCTGCCACTGTATCTGTTCCCTTCACTTAGGCAAGCTGGCTCGTTCTATCAGCTTGTCATTGCACCTGCCTATATCTTAGTTGTGTTCCTCGTCCCGCTCTCCATTGGCCTTGCCATTCTGCGCTATCGGCTCTATGACATTGATCTCCTGATCAATCGCACGCTGGTCTATGGCACGCTCACCGTCTCGCTCGCGCTCGTCTACGCCGGGCTAATCATCGGCTTACAGGCTCTCATGGGGGCAATCATAAAGCAGAATAACGATGTGGTGATTGTGGTCTCGACCCTGACCATTGTCGCGCTCTTCCTGCCCTTGCGCCATCGTATCCAGAACATCATCGATCGCCGCTTCTACCGCCGCAAGTATGACGCGGCCAAGGTCATGGCCGCCTTCAGTGCTACCTTACGCAACGAGGTGGACTTGAGCCAGTTGAGCGAAAACCTGCTCGCTGTTGTGCAGGAAACCATGCAGCCGACAGGTGTCTGGCTGTGGCTGCGCAAACCTGAAGGGAGGTTCTCCCATGCAAAGTCAAAAGAGGAACGGCAGAACACCTGAGGAAATGGACCTCTCAGTGAACACTGACAAAAAGAGGATCGGCAGGTATCACATTCAGGCTTTCTGGATATTGCTCACGACGTTTACGCTCTCTTTAGGCTATGAGGTGTACCGAGATATCGCGCAGGCTGGAGTTTCCTCATTCGATACCTTTAACCCAGCCCTGGTTATCTTTTACCTGATTGGCTTTGGCATGACCGTGCTTGTGCGCACCAATCAGCGCTGGGCCTGGTGGCTTGTGCTGCTCTTCACACTCGGGTTGATCGCTTTGGGCGCCTTTTACTACGACCCGGTCATCTTACCTGCTCGTCATCCTGGTCCTTTCGATTGGTTCGAAAGTGTTGCCTATCTGGGATTGCTCTTTATTGCGACTTTCCTCTGCTTCCAGCAACTTCGAGGTACCATTCTTGTACCAGGCGAGCATCCTTCATCATAACAATCGAACCGCTCTCTCCTTGCCCTTCACTTCCTTCCATCTGGCTTTCAGAAGGAAGCAGGAGAGGAGAGAAACGTGTAGGTGAAGGAAAGAGCTCTGTTTCCTTGGTGTTCAGCTCAGATTCCCTAATGAGCAAGTGGAAGGACATTTCTCATACTGATTAGCTTTGAAAGAGACTATTTCAACACTCTGCCCTCTCATGCGAACCTGCAATCCGTAATGGTCAGCCGCTTCTTCGATCAAGGCAGCAAGGCGTTCTTCCTTGCCCACAGGGTCGATAGCTACTTCAATCTCTTCCATATGTTTGCCAGCTCGATCACGATGGTTGCAAACGCGCTCGCTCTACTGAGCAGCACGTTTCGCACTCGATGTTGAGTAAGGTGAGCTCCTCGCCCTCGCTCTCCATCGGTACTTGCTTTGAACAAGTGCTGTTTGGAGTCTTCACTGTACTATGCCCAAGAATCATCAATTCCCGTTTCAATCGGTCAGTCACTTTCCCTTGCTATGGAAAGTGGCCAATTGCTACGCAAAGGAGACAGCCATGTATCTGACACGAGCGCCACCCGAGCACTGGCGCATGCACCATGCGCTCCCAGAACGACCATTCTCGATCAACAGTGAAAGGGCGGTACACCCTGCCAGGTGTGCCGCCCTCTTTGTTTTTCACTCCACTTTGTTGCAAGTGAGGTTACTATGATGATACCAGATGAACCCTTCAATTTCAACCATGCTGGCGCATTCAGCAACTTCGGCGATCAAGAAGTCCGCTTGCGTCATCTCCTACGGCAGCATGCCCTGCCAACCGTGGAAAGTGGCAGCCACCTGCTCTACGCTTGCCCAATCTGCAAACATCCCTGGTACAAAGCGGATAGTTGTGAGTACCCACGCCTGACATTGGAGCAACTGGCATTCCTCGGCGCAGCTTTGCATACCGATGTCCATGCGCTCCATCTGCTTCCCAAAGCACTCTGTCCCATCTGTAGCACCATATACCTGGGCGGCATGTTCTCCTTTGGGGAATATCCTCATCACAGGGGCTATCACTTCCTATGGGAAAGCGCATCACCACGGCAAATCCGGCTTCTGGCGATGGTCTGCCGATCTGAGGGACTCACCCTGGATCTGCTTGTGCAGATGTCGCCTACAACGCGTACGGAACCCAGGTGTGAGATGCGTGCGGTGCTCGCCTGGCTGGAGACCTGTCCATTCCCGGAGACAGTCCAAGCGTATACCGACGAGCACAGCCAGCACCTTGCCCGGCGTTGTCCTCCAGGGAGCGCACCTGATGGCAGTGTACACCTGTGGCGTGGGTATGCCTGGGAGGAGAGCTGCCATCTGCTTGGAGGCAATGTGCTGGTCTCGCTGGCGGTCGCTCTCCACCCGCTGGCTCCATCCCCGTTTGTCAGCTTGCTCATAGGCTGGCACGTACTGGCGCGAGCCATGCGCACGGTGCTGTGAGGAGGCGAGCACATGACCATCACTTCACAGACCACCAGGCAGGGAAAAGTGATCTACCTCCTATCGCCCTGCGACCTGGGCGATGCTGTAGAGCGTGGGGAACGCCTGCGGGCCTATTGTCCCATCCATGGCAGCGACCATCAACGCTCTCTCTCGATTGACTCCAGCACCGGCTGGGGCTTCTGCCACTGTTGCCATGCTATCGTGCTGCTAGAAACCATTAACCACACGATCTCCGGCAAACGAGGAAGCAGGGATGAGCGACGCGGAGCTGGCGGCGAGACACTCGCTCCACCATCATGTGTCGATCCTCTTTTCCCATCCTCTTTACGATCAGACGCGGTACGACATATGCGCTCTGCGACACCTATCCCACACTGGCAACAAGACGAAGTGGCCGCCCTCCTGGCTGTCGCGCCCCTGATGCGCGAGTCCCTGGCTTCATCCCAGCAGGCACAGGGATACCTCAACGAACGTGGTATTCCTCCGGCCATCGCGCATGCGGCACGCATCGGCTACGTATCACGTTCCGCCTGGGAGCGAGCTCCAGTGTCAGCGGAGCAACTGCTGCTCTTGCAGCGCTGGATCGGGCGCATTGTCTTCCCGCTGGGTTCCCCTGATGGACAAGGGTTCATCGGGCGCACGCTGCTCAGGTGGGAGCCAGGGATGGACGAGAACGCCCACAAGGCCGTGCTCGACAGGCCAGGCGCTCCCAGACGTTGGGTCAAGACCAACCCGGCAGGCTGGTTCGGCTTTGATGCACCAGGGCACCTCACCGAATGGGTTGTCCTGGTCGAAGGCGGCTTTGATCGCCTGGCACTGCTGGCCGCTGGCTTTCCAGCCAGGACCGTGATCGCCCTGGTCGGCACCGCTGCCCGACCAGGGTGGTTCGTGCGATCGGCCCCACAGATCAAAGGCGTGGTACTGGCCCTTGACGCCGACGAGAGTGGGAAGACAGCGATGGCACGCCTTGCCGGCGAGTTCCGGCAGGCAGGACTCCCGGTCACGCTCTGTCCACCGCCCCACGACCGGTGGGGCAAGGACTGGAGCGAGCGCTGGCGCAGGCTCGGCCCACAGAGCATATGGCCGCTCTACGAGGCTTTTGCACAACACCATACAGCGAGATACGAAAGGAAATAACCATGCACACGCATCAACGCTATGCCGTCTATCATGCCAACGACCTGTTTGCGATGGCTCTCCTAGAGGCGTCGCACTGGTATAAAGATCGGTCCAGATATTATACCCATGTGGCCGATGTGGAGGCACCGCTTGCGCAGGTGTTTGCCCTCACGAACCACATCGACCACTCCTGGACGAGCAACCCGCAGGTCGTCTGGCACCTCACCACCGCTCCGCTAAGGTCCACGTCGGTCGGAGACGTCATTATGTCCTATGAAAGCGGTCAAGCCTGGCTCGTGATGCCCATCGGCTTGCAGGAACTCCCGCCAGACAAGGGGACTTCTGCAGGCGATGAAGGAACAGCAGGCGCATCCCGCATGACGCAACAGGATACGCATTCCAACGACGTGGGCTAATCCCCACATGCCTTCCCGCATCCTCCCTCAGCTCACCTCCCTGCTCTTCACTTACCTGCCTGCTCTCATCTCGTGTGATTCCATCTGCCTTCCCTTGCATCCGTCTCCTGTCCTCCTTCGGCGTGGAGAAGAAACAGCTCTGGCAACCAGATGGGAGAGAGCGCTTGCAGGGTGTGCAGGCCGGTGCATTGGGGCAGGATGCCTTGAGCACATCAGAAAGGACATTCTCTCATGAGCATACCTTCAACCACAATAACGCTTGATCTGCTGGTCGAGCACCTCCGCGCACCCTTTCCACCGGCAGAGATCAAATTCTTACCGAAATCTCCCGTGCAGCGCGGCGACACCTGGGTCTGCCTGGCACTGCCGTATGCCGACAAACGCGCCTATGAAGATCGCCTCAACGCCCTGGTTCCCGGTCGCTGGAGTACCCCACCGATGAGCCCGCTGGTCGCCAGGAACAAGCTGGTGATCCCTGTCACCCTGGTGATCTGCGAGATCGCGCACACCGATGTAGGCGAAGCCTTCCTCACCAGTCTCTCACGCAAAGGGGAGCCGCGCGAGGAGGAAAACGCCGCGACGGAAGCCTACTCGCAGGCATTTCGTCGCGCCTGCGCCCAGGTCGGCCTGGGCCGCTATCTCTATGACCTGCCCAAAGCGTGGGTGCCCTATGACCCACAGAAGCGAGCGATTGCGCTCTCTGAGGAGGAACTGCGCCAGCTGGCGGAGCGGTTATATCGCAAAGCCGGTCTGCTCCCTGCCGCTCCAGCAGCGGGGTTGAATGGGGCAGCAGTCTCTCGTCCAGGACCAAGGCAGCCAGCATCGGCCCAGGAGAGCACCGGAGCACCACCTGACCCTGCGCTGGCGCAAGCACCGGTGGAGCTTTCCTCGCCGCACAAGGACGAAGAGCGTACTACTGCCTCAGCACAGGTGCCACAGGCTTCCGCTGCCGTCAGTGAAAGCAATGGGAACCTGCATGAGGTCTCCGCTGTCATCAGCCCCTACCAACGTTCCTGGATCGAACGACAATTAGGCGGTGATCCGTCACGCATCGCTAAGGTCTGCCAGTTCTACCAGGTCGGGACGCTGGACGAACTCTCCGGCCAGCAGACGGTCGACCTGATCAATCGCCTGTTCACGCAGCAGGCCGAGGAGCGCCAGCGCCGGACACCGGCACGGGGAGAGCGTCCCGGCCAGCCGAAGGCGAGCAAGGCGGTGGCCCGATGAGCACACTCGATGGCACTTTGCCGGTACGGCCCTTTCATCCCAACCGCTTCTTTGGCACGGTGCAGGTCGATGGGCAGCACCCACGGGTAGCGGCCCTGGCCTGCCACGAACTCGATGTGGTGGCCATCAGCCTGGTGGGCTACGACACCAGTGTCAGCGCGGCACTCGCCAAACTCTGGCAGCGCGAACAACTGGCCTTTCTCCTGGCTGATGGTGTGGAGTGGCATGGCCCGCTGCGCCTGCAACGGTTGCCCATCGGATACAAGCAGTTTTCGACGCATCTGCCAGGCACCAGGGAGGTAAATACCATTGCCCTGCCGCTTTCCGCCCACATCGCGGAGGGCATCCTGCACCCACCTGATCTGCCGAAGCCGAAAGAGGAAGTGGAGTCTACCTCTGCTGCAAGGAGGGCAACCTCTCCGATCCAGGTGGCAGAGGTGGACCGGACGCGCTTCGTTCTGGGCAACTGGGACGAACCCACGCCACACAAGCGCAGTTTTCTCGGCCAGTTGTATGCCATGCGCGTGATGTTTCTGCACCGCGACCACGAGCATCCCGCGTGGGCCGACATCTGGGCCGATGAGCTCTGGAGTCGCGGGCTCTCTCGCCAGTTGATCCGGCCCTTGAAGGCACTAGGCATGAAGGCGTGGCTGCTCTCAGGTGACCTGGTCGCCTGGTCGCAGCTCATCAAACACGGGGTGCGCAGCGGCTGGCTCCCCTGGCGGGACAGCTAGATAGTCGTATGAGGAAGTCAGCTGACTTTCTGCGTGTGCGCCACCGCGCCATGTCTGTATACTGCACTGCTCGGTTGTGCTGCAGCATCTCACCCTGCACTACAGAAGGGTGAGATGCTGCAAGGTCTGTACATCCCGCATCTCCCATTCCCCTTTTCTTTCGTCTGTTGTTTCTTTTCCCCCCACATGTCGTCTCGGTCAGTGTCACTTCCGCTCCAGCCTGTTGTAGCTCCAAGGTGGTGCAACGCATGCTACTGACCAGCCTCCATGTGGGGCACTACTGTGTGTTTATAGGAGGTAATGCATGGCACATGGTACCCTGGTCAATTTGAGTCGATCGTCGTTTGTCCGTACACCTCCGAAGCTGGCTGCGCGCATTGTCCGCTGCCTGCTCAGCTTCCCATCGTATGAGGAAGCAGTCAACATCCTGGATCCTACCGTAGGTGAAGGGGATCTCCTCTTCCCGTGTTGGGACATCCCCAACGCCCGGCTCTTCGGGATCGAGATCAGCGCCGAGCGGGCACGTGAGGCTCAAAGCCGACTCCCTCATGCCACCATTGTCACCGCCGCCTTTGAGGGCGTGCATATGCCCCAGGGCTCGATGAGCCTGATCCTGGTCAACCCACCCTACTTCTTGCAAGATGGCAAACGCGCCGAGTACCGCATCATCGCCGATGCCGGTGACCTGCTCATGCCCGGCGGCGTGATGGTCGCCATCGTGCCCGCTCGCTCTGCATGGGATGGCACAATGGTCAACCACTGGTGCAAGTGGTACGACCAGGTACGTGTGTGGAAATTCCCCGACCGTGCGTCCGACGAGGATGAGAGTGCGTTCGAGGACTACACCCAGATCTGTGTTGTGGGCATACGCCTGCCGTCCCCCCGTGTGCCGGAGGCGGCACACAAGAAGCGGCTCTCCGGGTTTCGCTGGCGCAAGCCCGAGAAGGCCGGGCAGTCGCCCTGGGAGCAAGGACTGCCACCGCCTGAACTCCCTGAAACGGTGATTGCTGACCCCTATCCTGTCCCTGCGGCGCGGGTCGTTCCGACGCTGGTGGTGCGCAATGCCGATGAGGCCACCCTGCTCTACGCGCTCTCCAGGTCCGGCGCCCATCTCTCGCCTGCCTGGCAGGCGGCGACCACCTGGCCGGAAGAGGGGCTGCTGGGCTCGTCCGCCATGCCCTATACGGGCGAGGCGCATGTCGCAGCAGAGTTCCTCACCGGCGTCCTTGATGGGGAAATCGTCACCGGGCCAGGCAGTGGGCCAGAGGCGAAACCACACCTCTTCACGAGTTTCGTGGGTCAGGAATGGGTCTCGATGACGATCGACGCCGAGGAACGTGAGAAGCTGCGTGAGCGCGGCGTCGTTCACGTCTCCATGCGCCAGACCCAGGACAAACCCATCCTGGGCGTGCTGGATCTGGAGCAGGGCACCTCCCGCTACCTCCAGGGGGATGAGGTGTTCGCGTTCCTCCAGCCGTGGCTGCACACCCTGGCGGCGCGGGTCGTGGAGAAGCGCATTCCACGCTACCAGTTGAACCCGGAAGACTGGGAAATCCGTGTGGTCTCCCAGTTCGGCACCGATAAGCAGTTGCCCGGCGCCGCTTTCCCCGGCCTGGCTCCTGCCCAGCAGCACCGCGTGTATGCCATGGGACGCTCCATCGACCTCACAGGACGCACGGCCATCCAGGGCGAACCCGGAACAGGAAAAACGCGCTTAGCAGCGGCCACGGCGGCTCGTATGGCCTACCGCTGGCGCAGGCGGAATAGCGAGTTTCGCCAGACCGTGCAACCGGCCTGGATCGCGGGTTTGAGACGGGCGTGGCTGAAGAACCCATCCACCCTGGCCCTGCTCGGACTTGAATCCGTTAGAGACCCACGCACGCGGCAGATCATCGCCTACCGGAACCGAGAGACAGGACGGCTGATGGCACCCGAAGCGGCAGGGCCGACTGCCCTCCCGGTGCTGATCTCGACCCCGCTCAAAGTCACCAAAGAGTACGCCAGGGAGATTCGGGCGGCGTGGCCGGAGGTCGAGGTGCTCTTCATTGAAAAGCACACGGACATCATGCGCTGGCTCGAGCGCTGCGCGACGAGTGCTGCGCCCGCCGTGTTCGCCATCTGTTCCCACTCGACGACGCGTGCCTTTGGGCGGGAATGGCACCCGGCTGTGCTCGAACGGACCTCTACCTCTGTCGTTCCTGATCTCGAGCCAGATGAGGCCCTCAAAGCTTCGCTGGAGGCGGTCTATGACCAGAAGGATCGGCTGGTCGGGTATCGCTCGAGAGACGCTGGGAACCTGCTCACCAAAGAGGTGAAGGTGTCGCACATTTACTGCCCCGCGTGCAGCGTCTCACGCCGCTATCCTCCAGGTGGGCGCGTCGGACGCATCGATGCGGTGCCAGGACAACACGATCCGTCCGGTGGGCAGGAACAGGGCAAACAGGAAGGGCAAATACATGCGAGCGAAGACCAGGACCGGGAACAGGCGCGGCAGAGCGAACCGGTGACCAGCCTCACGTGGTTCCGGCAGAAGCCGCGTTGGTGCTCCTGTCCCACCGACCGGCGCAATGAAGAGCGGCGTAGTGTGGGTAAGCCCGTGCTGCGCGCACCACTCTGGCAAGAGCGGCGCTTAGCGGCGACCGAGCGGAAAAACCCGCAGCTCCCCTTTGCTGCCTGGTCGCACGCCATGACAAGCCTGGTGGATGCTGCCAGGGAAACAGAGGCCACAGGAGGAGTGGCGAAGCTGGTGAAGGGAGTGCAGGAGCATGAATCGGTGCTGGTCAACCTGATTGAAGCGATCCTGCACGACAGGCCAGGGCTTTCCCACCTCCTGGGCACGCTAGCCACGTGTGGTGGGGCCTCCTGTGTGAGCGTGTTCGAGACCATGCAGCGAGACGAGCAAGCGCTGGCACAGGTCCTTGTGAGGGCGGTGAAGCGGGATGATCCAGCGCTGGCAGACTTGCTGGCCGAACTGGAGCAGCGTGGGGAGCATGCGCTCGCAGCGTTGTTGGTTGAGCTGGCGAAGCGAGACACACGCACGCTTGCGAGTCTTGTGGATGTCGCCAGGTGCGATGTGGAAAGCTTGTCGTCCTTGCTCGAGGTGGTCAAGCAGGATGAGGCGGCGCTCGTGCAGCGGCTCCTTGCGACGGTGAAGCGCCATCCGCCGGCGTTGGAGCGACTGGTAGAGGAGATGCAGCATCAGCAGGAGTGGTTCCCGCTCCTCTTCGGGGCCATGTTTGAGCAGGCACATCATCCGACACCTTCCACGACTGCCAGGGCACACAAGGAGAGCAAACGCACGCTGCCCAGGGGCGTACGCCTGGTGGCCTCGGAAGGAGGTCCAATCACCGTGGAGGAGCCAGACCTCTCCGCTGCCGAGGGGTATGAGCCGTTGGAGGATGAGTATGGCGCGGTCGCAGCGTACCGGCTATCACAGGGAGGACCTGAGCTGATCCCTGTCTCTAGCAGGTGGTCCAGGCGTGTGGTGGGCTATGCCTCATCGCGCACCGGGCAGCTTGTCACCAGGACGAGTTCGTACGGGTTTCGGCTGCCGCCTGCAGATAGTTTCAGCCCCTACGACTACCTCTACCGGTTCTTCCGGGGCTGTGTGGCGCTCTCTGTGGTAGACGAGAGCCATAACGGGCGCGGGCGCGACACCGATATCGCCCACGCTCATCACCTGGCCATGCTCTCCGCCC
>WNGQ01011677.1_pt1 | contig 13612 bp, 12 predicted proteins | sample 5407661 | NCBI WGS metagenome assembly WNGQ01 (sample SAMN13153382, study PRJNA577476) | soil metagenome | isolation source: 60 cm soil or saprolite under Garry oak tree replicate 2 | place: USA:California | collected 2016-06-15
ATCGGCTACGCGCAGGCGCCTTCGATGTATCTGCCCTTCATCGCCTCGCGCATCATCACGAACAACGTGCAAGTGGCGTTCCTGGGGTTCGCCTTCGGGATCACCGCCGGCATCGGCACGCTGCTGCTGCTCGTGTTCAACGGGCTGTTCTTCGGCGCGGTGCTCGGGCTGTTCGCGAACTACGGACTGGCCGGGTGGCTGCTCACGTTCGTCGCCGGCCATGGGGTGCTCGAGCTGACCGCGATCTTCATCGCCGGCGGCGCCGGGCTGCTCGTGGCCCGGGCCCTGCTCGCCCCCGGAGACCTGACCCGGCGCGATGCGCTGGTGCTCGCGGGTCGCCAAGCGGCCCGTCTGGTGGGAGCCTCCGTCCTGCTGCTCGCGCTCGCGGGCACGATCGAAGGGCTGCTGTCCGCGAGCGACGCCCCCGCTCCCTTCAAGTTCGCGACCAGCGGGGCGACGGTCGTCCTGCTGATCCTCTACCTCGCGAGCGGGCGGCACTACCTCAACTCACAAGCCACCGGACAGCCGGGGCAGCAGGCGGCCAGCGCAGCCAGCGGCAGCGACCGGCGCTGAGCCGGCGCGGCGACCACCACCGCGCGGGAGGGGAGAACCGCGGCCGGTGGCGCCGACTCACGGCGTCCGCTTCACCGATTCACCGATCTACCGATCTACCGGTCTATCGATCAAGGGCTTCGAGAATGCCGCGCATCTTGCGCGACAGCGCCTCAATCTGCTTCAGGCCCGCGACCGTCTCCCCATCGTACTTGTCCGCCCCCAGGAGGAGCAGCTGGGTCTCGGCGAGGATGGCCGCGAGGGGGTTGGAGAGGTCGTGCCGGAGCTTGCGGATCGGGTCCGCGGCGTCGGCCATCTAGAGCAACGACCGATACAGATCGCGCAGGTGATGGTCGCGCAGGTCGCGGACGGCCTGCCACAGATCCGGCTCCGACGTGGCGCAGAAGATCTCGGCCGTCGCGCGCTCCGCCTCGGTGTCCGCCGCCCCGAACAAGACCCGGCCCCGCCACACAGCGTCCTCGCTGCGGCGTACCTGGAGGCGAATGGGGATGAGTTGTCCGTCGAAGCGAATGGGGGGGAGGTCGTGGACGACCGCGTCGCCCGAGTCAGGTGCGTTAAAGCGTGCCGGCTGTGCTGGCATGCGGCGCCTAGGGCTGGTTTGTGCAAAGATATAAGGGTCGGAGACTTACGCAATAGAAAGGGGACTCGGGATTCGGGGCACGGGACCCGAGACGACACGCCCTGGCCCCGAGTCCCGAGCCCCGAACCCCTAGATCCGGAACGGTATCGGCGCGAACGTGATGACGAAGAGGATCAGCGCCCCCCACGCCAGCCAGCGGCGCGACGCGGGCAGCGGCCGCTGCGCGTCCAGCACGGGCGGATGACCGAGGCGTCCGCGCGACAACACCAGCACCAGCAGACCCCACACATACCACCCCGACCACCAGCGGCCGAGCAGGATCACGAGGCACCAGAACACGAACGCGATGCGCTGGTGCCAGCGCGGCAGCGTCGCGTACAGGATATGCCCGCCGTCGAGCTGCGAGATCGGCAGCAGGTTCAGCATCGTGACGAGCATCCCCACCCATCCGGCGAAGGCGACGGGATGGACGCTGACCGCCGCCGCACGACCGAGCACCAGCCGCTGGAGCAACAGCGTGATCAGGGAGTCGCCCAGCGGGATCTGCGGGCCGCCGGCGAAATACACGGCGAGTCCGCGAAAACCCTCCTCGGGAGCGACCGGATGACTCAGCGCCAGTCCGGCCGCGAGCACCGGCAGGGCGATCAGGAAGCCGGCGATCGGTCCGGCCACGCCTACGTCGAACAGCTGCCGGCGATCGGACAGCACGGTGCGCAGCCGAATGAAGGCGCCCATGGTGCCGATGAACGTCGGAAACATCGGCACGGGAATGAAGTACGGCGGTGAGACGTCCAGCTGATAGCGGCGTGCGACCACGTAGTGGCCGAGCTCGTGACACAGGAGAATGGCGAGCAGCGGGGCGGCAAACGCCAGCCCGCTGGCCCAGGCCTGGAGAAAGCCGGGATAGCCGGGGTACCCGCTGGTGAAGAACACCAGCACACCGGTGTAGGGGATGCCGTTGGCCAGTACGGCGCCGGCGAACGTGATCGTGTAGAGCGTCGCGAGAAACAGGGCCAGGTGGAGCCCCCAGCGCTCGCGCCGGCGGGCGAGCGGGCGGGTGAGCACCAGGTGGCGCCCGTCGGCCTCGTCCGACCAGTAATAGCTGCCGCGCCACTGCCGCAGCAGCAGGGCGAGCGCCGGGGACGGGCCGGCGTGCATCGGATGTACAAGCGCGTCAACGACTTCGCGGTCTGGCAATGAGACGGTGCGCCACGCCAATAGAAAGTCGGTGAGGTTCACGCGCTCTTGACTGGGGCTTCAGGGTAGCCTAGAATAGTTCCTCGCACTCCTTCGAATTCCCAGATTCCATTTTCAACATCACCGCGCTCACTCCCCCACCTCGGGGTTTCGCCCGCCGTAGCATGGAGCAACGACACACGTGGATATCGCTGAGCTGAAGAGAAAATCCGTCGCGGAACTGCACGCGATGGCCGAAACCCTGAACATCAGCAACTACTCGGGGCTCCGCAAGCAAGACCTGATCTTTCGTATCGAGCAGTCGCTGCTCGACTCGGATACGGTACTCCGAGGCGAGGGCGTCCTGGAAATCCTGCCGGAAGGCTACGGGTTCCTGCGCAGTCCCGACTGGAACTACCTGTATGGCCCCGATGACATCTACGTCTCGCCCAGCCAGATCAAGCGGTTCGATCTGCGCACCGGCGATACGATCATGGGACAGGTGCGGCCGCCCAAGGAGGGGGAGCGCTACCTCGCCTTGCTGAAGGTCGAGGTGGTGAATGGGGACGAGCCGGAGAAGGCGAAGCACCGCGTCGCCTTCGAGAACCTGCGGCCCCGCTACCCCGAGGAGCGGCTCAAGCTCGAGCGCGGGGACGGCGACCTGTCGATGCGGGTGCTGGACCTGCTCAGCCCCATCGGCAAGGGGCAGCGCGCCCTGATCGTCTCGCCGCCCAAAGCCGGCAAGACGATCCTGCTGCAGAAGCTCGCCAACTCCATCATCGAGAATCACCCCGAGGTCTACCTCATCGTGCTGCTGATCGACGAGCGGCCCGAGGAGGTGACGGACATGGAGGAGAACGTCAAGGGCCCAAACGTGGAGGTGATCTCGTCCACGTTCGACGAGCCGGCCGACCGCCACGTCCAGGTCGCCGACATGGTGATCGAGAAGGCCAAGCGACTGGTCGAGCACGGCAAAGACGTCGTGATCCTGCTCGATTCGATCACGCGTATGGGCCGGGCGCACAACGTGGTGGTGCCCCACTCGGGCAAGATCCTCTCGGGCGGTGTGGACGCCAACGCCCTGCAGAAGCCCAAGCGGTTCTTCGGGGCGGCGCGCAAGATCGAAGGCGGCGGCTCGCTCACCATCGTGGGCACGGCGCTCATCGACACCGGCTCCCGCATGGACGAAGTGATCTTCGAGGAGTTCAAGGGCACAGGCAACATGGAAGTGATTCTCGACCGCCGTATCGCCGAGCGCCGCACCTTCCCATCCATCGACGTGCAGCGCTCCGGCACCCGCAAGGAGGAGCTGCTCCTCACCAAGGAAGAGCTCAACAAGGTCTACCTGCTTCGTAACTTCCTGGCCGACATGCCGCCCGTCGAAGGCATCGAGTTCCTGCTCGAGCGCATGAAGCGGACGAAAAACAACGCCGAGTTCTTCCAGACGATGCAGCAGGGATGACCGGCGGGCGGGGGGGCGGGCGGCTGCTCGGTGTGGACTGGGGAGAGCGCCGCATCGGCCTCGCCCTGTCCGACGAGACCCAGACGCTCGCCCAACCGCTGGCCACGCTCACCCGCCGCACCGGCAAGCGCTTCCCGATGCGCCAGCTGCTCACCCTGGTGGACCGTCACGGCGTGACGGGCGTGGTGGTCGGCCTGCCGCTCGACCCGGACGGCGCCGAAGGGGACTCCGCTACCGCCGCGCGCACGCTGGCGGCGGCGATCGCGCAGCACTCCGGCAAGCCCGTGGACCTGTGGGACGAGCGGCTCACGACCGCGCGCGCCCTCAACGCGGTGCGCGACATGGGGGGCACCACCCGGGGCCGGAAGGACGGCGTCGACGCGCTCGCCGCGACGGTGCTGTTGCAGCACTATCTCGACGCGAAGCGGGGCTCAGGCATATGAGAACGCGGAACGCGGAAGTCGGAACGCGGAACAGCGAATCGAAGGTCGCGTGCCTGTTCCGCGTTCCGCGTTCCGCGTTCCGCATTCTGGTTGTCGGCGCACTGGCGGCGTGTGGCCGATCCGACGGCCCCCGCGTCACCGTGACCATCCCGCCCGGCGCCACCCTCGACGCCGCCATCGACTCGCTCGCCGCCAACCGGGTCATCGACCACCCGGGCGTGTTCCGGCTGTACGCCAGATTGCGGGGCCTCGCCGGCTCGCTCAAGAGCGGCGTCTACCTGCTGCGCCAGGACGAGGCGTGGTCGGACGTGGTGGGAGCGCTCGAGCGCGGGCGTGGCGTGGAGCAGCGCTTTACGGTGCGCGAGGGCCTGCGGCTCGCCGAGATTGCAGACCTCGCTCAACGGGGGCTGCGAATTCCGCGCGACTCGTTGCTCGACGCGGCGCAGGATTCCGCCCTGCTGGCGCAGCTCGGGCTCTCGGAGCAAGCCGCGAGCGTCGAGGGATACCTGTTCCCCACGACGTACCTGCTGCCGCAGCGCATCGGTGCGCGCGAGCTCGTCAAGGTGATGACGCATCAGTTCATCGAGCAGTGGAGCCCCGAGTGGCAGGCCCGACTCGATTCGCTGCACTTCACGCGGCATCAGCTCGTCACGCTGGCGTCGATCATCGAATCGGAGGTCCGCTATGATCCGGACCGGCCGTTCATCTCCGCGGTGTACCAGAACCGGCTCAAGCGGGGCATGCGGCTCGAGGCCGATCCGACCGTGAGCTACGCCTATGGGCGGCGGTTGAAGCGCGTGTGGGAGAAGAATCTCGCCGTCCGTTCGTCGTACAACACGTATCTCCACGCCGGGCTGCCGCCGGGGCCGATCTCGCAGCCGGGGCGTGCCAGCCTAGCGGCGGCGCTCTACCCCGCCGACGTACCGTTCCTGTATTTCGTCGCACAGGCGGACGGGAAGCACATCTTTTCCGCCACGTACGCGGAGCATCTGGCCGCGATCCGGCGGGTCAAGGAAATGCGGCGCGCAGCGCGCGCGCCGCATCCGCCGGCTCGCTAGCGCCCCACACGGCGCCGATCACCGCGACGCCGGCGGCCCCCACGCGCGCCAGCGCGGCGGCGGTGGCCGCGGTGATGCCGCCGATCGCGATCACCGGCGTGCCGGCCGGGGCCAGTCGAGCGAGCCGGGCGAAGCCCTCGGCCCCGAGCGGCGGCCCGGCGTCCGGCTTGTTTCCCGTGGCGAAGCAGGGCCCGACGCTCCAATAATCGGCCCCCCCGTCCCAGGCGCGCACGCGCTCCGCCTCGGCGGGCGTGCCGACGGAGATGCCGAGCAGGAACGTGGGAGGCGGGGGGACGTGAGGCCGCACGCGGTCGAGCGGCAGGTCGTCCTGGCCGAGGTGGGCGCCGGCCGCCCCGGCGGCGAGCGCCACGTCGACCCGATCGTTGACGATCACCGGGATGGCGAGGGCGCCCACGAGGGAGCGCGTCAGCGTGGCGACGTCGCGCGGCGGCGCATCCTTGAGGCGCACCTGAATCATGGTCGCCCCGCCGCGCGCGGCCTGGCGGCATGCCGCCACCACGTCGCGCCCCTTGAGGAGCGCAGCATCCGTGAGCACCATCAAGCGCAACTGATCGGCGAGGGCCATGACCAAGACTCTGCGTGGACTGCGCGGCGCCACCACGGCGGCGGCCAACACGCGCGAAGCGATCCTGAACGCGACTGCCGAGCTGTTGCGCGCGCTCCAGGAGGCCAACGGCTTCAGGCCCGAGGAGGTCGAGAGCGCGATCTTCACGTCGTCTCCCGACCTGACCGCCGAGTACCCGGCGCGCGCCGCGCGCCTGCTCGGGTGGGTCGACGTGCCGCTCTTGGGAGCCGCGGAAGTCGCAGTGCCGGACGGCTTACCGCGCTGCATCCGCGTGCTACTGCACTTCTACACGGCCAAGCCGCAGCGTGAGCTGAAACATATGTACCTGCGCGACGCGGCCAAGCTGCGCCCGGATCGACAGCAATGACGGGCGGTGCGGCACTCCGGCAAGCGACGGTCATCGTCTCGGCCAAGGGGGCCGCGCGCTGGCAGGCCGGCCATCCCTGGATCTATCGCACCGACCTGTACGACGAGCCGGGCGACACACCGGGCATCGTCGCCGTCACGGACCGCCGGGGACGCCACCTCGGCCAGGCGCTGTACTCCCCCAAGTCGGAGATCCGGCTGCGCCTGCTCACGCGGGGTCGCGAGCCGATCGACGCGGCGTGGTGGGGCGAGCGGATCGGCGCAGCGGCCGCACGCCGCACGGGGCTGGCCGCTACGGCGTATCGCGTGGTCCACGCCGAGGGCGACGGCCTCCCCTCTCTCGTCGTGGACCGCTATGGCCCCTACGTCGTGGCCCAGCTGCTCTCGGCCGGATTGGAGCAGGTCCGGGACGACGTGCTGACGGGGATCGCTACGGCGCTCGCGCCCGAGGGGATCCTGCTGCGCAACGACTCCGCCATCCGGCGTCACGAAGGCCTGCCGCTGGAGGTGACGCTCGCCCACGGCGAGGTGCCGAAGGTTGTGGAGGTTGTAGAGGCTGATGTGCGTTATGCCGCTGCGCCCTGGACCGGCCAGAAGACCGGCGCGTTCCTCGACCAGCGTGAGAACCGCGTACTCGTGAGCGAGCACGCCGGCCCGGGTCGCGCGCTCGACCTGTTCACCTATCACGGCTCGTTCGCGCTGCACCTGGCGCGCCGGGCGACGGCAGTGGTCGCCGTGGACTCGAGCGCCGAGGCGCTCGCGCGCGGGCAGGAGAACGCGGCCCTCAACGGACTCACCAACATCACCTGGCACGAGGCGAACGCGTTCGATGTGCTGCGCGAGCTCGAGCGCCGCGCCGAGCGCTTCGACACGGTGGTGCTCGATCCGCCCGCGTTCGCCAAGTCGAAGCAGAGCCTGGTCCGCGCCCTGGCGGGCTACAAGGAGATCAACCTGCGGGCGATGCGCCTGCTCGAGCCGGGCGGCGTGCTGTTCACGTGCTCCTGCTCCTACCACGTGAACCGGTCGGTCTTTCTCGAGATGGTCGCCGACGCAGCCCGGGACTCAGGGACCCGCCTCCAGCTCCTCGCCGTCACGGGCGCGGGGCGCGACCACCCGGAGCTCGTCAACGCCCCGGAGACGGGTTACTTGAAGGGTGTGCTGCTGCGCGCGGTCGACTAGTTCCCCGTTGACTAAACCGCTGTCCTTTACAACCTTGCATTCCTGTCCATGCCGGCGTCCGCCCTCGTCCGCCGAGTGTTCATCGGCCTCCTGGTCGCCAACCTGGCGGTCGTGGGGGTGAAGCTGTGGGTGGGATTCGCATCCGGGTCGCTGGCCGTCCTGGGCGGCGCGGTGGATTCCTGCGTGGACGCGCTCAACAACGTGGTCGCCCTGATCGTGATTCGCGTGGCAGCCAAGGAGCCCGATGAGGACCATCCCTATGGCCACGGCAAGTTCGAGACGCTCGGCGCGCTCGCCATCGTGGGTTTCCTGTCGATCACCTGCTTCGAGCTGGTGCGGGAGGCGGTCAACCACCTCGTGAGCGGCACCCATCGCGTCGACGTCAGCAACTGGCAGCTCGGGTTGCTCGTGCTCACGCTCGGCGTGAACCTGCTGATCACCTGGTACGAGCACCGCCGCGGCACCGAGCTCGGCAGCGAGCTGCTGGTGGTGGACGCGGCGCATACGCGCGCCGATGTCTTCGTGACGGTGGGCGTCCTGGTGAGCGTCTTGCTCATGCGCCGGGGGTGGTGGTGGGCGGATTCGGCGGTCGCGATCATGGTGGCGCTCGTGATCGTGTTCGTGGCATACCGCATCCTAGTGCGCACCGTGCCGGTGCTGGTGGACGAGCGCGCCCTTCCCCCGCGCGACATCCAGGACGCCGCCCAGGCGGTTCCGGGCGTGAAGAGCGCCTACAGCATCCGGTCACGTGGGCCTTCCGACCTGCGTTACGCCGAAGCACCGTGCACGTGGAGCCATGCTGAGCCTGTCCGGCGAGCACCCATCCCGCACGGCGCGCCGGCCGCCGCGCTCCCTCAAGCAGGAGTACCACGAGTTCCTGCTGCAGCGCATCGAGGAGTACAAGAACACCCTCACCCGCGAGGAGCTGCTCGAGATCGGGGACGAGGCGGTGCGCGAGCTGGAAGAGAGCGCGGCGGGGCAGTATCTGCTCACCGAGGTGCTGCTGCTCGAGCACGTGGACCGCATCATCGCCCGCCGGCTGCGGCTCCCCACGTTCCCGCGCTGGCGCCAGAAGCACCGCGCGCTGCGGGCAGCACAGCGGGCGCCCACCCACTGGGGCCTCGAAGCGGACGGACCGCTGGTGAGCGCGGTGCGTCGCCTCGAGCCCGGCGACGTCGGCGTGGTGATCGGCGCGGCGGCGCTTCCCGTCGCCCTGTTCATCGCCGCCCACGACGCAGAGGTGTTCCTGCTCGACCAGGATCTGGCCGCGATCGAGGGCGCCGAGAGCCGGGCCGTCACCGAGCAGCTGGCGGGGCGCTTCCAGGCGCTCGTCGTCACGTTCGGCGGCTGGTTCCCCGACGTGTCGCCCAGCGTCGTGGTGATCGATCCCGTCGGGCTCGCGCCCGCACGCGCGCGCGACCGCAACGGGCTCCTGGCGGAGCTCCAGGCGCGCACCCGCCCGGGCGGCGTGCACGTGGTCCTGCCGAGCCCCACGGCCAGCGAGGTCATTCCGCTCGCCCCCGAAGCACTGCAGGCGCAATACGGCGGCTGGCAGATCGTGCGGCGCCGTCGTACCAAGGCGGGCGCCGGCTTCACGGCGACCAAGCCCGAGCGTCAGCTGGACACGGCGCTGAACGTGTCGGAGTGACCCCTCATCCCTACGCCGCCCCGTTAACACGTTGTAAGACGCCACGTTGCAAGAAGGCACACGTGGCAGGCTTCGTGCTCAGGTAGTGGCGTCCTATACCGTGCGACTGTTCAAATGACGAGTCTGCCCCTAGTTCTGGACGACGAGCCCATCGGCATCATCCTGCAGGCGGGGCGCCGGATCCTACGCCCGGCGAAGATATGGGCTTATTGCTGGTTCACCGATGAGGGCGAAGCGGGCGACCACACGCACCGCCACCTCCCCGAGCATCTCGACTGAGCACCCGGGCCGGCCTCGCGCCGGCCCGTGCCGTTTCAAGGCTCGGCGGCTAATCTTTAGGTATCATGGCCACGCTCACGGTCAACGGCCGCCGGGTCACGGCCGACGCCGAGCAGACGATCCTCGACGCCGCCCGCGCGGCTGGGATCGTCGACATCCCCACCCTCTGCTGGTATCCCAAGCTGCCCACCGTCGGCAACTGCCGTATCTGCCTCGTGTCGGTCGAGGGGCAGGCGAAGCTGGTGCCGGCCTGCGCGACCAAGGTGGCGGACGGGATGGTCGTGCTGACGGAATCCCCTGCCGCGGTCGAGAGCCGCAAGGGTGTGCTGCGGCTGCTGCTCGAGCGCTATCCCGGAGACCACCTGCGGAACGGCGGCCGGGCCGCGCCGCGCAACGAGTTCGAGCGCTACGTCGTGCGCTACGGCGTCGCGCCCACGCCGCTGGGCGCGCGGGACCTGGCGCTGCGGCACGGCGACGAGCGCCCCGGCGACCCGATGATCCGACACGACATGAGCACGTGCATCCTGTGCACACGCTGCGTGCGCGCCTGCGAAGACATCCAGGTGGTCGGCGTGCTGGACGTGGCGCAGCGGGGCGAGCACGCCGAAATCATCGTGGGCGCGGACGGCGATCCCGACAAGGCGGGGTGTACCTGGTGTGGCGAGTGCGTCCGCGTGTGCCCCACCGGCGCCATTTTCGAGGTGATGCCGCAGGAGCGGTTCGCGCCGGAGCGGGTCCGCCGGCCGGAGCGCATCGTCCGCTCGGTGTGCCCCTACTGCGGCGTCGGCTGTCAGGTTGACCTGCACGTCGCGGACGACAAGATCATGCGCGTCACCTCGCCCGACATCGAGCTCGATACCCCGAACCAGGGCTCGACCTGCGTGAAGGGCCGCTTCGGCTACGATTTCCCGCAACATCACGACCGCCTCACCAAACCGCTCATCCGCCGGGGCTGGCTCAAGCAGGGCGGTCATTGGGTATGGCGCGGCCCGACGGGCGCGGAGCGCCGCGGCGGTCCCTGGCAGACGATCGAGGCGGAGGGCCAGCAGGCGAAGCCGGCGGGACCGCCGCGCGCGGTCGGCAAGGCCGCGCGCGACCTGCCGCTGCTCGAGCGGCTGGACCTGGACCTGCGCGACCGGGTAGCGACGCCGGCGGCGTGGTACGAGCCGTTCCGCGAGGCCACATGGGACGAGGCACTGGAGCTCACGGCGCAGGAGCTGATGCGCATCAAGCGAGAGCGCGGCGGCGACGCGCTCGCGTGCTTCTCCTCGGCCAAGTGTACGAACGAGGAGAACTACCTCATGATGCGGATGTTCCGCGCCGGGCTCGGGACCAACAACATCGACCACTGCACGCGCCTGTGTCACTCGACCTCGGTGGCGGCGATGCAGCGGGCGCTGAACACCTCGGCGGCGTCGGGCTCGATGCGCGAGGTCGAACACGCTGCCGACGTCATCTTCATCGCGGGCGCGAACACCACGGAGTCCCACCCCGTCTTCGGGGCGGCGATCAAGCGCGCCCACGAGCGGGGCGCGACGCTCGTCGTGGCCGACCCGCGTAAGACCGAGCTTGCCGCGCGGGCCGACATCCACCTGCAGATGCAGCCCGGTACCGACGTGGCGCTGTTCAACGCGATGCTCAACCACGTGATCGCGAGCGGCCTCGAAGCCACGGCGTTCATCGCGCGGCGGACGCACGCGTTCGACAACGTGCGCGCGTCGGTGCGGGCCATGAGGCCCGAGGTGGCGGCGAAGATCACCGGCGTGCCCGCCGACCGCATCCGCGAAGCAGCCGAGCTCTACGCCCGCGGGCCGAACACCAGCACGCTCTGGGCGATGGGCCTCACCCAGCACGCCAACGGCACCGACCTGGTCACCGCGCTGCTCAACCTGATGCTCGCCTGCGGGATGATCGGCCGCTGGGGGGCGGCCATGATGCCGGTGCGCGGCCAGAACAACGTGCAGGGCGCCTCGGACGTCGGAGCGATCCCCTTCGTGTACACGGATTACCGCTCCGTGAAGGACCCCAAGATCCGGGCCGAGTACGCGAGGGCGTGGGGTGTGCCCGCAGAGTCTCTCTCGCTCAAGGAGGGGCTCATGGTGACGGAGATCGTGAAAGAGGAAAGCGGCGTGCGCGGGATGTACATCATGGGCGAGAACCCCATCATCTCCGATCCCGACATCGCGCACGCCGAGCACTGGTTCCGGGAGCTCGAGTTCCTGGCCGTGCACGACCTGTTCCTCACCGAGACCGCACGCTACGCCGACGTGGTGCTCCCCGGCTCGAGCTTCGCGGAGAAGACGGGCACGTTCGTGAACACGGAGCGGCGAGTCCAGCTGGCGCACCGCGCCGTGGACCCCCCGGGCGATGCGCGCCGCGATCTCGAGATCCTGAGCGATCTGTCCAACCGCCTGGGCCTCTCGACCACCTTCCCCACGGCGGAAGCCGTCATGGCCGAGATCGCCGCGGTGACGCCGTCCTGGAGAGGGGTGACGTACCCGCGGCTCGAGGGAGCGGGGCTGCAGTATCCGGTGCCGACGCCCGGGCACGCGGGCACCGCCTTCCTGTTCGACGAGCGCTTTCCGACCGCCGACGGCAAAGCGACGTTCGTCCCCGTCGAGTACGCGCCTCCGGTCGAGCTGCCCGACGAGCAGTACCCGTTCGTCATGAACACCGGCCGGCAGCTGTATCACTGGCACACGGGCACGATGACCCGGCGCGCCTCGGGACTCGATCAGCGGGAGCCCACCCCCGTCGTCGAGATCCACCCGGCCGACGCCGCGCAGCTGGGTCTCGAGGACGGTGATCTCGTACGGCTCACGTCACGCCGCAACACGATGGTGAGCTCGTGCCGCATCTCGCAGCGCGTCGCGCGGGGACAGGTGTTCGTCCCCTTCCACTTCCGCGAGGCGGCGGCGAACCTGCTCACCAACCCCGTGCTCGATCCGTACGCCAAGATGGCCGAGCTCAAGTGCTGCGCGGTGCGACTGGAGGGGCTCGGGACTCGGGCCTCGGGTCTCGAGCCGGTGAGCGCCACCCTAGCCCCGAGCCCCTAACCCCGAGTCCCTCGCACAATAGATTCCCGCCGCATGGACCTCGGTCTGGCGGGACGCGTCGCGCTGGTGTGCGGCAGCACCCAGGGTCTGGGTCGCGCCGTCGCGAAGGCCCTGGCGCACGAGGGAGCCCGCGTGGCCGTCAACGGGCGTCACGCCGACGCAGTCGGGCGCGCGGCCGACCAGCTGACGTTGGAGACGGGCCAGGGCGTCACACCGTTCGCGGCGGACGTCGGCGTCCCGGCCCAGGCCGAATCCCTGGTGGAACGGGTGCACCACGAGCTGGGCCGGCTCGACGTGCTGTTCTGCAACGCGAGCGGTCCCCCCGCCGCCCCGTTCAGCCACCAGAGCGCCGAGGCGTTCCACCGCGCTGTCGAGCTCAACCTGCTCTCCGCGGTCCATTTGTGTCGCGCGGCGGTGCCGCTGATGCGCAAGCTGCAGTGGGGACGGATCGTGTGCCTGGCCTCGGTCGCCGCCAAGCAGCCGTTGCCCGGCTTGATCCTGTCGACCACGGCCCGCGCCGGCGTGTTGGGCTTCGCGAAGGCCCTGGCGGACGAGGTGGCTACCGACGGCATCACGGTCAATGTCGTAAACCCCGGTTTCATCGCGACGGAGCGCATCGCGGAGCTGACGGAAACGCGCGCCAAGCGCGAGCAGCGGGCGTCCCAGGACGTGATGCGAGAGCTGGTAGCCAGCATTCCCATGGCGCGCATGGGTCGCACCGAGGAGCTGGCGGCCGCGGTCGCGTTCCTCGTGTCGGAGCGCGCCAGTTATATTACCGGCGCCGCGTTGCAGGTCGACGGGGGCTTCACGCGGTCTATCTTCTCCGCCCCGGGGTCAGCCGCGCCGAGTCAGGTTCGCTCGGCTGACCCCGGGCCGGCGGCCCGGGGTTCTCATCCCAGCGAGCATGCAAGCGATCGTCAAAGAGAAGCGCGCCCCCGGCCTCAAGGTCACGACGGTGCCCAAACCGTCTCCCGGCCCGGGCGAGGTGCTCATCGCCGTGCGGCACGCCGGCGTGTGCGGCACCGACCTGCACATCGCCGACTGGAACGCCTGGGCCGAAGGCCGCGTGCGACCGCCGCTGGTGGTGGGACACGAGTTCGCCGGGGAGATCGTCGCGGTGGGCGGCGCGGTGGCGGAGCTCCGGACCGGGCAGCTCGTGACCGCCGAAGGCCACATTGTGTGCGGACACTGTCTCCAGTGTCGCAC
>WNGQ01019910.1_pt1 | contig 13610 bp, 12 predicted proteins | sample 5407661 | NCBI WGS metagenome assembly WNGQ01 (sample SAMN13153382, study PRJNA577476) | soil metagenome | isolation source: 60 cm soil or saprolite under Garry oak tree replicate 2 | place: USA:California | collected 2016-06-15
GCTTGGGCGCATAATTCACCCCCAGGTCATGCGCCAGCCCGACGTCCGAGGCATCCAGGAGGATGAACCAGGCGGTCTTGCCATACGCCTCCCCTTTGTACAGCGGCAGGCGCACCGTCTCTTTGTCGAGATCGACCTGGATGGCGCTCTCCGTGGTCAGGTGGTTCCTGGGCAGTAGACCACTGAGCTGTCCCAGTCCTCCTACATTGGACGATGCCGACTTAACTTTGTGCCCGATAATACCGGGTACGAGGGCAACAAGCGTTGCCACGAGCAACACAGCGATCAGTGCGATCAGTACACGCTTGTTGGCGCGTATCAATCTGAAAGTTCGATGCTCCATATTGTAAGTCTCCTTGTTCTAGTGGTACTTGCTTTGGTACCGAAACAAAAGAATTAGCTCTCTGGCTCTACGCGAACGCCAAACAGCACAATGTCTAAAGATGCACTACGTTTTCTGTCCTTTGAGGCAACTCTTGAGGTTCCCTTTCTTTCGCTAGTATGCCCAGGAAGCGTCAAGAAAACGTGAAGAGTAGCGTCAAGAACAGGAGAGGAAAGGTATAGTTGCCATATGTCCAATTCTATGAGTTGGATTTAGCATATCTCGTTATATTTTATTGTTTTAGGATTGTCGGCTATCAGTGCGGTTAAACCCCCCTCGTTTCGGTATGAAAACGGTCTATTTTCTGCAAAACAATAGACTCACTAATCTTTAGGACCATCGGATAAGTGACAAAAGATGTATACTTTTCAGAGAGGCCACACCATTACGAAAGCCGTAGAGGAAGAAATAACCGATGCGACTCGAAAGCTTCATACAACAGCATGCTCACAAAGATGCACAAGCCCTCTTTGCTGAGCATCAACGAGACCAATCCGTCCGAGAAGAGCCTGAACGCATACGCAGCCTCGCAAAATTCGAGGCCAACCAGTTCTACCAGCACGGATTTGTTCTTCTGTTCCTGAAAGCCTCACTCCTGGGCAATGAGCAGGAAGTCACAAACCTCTACACACAAACCTTTATCAAGACATACACAGGTCTCAAGAATGAAGAATACATATCCCAACCCTGATTAAGATAGCTCGACTTGTGACATCACTTTAGAAAACAGATGTAACATACAAAAAACATTTGTACACAAGCAACCAATGCTTGAGCTAAAAAATACCATGCACGATGAGCGGTATGTGAGCGGTATTTTCGATAATGAAGAGAAAAATGAAGATAAATACTGCTGAGATATTAAGTCGAATGTCCTTGCTGTGATTATCTTAATCAAACTACACATCCATGTTTGTTACACAGAGGCATAGGAAACCTACCGGCCAAATCAGCCATTTTTAGGGCTACTCAATGTATATGTAGGGTGATTGGTTACTTTTCCGATACCCCGGCCAGTTGCTCCATGAACTTGATCATGATCGAAAAATCCTCATCCATTCCCTTTGCCATAGCGGCGGTATACATCTGTTGGGCTGCCGCCGTGGCTGGCATGGACACCGAGACCTCATCGGCCTCGCTCAGGATCAGGCGAAAATCCTTGTGTATGAGCGAGAGGGCAAACTGCGTGGGATACTTCTCTCCTTCAATGGTCATGACATTAATGTCTTGCTCACACTCTTTCATCGCTTGCATCCTGATGCTGATCCCTTTTAGATAAGCATCGCCGAGTTTTCATTGACGAGAAGCAGATCACTGATTACTTTGAGGAACCTCTACGCGAGAGATTCTCGACCATCCAGCGAGCTACCGTGGCATTGATCTCCCCAGGAACAGGTTGCGGTCCGTGTGGGAGATCCCTGTGATGAACGGTCAGGTATGCGAGCGATTGAGCCTGTAAAGCGAAACCTAGATCCATCGTCTCTATTGGATTACCTCCGCCACCTGCGAGGTTAAGCATCTCACCCTGGGCGAGCAGCGTAATACGCCTTCCATCTTCAAGTGTGAAAAGTTCGACCCACTCACGGAAGCGTTCAACGGTAACCGCCCTCCGTCTAAGTTCAGCGAGGTCAATCTCCCATGAAAAATGACCTGCATTCGCAAGAATGGCCCCGTCGGGCAAGCGGTTAAAGGACTCAGCGGGAATGGCTCCTGGTCTTCCTGTCGCAGTGAAGAATACATTGCGGCAACAACAAAACTTGTCTATAATTTCCCTAGCACCTATACAGGCATGTTGGAAGCCGCGAGTTCTTGGTAGTTTGGGATAGCAACTGTACGTGCGATGCAAGAAATATTCATACAAGCTGGTTTCAACTTGCAGCAATGGTCTTGCATGCCATTTATAACCCGATCGTACAACATTGTGAAAGGCAGAATCCTATGTTTCCATGGTCTATCGACACACGTGGCCGCTTCGAAGAGATGACGTTCGATAGCGCAGTGCTTAGACACAACCCCTTGGGAGATCCACACAGGCGACCATTGTGGGTATACTTACCGCCTGGCTATGATGATGAGCCTACCCGACGCTATCCGACCGTTTATCAGATACAAGGCCTCACAGGCCAACTCGACATGTGGCGCAATCGCTCGTCGTTTAGGAAGACCTATCCCGAACTAGCTGACGAGCTGTTCGCCAAAGGCGAAGCTCCGCCTTGCATTATCGTTTGGGTGGACTGCTGGACATCGATTGGTGGAAGCCAGTTTCTGGACTCCCCCGCCACTGGTCGTTACCACACCTACCTGTGTGATGAGATCGTGCCCTGGATCGATGCACAGTACCGGACACTCCCGCAACGCGAGCACCGTGGCATCGCGGGCAAATCGAGCGGTGGTTACGGAGCCATGATCACGCCCATGCTCCGACCAGATCTGTGGGGTGGCTTTGCCACTCACGCCGGTGATGCATTGTTCGAGATAAGCTATCTCCCTAACTTTCCGAAGTCCATACGAGCCCTCCGAGATGACTATCATGGCTCGTTCGAAACGTTCTGGGAAGACTTTCGAAGCAGACCAGCCTTTTCTAAACAGAGCGACGGCTACCTGTTGAATGACTGGTGCATGGCAGCCTGCTACTCGGCTGATGAAGACGGCACCGTCCATCTCCCGTATGACCCTGCAACCGGAGAACTCAATGCCGGTGTCTGGGCAAGGTGGTTAGCCTGGGATCCCGTGCGTATGGTGCCAGCTCATGCAGAGACGCTGAAGAATATGCGAGCGATTTATATCGATGCCGGCAAGCAGGATGATTTTTTCCTCGACCTTGGTGCAGAAGCATTTCGGCAAGCGCTTGAACGCATTGGCGTTATCGATGTGTTCTTCGAATTGTTCGATGCGACCCACTTTGAAATTGAGTACCGCTATCCCTTGAGCTTGAAGTATCTCGCTGAGCGACTCTCCCCTGGAATCGTTTGATAGAGCATCATCTTCCTAAACTCAATTTGAGGCAACCCGAAATATGCTATACTTACATTCATCACAGAGATTACTCGAGTATTTCTTTGAAGCATCCTGGAGAGTATTATCATGCCTGTCTCCGTAACCAATTCCAAGTTGATCTATGAAGCCCTAAAAGCGTGCGATATCAAAATCATGTCCGCCCTCCCCGAAACCTGGCTCGTGCACCTTATCCGCATGGCAGACGAAGACCCGGACATGACGCTTGTGCGCCTCGCCAAAGAGGAAGAGGGCATAGGTATTTCAGCAGGAGCGCACCTGGCAGGCGTCAACTCCGCATTGCTGATGCAAAATCACGGCTTTCTGGCCGCAATCAACCCGATTGTCTCACTGGCGCTGCTTTACAAAATTCCCTTGTTCATGTTGATCAGCTATCGCGGGCACATGGGCGAAAAAGATCCCTGGCAGACACAAGGCGGGCTTGCCACCGAGTCAATCCTGCGCGCCTTGAATATTCCAGCCTGGCTCTTGACCGACTCTCGTGATATTTACCGTCGCCNNGTGAGTTAATGTGGGAGGAATGAGCATGTTACGCGCAGATGCATTGCAGGCTATTTATCCTCAATTGGAAGATCGCATCGTTGTCACTATCATGGGTGCAGTTGCTGCCGAGTTATATACCCTCGGACACCGCCCCAACTTTTTCTACCTCGAACACGCAATGGGCCTCGCCTCGTCAATGGGTCTGGGGATTGCCCTCTCGATGCCGGAACATCAAGTAATTGTCTTCGATGGTGACGGCTCACTACTCATGAACCTTGGAACGTTGAGCACGATGGCCCGTTACAAGCCGGGCAATCTGCTGCACATCGTCTTCGATAACGAGAGCCTGCTCTCTGTTGGTGGCTTCCCAACAGCGACAACCACTGGAACCAATCTCGCAGGCATCGCCAGGGCCTCAGGTGTACCGTGCGTGATGGAAGCCAATACGATCGAAAGTTTCAAGGAGAGCGTGTCCGAGGCGCTTAAAAGCAACACACTGACAACAATCGTCTCAAAAGTCGAGGCGGTCGGCCCAAAGACGTTTCACATGGATTTGCCGCTACTAGAGAATCGCTTCCAGTTCTGGCGCTGCCTGGAAGCGATGCGCAAACAGCCTACGGCCTAGATTAGATTACAGAAAGGAATGAACGATGGCAAATGTCTTGCAGCAGTTGCTTGAGGAACTGAACTCCGGTCGCTTAAAGGTAGTTGACCTGACTTCGCCGCTTGAACCAGATACCCCCGTGATCAACCTGCCACCCATATTTGCACCATCGCCAGGTTTAACGCTTATCGAGATTTCGCGCTACGATAGTCGCGGACCAGCCTGGTACTGGAACGTGATCAGCATGGGTGAGCACACAGGCACGCACTTCGACGCACCGATTCACTGGGTCACAGGCAAGGATCTACCCAACAATGCAACCGATACTATCCTGCCGGGTAGGTTCATTGGTCCCGCCTGTGTGCTCGACGTATCGTCCGAGGTGCAGCAATCCCCCGATTTTTTGCTAACTATTGACCGTGTCGAGCAATGGGAGAGCGTATATGGGCGTCTTCCGGCTGGCGCGTGGCTGCTGGTGCGCACCGGTTGGAGTAAGCGAGAAGGCCGTGAAGCATTCCTGAACGTCCAGGAGGACGGGGCACACTCGCCCGGCTTTCACCCAACGTGTTCGGCATACCTGGCAAAAGAGCGCGACATATTGGGTGTTGGCGTAGAAACCGTCGGTACCGATGCGGGACAGGCAGGAGGTTTCGATCCCCCTTTCCCAAATCACACATTTATGCACGGTGCAGGAAAATTCGGCATTACGAGCCTGGTGAACCTGGATTTGTTGCCGCCGACAGGCGCGATAGTAATTGCTGCACCACTCAAGATTGTCAACGGCTCCGGCAGCCCGCTGCGTGTAATCGCCATTACACCATAGTCATCTTGATCTGCAGGGTAGTTGCTCTTTCTCTGGCATATTTTGAGCACGATGGTCATCTGCCACCTGCAAGAAGGAGAACACCCTATGCCCACATTAGAACTTGAGACCATTCGCTGCGAACTTGATGGAAACCTGGGTCGGCTGCGCCTCAATCGTCCAGAGGCCCTCAACGCCGCCAACTGGGCATGGGTGCAGGACCTGGTTACCGCTACCAATTATTTTGCCCAGAGCCAAGAGACCCATGTGGTCATCGTCAGTGGCGAAGGTCGTGCCTTTTGCAGCGGTCTTGATAAGAAAGAGTTGTCGCAAGGCAACCTTACTCGTGAATGGTTCGCCACCTGGGAAAAAGGCGTCACTGGACTGGCTAACCTTGATGCCATCACCATTGCCGCTATTCAGGGCTACTGTCTGGGTGGTGGCTTGCAAGTCGCTCTGGCCTGCGATCTACGTATTGCCACAACCGATGCTATACTCAGCATCCCTGCTGTCAGAGAAGGACTTGTCGCTGCTCTTGGTCCCATGCGGCTCGCCAGGCTCATCGGAGTTGGCCCCGCCAAACAACTCTGTTTATTAGGTCATCATTTTACAGGTGAAGAAGGGGTGGAGTTGCGCATTATTCATGAGGTCTGCTCACCCGATAGCCTCGAGAAACGTGCGCTGGCAATGGCTGATGAACTCCTCACCATTCCCTTTACAGCCCTGAAACATACCAAACGCCAGCTCGACCGTTCCCTCGACCAGGATTTCGCAACACTCATGGCCGAAATGGTTGATGCCGAAGAAGATTGCCTGCGCTCACCTGAACACCAGGCAGTGATGGAGGAGTATCGCGAAAAGTTGGCACGTCGTGACAAATAAGTTGAGCGAAAAACAGGCGCGATTGCACGCTCTTGAAAATCAGATCAAAAGATTAAAAAGACGCATTGCCATTCTGGACCAACGGAGCAATCGTATCGGCTGGCTACGTGTAGCCATCTTTTTTACAGGCGCATTGCTCAGCATCCTGGCTTACTTCCTTGAAGGTTGGTGGCTTTTACTGACCGGCGCAGTGCTAACGCTCTCCATCTTCAGCATCGTTGCGTATTTTCATGCCCGCATAAACAGGAGCATTACACGGCACAAAATCTGGATGCAAATCAAATCAACACATGTGGCTCGTATGCAGCTCGATTGGAGTGATATTCCTGTCGCTCAATCATCTGAACCACCAATGGATCATCCCTTTGCAGTCGATCTCGACATCACAGGAAAACATTCACTGCATCGCCTCATCAATACGGCAATCTCATCTGAAGGCAGTCAACGATTACAAGATTGGCTATTAAACACCGTCCCCGACTTGCAAGTTATTCACAAAAGACAAGCGCTTATCCAAGAGCTTACCCCTTTAACCATCTTTCGCGACAAACTTCTCATGAAATCTGTGCTCGCATCAAAAAACACAGCCAGTGCATGGGAGGGAAAAAAGTTACTGCACTGGCTGAACGAGCAAACTACACCCAAATCGCTACTCCCACTACTATTCATATCCTTGCTTTTATCAGTGCTCACGATCACCCTTTTTGTACTGAACATATTTCATCTTATTCCTCAGTATTGGGTATTTATGTTGTTACTAACCATCCTCTTCCTTTTCGTTACAAAAAATCAACGAGGCGATCTTTTTGAGGACGCCTACCAACTAAGAGATGCGTTCGCACAACTCAGTCTCATTTTTGAGTACCTGGAGACATATCGCTACGGCAAGAACCTGAATCTGAAAGCTTTGTGCGAACCTTTTCATCAGGATCGCGAATATCGCTCCTCGTCGCTTTTGAAAAAGATCGCTCGCATCGCTACAGCAGCCACTTTGCAAAAGAACCTGCTGCTGTGGATCATTGTGAATGTACTGGTACCGTGGGATTTCTACTTTTCATATCGCTTTAATCAGTACAAATCCCAGATAGCAGCGCGCTTACCTGCATGGCTGGATATTTGGCTTGAGCTCGAGGTCCTTAACTCCCTGGCAAATTTCGCCTACCTGAACCCTGAATATATTCTGCCCGAGGTCGTTTCTTGTCAAAATCAAGACAACCTACCATTGCGAGTTTGCGACCTGGGGCATCCCCTCATACCAGAGGAGCAGAAAGTCGTAAATGACTTCGCCATCTATAAACTGGGTGAAATTAACATCATTACTGGCTCAAACATGACAGGCAAAAGCACTTTTCTGAGAACGCTAGGCATTAACCTTTGCCTTGCATATGCTGGTGGACCAGTCAATGCAAGTCGGTTTCAGACCTCCCTTTTCTCTGTAACCGAGGGCTATTCCTACTTCTACGCCGAAGTCAAACGCCTGAAAGCGCTCCTGACAGAGGTTGAATCTCCCAATAAATTGCCCATTTTCTTTCTCATCGACGAGATATTTAAAGGCACGAACAACCGCGAGAGACGCATTGGCAGTGAATCCTACATTTCGGCGCTTGTTGGACAAAACTGTCTCGGCGTAATTTCGACACACGACCTGGATCTGGTAACGTTGGCAGCTAAGTTACCCGACATCAGGAATTATCATTTCAAAGAAGATGTTCTTGATGGAGAGATGGTGTTTGATTATATATTGCGAGAAGGGCCATGCCCAACGACGAACGCGCTAAAGATCATGCAAATGGAGGGATTGCCTGTTGATCTAAAAGGCCTGAAAGATGAATGATAGCACCATTCCAGGCTTGCATACAAGTTGTTTTTTCAGCTAGAATAACGGGGAAACATTATCTGCATCCGTCGAAAAAAGAAGACAAATGAGGAGGTACTCATGGACGATACTGAAATTCTGAAAAACATCACAGAATTAGTGAACGAGGAACACGAACTGATGAACCTGGCAGAGGGTAGCGGTTTGGATGATGCCCAGCACGCACGTATGAAGGCACTCGAGGTCAGCCTGGACCAGTGCTGGGATTTATTGCGCCAACGCCGTGCCCGTCGACATGCAGGCCTCAACCCTGAGGAAGCCCAGGTACGTGATCCCGAAATAGTCGAGCATTACCAGCAGTAACAGGTAAACAAATCTTTTTGTAGTATAGGATATCTGGGCAGGGCACCAGAAAATACGCAGAAATAACCCTATACTTCAGGCCCTGGTAGGTGAGAGACGAGTATATTTTGATTCAACATATTCATCGGCACAATGCCAAATTCAGAAAGCGCTTGCATCTCCAGATCACTGTTAAAGAACTGCATATAGGCCTGGAATGCTGCTGAACCATCGCCTTGCGTATAAAAATGCTCAATACTCCAAAACGCATAGGTGCCCTGAAGTAATGTTTGCGTACCGGGCGCTACGCCATCGATGGCTAGTATCTTTACACCTGTTTCCTGCGCCACCGCCAGGGGTACATAGCTAATCACTCCCTGTGTCTGAGAAACCGCCTGCGCGACCGAAGCAGGCGAGGCCATCTTGATTCTGATCCCTGCTACATTCTCTGTCACACCATTCAGCACAAATGTTTGAAAAATTGTGGTGATACTGGCTGCCGTAGGAGGAAGAATGACCGTGATAGCTTCGTCAGAGCCACCTACCTGGGCCCAATTCGTGATTTGCCTCTGGTAGATCTCCTGTATCTCGGCGCTGCTCAATCCACTCACCTCTACGTCAGGGCTAACAATCAGTGCGTACAGTAATGCTCCCATCGGGTGATCGGTCAGGTTTCGCGCGGGGGTAGCAGTTAGGTCAAAGCCTGCGACATCAATACGGCTATGCTGCAATTTGTTCAGGCTAGCACGGCTTCCATCTGCTTGTAATGAGATTGTCAATCCTGGACAGTGGTTCGCATAATCAGTATCGATTTGTTGTAGCAGGGGCTGCAAATTCAGAGAACTATCTAGTGAAAGTGTTCCAGGCGTACAAACGACGGGAGGAGCCGCAGTAGCTGTGGGAACAACAGTGCCATTTATTATCGGCGTTTGTGATTGGCCTCTTGTGGGCGTGATGTGAACTTGCGGTATTGAGTTGCTGCCTTCTTTGGATGGGATTGAAGGTGTTACACCACCTGAAGCAGTCGTAGGGGTAGGTTTGCCCAATTTCATTCCCACGACGCTTCCCTGACTGTCGCTATGAAACGGGAGACCAGGAATATCTTGTAGATGCAGTGGCAAGGACGAAAAGAAAAATAGGGTACCCACCAGTCCAAATAAAACCAGTGAGATGGCGAGTAAAGAGAAGGCACGGCTCCACGTAAAAGGCATTCGTCGTCGAGAACGTATCTCAATGCGGCGTTGAGGTTTGACAGAAACAACAGGTGAGCTATCAGAGGCAACGGCTGCCAGCAGCGCTTCAGCTAGAGCACTCGCGTTTGGGAAGCGCGCCTCTGGGCTTTTAGCGAGAGCCACGCGTACGACAAGCTCCACTGACTCTGGGAGATCGGGGCGAAATTGACACAATGAGGGAATAGCTTCATTTGCATGTTTCAGAGCAATTTCGCCCTCAGTCTCACCATCGTAAGGAAGCTGTCCCGTCAACAAACGATAGAGGAGCACACCTACTGCGTAAATATCACTGGCAGGAGAAAGCATGCCAACCACCTGCTCTGGGGCTGTATATGCCTGATTTCCCTCTTCAATTTGCGCTACTAAGGGATCGAATTCCTGGTGGATTCGCTTCATACTAAAGTTGGTGAGAAGGATATGCTGATCACTTTGTACCAGGACACTTGATGGTTGGATATTTCCATGTACGATATGTTGTTCATGCACGTATTGTAGCGCTGCGCATAGTTGAGTAATACAATGCACAACCAGGGGCATCTGTAGAAAGCGTTCCTGGTTTTCAGACTTCTCTAGAACCTGCTCGACTGTCTCTGCTTCTGCAAACTCTGTTACACTAAAGAGCAAGTCATCGCCTGCCCCAAACTCGAGCAGAGGCTGTATATGCTCATGATGGCAATGCCATACTTTCTCCACTTCTGAGGCAAAGTGCTCCTGGAATGCGGTAGGATCAGGAAACGGTGGTCGAAATAAGCGCAACACTACGTCAGACCCGCCTCGAGTTGTGGGACGCGCGCGATACGTTTCCACCATTCCTTCTCGTCCCAAACACTCAAGCAAAAAATAGTTGCCTACCATCACCCCGGCGAGTTCCACCATGATTATCCTCTCATCTGCAATTGGTGTTGTTCTCTACTAACCCGTGACCAGTCTACAATCTTACCTGTGTGCATTGCTGTAGGGGCGTAATTCATTGCGCTCTCTGCGCCAGTACTACCACGACTGGATGGATCAGGGAAGAAGAATGAAGAAAGGAGCGCAGCAATTAAGCCAATCAAAAGTAAGATGACAACCAGAATCGGCAATAACTTTTTCAAACGCGAATCGGAAGCCTTCTCCCTCTTCTTCTGTTCTCCACCAGAAGCAGGCTGCGCTGGCGGAAAAGTCTTATCTGGGGGCGTTTCAGGAACCAGTGGTTTGCTATGCAAATACCCGGTGGCAGTAGATGGCATTGAACCCGCAGTTTCGTTCCCTATGGGAGACCATTCAACAGGATCTGTTGACCAGAACATATGTGTCCCGCTACCTTCGGGCTCCTGCAAGAAATTAGTCTTACGGCTCAACGTTCTCTCTGATTCTTTATCGCCTTCAACAGGTGTAGCCTCAAGCGATGCCTGGTTAAAAGACTGCTCAAAGACCGGAGCAGGCGAATCGGATTGCCCGCCTGGAATGGTAGGGACAGTAGGGGACAATGAAGAAGACTGAGCAACGTAAGCAGGCACTGGAGTCTGCAGACCACCACCTGCCGTAGATGCCTGATTGGGTGTAAGTTGGCGTGTCACCGGTAAAACAGATTTAGCGACTGGGGAGGCAACGGGAGCAACACTTATCGCCACCGCCAGCGCATTGCTAAATTCTTCCGCTGTAGCAAAGCGATCGTCCGAGCGCTTCTTTAAAGCCAGGTGTAGCACCCCATCAACAGCATCCGAGATGCTCGGATCCAGCGAACGTGCCGAAGGTACTTGCTGCCGAACATGCTTGAGCAATACTTCGACCGGCGTTTGTCCTGTAAAGGGGGGCTGCCCTGTAAGAATGCGAAATAACAGTACACCAAGCGAGTAGATATCGCTGCCTCGTCTTAACACTCCCAATGATTGTTCTGGCGCTGCATATTCAGCTGATCCCCAGCCAATCCGCGTGAGCGATTGCTGGCTATCGTCATAACCTCGAACAAAACCAAAATCGGAAAGCAGCATACGGCCATCTGCCCCAACAAAGATGTTCGTAGGTTTGATATTGCCATGTATCACATCACTATTATGTGCATATTGAACGGCACTGCACAACTGTTGCATGATTGGCAATGCCTGCATTGCAGAGAACTTTCTACCAACACGAATCAAGAGATCTTCGAGCGTACCCGTCGTCACGAGCGGTGTAACAGAGTAAAGGAGGCCCTCACCTTCGCCGAATTCAAGAAATGGCAAAATATTTGGATGCTCAAATTGACCTATTTTTTCCGCTTCGGTCATAAAATATTCACGGAAGGACTCACGCTGAGCATAGCCAGGACGGAACACCTTCACCGCCACTTCATAACTTCCCTCTCCAGTCTGGCGAGCACGGTACACATCCGCTATTCCTCCCCTACTGATACATTGCAGCAGGAGATAATCACTTAACATTACACCTTCAAGAAGATCAGACATGCGACACCCCACAATGGTACGTCTCGGCTGGTAGTTTTGCAGGCGCAATAGACCGAACCCAACAAAACCTGGTATCGGTAATACACCGAACTAAACGAGGAGAGATTCTCTTTTAGGAGATATAACAGACTAAGACGACAAAAAGAGGCATTTTCTGAATAAGTTCATCGAGGCAGAAACTAAAAGTACTATGCAAGCCACAACACCTCTCGCTCCCATCTTCACCATCACAGCCGGCACTTTTTCCGACACTATACGCGCCGCCAGGAAATACCAGATCAGATCTTGAGTACCAGAATCAACAAAATCGTCAGAATATGCAAGAGTTGATCGACCCAAATCGGATCAATCACCTTATAACGCGATTTAAGAGGATCAATCACAAAATGAGTACCAAATAAAATAGCAATGGCAAGCAGCGACGGGTGCGCGAAAAGAATAAATACAGCCGTGTATGTCGCGCAATGATAAAAATTGACTTCCCAACTTTTGCCCTTCTCGACACTCATCCAGGTACTTTGAAGCGCAAAATCCCCCACAAAATGGCAAGCCAGCCAGGTAAGTAGGGTAGTAATAGGGATATCAAACAGCATTGGCATTCTCCCTCGCTAAAGTACTCTACATATTGAGTATAGTTCAGCAAGAAATCAGCAACAATGAGCTATATCGCCTTAAATGTGTGAGGTAGAACACAATGTTAATTTCACGCCCCATACTTACACCAGTTGGCTATGGTGACCTGTATTGGTGACACGCTTGTGTCGTAAGCTTCCTCGCCAGGGCATACCCGTTAACACGCGCAGCAGAAGCAGAGCCGTAACCAGCATCCAGAAGCAGAACGACAAGTCCTGAGCAAGAAAGGAGCTATCAACCTGTCCCTGGATCACAGCTGCAATCATTGCCGCTCCCACACCAGTAGTCATCCACCACATAGAAGAATCGCGCTTAGTTCCTTTTTTATAGAGCATAATGAGGATACGCACAAAGAGCCAGAAGAAAAGCGCTAGCACAGCGATAAACGCCAATAAGCCAAAGAGACCCGTACTTACCCATACATGCAGCAAGATGTTATGCGAATGGGAGAGTGTTGGCTCATCTTGCAGACCAGTCGGAGCACCGGTAAAAGGATTTTGCAAAATCCAGTAATGATGATTAACTAAAGCGGGACTAAAACATACTGAATTTTGGCTGTAGTAACACAACCAGTTCTCCATACCTACCCCAAACCATAGGTGGTCGCGAATCATCCTGAGCGCACTTAGCCAGAGAAATAGGCGCTTTGTCAGAGTGCTGATGCCAATCGCATCTTGATGGCCTGCAACAAAGAAATTTAGGATAGGTTTATGGTAAATTAGTACAACAGCGCCTAGTACAACAATTCCGACCAGTCCGCCAATAAGTAATCCCCTACGGTTTCGGACTGAAAGCGCAAGTATAAAAAGTAAAGCAACGCCGATCGCCACCCAGGCTCCTCGCGATTGACTCAGGTAAAGTACCAGGAGCATAGGCAAACAGATCGCGATTGCACTTATACGTATCCACCTCGATCCCTGTATACTAGATGCTGTCCATGCTCTGACGAGTACCAAAGCCAGCCCAATGGGCAAGACGTAATCAAAGAACAGC
>WNGQ01027586.1_pt1 | contig 13606 bp, 11 predicted proteins | sample 5407661 | NCBI WGS metagenome assembly WNGQ01 (sample SAMN13153382, study PRJNA577476) | soil metagenome | isolation source: 60 cm soil or saprolite under Garry oak tree replicate 2 | place: USA:California | collected 2016-06-15
ACAAATCAGGTCGAGTTGAAAGTAGCATCTCCTAGACCGTCTGAGATGGCTGATCTAGAGAGGAGTGGGGCGAGAGGGACTCGAACCCTCACGACCTTTCGGCCAGGAGATTTTAAGTCTCCAGCGTCTACCATTCCGCCATCGCCCCTGAATGGTCGAGACGATACTATCACGTTATCGCTCATCCGTCAATCACTTTCCCAGGCCAATTCTCACCCTTTCTCACGTAATCCTCTACTTTTTGTCATAGGTATATATTGGCATGAATATTGTGCACATGCTCCCAACATATTGACGAGAAAGGGCCGCTGGTTCATAATACATATCGTGCAGAAGTGAGAAATTATTCATATATACATGGCTTGAATTGGATACGTTTGCTATGACTAATGGTGCTGAAAACCACAACCCTTCTCAACAGCAGGTGACACGCGGAAATTACGACGTGATTGTCGTTGGCGCAGGCCATGCGGGCTGTGAGGCCGCGCTCGCCAGTGCCCGCATGGGTCGCCGTACGCTGCTGATCACGATGAACCTGGATAGCGTCGCGCTCATGCCCTGTAATCCCTCAATGGGCGGTCCCGCGAAAGGGCATCTCATCAAAGAGATCGATGCGCTTGGCGGCGAGATCGGGCGCAATACCGATCGCACCTTTATCCAGGTGCGCTTGCTCAATACTAGCAAGGGTCCCGCCGTGCAGGCGCTGCGTGCCCAGTGCGACAAGCAGGCCTATCGCCTGGCTATGAAGTTTGTGCTGGAAAGCCAGCCCAACCTGGAGTTGAAACAGGCGACCATTACGCGCCTACTGAGCCATACCCGCGATGATGGTCGCTTTGAGATAACGGGCATTGTGACCAGCAACGGCTGGCAATATATGGCCGACGCTGTCATTATGACCACTGGTACATTTATTAACGGTCGCCTGGTAGTTGGCGAGAAGACCCAGCCCGGTGGCCGTGCTGGCGAAGGCCCTGCCCTGGGTATCTCCGAAGCTCTGCGCGCGCTCGGATTAGAGGTACGCCGCTTCAAGACTGGCACGCCTCCACGTATCGACGCTCGCACCATCGATTTTAGCCAAACGGAACTGCAGCCTGGTAGTCATGTACCCTTATACTTTACCTGGTACGCACCACCGCGCGCACCCACCAGGTCATTCGCGATAACCTGCATCGCTCGCCTCTTTATACGGGCATCATCGAGGGTATTGGTCCGCGCTACTGTCCCTCGATCGAAGATAAGATCGTACGCTTCGCCGACAAAACGTCTCATCAGATCTTTCTTGAACCTGAGGGTTGGCGGACCGGTGAGGTCTATGTGCAGGGCATGAATACCAGCCTGCCTGAAGATGTCCAGATGGAGATGCTGCGCAGCATTTCCGCCCTGGAGCACGTCGAGATGATGCGTGTAGGCTATGCTGTGGAGTACGACTATGTGCCTCCCACCCAGCTCCTGCCTACTATGCAGACAAAGGCTGTTGCGGGTCTCTTTCTCGCTGGACAGATCAATGGTACCTCCGGCTATGAAGAGGCAGCGGCGCAGGGCATCATGGCTGGCATCAACGCTGCCCTCCATTCGCGTGGCGAGGAGGGATTTGTCCTCGGGCGTCATGAAGCCTATATTGGCGTGCTCATCGATGATCTCGTGACACGTCCCAAAAGCGAACCTTATCGCCTGCACACCTCGAATGCCGAGCATCGCCTGCTACTCCGTCAGGACAGCGCCGATCTGCGACTCAGCGACTATGCCTATCATTTGGGACTCATCGATGATCAGCGCTACGCTCATGTATTAGAGAAGCGCGAGGCCATCCAGCAGACGCTCTCACAGCTCGATACCGTTGTCTTTACTTCCTCACGTACCATCGAGGCGTGTGCTCATGATGCCGGTATTGCTCCTCTCGGCCAACTCCTTTCCGCTCGCGACCTCCTGCGTCGACCCGACGTGCACTACAGGCAAATTGTTCAGCTTGCTCAATCGGTCGCGGAACAGCGCGAGAACAGCGCGCTGCCGCTCGCTATACCAGCTCCTTTAGTTGTTTTGCCGGAGGAGACCGCCGCAGAAGTCGAGTTGCAGGTCAAGTATGAGAACTATGTTCGTAAGCAGGAACAAACGGTCAGTCGCACGAAGCGTCTCGAAGAGATGCGCATCCCCGACACGCTGGACTACCGCGATGTGCAGCATTTGCGTACAGAAGCCAGGCAAAAATTGATGCGTACCCTTCCTCGTACCGTCGGTCAGGCTGCCCGTGTTGAGGGTGTTTCACCCGCCGACATAGCCATTTTGATGATCTATCTAGAGAAATTACGTGCATTAAAGCTGTCCTCTTGACATTTGCGGTGCACAGCGTGTACCATACACACGCATAGAACTCTCAATGTATCGATACAAAGTTGAACCTGTGCTGTGCTGCTTTTCCGTGGCTATGATAAATGATTATTTTCATTTCTTCTATTGGAGAAAGACTACACATTGCGAGGAATATTCTGCTAAGCATGCCTTTATTTTGTAATACAAGGGCATGTAGGGTTTGGGCTATGAATGTAAGGATGCTTATAGAGCATGGACGCCAGCCTGGAAGATCAGGAAGAGGGGACGACTGTGTACATTCTCGTCGTTGACGATGACCGCTTCGCCAATACATTGGTCCAGTTTGTGCTCAGTAAAGAGGGTTACGAGGTAGAAACTGCGGATAACCCACGCGGTGCCTTGCTGATGATTCAAAAGCGCGAGCCTGATCTGCTGATTCTGGATGTCACTATGCCCTATATCAATGGCTTTGAGTTTTCAGCTAAACTGCGCTCCGAAGGGTACGAGATCCCGCTTATCTTTATGACGGCTCAAGACACTATTGAGGCAAAACTCCAGGGCTTCAATATAGGGGCAGACGACTATATTTGTAAGCCCTACAATCACCAGGAGCTGGTTGCTCGTGTGCAAGCAGTCATGCGCCGTATCAAGAAAAATGGTAAAGTCGGTACGCAAAGCATTCGTGGTGGCCAAATAGAGCTGTTTCCTGCGGAATTGAAAATAGTCATTGGAGGTAGCTCATCGGTAACTCTTACTCCTACAGAGATGCAGGTGTTACGCGTGCTCATGAATAGCTCTGGTCAGGTCGTTAACCGCGATCACTTATTGGCCGAGGTATGGAATGATAATGAGAACAATAGCAATATTGTTGATGTCTACATTCGTCGCCTGCGTGTTAAGTTGGAGCTTGACCCGGATAAACCTCAACATATTGTTTCTGTACGAGGTGTTGGCTATAAGTTTGTCGGGAAATAGGGGGCAAGGTTGCGGAAGCGTGTTGATAAACAAATGCAGGTAGGCGGTGCGGAAGCGCACACTACTATGCCCAATGAACAACAACGAACGGGGATGGTTGCTGAAGAGCGGGCCTCTTTCGGCTCGCACGATCATTTGTTGGATAGCATACAACATTCTAGCCTGGAGGCATCGTTAAAAAATAGCCCCGATGCTATTATTACGCTCGATGAGCAGTTTTTCGTACGCGATCTCAATCCATCCGCGATTAAGATGCTGGGTGTCTTTCCGCAAGATGCTATCGGCCACAAATGTATGGATGTGCTCTCCTGTAAGAATCTGAATCGTATGCAGCTATGCAGTACGTCTAGTTGTCCTCTGGCTCGTGTACTCAAGCACAAGAAGCCTCTACCCAACGAGGATCTCCTCATTGGTAGCGAGAATAATCATACCTGCGAGGTTTCGACCAGTATTACTCCTGTCTCCGTTGAGGGTATCTCCTACGCCGTCTTCATCGCTCGCGATATGTCGGCGCTCAAAGTTGCTAATCAGGTGCGCGCAAACTTTGTCTCGATGGTCTCTCATGAACTGCGTACTCCGCTCAATTCTGTGCATGGCTTCATCGAACTGCTCTTACAGGGTCATATGGGTGATCTTAAAGAGGAACAGCGTACCTACCTTGGTTATACCCAGGAGGGCGTCCAACAACTCATCTCAATCGTTGAAGATATTCTCTTCATGACCCGTTCAGACCTCGGTCAGTTTGAAACCAGGCAGCAAGAAGTGCCGTTACATAGCCTGGTCAAACAGGTGGTGGGTAGTTTGCAGCCTCAGGCCATGAAATCGGGGGTGGTCATCTACCAGGATATTCCTACAAATACCCCTTCTCTCTACATCGATCCCCAGCGCATCAAACAGGTGCTCAATAACCTCGTCACCAATGCCATCAAGTTCACGCCCCCCGGCGGCACCGTCACCATTAGTTCGCGCCGCCACGACGAGACTACGCAGATGATCTCTATCATCGATACCGGCTACGGCATTCCCGCCGACGATCGCCCACACGTCTTCGAGCGCTTCTATCAGTCAAATCATAGCCAGCAATCCAAAATGGGTGGCTACGGCCTCGGTCTCTCGATTGCCCGGCTCATTGTCGAGCAACACGGCGGTACCATCACCTTTGATACCGTCGTCGATAAAGGCACCACCTTCTCTTTCACCGTCCCCATCTATGTCAAACAGGACGCGGAAGCATAATAACAGGAGCGAGGCATGTGTGGTAGGGACGGCCTTCAGCAGTCCGCGTCCCAGGGATAGTTGTCGGCGAGGCGGACTGCTGAAGGCCGTCCCTACCATATACTCCTCTTTCTATGGATTGTCCCACAAACCGGGCTGTCCCTCACCCTCACCAGGCTCGCGCCATGCATTATCCTTCGAGAGCTTATCCGCCAATCTCGTTGGTTCCGGCAATTTGTAGCCTCTTCCACACTCCAGCACATAGCGTATGCTTGTCTCCAGGCTGATAAGATGCCCCGGCGAGATAATCATCGGATTCACACGCGTCCGCGTCCGCACCACAGCCCCGATCACTTCTTTTTTATATGTTAGCGGTACCCACGATCCAGCTTCCTCACTCAGCGCTTCCTTGTCATAACGCCCGGTTAGAATTGACTTGGCGCAGCCAATCGTCGGCATCTGCAGCCACAACCCCAGATGCGAGGCGATCCCCATTCGCCTGGGGTGCGCGATCCCCTGCCCATCGACCATCACCAGGTCCGCCCATTGCCGTAGTTGCTTGAATGCACCCAGCACACATGGTGCCTCGCGAAACGACAGCAGGCCCGGAATATACGGCATGCGCACAGGTTCTTCGTATATATGTTGCTCTATCAGCTCCAGCGAGGGATAGGCCAGCAGCACAACTGCCGCACGCGCCATTGCGTTCTCCTCGTTGATCGCCATATCAACCCCTGCCACAAAATGTACTTCGCCCAGACGATCTTCAAGGACAATGTGCCCTGCCAATTCTCGCTGTAATGCTATTGCCTCTTCGGGGGTGAGGCCCCATGGGTGTAGTTGTGCGCTTGATGACTGTGTCATTGCTCTACTCTTTCTACTACTTCGCTTCCGCCACACTGATCATGCGAGGACTATCGAGCTGGTAGGGTGCAAGTTCATAATCCCCATAAACGTCTTTCACTACGAACCCCGCCTGCTCAAGCAATAGCTCCATTTCGCTACGCTCGAATAGATAGAGATAGGTAGTGACCACTGTTCTCGCGACATTTTCCCCTTGCTTGTGCTGGTCGTAGAAATGCGTCAGCTCCAGTAGATGCCTGTCCACAGATGAAGCTGGACTCATAAAGTGCGTGAGAATGCTCCCATCATCCCTGCGCCATGTCCCCTGGTGTAATATCTGTCCACTTAGACCCTCCAGGTAGCGTGCATCTGTATTGCTGATGTCGATGATACATATGCCTCCCCTGCTGAGTTGTCTTCGTATCGATGCCAGTACCTGTTGCTGTTCACCTCGTGTGGTGATATGACCAAAGGAGCCGAGCGCGATAAATGCGAGGCGGAACGTCTCCTCCAACTGCAAACTAGCTATATCCTGCTGCACCAGTTTGCAACGGTCGGCAACTCCCGCCTGCTCAAGCCTCTGTTGTGCCTGTTCCAACATCTTGCCCGATGTGTCTACCCCTGTCAGTGCGAAGCCATCTTCGGCCAGTGGCAACAGGACACGCCCGCTGCCACATGCCAGCTCAAGCAACTTTCCACCGCGCTGAAAGATGCATGCTCAATATCGTAAAAAGGTGCAATCAAATCATAGTCGCTCATGAAACCCCGCATCTAGATGCCATCCGCACTTGTAATTTTCCAATCATTCCCCGTCTTGCTGAGGGTCATGTGTACAATATATTGTTTTCCACCGCGCGTCACCGTAATCGTAAAGCTCGATGTGTTCGATCCATCAATGTGGCTGGTGTGCTGGCTTACGGTTCCCAGCGATTTATCAAGTGTCTGTGCCAGCAAGGTATAGCTTTGTGCTGAGGAGACAGGGAAGTTTTTGCCCTGTAGCGAAACATTGGCGGTCGGGGATACAAATGTATAGGCGGTGGCATAGTCCTGTTTCTGAACCGCCTGGTAGTATTGTTCAACAACGATCGTCGACCCTGCCGCCTGATTGAATATGTTTGCACCCATCATGCTCGCCACGCCACAGATACCACACGCGATGACGATGAGACCGCCAATGATACCCAATGTGATCCAGAGCCAGCGCAACGACTTTTTTTGTTGGGACGGAGGCATATATCCTGGATAACCCGGTCCTGGAACGGGAGGAACACCATATGGCTGCTGTGGCTGCTGCCCATAGACCGGAGGCGAATACTGTGTTGGCGGTTGTCCGTAAGGTGGTTGCCCATAAGGTGGTTGCCCATACGGCTGCTGCCCGTAAGGTGGTTGTCCATAAGGGGGTTGTTGTGGCTGATTTGGGTCGTTGTTCATACTATAAAAACTCCTTAAAAAACCAGAAAACAAGACTCCCATAAATTTGCTATAATATGCGCCACCAGTATAACGTGACTCACGAGCTATTACAAGCCTATATTCACATCCACATAGCCTATGCCATCGTAACTGTTCAGGTCCCCTCTCAGCCGGCGGCGGCGGCTTCACCTGTTGTGCTAAGCACTGCAAGTGCTGAGGAGTCCGTCAAAAACGAGACACATGCCACAAGATTACTATTGACATGTGCTAAGAAAACGCGATATCGTGGCGATGAAGCATCTCAGAAATGCTTGTACTATATTACACCTCCTAGATGGGCGAAAAGGCGAGGAACAACTTATGCGTGCATTGCTCTACCAGGACAACCATCTGACGCTCGATTACCACCATCCCATGCCCACCCCAGTTTCCGGCGAAGCTCTGATACGTGTCCTGCTGGCCGGTATTTGTAACACCGATCTGGAAATTGTGCGTGGCTACATGGGTTTTCAGGGTATCCCTGGTCACGAATTTGTGGGTGTCGTGGAAGAGGTATATGGTGATAATTTCAAGCAAACACACAACCATCTTATAGGAAAGCGTGTTGTTGGTGAGATCAACGCCGCCTGCTATCGTAGAGATTGCTCGTACTGCATGCAAGATATGCCCACCCACTGTCTCAATCGCACTACCCTGGGTATTGTGAAGCGTAATGGCGCTTTTGCTGAGTATCTCACTCTGCCTCTTGAAAACCTGCACGCTGTACCCGACAATGTCACTAATGAAGAAGCTGTATTTGTCGAACCGCTCGCTGCTAACTTCGAGATAGCGCAGCAGGTGCATGTCAAGCCCACTGATAGCGTGCTGATCCTCGGCGATGGCAAGATGGGGCAACTGGCGGCCCAGGTGCTCACACTCTCGGGATGCGCCGTCTCGATGCTTGGCAAGCACGAAGACAAGCTGGCCTTGGTAGCAAACCGTGGCGTGCAGACCTACCTGCTGCACGATCCCCAGCATTTCGCACTGCCGGATGGTCAGCGCACAGATATGGTTGTCGAGTGCACCGGCTCATCTCAAGGACTCGAAATGGCCCTTCGCCTCGTGCGACCTCGTGGTACTCTCATCCTCAAAAGCACCGTCGCCGATAAAAGCCTGCTCCATCTTGCCCCCATCGTCATCGATGAGATACGCGTCCAGGGTTCGCGCTGCGGCCCATTTGCACCTGCGCTGCGCGCCCTCAGTCGCAATAATGTTGACGTGCTCCCGCTCATCAGTTCCACTTTCTCTTTAGCCGAAGCAGTAGAGGCTTTCGATCATGCTACCCGAAAAGGGGTAATGAAAGTGCTGCTAAAGACCACCTGATTTAGCTTCTGTTAGTGTGCCTTCTTGCCAGCTCCTCAGCACCTTCGGCGCTTCGCGAGGATATGTAGTGTTGGCTGGAAAGCGGCCTGGGGCCGCTTTCCAGCCAACACTACATATCCTCGCGATGTGAGCAGCGCAGCAGCAAGGAGTCACAGAGAAGGGGGGAGGTAGCAACAGGCAACGGAAGCTAAATTCGCTGTTGGCTGGTGGTTGGAATTAGAACTTCAGTATTTTTTATAGAGAAAAAGAATATAGTTAATAACAAGACATTATTCCTATAAAACAGTAATTTGCTTTTCTTTACAACACACTTGATGCAATATATGATATTGACTTTCTTTGATTTATAGCCTCTAAATCCGTCTTTAAAAAATAGAGAAGACAAACAGGCGTCGAAGAGGACGTGCTTCAACCGAGTCTTTTCCAGTATTTTGTATGAATACGAATCAGTGAGAGATATGTATGCAAAATACACCTGATAGCAATCCATCATCGCGCCTTCCGCCAGGATTGATCAAGCTTTGCCGGAATATATGGGTAGGGATTGTCGTGGTGGTAGCTTCAAGTATGGTCTTAGATATTATAGTAGGCATTTTTAGCAGTGTGGCCTACGATTTGATTAAAGAGCTACTCCTGCAAAACGTGTTTATCGAGGTATTATGTCTTGTATGTTTAGTGCTCGGGGGAGCACTTGTCTACGTAATCAACTTACATGATTCGCCGGATAGCGCAATCCTGCAAAAGTCGAAGCGTTCCTCATCTTTAGTATTGAGGTTAACTTACGTATTACTGCCTTCTTTGCTTGTTGTTAGTATTGTCTGGTACGTTACCCCTTTGCATTCTCTCATCTTCCCGGCTGATACAGGATTGGGTGTTTCTTACGCGGGCGCCAATGTTGCCCCAGTTGGACTCTGTGATGGTAGCTGTGTGATTGATACTATGAGACTCAATGGGGGACTGAAAAAAGAGGCTGCTGATCAGATAAAGCTGCACAACAATGTTGATCGTGCTTGCGAATATTGGACCTGGGCGAGCCAGGACGATACTGCCGATGCGGAAGCAAAAATCGACATTGAGAATTATTGTAGCGCAAAAAATGTAAAGCAATTTATTGATCTTGCTGTCGTTGTTCAACTCGCCAGTAACGACAGAGCGTACCTGAATGGCATGAGTAGGAATATTCTCCAGGGTACGTACCTGGTGCAAAAAGAATATAATGATACTCACCCGGAAGGGCCGCATATGTATCTTTTTATTGCCAATATCGGTGATCCTGCCAATAACAATGCCAGGCAGCTACAGCAACAAGTAGCCGCTCAAATTCTTCAGACTGCTGATCCAAAGAATACCCATAAAATTGTGAGCATCGTCGGTCTTCCTTATGGTTCAGATGATATTGTGCAAATATTGAGTCAAAATGGCTATCCCATGATTTCTATTGCCCCCTCTAATTCACTATCTGGGATGGCATATTTTCGTAGTGTAGCTCCCACGTTTCAAGACGAAACAAATGCCGTCGTAAGCTTCTTGAAGAGTCGACACCGCAATAGAATCGCTCTTTATTCTGCATATGGTGATAACTATAGTGCAGATTTAACTGCATCCTTTGCTCAATCATTTACTGGAAGGCTGGTTGTCCAAAACACATATACCAAAGGATCTGATACTAGTTTGCGTAACAGCGCTAACGTTGTAGCTAATGCTGGCGCCGATGCAGTCTATTTTATCGGTTCTCCCGATGATACTAGCCGCTTTGCTGCTGTGTTGCATAGCTTAAATCAAAATATCATGGTCGTAGGTAGCGATGTGATTTACCAATGGGTTTATACTTATCATTCAGGTCAAGTACGAGAGGATTTTAATGGCCTGTTCTTTACTGCATTTGCATACCATAGTCCTCCTGGTACCCCTAAAGATTCTGTTCCTCAGATGGTTAAACAGTATCGGCAAATGTTCAATCCCAATAAATACTACGTGGGATATTTCTACGATCAACCTGGTAGTGACGCGATTTTGACATTTGATGCAATGCACTTAGTCACTGAAGCTGCGACTGATGCTTTGACGACAAACAAAAAAGCTTTAACAACTCAAAACTTGTGGGACGCTTTACACTCTCTAAATTCATCAAAAGGCTTTAGTGGCCAGATTAGCTTTGCAAATGCGAACAGCACCTTCCCTGACCAGAAGGCCGTGTTTGTTCTCTCTATTCAAACCACTGGCAATAAGTATGAAGGGACGTATTCAGGTCGCTATTAATCGGATGCAATAGGTGTTGACGTCTGAAAGGGGGATATTATGAGGTCTTTACAAAGGGCGTACCAGGATAGGCTCATCTTAGAGATGCGCAAGGGACGCCTGACCAGGCGCGTTTTTTTACAGCGTGCACAAGACGTAGGACTGGGTAGCAGTATCATTGCATTGCTGCTGAATGGCTGTGCCTCTTCTACACCCTCGACTACCCCCACTACAATTACCTGGTTTAGTGAGGGTGAAGTAAATGCTAGCCAGGCGTTTGGTGAATTAGTGCAGCATTTCAATGTAGTAAATGAACACAACATATTTGTAAATCATCAGCCCTTTCCAGATAATGATTTATATAATAAACTTTTTGCAGTCTTTAGTGCACATCAAAACCAGCCAGAAGTCGTTTCTGTTGATGTGGTGTGGACGAGCAAGTTTGCCGCTAACCGTTGGATTATCCCCCTTGATCAGTACTGGCCGGAGAAACAACGCACAGACTATCTTACCGTACCTCTAAAGGCTGCAAGTTATCAAAACAGACTTTGGGGCGCTCCTGTACATACTGATGCTGGTGTATTGTTTTATCGCACCGATTAAAAACGTGGCATGACTTCATACAAATGGCTGGCGCTGCACACACACAATTAAAAATACCCTATGGCTTCGCCTGGCAAGGCAGGCAATTTGAAGGGTTGGTCTGTAACTTCGTAGAGATCTTATCTGCTTATGGCGGCGCTATCTTTGATAACGTCTATGATCCACAAAGAGTTGTCGTGGCTTCTAATGCCGGAGCGTTAGAAGCCCTTACGGCTATGACTCAGTGGGTGCGGACTATTTCCCCCAATATGATCAATGATATTGAAGCTGATTCGACAACCAAATGGATAGCGGGCAATGCAGCTTTTATGCGTAACTGGCCGGGCGCTATGAGTGATAGCAAAAATAATGCTAAATCGCAGATTTCCGAAAAATTTGATATTAGTGAACTGCCCTCTCCTGCCATTCCTTGCCTCGGCGGTTGGCAGCTTGCCATTAATAGTTATGCTGAGAAAACGAAGCAGGACGCGGCATGGGAGTTTATTTCATGGATGCTCAAGAAAGATGCTCAGCAATACCTTGCCGTGAAAGAAGCCTACGCTGCAACCCTCACCACAATCTATGACGATCCGTATGTGCAACAAGCAAATCCCTTTTATGCGTCTCTGAGAAAATCTATTGATAAGGCGCAATCTCGTCCCATCACTCCCCATTATCAATGCCTGGCGAATGAGATCGAACTTTATATCCATCGCGCTCTGGTTGATCAAACCCATCGCGCTCTGGTTGATCAAACATATCAGCCCGCTAAGGCTCTGCAAGATTTACAGGGAGCTTTAGAGAAGGTGTTAGAAAAGAAACCAACTGAGGAGGATGATTGCATTGCTCTTTATCAATAAGCAGTCATAACGCGTAGACGCGTTATGACTGCAAAAACACTTAGCGGTCTTTTTCAGTATGGCTGAGTGCAGCTTGTGCTGCCGCCAGACGCGCTACTGGCACACGAAACGGTGAACAACTGACGTAATCGAGGCCGATCATATGACAGAACTCGATGCTATCGGGGTCGCCGCCGTGTTCGCCACAGATGCCCAGTTCGATATGGGCGTTGGCTTTACGACCCTTCTCGACGGCCATCTGTACTAACTGTCCGACACCATCGCGATCAAGCGTCTGGAAGGGGTTGACGGGTAGGATCTTCACCTTGTCCTTCAGACCAGGCTCCTCAAGACCATCGACGTAGCGTAACAGGAACTTGCCTTCGGCGTCGTCGCGGCTGAAACCAAACGTTGTCTGTGTCAGGTCGTTGGTACCGAAGCTGAAGAAATCAGCCACCGGAGCGATCTGATCGGCGGTGAGAGCGGCACGCGGCAACTCGATCATCGTGCCGAACTTGTACTCGATAGCGCCACCGGCTCCGCTGGCGATCTCTTTGGCGACCGCTTCAAGCTGTCGGCGTACTTCCTTCAACTCGTTGACGTGCCCGACCAGTGGGATCATGATCTTCGGTTGCAGCTTCTTGCCCTCTTTGGCCAGCTCAGATGCTGCCTCCAGAATGGCGCGTGTCTGCATGACGTTGATCTCGGGGAAGAGCAGGCCCAGGCGACATCCACGCAGACCGAGCATGGGATTCATCTCGCGCATGGAGCCAACCGCCTCCAGCATCTCCCGTTTCTCTTTCAGCTCCTGCTCGTGGCCTCCCTGCGTCTCAAGGCGCGTGACCTCTACCAGCAGATCCTCGTAAGAGGGTAGGAACTCGTGCAGCGGAGGGTCGATCAGGCGGATCACCACGGGATAGCCCTCGCCGCTCTGGGGATTGACCATCGACGCGAAGATGCCCTTGAAGTCGGCGCGCTGGAATGGCAGCAATTGATCGAGTGCGGCCTGTCGCTCTTCCACCGTCTTGGAGAGGATCATCTTCTGCACGATGGGCAGGCGCTCCTGCTCCATGAACATATGCTCTGTGCGGCAGAGGCCTATGCCCTCTGCGCCAAAGACCACTGCGCGTTGTGCGTCGCGTGGGTAATCTGCGTTCGCCCACACGCCCAGTCTGCGCAATTTGTCGGCCCAGCCAAGCAGTTGCTTGAGATCGGTCTCTTTATCGAAGTCGGCATCCACTGTCTTGATAACACCCGCGAACACCTCGCCGGTTGCGCCATCGATGGAGATGTCATCCCCCTCGTGGATCACAATATCCGAGCCCACGACGCGGAACAGTTTCTCTTCTTCGTGGACTCGGATACCCTCGGTGCCCGCGACACAGGGCAGACCAAGTCCACGCGCCACCACTGCCGCGTGGCTGGTTGCGCCGCCGCGAGCGGTCAGGATGCCTTTGGCCACCAGCATACCATGAACGTCGTCGGGGCTGGTCTCCGGGCGTACCAGCACGACCGATGTACCTGCTTTACCGAGTTGCTCGGCGGTGTCGGCGTCGAATATGGCTTTACCGGCGGCCGCGCCTGGTGAGGCATTGAGGCCCTTTGCCAGCAAACGACCTGCGCTGGCAGCACGCTTCTTCTCGGCGTCATCGAAGCGTGGCAGTAGCAATTGGTAGACCTGCGAAGGCTCGACGCGCAGCACGGCCTCTTCTTCGGAGATCAGACCTTCAGATACCATGTCAACCGCTACTTTGACCGCCGCTCCGGCATTGCGTTTCGCCGAGCGCGTCTGCAACATGTACAGGCGACCCTTCTCGACGGTGAACTCCAGG
>WNGQ01007257.1_pt1 | contig 13605 bp, 16 predicted proteins | sample 5407661 | NCBI WGS metagenome assembly WNGQ01 (sample SAMN13153382, study PRJNA577476) | soil metagenome | isolation source: 60 cm soil or saprolite under Garry oak tree replicate 2 | place: USA:California | collected 2016-06-15
ATGCTAAGACGGTCACAAGCACCAGTTTCATCGATGACGCCCCTTCTGAATCTAGTCCAAGGAACACGGACAAATTGTCGCGCAAAACTTTCATTAGAAATCACAGACGCGTGTTCCTTGGATTTGTTTTCAATCGTTGTTAAACGTTACGACTTGCGGTACTTGCAGGCAAGTGCCCGGCAAGTCGCGTTCCCGTCCATTTGAACCGCCAACTTTCGCGCCGGATTCCAGTTGTCCGCGATCCGCGTCAATCAGGACCTGTGCAAGTGAAAATCTGTTGCTGAAGCCCTCTGGGCGTAATCCCGCCGTTGCGGTCGTCTGAAAGGAATCTGCTACTTAATCTTCACGGATTTCGTCTCAAAGGTGACGGTCCACGGCCCACCGGCCACTGAAACTTCGAGCTTTGCGGTAGCCGAGGCTGGCGTGACCTCGACGATACTGAAACGGTATTTGGCCGGCTTTCCGTCCTCCTCACCGTCCCATTGTGTCAGCCACGTGTTTCCTTTGACTGTCATATGGCCCAATGTGCCCCCCGGGGCCGTGCTTGTGACTCTGTACTGGGTGTAGTCCTTTGCGTCGGGATCGTAGGTAATAATCCGGAGCTCGCTAGACTTCCCTTCGGGGCCTGAATTTTCCACATGGCCGATCAAACTGAATCCACCTGTGAACCACTCCCAAGTGACCGTCTCAGTTTCAGTTTTCCATGTGCCGATGAAGGAACCAAGCCGCAGGACCTCTGGCCCCGGTTTCGGCGGCGGGGATGTTTGCGGATGCCCAGAGACAAGGCAGGTTACGGCCAGCAGCAGCACGACGATGACTAACAGCCTATTCATCGGACGCCTCCTCGGTATTTGGGATTAAGAAAGAGCGGGAGCTTGCAGAACAGATTATAGCCGGGACCGATGGCTGCTCGCAGACAAAACAATCTTGGACAGTCAAGTCCCGGTAAGTCGCGAAACCGGACAAGTCCCGGTCGGCTTTCGCGCCGGATTTCACTTCTACGAGTAGAGCTTGCTGGTAAACTTCGGTTATGAACGCCGACAATTTGGAATGGTTACAGCAATGGTATCTTTCCCACTGCAACGGAGATTGGGAACATCAAAATGGGATTTCCATCGAGAACTTGGACAATCCCGGCTGGCAGCTAACAGTTGACTTGGTAGGAACAGAACTTCAATGGCGCGAATTCAAAGAGTTGGCAATCGAACGAAGTAGTGAGGATTGGGTGCGCTGCAAGATTGTGGGAACAAGGGACGTTCCTAAATACGAGGCCCACGGCGGGGCCTTAAACTTGGGTGAAATGATTGAAATATTCCGCCGTTGGGTTCAAGCGTAACCGGTAACCATCCTTGGCATCTGGTTTTGCAACATTCTGTCTCGTCGAGCCAGTGGGTAAGTCCGGATTAGTCGCAAAACCGTCCATTTGCCTGGACAATTTTCGTGCCGAATTCCATATCGACGAAATCCGCGTTTGGACGTATACGAATAACGGATGCGGAGAGCAGTGCCGCGCCGTCTAGGTCTAATGAATCTTTAAGCTAGCTTCCGGAACCGCTGGAGAAAAATTGGCGGCTCGCCATAGAGGTTTGGCCGTTTTTGCCCGGGCACAACCAACAAAAGTAAAAATGCTACGACGCCCACCAACGGAACGAACATGAGGAACACCGCCCAGCCCGACCAGCCGATGTCGTGGAATCTGGACACCGCTGCTCTAAGAATCACTACTGCAACGGCGATAATGCAGAGCGCTTGTGACAAGGGGTGTGTGCCAAATTCAATCGCGGTCCTTGTGAGGCTCGCCACAATCGCGAGAAGGATTCCACCGGCTAAAATTGACGAGACGAACCAAAACAGAAGTTCGAGCCTACCGATTCGGTTGGACATAACTCATCCTCAGTGAGCGCCAGGCCGCGAGAAAAACACGCATCTCGCAGTCAAGGCTCTTCTTCTTGCCCACGAATCACGCTAGCATCTCTGACTTGATTGGAAAACTGTTCTACGGTTCAGCTGCACCCTGGCGGTCAACTCCTGACAAGTCGCAAAACCGGACATGTTCCCTTTGCAATTCCGACTTTTCCGGTAAGCGTTTATCGGGCACTGATTCGGACCAAGCGCGTTATGGATTTAGCCACCTGAATTTTCTCTGGAGCCAGTCACGACTCCTTTCCACCGCGACATCGGGAGGCATAGGAGGAAGTAAACTCAGAAGCGATTGGGGCGCGCGGACGAACACTGCGAGACGCCTATCGAGACGAGTGGGGGCGAGTTGAAAGCAACCTGGCGGACATTCCGGGCAAAGCGGAAAATCAAATACATAGCGTTTGCCAAAGAGGGATTGCAAGATGACATAGATAACATCAATTGGTGTTGGCAACACCCACCAGAGGTCCCTGTCATCGAATCCTTTGTGAATTACATTACCCCGTGCTGGATTGCCGCACACGACACAGACATCTGGAAGCGAACTGCCGGTTTGGAGAACCAAGTAAGCATCGTCACGATAGGTATTCCGCACCGACGTAGACTGTTCGCTGTACGATATTTCAAGCATTGATTCGCCCTGAACGCGCAAGCCGTGATTCGGTACGCACAATGTTACGTCAAGTCGATAGACAACTCCTCCTAAGTCCCGATTCGCCTAATCGGAAACTTCAAATCCACATGGATTCCGCGTTAATCGGGACTTGAGCGCTGCGAACGGAGGTTTTCATAGCAATGGTGGCAGACCATTTTTATTTCTCTCCTTGACTGGTTCTTGTCGTTCCACTCACCCTGCTCCAAAAAGAGAGCCTCGCAAGGCGCACACCACGCATCGGGCCATGATTGTTCTTCGTCGGGCTTATTGGAGAACCACTCTTGTGCCGGGTTGGCCAAGAGATGCTCGCAAATGTAGGTGTCAAACCCTTTGGTGTGGTGCGAGCACTCCACAAGTTGGCCGTCGCTTGTGGCACTAGCATCGCTTGGGGCAAATCTAATTGAAGAATAGACCACGTAAACAAAACCATTCTTCCCGGGGCACCGATAGGCTCCCTTGGCTCCAAGCAGCTTGGCAGCGACGGCAGTCATCCCCCAACCCAAGTACTCATCATCGGGCAGTTCTGCATTGGTGAGTTCGGATATGTTTTCCGCCTCACCAAACGCTCGCACTTTGGCAAGTTCTGTCGTCACTTTGGGAGTCAGGCTTTCATTTGCCCATCCCCAAAGCCACGTCCCGCCGGAAATGGAAGTTGTTCCCACGACCTGAATCGATGCCAACACCTTAGGCACGCCATCTTGAGTAAAAGCGAGAGTTCCACGGTCGAGGTCATACTCCCATTTTGGCCAAGAGGAAATGCGATATTCCTTCTCGCACAACTCATTCAGGTCCATGAGTTCGTGCACTGCTTTGTGCCGAAACTTGGAGAACTGCTCTGGTTCCATCTACATTGTCTCCAACGAGACCGTTATCGGACATGTCGAATCGCGGGCCTTGGCACGAAGAAAGACGATACCGGACATCTGATCTCCATCGGGCCGGTTTGACTCTCGATATAGCTACTCGATATAGCTCTGCAAACTATTCGGATCAGTCGAGATATCCCCATCCTCCAGTTTCCATGTGGTAGGAGCGCCGTCCAAATGGTGGTAACGCCTCATAGAAGAGCATGGGTTCGCGTCCTGAAGGCGCGCTGAAATAGAAAAAATGATCTCCTCCCAGCGTGTATTTTGCGACGGGCACGGACGGAAGAAATTCTGGCACCAACTCGTCGAGACGATGCGGATAACGCTGATACTTCACGCGGAATGCCAGGCAAGCATTTCCAATCTTGATTGCTCGGCGGTCCGCCATTCGATTTTGCAACGCATTGGAGCCGAACACTGCTACCGCCGCCATCAGATAAATCCCAGCCTTCGCTAACCGTCGCTCGTAGAGATGCCGATCTCCGCGCCGCACCCACAAGGCTCTAGGAAGGAAAACGAACAGGGTGACCAAAATGAGGCATACCGCCACAAACCCCTGATTCAGCACGAAGGCGTCCAGGATAAAAAGAGCAACTGCGACCCAAGCGGTTTTTATGAGAGCATTCCACCGGGAAAGAGTGTCTGGTGTAGCTGGAGGCATCGCCGGTAACCTACCACATACAACGGTTCCACGGGCTTACCGAGCTCCTTTTTTGTCCAATATCCGCGACCCGGCAGAGGAATCTGAAGTTTGTGGCAGACCTTTCCAAGAACCACTGTTGAGATCCAATGATCCAATACTTCGGTGCCACCTTTACAAGCGGTTGTTCCCATACTTCAGAGTAAAGCTCATCGAGGTTCCAGGTTTCCATGGCTTGTCTTGGATCTCCTTGCAGAATTTTCAATAAAAAATATCAGAACCATTTGGATCCAGGAATGGCGAATGCGTTTTTTCGATAAAATGTCTCCTTCTCTAAACTTTAGAAATTGTAGCCCAATGAGTAGCCCGATTAAGGGAGGAAGTTGCTCAGCTACCCGACGCCGATTCAACGCTTTAGATTATTTTGTGGCACTTCATTTGGTGGTTCGGGACCAGGAGGTCGAAGGTTCAAATCCTTTCGCCCCGACCACTTCTTTTAGAATCAGCGATTTACATTACACGAAATTCCGAAGAGCGCCTGGTACGAAACCAAGAGGTCTTTCAAAGTTGGATTCCAACTATGCTTCCCCCAATGACATCCAAAGCAGGCGTTTTGGTTGTGGTAGAACGCCTGCCTCCCAAGCAGGTGTGCTATCCCTCGTGCCCGTCGCAGGTCTCTTGAATGATGAATCATCCTGCAGAACAGGCGCGCTCCCGCAAGATTCGCAGAGAACTAGTCGGAAGATTTGATACAGCACAAGGGGGAAGCTTGGCCTCAGGTTTGTTGATACGCAGACAAATTGCCGACTATCACGCCTTCTCACCCTCGCCTAGACCGCGAAGTGCAAGTAGGCATTCCCGCGTGCCCTTGATTACGTGTTGCACCTGCGCCTGACCTGCAAAGACTGATTCTGTGGGAACGCCATTAGCAATCGCTAAGCGCTTATTGCGCGCCTTGTCGCGCTGAAGCTCGCGGAGCGATTCACGGAGCCGCTTGCGGGCCTTGTGCAACTGCGACTTCGAATCGCCTACTGAACGACCCAATATCTCTGCAATTTCGTGGTGTTCATAGCCTTGGATATCATGCAAGACGAAAACCTTGCGGAAGCCCGCGGGCAGCAAGGCGATGCAGCGTTCAAGATTTATTCGATCAATCGATCCTTCCAGCGTGAGGTCAGGCGCACCGTATTCGAGATTGCTTGATGGGGCGTTTTCATCGTCCGAATCGGCAGTCGCTTCGATCGACACGACAGAAGGCGCCTTCTTGCGCAGACGCATCAAAACGAGGTTCACCGCCAGCCTGTGCAGCCAAGTCGAGAAGGCCGATTCGTTACGGAATGTGTGGATTTTGCGAAACAAGAGCAAGAATGCTTCTTGAGTCAGATCTTCTGCCTCGGTCGTGTCTCTTATCATGCGCAGGCATAAGGCGTAAACGCGCGGGCTATGCAACCTGTAGAGATATTCAAACGCCGCCGGATCACCGGCCTTAGCTCGTTGGATAGCCTCGGCGTCGTTCAGATTGCTCGCGGTGGAAGAGAGTGGCGGGCCAGCGTTCAAGATGCATTCCGTGCTGGCACGTATATTCTGGTTTAGACTACGCCGCTTCTCTACAGTAGGCCCTGGTAGCGAAGCAACCAAAAACTTTCTGAATGTGGCGTTTGCATTGATTGGCATGACTTCTCCTTAGCCACCCGTCGTATGGACACTTGACTTCGTTGACCTGCAACGCAGGCGCGGGTCTCTGAGACCGTCCTTTGACGGGGCTCCTTGCGTCCTATGTGCTTGCAACGCATTCAGTCTTCAGCGTGTAAGACCACTCATGTCCTCGGATAATTCCCCGATCCAGCGGTGTTCAACAGACAAGCAAGAATAAATCTGCGCTCCGGACAGTTCCTACTGATGAAGTTCACTGATCGCGAGAAGGGTTAGAAGTGTTGGATGCCGAAGACCGGGTGCGATTCGAGCAGTTGGTGCTCCCGCACCTGAATGCAACATTCAACCTAGCGGTGTGGATTTTATCCAGCCGCACCGATGCAGAAGATGTTACGCAGGACGCCATGCTTCGCGTTTTTCGATTCTTCGAGAGTTTTTATGGAGGCGACGTGCGCGCGTGGTTGCTGCAGATCGTCCGCAACACTTGTTATACGTGGTTGGAGAAGAATCGCCGAATGAAGACGGCAGACCAATTCGATGAAGAGCTGCGCATCGAATCTTCCGCCACGCCCGAATCGATCGCAATCGCAGGAGATGCTCGCGAGCGACTTACGCGAGCACTGGAAACGCTTCCGCCCCGCTTCCGTGAAGTAATTGTCCTTCGAGAGTTAGAGGGGTGCTCCTATAAGGAGATCGCTCGGATCACCTCGATTCCTATGGGCACCGTGATGTCCTCGCTCTCGCGGCCCCGGCGTCAATTGCACTCCGCGCTGGCAAAGAGTGCCGAAGGGGAGGGTACGCATGAGCTGTGATCTTGAATATTTCGTTGTTCACAGCTACTTCGACGGCGAGCTGAGCGTCATCCGCGCCGCTGAATTCAAACACCACCTCGCAGATTGCTCCGACTGCATGAATGAGTTGGCCGCGCTCGGTTCTGTCCGTGGTTCGTTGAAACACGCGCGTCTCTACGAAACTGCGCCGGCCTCGCTCAGACGGAAAATTCGTGCGGATCTTCACTCGATCATGCCCACGACGCGCCGGTCGCTAATCTTGTCCGGGCGTGGGCTCGCCGCGGCAACAGGTCTCGTTCTTGTGTCTTCATTTGGCACACGCGTGAATCGGACGGTCCTCCGCGTACAGGTTCGCGGCAAGGCTACCAATGGATTGATTGGCGAAAAGACAAGCTGGAGTTCTGTGCCGTTTCCGATGCTGCTCCTGCTGACCTGGAGCGACTCCAGCGGCTCCTGACTGACTAGCGGCATTGGTGCCACGGCAACGCTATACGGAAGGGAAGAGAACGCGGGACATTCATTGGTCCAAAAATCGAAGTAGGAGCTGTAAAGGAGATGCTCACATGCAAGAAGGTATCCGAAAGTGTTCAGGAATTCCGGTTATTACCGTTCAGAGCAGCAAGGAACGCCATCAGGAGATCATTCTTTCGACATTTACCAAACGTGCTTACCAGATTTTTGAAGAGCGGGAGCACAAGCATGGCTTCGGGCTCGACGATTGGCTGACTGCTGAAAAAGAACTCTGGCGCGACGATGATTCAAGCGCTTCCGATTTTTCCCTTGTCGTTGATTGTCCGCAGGATCCAGAAGTGACAACGATCCTGAGCCTAACGAATCACAGTCTAGTGGTCTTTCGAAGTCGGAAGAAACATTCTGACGAAGCGAAGTGTGGCCCCGATGTCCAATCCGTCCATCAGTTTTCCCAAGAAATAGATCCAGCCCAGACAGAAGTGAAGGCCGTGAACGGAACTCTGCGCATCTGCCTGCCGAAGAAGAATCACGCAACTTCTAGAGTTGCGTGCTGCGGCGGCGCGCCACGGTCATCGATACCAATCGATGAAACCTTAGAGACAACGACATGACACGTAACTGCGCTCTGGAAAGGGAATAAACCCCACTGAGTCCAGTCAACGTGATCAGAGCGCCCAGTTTTGATCTCGGGCCTCGCCGAAGATTCGGAGTCCGGTCTCGAAGCCTGTATCCGGCGGTCGCCCAGGAGGTAACCAATTTGGAGGTCTTGCGAATCCTACTGAGTATCGGAGGTTCCGAGATCGGGCACTTCCAGACTTGGCAGGATAAAGCAGGTAACGCGGCCAATATAACCGGCGGGGATCTTACATTTCCGAACTTCAACAGCGGAGTCGATCCCAACACGGGTTCCACTGGCGCTGACATTGCTGACGAGTTCCAGACCAACCTGATCATGCCCGAGCCCACTTTGTTCCTTAGCGAAAAGCTCGGCCCCGTTTCCATCATCCGGCCGACTTCCACAAAACAAGGGGAGAGCCGTGGCCTCGGTTCAGAGCTTCGTTGATGACGGGCTGTTTCTCGACCCGGCGACAAATAAAAATACGGGATCGTGCAGGTGCTGTTCCGTCTAGCGGAAGAAGCCGATGTGGCTCGGCGCCGGTTCTGCGCCAGGAAAAACCGCGTAACGGCGTCGAGTTCGGACCATCGCGATGTGGCGTGCGAGTGTTCGATGGTTTTCGAATCATTTCGCCGCCGAGCAAGGCGACCTAAGGCCGCCTTGCTCATTTTGGTTTCAGTTTAGGGATGTTGGGTTCGCACCGCTCGAGTTGGATGCGGAAGCGGTCCCGCAAGCTCCATATTCTTTGATCACGCTTCGTAGTTGAAAAGTCGGATTCCCGGGACCATCGGTAGCCACCACAACTCCCTTGAGGGTGATTCGCTCGCCTGCCTTCAGGGATTTGCTGTTGGTCACGATCGAATAGGTCTGGTTGTCCTTTTCATCGGTCAAATTGATGCCGGCCTGTATGGACTGAGTGCAGCCGGTAACATAGGTCTGCTGCGTTTTATCTGCAGAGTGATGATGGTGCCGCACGAGAAGGGCAATACCAACAGCAGCTCCAGCTGCCGCGCCAACACCAATTCCAATGGCCTTACCGGAGCCATATCCCCCTGATGGCGGCGTGTACCCGCCACTCGCGCCGGTCCCTCCCGATCCAGCCGTGCCTCCTCCGCCATACTGCGCAGACGCAGCGGCGCACACGGCCAAAGAAAGTGTCGCAATTCCCGTGAACCGTACCAACCAGTGTGAAAACATTACGTTTCCCTCTTTCGTGTTTAGTTAAAGTTGAAATTTGAACCGATGATGCCGGCTCGGTTCCGTTTGTGTCGCGGTAACTCGGACCCGGAAGCTCCGGATAGCGGCTCTTAAAAGCAACGACCGACCTTCTCGCTGTTTTATTCCGTTAATCGGGATCGTCGCTTCGGCGCCCTCAATGCGAGTGGTATAGCTCGGTGTTGTTTGATTCTTATTCGACAAGCAATTCATCAGATTTCTGTTGCTCGGAAAACAAAAGAATTTTTGCAAGTGTGCGGAATGAAATAGGGCGAGAGACGGTCTCCTTAGGGGAAGCACGTTCGAGGGCGGTGTGGTTTCTTGGATCTCTCTCCCCACGTCGCCTTTTTTCCGCGCGTTTTTGCGGAGCAATTCGCCTGAAAACACGGCGGCCCGGACGCTCGAGTGAGTATCCGGGCCCTTTCACTTCGTGCCGTCGCAGGTGTCTTGAATGATGAATCATCCCGCAGAACAGTCACACGCCCCAGCGAGATTCGGCGCAATGTCGATTGGGTCTTCGGTGTGAGGTTCGACTCCAATTCGTTTAAGTCGCAAATCCGATGATGGAGATCTCAGATAACGCCACTTCCGACCAGCATCGGGCTCTTGATTACGCGTTTATAAAGCTCTGACGTTTATCGGGCATGTGAATCGCGTCCAGGTGTGCCGTTACTTGAGAGATTCGCCAAAATGTCCAGATCGCGCATGTCTTTGCTCTGCCGTGGAACGGTCGGCTTATTCAGCGACCTGGCGACTGCGCCTGATGTAGAATGCGCTAACTTGGGAGGATCTGCACAGCTATGAAGAGAGACCGTCGCAGCTTTTTGCAAACTGTCGGCGCTTCCGGGATTGCGGCGGCGTTCGTAAACGCCGGGAACGCCACCGAGGGTCGAGGTTCGAAAGAGAGCTTCAGGCGTTTTCACTCTGTGCAAATTGACGTATTCACATCGCGGCGATTGCAGGGGAACCCACTTTCCGTCTTCACCGATGCCCGCGGCCTGAGCGACGCAGAGATGCAGGACCTTGCGCGCGAAACGAATCTCCAAGAGACAACGTTCGTCTTTCCTCAAGATACTGCAACGGAGCGAGAACATGGCGTAAAGGTGCGGATTTTTGTTCCCGAAGAGGAGATCTCCTTTGGTGGTCACCCAACACTGGGCACCGCCATGGTGCTTCGAAACCTTCGTCTGGCCCGGAACAAACCGGGCGCACCCGAGCCGGAAAATGTCTCGGAGATTACCCTCGACCTGAAAGTAGGAAAAGTGCCTGTCAGCTTTCGCGAAGTTTCTCCCGGCAGCGTCTTCGGAGAAATGCGCCAGGTGCCACCGGTGTTCGGACCTGTGCACGATAGAAACACGGTAGCCGCCCTTCTCGATTTGAAGCCGAGCGACATTGCCGACGAGTGGCCCATTCAGACCATCTCCACCGGCCTGCCTTTCGCCGTCGTGCCGTTCAAGCAACTTAGCACTCTGCAATCCCTGCGTCTCGATTTGCGCAAAGTGGATGCCTACTTGGAACGCCAGGGGCACAACACTGGCTTCTACTATGTCACCCGGGACACTCGTGATTCCGGCGTGGGCCTTCGCGCCAGATCGATCTACGCGAATGGTGAAGACCCCGCTACCGGCTCCGCGGCAGGATGCACCGCCGCATGGATGGTGCGTTACGGGATCGCGAAACCCGAACAAACCGTTCACATCCAGCAGGGCGTAGAAATGAAACGTCCCAGCCAGCTATTCGTCCGTGCCAGCCGCGAAGGCGAAAAAGTCACGAACGTGCGCGTAGGTGGTCACGCCGTGGAGATTATGGAAGGCGAAGTCTCGTTGTAGATCTCACGACCAGCAAGACATTGAACTGGTTTGTCCCTGTCATATTTCGGGCGCATTGTCCCCAAAACTCTAGCAGCTATACCATAGACCTGCCCTCTTTTTCTGTACCCAGCCGAAGAAGGCCACAAGGTGTGATCTGCTTCGATAGCGGTCGGAGTTCTTACAGCCTCAGCGAAAATTCGAAGCAGGTTAGATGTTTTGAGGAACGCGAGATTCGAATTCGAGCCACGCTCACTTTTCCCGACGTGGCAAGGCCTTTTGCTTTTTGCCATAGTAATAGTAGACCTGCTCAACGCCGGAACTAACGACCGGTTCAAGCGGTTGCCCCGGAGGGAGTCCCAACAAGTTTTCACGGTTTCTCTGCAAGGCTTGCCCAAAGTCTCGGTTTTGCAGGGAGCGGAACCTCCCAGGAAGCAGCTCGGCTTGCAGCGTCGGTAGACTTTTGCCTGCGGATACGCCCTCCCACACAAGCTGATTCAGCTCCATTAAATAATCCTTAAAGAGACTCAGAATTGTTCGCCCCTGTTGTACCGGGCCGTGACCTGGCACCGGGACGTCGAAGTCTAGTTCAGCAAGCCTTTCCAGCGTCGCTGGCCACTCATCAGGAAATGCCTCAAACAAGAGCGGGTCGAGCCCGTGCACTAGGTCACCAGTGGCGATGACCTGGTCCTCCGGAATGAATACTACCGCGTCACCGGCGGTGTGCCCTCGGCCAAGATACCGTACTTCGACAGTGACATCGGCGCAGTGCAACACCAGGTTGCGATCAAAGGTGATGTTTGGGAGTGGTGGAGCAAATGTGGACATTTCAGAGAAATACGAGCGGAGGCTGTCTAGCCGCTCCTGCGCGGCCGCACGCTCCCTTCCCGCTAGGTGAGGAATTTGGGCTTCTGTCGCGGGTATACTGTCGCGCAACCCGCCGATGTCGTATCTCCGTTCATAAGACCTGTGAGAGCTTGACGGAGGCGGCCCCGCGCACGCGATAAGCTGGACATCACGGTACCTGCAGGCATGCCGGTGATATCTGCGATCTCTCTGTAGGACATCCCTTCGAGTTCGCGCAAAATGAGGACTTCACGAAAATTCGGCGGGAGCATTTCCAGCGCCATTCGCAGCAGAGCGCCGTTGTCGTTCTGGAGCACAGTTTCTTCTGGATTGGGAGCGCGAGAATCAGGAGGGAAAATATTCTCGTCAAATTTCGCGGCGTCTTGCAGTGGCCGGTTTACATGCAACCAGGTATAGCAAGTATTGCGGACAATTCTCATGAGCCACGCACGGGCGTCGCCGCCGCGGAAACCGGCAAAGAACCGGAAGGCGCGTAGGTAGGCTTCCTGGACAACGTCCTCGGCGTCCTGCGGATTGCGCGTCAGCCAGCGCGCGAGGTTGTACGCAGCGTCAAGATGCGGCAGGACAGCCTGCTCAAAAGTCCCGGGCCAGTTTTGTTCTGTCATCGCCGTCTCCAATTGCGCGTAGAAAAGTTGTTTGGTCGCGGGGGCAAACGACTGCCAAGTACCCAAAGCTTTACTTGCGCTCGTTGAGGCGCCCTTCCCAGCAGTCTCCCAGTCGAAACCTGTAATGGAAGAACTGGTAGGTTTCCGTTCCTGGAACCTTGAAGCGGACAAAGCCTTCGCCCGTGACGATGGCTTGGTGGCATTGACTGCAGTGAACAGTTGTTTCGCGTTCCATAAATCACCATCCACTTTGCCTCGTGCCCCTTTTCGGCAAGCGCAAACGCGCCCGCCGAGAGAAATTCAGGCGACGACCGTAAATTCCTGCTGGTGCATGCGCGCGACTTTGAGGCTGCAGCAAAAAAATGGCAATGGACGGGTAATCCTCCATCGCAGGAAAGTAGGTCCCCTGCTAAGTTGCAGTTGGTATGAGACTTGGCCGAGTTCCTCCCCTGTCGAACTTTCTTCAACCTCTGCCCGGTGATACACTCGCGCTCATTTAGGTTTTGCTCTCCATGCCAGAAGGCCATCACCTTGCCGGGCGTCTTCGCTTTGGTGTCTTCGAGGTTGATCTCCGCGCCGGTGAACTCCGAAAGCATGGACTGAAGATCAAAATCCAGGAGCAGCCGTTTCAAGTGTTGGCCATGCTGGTCGATCACGCCGGCGAGGTAGTAACGCGAGAGGAACTACAAGAGAAGCTCTGGCCCGCCGATACTTTCGTGGATTTCGACCACGGGCTCAACAAAGCGATCAACAAAATCCGCGAGGCCCTCAGCGACTCCGCGGAGAGTCCCCGCTTTGTGGAAACCGTTGCTCGCCGCGGCTACCGCTTCATCGTGGAGGTCAAAGCTGCCGATGCAGCCCCTGTTCGCAGTCCGGAACTGGCAACGCAGCCTCATCCGGTGGCAAAAGCTGGTGATCTCCGAAATCTCGCCGGCCAACTCTCAATACTCAGACCTCTTTGGCCACCACGTACGTGGGTGATAACAGTCTTCGTGCTGCTCGTATTGATGGGGACGCTCGCCACCTGGAAGCTCCGCCCTTGGATCCGACGGTCTCCCGTCATTCGCTCCTTGGCTGTGCTTCCGTTCGAAAGCCTCTCCAGTGATGCGTCTCAGGATTACTTCGCGGATGGAATGACCGACGAGTTGATTTCGGACCTCGGCCAGGTCAGCGCATTGCGTGTGGTCTCGCGTACCTCAGTGATGGCCTATAAACTGCGTGTGGTCTCGCGTACCTCAGTGATGGCCTATAAACATGCTCGCAAGCCTCTGCCGCAGATCGCCCGCGAACTGAACGTGGACGCCGTCGTGGAAGGCACCGTGCTCCGTTCTGGCGACCAGGTCCGCATCACGGCGCAGTTGATCGAAGCCTCTGCGGACAAACACTTATGGTCACAGAGCTATGAGGGTGCATTGCGGGATACCTTGGCGCTCCAGAACAAGGTGGCTAAAGCCATTGCAGATCAAATTGGGATCAGCTTGAATCCCCAGGAACAGGC
>WNGQ01004634.1_pt1 | contig 13600 bp, 17 predicted proteins | sample 5407661 | NCBI WGS metagenome assembly WNGQ01 (sample SAMN13153382, study PRJNA577476) | soil metagenome | isolation source: 60 cm soil or saprolite under Garry oak tree replicate 2 | place: USA:California | collected 2016-06-15
TCGTCGATGGTGACGTACAGTGCGGTGGCGAGGGTGTCCAGGTCGGCGTCCACCGGGCCTCCAGGCTCGACGTTGGGTCTCAACGCCGATCATGGGCACCCTCTCCAAACTCCGCACCCCTTGGAATCGGTCATCTAGTAGGACTCTGTCAGGTCGGGGCTGGTGGCGATCCTGTTCGACATAGCCACCGTGGCGCGGGACGCTTGCACACCGGACAGGCGCCGGCCCAACAGGCAAGCAGGATCTGCAGCTCACCGAGCAGTTGCCACAGGGTCAGGCCGACGCCGCCGGTTTTGGGTGTCGCAGTCGCTCCAGGGTCAAAAAGCCATGCGCGACCGAGACCAGCGTGACGTGGTGGTGCCAGCCCACCCAGCCGCGGCCTTCGAAATGATCCAGCCCGAGCGCCCCCTTGAGCTCGCGGTAATCCTGCTCCACTCGCCAACGCAACCTGGCCAGACGAACCAGTTCCACCAGCGGGATCGTCGCGGGCAGGTTCGACAGCCAGTACTTGGTCGGCTCAGGCTTGGCGGCCGGCCATTCGACCAGCAGCCAGCGCACCGGCAACTCCTCGCCGGCCGCTTGTGCCAGCCGGCGTGGCGTGACCCCAGCCGGACGCACCCGCAGCGCTAGGAAGCGGCCGCGTTGCAGGCCCTTGCTCCCGCGCCGCCAGATGAGATCGACACACGAGCGCTGCCCAGCGGCCATGGCCAGCTGCTTGAGCGAGGATGGCTGGTGGTGGTAGCGCGACCGGGGACGCCGGCCCCTGCCCTTGCCACCCTTGCGCGGCGCGATGGTGGGGCGCACCTGCTCGGGGTAGGCGCTGGTGTCGGAGCGGACCTCCACCACGTAGGCGATCTGGCGGGCGTCCAGCCCCCATCGGAACTCGCCCACCTCCCCGTAGCCGGAGTCGGCCAGCAGCACCGGCGCCCCAAGGTCCCAGCCGCAAAGCTCATCCAGCATGTCCAACACCAGCTGCCACTTCGGCCGATGATGCACGCCTTTGGGCAGGTGGCAGGCCGCCCGCCGGGTGGCCATGGCGGGCTCGTCCCAGCTCTCTGGCAGAAACAGCCGCCAGTCCAGCGGACACGAGGCGTGCTCGGTGACCGCGTTGACCGACACCCCTAGGTGACAGTTGGCGGTCTTGCCCAGCGTCCCCGAGTACTGGCGCTGCACCCCCACCGACCACGGGCCGTCCTTGGGAAAGCCGGTGTCGTCCACCACCCACGCGGTCGGCGAAACAGCCCCGCAGAGCACCTCGGCCAGCCGCCGACGGACCGGCCGCCAGTCCCAGGGCTGGCCGCCACGAAGTGGTGCAGCGCCTGGTAGTGCACCTCGCCCAGGCGCTGCGCCATCGGCTCGATCGATGTGCGCCGGCCGTCCAGCATCAACCCACGCAGGTAGCACTGCCCGCGGGCGCGCTGATCGGCGCGTGCAAGCGAGGCGAACAGGTCGTCGGCGAAGGCTTCCAGGCGTCCACGGATCGTGGCCAGTTCGGCTGCTGAGAGGCCACCCACGGCCTGCTCCCCTGTGCAGGGACCGGGAGGACGGGTCCCTCACACCCTACCCGTCAAGCGCCGACCTGACAGAGTCCTACTAGGTGTCTGGCCTGCTGGTTTGAGGTGCGGTGTCCCCGTTCTCCGGGCGTGCTTGGTGAGCCGGCTGATTGTCCGCTCAATCCCGTCCCGCTCGGCAAAGAATGGAAATCACCTTGACAATCCATAGGTTCGCATTTCTATTTACGTGACGGAGGGGCGCAACGACACGTCGCCGTCACCGTCGGGGGGCGACGGTAGCATCAGGCGCGGGCGCACCGTGGCTACGGCGAACTGTGGAGGTGTCATGAGCAGAGCGAGGCGGTTGGCGGCCCTTCCGTCTGGACGCTGGAGCAAGTGGGCGGTCCTGGTCTTCTGGATCGCGGTGTTCGCGGTCGCCGGGCCGCTCTCCGGCAAGCTCAACAGCGCGCAGAAGAACGATGCGTCCTCGTGGCTGCCGAAGAACGCCGAGTCCACCCAGGTCGTCGACCTGGCCAAGAAGTTCACGCCCAGCGACGTGTTCCCGGCGCTGGTAGTCTACGAGCGCTCGGGCGGCCCGGTGACCGCGGCCGACCGCGCCAAGGTCGCCGCCGACATGCGGCGGTTCGCCGGCGTGCCGGACGTCACCGGCAAGATCCTCGGTCCGATCCCCTCCAGGGACGGCCAGGCGCTGCAGGTGGTCGTGCCCGTCAAGGTCAACTCCAAGGGCAACGGCTGGCAGCAGCTCAGCCCCAGGGTCAAGCAGATGCGTTCGATCGCCCACGCCAACGCCGGTGACCTGCACGCCTACGTGACCGGGCCGGGCGGCTACTTCGCCGACTTCGCCAACGTGTTCTCCGGCTTCGACACCACGCTGCTGTACATCACCGCGCTGATCGTCGTCGTGATTCTGCTGCTGACCTACCGCAGCCCCGTGCTGTGGATCCTGCCGCTGACGTGCGTGTTCGTGGCGCTGACCGCCGCGCAGGCGGTGATCTACCTGCTCGCAAGGCACGCCGGACTGACCGTCAACGGCCAGACCGCGTTCATCCTGACCGTGCTCGTCTTCGGCGCGGGCACCGACTACGCGTTGCTGTTGACCGCCCGCTACCGGGAGGAGCTGCGCCGCCACGCCGACCGGCACCAGGCGATGGCGGTGGCGCTGGGTCGCGCCGGGCCGGCGATCCTTGCCAGCGGGTCCACGGTGATCTTGAGCCTGCTGACGCTGCTGGTCGCCGAGCTTGCCTCCACCAAGAGCCTCGGCCCGGTCATGGCGATCGGGGTGGCGGTCGGCCTGTGCGCGATGCTGACGCTGCTGCCGGCGTTGCTGGTCATCTTCGGACGCTGGATGTTCTGGCCGCTGCGGCCCACGCTGGGGTCGGCCGAGCCGACCGAGCGGGGCCTGTGGGCGCGGATCGGTCGCCGCATGGCGCGCCGGCCGCGCATGGTCTGGATTGTGACGGCGGTCGTGCTGGCGGCCCTGGCGCTGGGGCTGACCGGCCTGAAGGCCAACGGCCTGCAGAACAAGGACGGCTTTCGCACCCACCCGGAGTCGGTGACCGGCGATGCAGTACTGGCCCGCCACTTCCCGGCCGGCGCTGGCGACCCGGTCCAGGTCATCGGCAACGCCGCGGCCGCGGGGCAGCTGCAGTCAGCCCTGTCCGGCAACGCCGGGGTGACCGGCGTCACCCGTCCGGTGGTCAAGGACGGCCTCGCCTACCTGGAGGGGACGCTGACCAGCAGCTCCGACAGCCAGGCCTCCTACCGCACGATCGACCGGTTGCGCTCCAGGGTGCACGCGATCCAGGGGGCGGACGCCAAGGTCGGCGGCGGCAGCGCGGTCAACCTCGACATTCAGCGGGCCACCCGGCACGACCGCAACTTGGTGGTGCCGCTGGTGCTGCTGGTGGTGATGGTGATCCTTGGCCTGGTGCTGCGCGCGGTGGTCTCGCCGCTGCTGCTGGCCGCCACGGTGGTGCTGTCGTTCGCGGCGGCGCTGGGCGTCAGCGCCCAGGCCTTCGACCACCTGTTCAAGTTCGCCGGCGCCGACCCGTCACTGCCGCTGTGGACGTTCGTGTTCCTGGTCGCCCTGGGCACCGACTACAACATCTTCCTGATGACCAGGGTCCACGAGGAGGCCAGGCGCCACGGCACCCGGCCGGGCGCGCTGATCGGCCTTGCCGCCACCGGCGGGGTGATCACCTCCGCGGGCGTGGTGCTGGCGGGCACCTTCGCCGCCCTTGGCACCCTGCCGCTGGTATTCATTACCGAGCTGGGCTTCGCGGTGGCGTTCGGGGTGCTGCTGGATACCTTCGTGGTCCGCTCGGTGCTGGTCACCGCGCTCAACCTGGACGTCGGCCGCTGGATCTGGTGGCCGAGCGGCCTGTACCGCAAGCCCGACGTCGCCCTCGGCCAGCTCGAGGAGGAACAGGCGGCGCTGACCCGCTGATATCGGCGCCGACGGCGCGGGACGGCCAGGGGCCGGAAGACGGGTCCAGCGAGAAGGCCTTGGTGGAGGCGATGCGCCGGCCGGGCCGGGCGTACTCGCCGGTGGCGCTCGGGTCGACCGGCTCGCTGGGGTCGCTGACCCGCAGCACCACCCAATCGCCATCGGCCGGGATCGAGGGCGACTCCAAGGCGATCACCGATCGGTCCGGCCTGGGCAGACGTCGAGCGGCGCCAGAGCGGCATACGCCGCCCGGCGCCACAGCACCTGGACGTTCAGCCAATGGCCCCGCGTCTCGCACCCATCCAGTGTGAACCTAGTCGTCATTGACGAGCATCGATGCTGCGACTCCAGGTCTGCTCGGCCAGAGCGCCGGTTAGAAATGCTCGTTTCGCGCGAGTCTCCGCTTGCTCAAAGTTGCGACGCGCAACGGCCTCGGCGAATCGGCGCGCCTGTCGTCGACGCGACAGCTCCTCCCACCCCGTGCATGCAATGAAGATGATCCCGCTCACCAGTCCGATCAATAGCAGATCGATCCCAAGGATCGTCAGGATCCCGAGCCAGATCTCCCCCATCGCTCCTCACCTACCCCCTGTGGCCGTATTGGCACCTTCGCCGCATCGGGAGCGCGCTGGGCGCGGGCCGAGCGCTCACGCCGGCTTGTCATCCTCGGTCACCTCGGCGTTCGGATCCGTGCCAGCTACTCACCGTTCCTCCTCCAGGGAGCGGGAGCGATGCAGTACCCATTGTCAGCCCGGTAAGCCGGCCGCGATAGATCATGCTGCTGCTGGATTCCTCCCTAAGGACCAACAGCAAACCTCTTGGTTTGCGTCTGACTTCGTGACACAGATCGAGCGTTGGATCAGCCAACATCTGCTCGGGTTACTGACCCGAGGAGGAGGAGGAGGAGCTGACCATGTCCGACCCGCAGCGTGGGACCGACCACGCACCCCGAGCACAACCTGTCCCAGGAGCCCGGCGATGTTGGCTAATCCAGCCGGGACCCTCTGTGGCAACCTTCGGCGAGGCACTTGCCCTGTCGTAATCACTGACCAGCAAGGGCGGGTAAGGAGACATTCCCGTTGACCACCACCCTTCAAGGGGCCGAGTCCAGCGTGCATGCTGGCCCTATGGCCGAGGTTCCCGACCCGGAAGTGCCCGAGCGTGCCAAGCGGCGGCGCTTCACTGCCAGCGACAAGCTGGCGATCCTTGACGAGCTCGACCAGGCGACCGAGCCCGGCGCCAAGGGCGCGATCTTGCGGCGGGAGGGCCTGTACACCTCCCACATCGTGGATTGGCGTCGTGCCCGCGACGCCGGCGCATTGGAGGCACTGGGGCGTCCGCGGGGCCGCAAGCCGGCCAATCCGCTGGCCGGCGAGGTCGAGCGGCTCCAGCGCGAGAACGCCCGGCTGCGCGGCCGCCTCGACACCGCGAACAAGGTCATCGAGGTGCAGGGAAATCTCTCCGCGCTCTTGGAGGGGCTGCTGACCGAGAGCGCCCAGGACAAGCCCAAGCAGTGATCCAGGCCACCGTGGTGGAGCTGACCTCGATGGTGGGGGTTGCGGCCGCGTGCCAGGCGACCGGCCGGTCACGAGCCAGCCACTACCGGCACCATCGCAGCAGCCCGCCGCCACCCCGGCCCACGCCAGGACCGCCCCAGCCGCAGCCTCGTGCGTTGGCGGCAGCCGAGCGGCAAGCGCTGCTGGACGTGCTCCACAGCGAGCGGTTTGTGGACCAGGCTCCTGCCCAGGTGTATGCCACGTTGCTGGACGAGGGCAGCTATCTCGCCTCGATCGCGACCATGTACCGGGTCTTGCGGGCCGCCGGCGAGGTGGCCGAGCGGCGCCGGCAGGCGACCCACCCGCCGACGGTGAAGCCGGAGCTGGTCGCGGATGCGCCCAACCGCGTGTGGTCCTGGGATATCACCAAACTGCTCGGCCCAGCCAAATGGACCTACTACTACCTGTCTGTGATCCTCGACATCTCCGAGCCGCTACGCGGTCGGCTGGATGATCGCCGAACGAGAGTCCGCAGCACTTGCCGAGCGGCTGCTGGACCAGACCATCACCAAGCAGCACATCACCCGTGACCAGCTGGCCATCCACGCCGACCGCGGTTCCTCGATGGCCTCCAAGCAGGTCGCCCAGCTCCTGGCCGACCTCGGCGTCACCAAGTCGCACTCCCGCCCGCACGTCAGCAACGACAACCCCTACAGCCAGAGCCAGTTCACGACCCTCAAGTACCGCCCCACCTTCCCCGACCGATTCGGTTCGATCCAGGACGCCCGCGCCTTCTGCCAGCACTTCTTCGGCTGGTACAACGTCGCCCACCATCATTCTGGGATTGGGCTGCTGGTCCCGCCGATGTCCACTACGGCCGCGCCGAGCAGGTCCGAGCGGCCAGGGCCGAGGTGCTCACCGCCGCCTACGCCGCGCATCCCGAGCGGTTCGTCCGCAAGCTACCCGAGCCACCAGCCCTGCCAGCCGTCGCCTGGATTAACCAGCCTGACACACAGGAGGCCGCCCAGTAATTCCCTGACGCTGGTGCCTCATCCAGGTTGACAGCTTCCGTGTAGACCGGTCGCTTCGGTCAGGCGCAGCCCGACAGTAACGAGCCCTCAACCACCCATCCCAGGACGGCTGAGCGCCGGCTCGTCCCGTTATGCGCACTCACAGACCCTGACTTTACTCGCGTGTAGCACCCTCGGGCCACAGAACGATGACGGGTACGCCCTTCTGGCGGGCGTAGCTGACAACGTCGGCGGTCCCGCCGACGCCCCGGGCGGCCTTGCCGTCCCACACCGCCACCAGCCGCCCGCTGCAATCGACCACCGCTTGCCCCGCCGCAAGGTGCGCCCGCTCGGTTGATTCGACGAACGGCAGCCGCTCGACGCGCTTCGCCTTGGCGAACAGTTCGTCGTAGCCGTGCTGCTCATCGGGGTCGAGCCCATCCCGGTACTGTTCAGCGGGAATCACGACCTCCAGCGTTCCGCCAAGGTCCAGCACCGTGCGCGCGAACAGCTGGTCCGGGCCGCCGGCCAAGGAGCTCACCCCAACCAGCTCGGCGCCGGCGTGCGGTTCCAGCTCCTTGCGCAGGGCGGCGGTGATCAGCGCTTGCGTGCGCGGCGACAGCCCGCGATGACCCGTGATCCCGATGCGTGGCACGACAACCCTCCCTGGTACTCAGGGGTTCAGTACGACGTTGAGGAGTTGCTCGTCCAACTGCCGAACGCACCGGCCGTGTCGGCGTGGGTCGAGCTGGGCGCGGAAGTCACGCACGCGGTGGATCACCCGAGGGGATCGGCGATCCCGCCCCACGGCGAGCGCCGCGGCGGCCAGCCGGCAGGCTTCCTCGACCTCGCCGGCGAGCAGGTAGCTGGTGGCCATGTCGCATACTGACAGGCCGTGTTGCTTGCTGGCCGGCGATCCGACCGCGACCGCCTGCTGCAGCGCAGGAAGAGCACGGCTCGGGGCCTTGAGCTTGGTGTAGCAGGCTCCCCGGTAGCTGGCGATCTTGGCCTGGTCGATCGGATACACCCACGGCCAGATGGGCTGGTGAGCCTCGCGTGCACGTTCGGCGACCTGCTCGGCCCGGCCGAGCGCGCTGTGCGTCGCCTGGGCATCTTGACAGCTGGCCCGGGCCGTCGCATCGACCAGCGCCATCCACACCTCGGCCGCTGGTGGCGTCTGCCTAGAGCGCGGGAGTAGACCGTAGGCCTGCTCGCTGAGGGCGACCGCCTCGTTCCCGTTGCCGAGCTCGGCGGCCCACAGGCTCATGGCTGCCGACCATGTAGGCCGCCAGCAACGGCCGCTCTGCCTGATGGGCGCGCTTGATCGCCTCGTCGTAGTGGCGGCGCGCGGCGCCATGATCGCCGAGGTCGAGGGCAAGCCATCCCGCAAACCCGCTCGCCTCGCTGGCTGCGGCGGCCAGCCGAGTGCCAAGTTTCGAGGTCGGCGCCTCGTCAGCCAACCGAGCGGCGAAGCGAAGATGCTCAAGGGCCGGCCCGCGGAGCTGCTCGGTTGGGGTCATGCCCTCCAGCCGTCGGTAGTTGCCGGTGATGGCGGTGATCGACGCGACCTGGTCCCCGCCCGCCACCAGAGGTATCCGTTGGCTGAGACCAAGGTGCTGTTCCACCCGTCCGGCGAACGCGACACCGCCGACTGCCTTGAGGGTGTTCAAGAACTGTCGTCGACGCATCTGCCCATCTCCTGTCCCGCTGACCGCCTCGATTGTGGCTCGCTGAGAGACGTTCAGACCCGTGGCGCAAAGGTTCAGGAGTTCAGCGGCCAGCCGAGCTGCATCGGAAATGTCTACACTGCGACCTTCGGCGACATAGGCCAGCTCGATCAGGGCATTCGTGAGGTGCAGAGCGAGACCCTCGATTCCGGCCTCGACTTCCCCGGCTTCATCACTGACCGCCCGGAGTGGGATGACCGTCGCAGAACCGGTGGTGCGACGATTACCGCCTTGCCCCTTGCTGCCCACCGTCTATCCCGCCTCGCATCCCGTGAGACCGATTTGCGCCTGTAGGCAGGATCATACGACCTTAGTGGGACTTTGCTCGCCGAGGCTGCCGACCTTCGACGAGTTCTCGCAGCTCGGCCAGTTCCCTCTGGTACTGGGTGATGCGCGTCTCAAGCTCACGGATGCGCCTCATCGCCTCGGCGTCGTCACGGCCAGAGGAGGCGGCATCTGAGGGTTCGGCTTCCCTGTCGCTCGGTGCTGCGTCACGGCCAGCACGAGCGAACATCTCCTCCAAGGGCACGTCGAGCGCTCGGGCGAGTCGGGCAAGTGCTTCGTCCTTGGGGTTGGGAAGGCGCCATTGGCCGTAGAGGGTTCGCCCCCCCTGCCGGATCTCCTGAAGCCACTGAACCGAGACACCGGCTCGCGTTGCTAGATCCCTGACCTGAAGACCAGAGCGCTTGCGCAGGTCGTCGACCCACTTGCCGAAGGCCTCCCACTCTGCCCGGTCCATGGGTCGCTTCGTTCCTCCAGCTCAGGATGTCAGCCCGCACGAGTCTTGCAGTGCGAATACGTCTGCGCAAGAGAACTGCCTGATCAGTGGCTATGCATACGCATCGTTCACGGCTAGATATCAGCGTTCGTTAAGATGCGTTGCTATGCGTACGCAAACGCGCTACCCTCCGGAGACGGTACGGCCCCGACGGTGATCGAGGTGGGCCAACACCTCGCCGCCGGGGCCGCAGGTCGCATCGAGGTTGGGAGACCCGGATGCATGCTCAGGGTACCGCCTTGCCCAGTGAGCAGGGCGTTTCCACGCGCGATCAGGCCCAGGACGAGCCGATCGCCTACACCGTCGCCAAGGTCGCGCGGCTGCTCGGCAAGCACCCCAACACCGTCTACGAGTGGGTGGCCAAGGGCGTGCTGCCCCACCAGCGCATCGGCGGCACGATCTACATCCCCAAATGGGCGCTTGCCGACCTGTTCGCGCCGGCTGCGCTTGCCGAGTCCTCGCAGGCCTCACCCCCCGCCGGGGGCGCGGCCGCATGACCGCCGGCGTCTCTTCGCACAAGCGGTGCCCGCGCTGCCGGCAGTCCAAGCCGGCAGGGGCGTTCTACCAGCGCCGCACCGGCCGGCTGTCGGCCTGGTGCCAGGACTGCACCCGCGCCGCCTCGCACGAGTCCCGCCACCGCCGCCGGGCCAACCCGGTGGACCTGGAGCGGATGTGCGCAGTCGACCGCGCCCGCCAGCGCCGACACCGCGGCCTGTCCATGGCCGACGGGCACGTCTGGGACGGCAACGGCATCTGCCAGCGCCATGGCGGCTACTGCTCCATGGCACCCACCAGCCCCGAGGGTGGTGAGGCCGCATGAGCGCCTCGCCGTCGCCTCGGGTGGACCCGGCCGCCGCAGTGGAGCTGGTGAGCCTGGTCCAGCAGCAGGTGGGTCGCCTGATCCAGGAGCACGAGCCCGGGGCGACCACCCCGCCGAACGTTGCCTACCAGCTTGCGGACGCCCTGGAGAGCCTGCTGCAGGGCCTCCGTGGAGACCGACCCGCCTCGACCCACCGGGAGCTGGACGCCGACGCTGTCGAGCAGGTGCGCTGGTCGGTGCGGGTGGGCCGCCGCCTGGACATGACCGAGGCGTTCAACCGGCTCAACCCGCAATTTGGCGTGCGAGCCGAGCACGGCTGCTGGGACGCGGCGCCAGAGCAGCGCGCCCGACGGGCCGCCGTGCGGCGCCGCGAGCTGGAGCTGTCGATGGGCGGGCGGTTCGCCCGGATGCTGGTCCCCGCCGAGGACGGTGGGGGCCGCGTGAGCGCCGTCATCGCCCCCTACCAGCTCATCGGCATCCCCAGTGTCGTCGGCACCGTCATCAAGCGGATCTGCGGCGGCTGGGGCTGGCTGCACCGCGACGGCACCGGCAGCGTGCGCAGCGTGCCGCTGCCGGTGGGCCAGGACGGCGAGCCGGTCGGCTTCGCCACCGAGGCGGACGCGCGCTGCTCGCTGCTGGCCTACCACTTTCAGCTCGGCATCCCTGCCGCGCCGCACCGCCAAGGCGGTGAGGTCCGATGACCGACACCGAGCGCCCGACCGACACCGACCGCATGCTGGCGACGCTGCTGACCGAGCTGTACGACAGCGCGGCCGTCTACGCTCAGGGTCGGCTGCTGGAGCGCCGCCCGGACCTCGACCGGCCCCCCGAGCCGCGCATACCGGTTCCTCTCGAGGAGGAGCTGCGGGTCAGCCTGGACCGGATTGTCTTCGTTGCCTTCATCCAGCAGGGCCTCGCGTTGGCCTGCGACACGCCGGTCGCGGTGGCGCTGCGCGCCGGCGCGACGTGGGCGCAGGTTGGCGAGGCGTTGCGCTGCACGGCCGACGAGGCCCGGGAGCGCTACGACCACCTGGCCTTGATCGCCGACGACACACCGGCTGCCCCGGCCCGCCACGCCGAGGGTGGTGAGGTGGCATGACCTCCCCGTTCGACAGTGACCTCCGGGTCGTCGAGGACGATGGCCTCCGGGTCTTCGGCGGCTACATCGAACCCGACGAGGCCGGTTACGACGCCCTGCTGACCGCCCGGGACCTGATGCTGGAGCGGCTCCTGCGCGCCCGCAGCCAGGCCGCCAGGGCCGCGCTGGCGGTCGACGCCGCCGTCCACCGCCTGGTGGTCGAGGATCCCGGCGACGGCGGTGAGGCCGCGTGACCCCCGCCGAGCGTATCGCCGAGCTGGAGGCCCAGCGCGCCAACGCCCTTGAGGAGGAGAACGCGCGGCTGCGCGAGTTCAACGAGCTGCTGACCGACGCGCTGGAGCGGGCTACCGGCCTGCGGCTGCCCCGAGCCGATGGCCAACAGGCGTGCCGGGTGCCCCCGCCGCCGCGGCGCTGCCGCCCCGGAGGGAGGCGAGCCTGGTGAGCGGCCAGGCACCCTCGCTGGCCCCGCTCACCACCGCGCAGCGCTGGCTGGCCGTGGCGACCGGCCTTGGCACCACCGGCCTGGCCGTACTGGCCGGCATCGGCTCGTTCTCGGCGGTCGCCAGCGTCGCGGCGGACCACGGCTTCGACCACCCCGGGCAGGTCCCCCTGGTCGTCGACCTCGGCATCTTCGCCCTGATCCTGGCCGACCTGCTGCTCACCTGGCTTGGGATGCCGTTCGGGCCGCTGCGCTGGCTCCCATGGCTGTTCGTGGGCGCCACCGTCTGGTTCAACGCGGCGGCCTCCTGGGGCGACCCGCTTGGGATGGCGATGCACGCCGCCGCGCCGGTCCTGCTCGTCACCTGGGTCGAGGCGGTCCGCCATGCCACCCGCATGCGCGCCCGGATGGCCCAGCGGCGCCACATCGAGGGCAGCCCGCTTGGCCGTTGGCTGCTGGCACCGGTTGCCACCGCGCGGCTGTGGCGGACCCAGCAGCTCTGGCACATCGCCAACTACGCGGACGCGCTGGCGTTGGAGCGGCGCCGGCTGCTGGCGATCGGCCGGCTGCGCGCCGAGCATGGGCGACTGTGGCGCTGGAAGGCCCCGGTCATGAAGCGGCTGGTGCTGAGGCTCGGCCTGGAGGCCGAGACCGCGCCGCTTGCGCCTCCGGCGTCCGACTTCGGCCCGGTGCCTGCCGACGCGGCCGGGCCGGGGCCGGGGCTGGTGCCCGCCACCCTGGCGCGCACCTTCTCCTCGCCGGTCCCACTTGAGCGGCCCGCGCTCGCCGCGGCGCCAGCGACTGCTTCCCGCTCGACGGTGCGGGCCAAGCGCACCAGCGGCAACGCCAGGCGTGGTGGGCGTACCGACAAGGCGCTGGAGTTCATCCACACCCAGCGCGCGGCCGGGGAGGAGCGCCCCGAGGACCTGCACATCGTCCTGCACCGCGACTTCGGCCTGGAGCGCACCCAGGCCCGCCGCTTCGCGGAGCGGCACTGGCCCGCCACCGACTCGTCGGGCGGCGGCGGGGCCGTAGAGGAGGGCGCCGCATGAGGCAGCGGTGTCCGCTCGACCGCAACGGGACGACCGCCGTCTACACCACCACGTTCTTCGAACGCGGCCGGCTGGTCACCGTCTTCGATGTGTGGTGCCAGCAGCGCGACTGCCAGGACCGGGGTTGTCTGGGCAGCTTCCGGTCTCGTGGCAGGGCCCGTCGCCTCGCCGACGGCCACCGGCACCGCCTGATCCCTGCCTACGACCGCAGAGCCCGCAGCTACCAGCGGAGGCGGTCCGCGTGAGGCGCCACGGCTGCGGCTGTGCGGTGGTCGCCCTGTCCCTGGCGCTGCTGGTGGCCGGGTTCCTGCTGGCCGCCATCCAGACCGCCAGCGTCATCCACCCGCCGACCGTCACCACCCTGCCCGTCACGCCCCGAAAGGACCCGCCCGTGCTCCGCTTCCTCGGCCGCCTCGGTCTGGTGGTGCTGGTCATCGCCACCACCGCCCTCGCGCTGGCCGTCTACGGCCACGCCGTCGTCCCGACGCCCTGAAAGGACCCCGCCCATGCCCAACCACGCCTCCATCAACGACCACCCGGCCATGGCCAGCCTGTTCGCCGAGCACGAGGCCGCCATGCGGCGGATCGGGCTGCTGCATCGCGTGCGCCGCGTCCTGCTGGCCGTCGCCGCCGCCCTGGCGGCCGTTGCCGCCTGGGCCGCGCTCCAGGCCCCGCCAGCTACGCCGACGCCGACGCCGCAGCCCACCGTCACCACCGCCGCGCCCTGTCCGCCACGCCCGCCCGCCACCACCCCGGCCGGCGGCTACGTGCCGCAGACCGCCAACGCCTACGACCCGGAGGACTGCTGAGATGGCCCGCATATCCGAAGCCATCCCGTTCACGCCCGGCTCGGGCGGTGGCCGCAGGTTCGTCGCCCTCAAGCTCATCGGTCTTGTCGCCGCCGGCCTGGTGGTCGTGTGGTGGGCCGTCAACCACCCCATGAGCCAGATCGGCTACATCGTCGCCGCGCTGCTGGCCATCGGCGTCGGCGCCCTGCTCGCCCAGCACCGCCGCAACGGGCGACACCTGGTCCTGGTGGTCGTCGAGTGGTGCATGGTCCTGGCGCTGGCGAGCGTGCTGACCGGCGGTCCCGGGTCGCAGTTCCTGGCTCCCGCCCCCTCGGCCAGGCCCGCCCAGCACGCCAAGGCAAGGCCTGCGACCGCCGGCGACGAGCCCGGCTCGATCGTCGAGGGGATCTCCAAGACCTGCGACAAGTTCG
>WNGQ01004636.1_pt1 | contig 13600 bp, 8 predicted proteins | sample 5407661 | NCBI WGS metagenome assembly WNGQ01 (sample SAMN13153382, study PRJNA577476) | soil metagenome | isolation source: 60 cm soil or saprolite under Garry oak tree replicate 2 | place: USA:California | collected 2016-06-15
TTGATATGCCCTTGCTCATCGTAGTTGTCGGGATTGGCTGCCCGCCTCTGCCGATCCATCTGGCGTTGGAGCCGACGGACTTCCTTCTCATCCGCTACCAGCTCTTCACAGAGCACCTCCAGGCTCGCTTCGGCCTGCTGTGGGACCAGCGCGATGGTAGATGGCCCTAAATCGGCCCCGACCGTGTCGCTTCCCACTGTGTGCTTGGGCTTGCGATACGGCACGCCTTCCAGGGCCAATTGCACATCGTAGTGGTATCCCTGGGCGTCAGCCGCCTTCGCTTGTGGGCTGCTGGCCTTGCGTTGCACCAGGCGAACGTACTTGATGCGATGATCCAACCCGTATTTCACGACCGGGTCATTCCAGTCGATGCTTGCCGCGAGCTGGTCGTCTTTCCAGATGAGATAGCCCTGGTTGCCTTCCGCTGGCTTGTGCAGCACAAAGCGAAGGCCGGTATCGTTGCGTTTGTTCTCGATGCTGGAAAGTCCTCGTCCCCGGCTCTTGAAGCGGACACGGCGGGCTTTTCCCAGGCACACCCGATTGAGGGCATGGTAGGCGCGGGTGGCAAGGGTCTGGGCCAGCACCGCATCCAGGTGGTCGGCGATCCAGGCTTGCCTGACTGTTTTGGCATACTCGTGCAGGGCGTATTCGCTGAAGCCGTACAGCTCCCGCAGCGCTCGAAAGGCCATCGCTCGCTCTTGCTTGCGGGTACGAGGGAGCGCACGCGCCGCTTGCCAGGCCGGATCGTCCCGCATACGCCGCAGTCGTCGTTGTCCTTCCGAGAGCACAGCGTTGTAGAACTGTCTCCCGGCCTCCAGATGCCCCCGGATGCGTTTGGCCTGGCCCGCATTTACCTCCAAAGGAAGTTCCAGCAAAAACGTCGGCGTTTTACGACGGGGCTCTTTTTCTGTTTGCTCGCGCTTTGGCGGCTTCTTCTGCTTTTTGCTCATGCCACTGCAGTATACCACCCCTGCCTTTCGAACGCAAGTTCCATCTGGATGAATCACGGGGCTTTCCCGCTCGGTTTTCTGTAAGGCTATTGAGCATGTTGGCGCACATACCCGATTAGAGGCACACAGGCCAGTGGTATCATAATGTATACCTAAAGGCGTCTTTTTCAATAGCATTTGAACACCAACAGTAACCAATTTAGCATGGAACTATTATACGCTTAGCTCAGATAGTGCCTTTGCTGGCATGACTTACTGACATACTATAGAAGAGATATCATACCAACTATGCCGGAACTCTCAGAAACCAGGCGTGCACTGCTTGAAAAGTATTTACGCGGGGAACTCACGCAGTCTCCAGAAGTTACAGATACGCCTCCCCCACAGGCGAATACTGAAGCGACTGGTCCGCGTGTAGTGCCTATCCAGGCCAATGGTTCAAAACGGCCTTTCTTCTTTTTACATGGCCAATGGGAAAATATGGCTTTCTATTGCTTCCCCTTATCACAAGGTCTGGGAGCTGAGCAGCCATTTTACGTAGTGGAGCCGTACACGTTTGAGAACCTACCCATCCCTCCACCGTTCGAGGAGATTGCGACAATTCACGTCAAAGCAATACGCGCCGTTCAGCAGGAAGGACCGTATCTACTGGGAGGCTGGTGCAATGGCGCTCTGATGGTCTACGAAATAGCTCGCCAGCTCCAAGAACAAGGCCAGAAGGTTGATCTGCTGGTATTGATGAATTCAATGGCCCTCGTCTATCCTTTCCGCTATAGAATTGTTCGCAATGCGCTGGTTCTCTTCGGCAAATTGCTGCGCGTTGGCGAAGAGAAGCAAATAGATTGGTATGTCCGTTTACGATGTACACGTCTATACCTCTTACACGTGAAAGATTTTCTACGCATCCGCATCAGGAGATTGCAGGCCTCCATGGGCCTGGGAACCGCCGAACAGATCGAGCGTTGGAGCAAACGCAGTGTTACATTTCCCCGGCTCCGTTCGTCCATCCCGAAAAATGAGGCTCTTCGACAGGATTATGAAAGTGTATTTACCTGGTTGACCCTGGGATATAAGCCGCCGAAACCTTATCCTGGGAAGATCACCTTCTTCTGGTCGAGTGCAGACTGGTCTGCTAAAGAGCCTTTCCGTAATGGGTGGCGCAAAGTGGAGAAAACCCAGGAGGTCGAGATTCATATCTTTCCAGGCCCGCACATGGCTCTTGTAACCGAGCAGCTCGATGTATTGATTGAAAGTTTGCGCACGTGCCTACAGCGGTGTGCAGAAGTCGCGAGCCAGGCGAGGGGAGAATAATCCCTCCCTCTTTCCTTCAAGTGCGCCCGACAAATTCTCTGGGTGCGGTTGATACTTCAGGTGTGCTAGCTGGTGATCCAGGACGTACTATCAGCAGCAGACCAGCCAGCACACTTCCCCAGAGAATGACGATCAGGAGAGGATTGAAAGGCGTATGAAAGCGTATATAGCTGCTATAGCCACCCAGCGTAGTCATCACGATTCCGTACAGCACGACGAGCAAGAGAACTCCCATCGCCTGCACTGAAAGGAGACGGGTAGTGCGTCGCCAGCATAACAAGAAGATCCAGGCTGCGGCAACGAGAGGAAATCCCAGATTCAATTTGTACAGGACGTGAAAGACAAAGTCCATGCCGAACAGGGGACGTGCAAGGAGTCCGTGCGGGTCAACTTCCGACTCATAATAGAAATAATCCAGCGACGAGAACAGCACAGGCACTGACTTCGCGAGAAACTCCACAGGATGGTGCTCAATAATGGACTGCGCATAGGTGCCAACAAGCGCAAAGTGAGTGTCTTTGAGTTCGGGGTGCTGTTCAAGCAAGTCATAAGGATTGATATCACCACGAGAGCGAAAGGTATTCGTGGTCTGCGCGATCGTCGCATACTGGGAAGGTGCCTCGTTCTGCATATTGTACTGGATCACTTTCCCCAACTCATTGATATTTTGGATATCCGATATGCCCATAAAGTGATTCTGTGTCGCATTGATAAAGATGTAGCCACCCAGGACGGCGTAGATCAAGAAGACAGAGGCCAGGGCATGCAATAACGGACGACGGAGAGTACTGCCTTGCCTGGTTGCCACGAGCACAAGGTAGGCAAACAGTGGGACCGGCAAATAGCTCCATTCAAGTCGGGTCAAAATCAATGTCAACATGCATGCCATCACCAGCCACAAATAGCGTATGCGCAGGGTTCGTGCAAAGAGCACGGCCACTAATGCCAGTGTCACGACGAGCCAGAGGGCAAGCGCTTCGGATCCGATCGGTTTGACGAACGAGAGCAGCACCACGTTTGTACCTACAAGCAGTCCGAGCAGGAAAGCCACCCAGCTCCGTTGGAGCACGAGCAAGGCGATAACATAGATTTCGAGAGTGGCGAGAATGAACAGGATGCCGTTTGCGATACTGATGGCCATCATATTGCCCTGGCCTGCCAGGGTAAAGACGAGGACGATCAAGAGTGGAAAGCCGGGAAGACGATGCGGGTCGACAAACTGCCCATGTGCAGCAATACGTTGCGCGTTAGCAATGTACTCAAATGAGTCTGGGCCCACATAAGGTTGAGGGTTGTTCACGTAATACACTACGACCACGAAGGTCGTGAGAAGGAGAAGTAATCCGCCAAAGAAATAGGTCTTGTTCGTTCTCCAGTCCATAGTGAGTGTGTTGGCAGCGCCACGAAATAATTGGCGAAGCCAGTTGGAGAAATGCAGGGCTGCACGTCGGTCATTCATAATCATCACCTCTCTGCTAACATAGACACGGCACACTTAAAACACGATTACCAGCAAGCCATTGCTTTCATTTGATACTATTTTGATCTGGAATCCCTCGCTACTCACGTCATTCTTACGAGAGTAGCATCGACACGATCTAAGGTCGGGCAGCCTGCGAGCGCCATGGCGAGTTCCAGTTCCGCTCGCAGCATCTCTAACACGCGATAGACCCCTTCTGCGCCGTTCGCAGCAAGCCCCCAGAGCGCTGGCCTCCCAATCAGAACGGCACGTACCCCCAGAGCCAGAGCCTTCAGTATATCGGTACCACGACGTATTCCTCCATCCAGGTAGAACTCACAGCGCTTACTAACTGCTGCTGCAATCTCCGGTAATACCTCGATACTGGCGGTAACCCCATCCAGTTGACGCCCTCCATGGTTGGAGACGATGATGCCATCTACCCCCTGTTCAACGGCCAGCAGCGCATCCTCCGGTGTGAGAATACCCTTGAGTATTAGAGGAAGAGGTGTCAAGGAACGCAGCCAGGCCAGCGATTCCCAAGTAAGGGCAATTGTTGCTTCAGCAGCTTCATTGTTTGGAAAGTTCGCTTTGCGCAAATGCGACGGCAGGCGAAAACCACTGCGAATAGATCGCTCCTTGTGGCCCCAGCGAGGCGAATCGACGGTGAGAACCAGCGCTCGATACCCAGCGTCTGTGGCCCGATGAACAAGTTCTTCTGTACCCTTACGGTCAGTAATGTAGAGCTGGAACCAGAGCGGGCCACTGGCTGCATTTGCGATTGCCTCGAGGCTTCGTGTGGAAGAAGTGCTGGCCACCATCAGCGCACCAGCTCTACCCGCGCCTTCGGCAGTGGCACATTCACCTTCGGGATGGGCAAGACAATGGAACGCGGTTGGCGCAACCATAATGGGTATTTTGACAGGGGTGCCAAGCACAGTCGTGCGCATATCGCAGGCGCTGACATCGACCAGCGTTCGTGGTCGAAGCTGAATGCGCTCGAAAGCAGCGCGATTGGCGCGCAGCGTCACTTCGTCGTCGCTGCCGCTCTGATAGTAATCCCACGCAGCAGGCTCCATACGAGTCTGGGCCAGCGCTTCAAATTCAAAGACATTCACAGGTTGCATAACAAGAAAACCTTTTATACCCGGACTTCTAGAATGCGCAGGAAAAAGTCTTGAATGGTTACGGAATCGATATCACCGCTTATGGAGAGCGCCGCGCAGTTCCCATCAGGCCAGCATCCAAAACGGAGCAATGGCGCATCCAGCTTCTCGACCCTTTCTACAAGCTCACTGCACTTCTGCATTTGTTCCTGGCGTGAACCTCCCAATCCCTCCGGCACGTCGATATACAAGGCAAACCCTGGCACATCTTCAGGCGCACACATCATGGTTGGATAGCCCTGCTCGCGCAGGAAATCAATCACCTCCTGCGGAGTATGTGACGAAACACCGAGACCGGGGAAGATTGCTGACTGAACAGTAAAGCGATGCGCCTTCACCTGACTCTCGATGCCGACCCAGGATTCGATCTCGGCCTCTGCTATTTGAAGATGACGCGCGAGCAACACAGCGCGCGGAGTGCAAGATGCATCCACCTGCCAGCGGCCTGCGGATAGCGAGCGAATGTTCCACGCAAACTCGCTGCGATCTTTCCACCATCGCGCGATGTCCTCAAGGCGAGTAATCCAGACTGGCAAAGCAAAACTGCGGGCTGTGGCTAATAAAATCTCCAGCGCTCGTCTGCACAGGACAGCGCGCTCAGGGTGCAGATTGAGGGTGTATAGCCCCCCGCAGGCATAAACTCGCTGCATGATTTCACTACAGATACGTCCAACTTCCTGTGGGTCGGTAATGCGCAATCGATCAAACAACATCTCATCATCAGGTATACTAATAGGAATGCGCAACAGCGATCCTTCAAAGTGCGGGCGCAGCGCGTAGATTGTACAGGGCGTGGCTTGAAAGAGCGCCAGCGACTTTTCGTATCCACCGCGCAACAGCGGCGACAGGCTTTCAGGGTCGATCACCTCGTGCAACACCGCCACATTACTCTCGTAGCTAAAGCCGCAGCCGGCAAAGACGCGCAGCGCATCCTCATTCCAACCCAGGTAAGGATTGCGAAAGCCTTGAAAGGGGATACGTGCCTCTTGAAATACCGACATCGCCTGATGCGTCTGAGCATCCTGTTCTTGTCGGCTCAAATACCGGAAATCGTTGTGGACAAAGCCATGCACACCGACCTCTGCCCCTAAGTCAACAATTTCGCTAATCAAGTCTGCGTGCCGACGCAGCACGACCGCAGGTATAAAAAATGTTGGTGCCGCATGATAGGCTTGAAGTGATTGAATAATGGTATAAAGGGCCTTGCGCGTCTTTTTCTCTGAAAAGCCAAAGCGTGTGAAGACCGTTCTGAGCCGCCGCGCAAAGTTTTGTAGCCCTTTGGTTTTAATTGAGAAAGCCACCAGGTTCATCGCAATATTATCCCTGAATACTCCAATTACTCCTGCACAAGAGGATAGAATAAGTAGGCTCAGATTTATGTATTCACTGATGTGGAGATACAGTAGAGAACGGGCAACTGAAGTGCACATTCCTCTCCTTCAATTTAAAGGGCTTACCATCTATGGTGGGCATTAGAGTATCTTTCTGTCAACCACAAGATAGCAGTCTTAACACTATCTCAACATCTATGACAACCGATTTGACATTGAGCCATTGTATCCTTATGTAAGGCAGCGTCTTTTTTGAAAAGTCTATGATACCTATCCCTGTTCTTCAGGTGAATATCATACATTTGTTATGCGCGAGAGTATTTGCCGTTGCTGCTGATAGCTGAGGATGAACCAATTTTATGGATTTGAGGTATGATGATGCAAACTGAGATTCGAGAGAATGCCCACAACCTGACGGAGCATGACCGGCGACAACTGGCAACATGGAACGCTACCCAGCAGGAATTTCCCTCTGATGTATGTCTTCCACAACTTGTGACGAAGCAAGCCGCAGCGACACCCAATGCGGTCGCGATCGCAGCGGGTACAGAACAACTGACCTATAAAGAGCTGAACCAGCGTGCCAATCAGCTCGCCCACTATTTGCAAACGCTCGGTGTACATGCTAATGTTCTGGTCGGGTTATGCGTGGAGCGTTCCATCGATATGGTGGTAGGGCTGCTTGGCATCCTCAAGGCCGGGGGGGCCTACCTGCCAATTGGTCATGCCCGGCTGGTCTGCCTGGACACGGATGCAGCAGTTCTAGGGCAACAGTCAACAGATGAACCAGCCTCAACTGCTACAGCCACAGACCTGGCCTACGTCATCTACACATCAGGATCAACCGGGCGGCCTAAAGGCGTGCAGATTACCCACTACAGCCTACTCAACCTGATCTTCTGGCACCAACATGCTTTCGAGATAACCCCTGCTGACCGCGCCACACAAATGACCAGTCCGGCGTTTGATGCCACCGGCTGGGAATTGTGGCCCTATCTCACCATAGGCGCGCAGGTGCGCATTATTGATGAGGAAGTACGTGTGTCGCCTCCCTCACTGCGCGACTGGCTGGTGCAACATGCCATCACGATTTGCTTCCTGCCTACTGCTCTGGCCGAAAGTGTCATCGGGTTGAAATGGCCCGCCGAAACCGCATTACGCTATCTGCTCACCGGCGCTGATACGCTGCGCCGCTATCCTTCGCCTGATTTGCCATTTGCTTTTATCAACAACTACGGCCCGACTGAGTCAACTGTCGTCGCCACTTATGGGCGCGTACTTCCCAGCAAGAATACCGATACGCCGCCCTCGATTGGCCGCCCTATTGCCAATACCCAGATTTACATTCTCGATGAACAGTTGCGGCAGGTTCCCGTTGGCGTTCCAGGCGAGCTTTATATCGGCGGCACGGGCCTGGCTAAGGGATATCTCAACCGTCCTGAACTCACTAGGGAGCGCTTTATCCCTCATCCCTTTAGTGATAAGCCGGGCGAGCGCCTGTACAAAACAGGAGATATGGCGCGCTTTCTACCCGATGGGCAGATCGCGTTTATGGGGCGCGCGGATTTTCAGATCAAGATTCGGGGCTACCGTATTGAGCCAGATGAGATTATGTCTGTGCTAAATCAACATCCATCTATCCGATCAAATATAGTAATTGCGCGTGAGGACGAGTCTGGAGAGAAGCGATTGGTTGCTTATCTCGTGCTCACGCCAGGGGAGCAGATCACGGCCGGTTCGCTGAGGGAAACGCTTGGCGCCTACTTACCTGATTACATGATCCCCTCATCTTTTGTCGTCTTGCAATCGCTGCCGGTGACGCCAAATGGTAAGGTAGATCGCACCGCCTTACCCACTCCCGACGCAACGAATACTCTGCGTGACATGTCCGTTGCGGCCCCAGAAACAGCCACTGAAGAACGGGTCTCCCAAATTGTTACGACACTGCTCAAATTAGAAACGGTTGGAATCGACGACAACTTCTTCATGTTGGGCGGGCATTCGTTGTTAGGGACGCAGATCATCGCGCAGATAACCGAGATGTTTGGGGTTGATCTTCCCCTGCGCAGTCTGTTTGAAGCTCCCACCATTCGATTGTTGGCTGCCGAAGTTGAACAACGTATTATTGCCAAATTAGAGTCGATGAGTGAAGACGAAGTTTTGCGTCTGCTGGGTAAGACTACTACACCTGATCTCGTCAAGTAGTCAAGGGAGAATTATTCATGACTATGCATGCAGGACCACCAACCACGACAGGCAAAAAGGAACCACCATTAAGCCTTTTCCAACTACTTGATCCTGAGGTTCTCGCGAATCCCTATCCCCTATACCACCGGCTGCGCAGCGAAGATCCTGTTCACTGGGATCCATATCTGCATGCATGGGTCGTTACCCGTTATGCTGATGTCGTTCACGTATTCCAGCGTTTTTCAGCGGACCGCACGCCGACACCAGAGCAGCTCACCGCGCTTGGGCTAACAGCATTGACTCCCCTGGCGGAGGTGATGGTACTTCAGATGCTCTTTTTGGACCCGCCAAATCATGGTCGTGTGCGCGGGCTGGCATCGAAGGCTTTTACGGCACGCCGGGTGGAAGTGCTGCGCACACACATCCAGGACATCACAAACAGCCTGTTGGATGCGGTGCAGGATAAGGGACGTATGGATGTGATCGCGGACCTGGCCTATCCCTTGCCAGCCATTGTGACGGCAGAGATGCTGGGGGTGCCAACTTCAGATTGGCAACAACTGACAGCCTGGTCTGCTGACTTTGCCCAGGTACTGGGCAACTTCCAGCATAATCCAGACCGGGCACCGCGCGTAATTAAAAGTTTGCAAGAGATGAGCGCGTATTTCCGCGATGCAATTAAGGAACAACGCAAAAACCCGCGCGATGGCCTCATCCACGCGTACCTGACGGCTGAAATCGACGGAGATCGTTTTACAGAGGACGAAGTGGTAGCCAATACCATTGTGACGATGGTCGGAGGCCAGGAGACAACCACCAACCTGATCGGCAACGGTGTCCTCACGCTACTGCGTCATCCAGACCAGCTGGAACGATTGAAGCAGGACATATCGTTGATTCCTGCGGCAGTAGAAGAGTTGCTGCGCTACGAAAGTCCCAGCCAGCATACAGCGCGCCTGGCTCCAGACGATGTAGTGCTTGGTGGAAAAACGATTCGCAAGCGGCAAGCTGTTATCGCTGTGATGGGCGCGGCAAATCGTGATCCGGAGCGTTTCCCTGATCCAGATAAGCTGGACCTGGGTCGCCAGGACAATCGACATGTTGCCTTCGCGTGGGCCAGTCATTTCTGTTTTGGCGCACCGCTGGCAAGAATTGAGGGACAAACGGCGTTCGCAACCATGCTACAGCGCATGCCGAACCTCAAACTTGAATCCGGCCCTATTACCTGGCGAGAAAACCTGGGGCTACGTGGCCTCACCTCATTACCTGTGACATTTTAGGGTACCTGTTGTGAAACGCTCCTCATAGTTCTGGGGAGCGTTTCACATATTTTGGCTATATATATCAGGAAAGCCTTTGTAATGACAGATCAACCAGAGCTTTACTTCGTTCACCCAACAGCGGAAGTATCTTCCGACGCGCACATTGGAGCAGGCACGCGTATCTGGCGGCAGGCGCATATCCGCGAACACGCGCATATCGGGGAAAGCTGCAATATTGGTAAAGGTGTGTACATCGACGCGCACGTGCATATCGGCTCGAATGTTAAAATCCAGAACCATGCCTCTATTTTCGAAGGGGTGACACTGGAAGACGGTGTATTCATTGGTCCCCATGTTTGCTTCACCAACGATATGTTTCCCCGCGCCATCACCCCCGATGGCAAGCTCAAAAATGCGGATGACTGGGAGATCACACCCACGCTGGTCAAATATGGCGCGTCGATTGGCGCTGGCGCCATCATTGTTTGTGGGATCACGATTGGTTCATTTGCACTTATAGGCGCTGGCTCTGTGGTGACACGCGACGTGCCGCCACACGCGCTGGTCTTCGGCAACCCTGCCCGCCAGCACGGCTACGTCTGCCGCTGCGCGAGACGCTTTACTCAGATGCGCGAACGGGATGGAGAACTGGTCGGGTGGTGTGAAACATGTGGAAAAGAGTACATGCCTGGAGGTTCTGGATAAGCCTCCTTCTCTTTTTCGAGAGACTCGTACTTTTTGCGCTTTTCTGCTTCGAGTGATATAATTACGTGGAAAAGAGCTTCCAGGATTTGCAGCGCGAGGAACAAAAGCGGATCCAGGCGGAACGACAGCCATTATTATGCGACTATTCGGGGAACACAGGTGGAAACCAGGAACAATGCGCGAGGCATTATAAAGCTATCCTCCTCACAATGACAAACACCCCAGTCCGCCCAAACTTTCAGCAGTACCCTCTGTTTTTCTGCGTGATTTCCGTTTTCAGCTACAGCGAGAAGAATGCAAGCGGTGAGAGACTTTGGGGAGCAATCAGTCAGAAAGTACGCAAAAAGTTCTTTTCGTGTTACAATGGCGCGAAGAATTAGCATGCAGCCATTTCAGCATGATGAGGCGTGTTTGGAGAGTATACATCGATGAATGACACTATGCAGCATAACTACGGTAATATAGACATCAATAATGGGAATAGTATGGCTGGCCCACCCGTGAGTCAAGCGGCAGGTAGTGTTACTTCCTCTGAACCAATCTCGTCTACTTCGGTGTTCAATTTCACGGACCGCTTGCCGATTTTCAGCTACCTGGTCAGCTCCAACCGCATACGCTGGTATCGCGTGATTATGCGCTTTTTCTTGCAATGCCACCGGGAATTGTATCGCTATCAACTCACTGCCCAGGAGGTGCGTGACGCGGTAAGGGAAACTTTTGATAGCGATTACACGCTTGAGCAGTGTCAAAACGATCTCGCGGCCCTCAAGGAATGGGGGAATATTACCACGATCTATGACTCGAGCCGGGCTACCTCGATTGCCAGCTTTCTTTCGCCCGCACTGCTCTATCAGGCAACGCCGGAGGCCATGGCCATTGAGACCTTTCTCGATGAGCAGGCACGCGCTAATATGGGCAAAGGGTCGTTGCGCCAGGGTGATTTACCGCACCTATGGAAGTCGCTGCAAACGCTCGACGAAGCCTTGCGCTCGCTTCCGACCGAACTTACTCCCACACGCGGTCGCGAAATGGCTGAGGAATGGCAGCGAGCGTTTGAGATATGGAATGCCATGGCGCGTGAGGCAGCTCAATATCTTGCTAATATGATTTCTGCTGCGCAGCAGAGCCGCCCTGAGCTGGATGCATACCAGCTATATAAAGCGGCTGTAGTGGCATACGTACATGGTTTTGCCCAGGCCTTGACCCAGTACAGCCGCCGCATTCGCACACAGCTCGCCGAGTGGAACGAGAGCGGCAAAAAAGAGCAGCTGATTGAGATCGTCGCGCAGTATCTTGAACCACCCGCGCCGACGCTGGAAAACCGGTCAAGCCGGCAGGAGCTGCTGCAAGAAGCGCGCAACCAGGTGGATGCCCTGATGCACTGGTTTGCACTGGGGAAGAACGCCGATTCTTTCCGCCGCAACGCCCTTGCCGAGGTCGATAAAGTCGTGCGCCGCGCATCTGTGCTGGCGGCTTCGGCACGCCCGAACGCGAACTACGCGGCCAATCTGCACATGTTAGCCCATCAACTGTTCGCGGCAAAAGATGGTGAGACGGCGCAGCAGCTCTTCAGCCTGGCATTCGCCAACCTGCTTCCCGTCCATCTGCCGGAAAGTTTTGCTGGCGCTCCAAGCGCGGCACACGATACTGAGACTGGCAGCGCCTGGCAAGAACCACCCAACGTCAACCTGCGCCTGCGCCCGATCAGCCGCTTTAACCGCAGCGAACACGCCCTGGAAGACCCGGTGATTGATAACCGCGCGCTCACTCGCAGCCTGGTGAGGCAGTATGAGGAAAAGCTTAAGGAGGAGCAGCAGCGCTTCGCCCGGCTATTCTCTACAACAGATCTCGATCTGGCAACGTTCAAGCAAATCACGGCTGAAGAGCGAAACATCTTGTTAACCGTGATCGATAGCTGCCTGGGCGATGCGCGTGGTCAGTACCGCGCGCCCGACGGTTCAACGATTGTCCTGCTCAATCCCGACGAACAAACCTACACCGCCCTGCGCGCACCTGACGGAGTATTACTCCTGCCATGCTACCATTTACAGCGCGAGGAGCTGCAAGGGAGGTCTGCATGATAGAAGAACGTGAAATGCTGCCAGCATCTCGCCAGCGCAGCTCTGAATTGACGAAGGCGCACGTGGCGCTGATGGAAAGGGAGGTCATCCTCTCAAAGCAAGTCGACCTGTTCCGGTTGGTCAATCGCCACTATTATACCTTACAGAACTGGCATGACCAGAATACCGGCTGGCGCATCCAACGCAGCGCAACCGTCATCCGCCTGGTACGGCAACTCAGCGCCACAACACCTGGGTACGTCTATGATCGCCTGCGAGAGCCGGGAGACTTCGCCTGCCTTACCTGGATTCTCTGGTACGCAGAAAACCGGCAGCTTACGGGTCGCGGCAACGACCAGCAGTTTTTACTCTCCCAACTGGCCGAGCAGATTTCAGAGCAATCCCTTATAGGTGTTGAAGACGAAACGGGATTCGATTTTCGCAGGCCAGCGGACCGCTATAGCATCCAACGCGCACTGCAATACCTGGAAGACCTGGGAGGTCTGCGCCTGGTGGATGGGCAGACGAAGGAATGGGTCGAGCAGACGAACGATGCCGACGTGCTTTACGAGTTCACGGAGGTCATACATTCCCTGGTTTCAGCGCTCAACCCACAACTGCTGACAATGGCCGCAGCTTACCTGAACGACGAGGGAAAGACGCTGCGGCCCACCCTGCTACAAGATATGATCGGAAATCTTTTTCCCGTCGCCAGCACCAACCCGCTGATTCGCGCCTGGCGTACACTGCTGCTCGGCCCGGCATTGTTCAGGTATGACGATGCTGAAGCGTTTGTTGAACTGGTAGCACATGCCGACGAGGTAGCTAACGAATTGCTTGATACGTTTGGCTGGCTGCTAGATGTGAAACGGGATTACGCCTGCATTGTGCGGGCCAGTGGTATGTCAACAGGCCCGGTAACGAGCCTCACTCCCTTTGGCACCAGCGACCAGATGGCGCTGCTCATGTGTACCGCCATACGGGAACAGGTGAGCGGAGGCGCGTGGCCGAAGCCCGATAGCTATGGCTGTTTGCATGTCACGACCGAGGACATGAACGCGCTGTTTTATACGCTGCGCGAGCGTTATGGCGAGAACTGGGGCAACGAGGCGCGCAGCAAAAGTTCTCGCACGTTGTTGAACGATATCTATAGAAAAATGCCCCAGGTC
>WNGQ01004637.1_pt1 | contig 13598 bp, 12 predicted proteins | sample 5407661 | NCBI WGS metagenome assembly WNGQ01 (sample SAMN13153382, study PRJNA577476) | soil metagenome | isolation source: 60 cm soil or saprolite under Garry oak tree replicate 2 | place: USA:California | collected 2016-06-15
GCCGGCCAGAGTCGCCGTCGACCAGCGCGCTCCACCTGGTCCGCACCATGCTGCCGAGCGACGGCATGGACGCGCCGGCGAGGATGCCGGTCGTCAGCAGCGTCCAGAACGGCGCGCCGAGCTCGGCGCAGCCGATGAACACGGTGCTGCTGAGCGCGAACACGGCAGCCTGGCCGAGCAGCACCCGCCGCTGCCCGAGCCGGTCGGCCCGCTGGGCGATGAACGGCCCGAACACCGCGTAGCCGACCGACCCCGCCGCCGCGACCGTTCCCGCCTGGCCGTACCGGCCGGTGAGCAGGGCGATCAGCAGCACGGTGCCGAGGCCGTACATCGACATCGACATCCGGCCCACCAACCCGGCCGAGGAGAAGGCCAGCGCGCCGGGGGTCCGCAGCAGTTCCAGGTAGGGTATGCGGCCGGAGCCGGAACGGCCGGAACGGCCGGAACCAGGTTTCCCGTTGCCGCGTCTGGCACGCAGCTGCGTCATCGCCCGAACCTCCCCACCTGACCGTATAGGCTACGACGAGGTATTTTGTCCATCAGATCCGGCCATCGCGGTCGGCCTGGCGGGTGGTCCGCCGGCCGGCCCGCGGCTAACATGAGGTGGACATGGGATCGTGGCTTGCGAAAGTGCTGCCGAGATCCGCGCTCACCGCGGGCGGGTCGACACTCGTCGTGGTCGTCGCGCTCGCGGCCGGCGGCGTGGTCGCCCGCTCCAGCGAGACGAGCCCGCCAGGGGTGATCCCGGTCGGCGGCGCCCAGTCGGCCCCGCCGGGCGGGTCGGCGACCACGGCGGGCTCGACCGGAACCTTCAGCGGGATCGTCCTGCCCGACCTGCTGATCGTGATGCCCAGCGGCCTGACCGCGCCCGACGTGGCCGGGCTCCGGGCGATCAGCGGGGTCAGGAAGATGATCACCTTCGACGGGGCGCAGGTCACGCTGGCCGGCCGGCCCGCCAGCGTGATCGGAGTCAGCCCCGATCGGTTCAGGTCGTGGGTGCCGCTGCGGGTGGCGTCGAACCAGATGCTGTGGACCAGGCTCGCGGCCGGCGACTTCATCGCGTCGGGTCAGGCGGCACGGTCGCTCGGCCTGACCACTGGAGCCGACTACCGGCTGGCCGGGAGTTCGGCTGTCGGGATCAGGTTCGCGGGTCCGGCCAGGCTGGACATCGCCGGAGTTGACCTGGTGGTGAACCAGGCGGTCTCCCGCCAGCTCGGCCTCGTGCACCGGGTTGCCGCGCTGATCAGCGCGCCGGGACCGAGCATCGGCGCGCTGACCGCCCGGGTACGCGAGGTGCTCGGCGCCACCGCACGGGTCGTCGACCTGCGCGGGCGGCGCGTGCCCGTCGGCCATATCCGGCCAACCAGGATCACCAGCTATCTTCGGCTGTTCCAGGCCTCGGCGGCGAAGTACTGCCCGGCGATGTCGTGGACCATACTCGCGGCCATCGGCCAGATCGAGAGCGCCGACGGGCAGAACATGGGGCCGTCAAGCGCCGGCGCGCTCGGCCCGATGCAGTTCATGCCGGCCACCTGGGCCGAGTGGGGGATCGACGGGTTCGGGCCGCCGGGCCCGCCGGACATCATGGACCCGTTCGACGCCGTACCGTCGGCGGCCAGGATGCTGTGCGCGGACGGTGCCTCCGCCGCCACCCAGGACGGCCTGCGCCGGGCGATCTTCGCCTACAACCACGCCGACTGGTACGTGAACGAGGTGCTGGCGCTGGCTGGCCGGTACGCGGCCGAGTACCGCTAGGCGCAGCGCCGGTCCTGCCTGGTTGGATGTCGGCATGGCGACAGACGCTGCGTTCCTGCTTGTCTCCTTCGGCGGACCGGAGGGCCCCGACGACGTGATGCCGTTCCTGCGCAACGTCACCGCGGGCCGGAACGTGCCCGACGACAGGCTCGCCGAGGTAGCCGGGCACTACCAGCTTCTCGGCGGCGTCAGCCCGATCAACGCGCACTGCCGTGCGCTGGCCGCGGCGATCGAGAAGGACTTCGCCGCCAGCGGCATCGACCTTCCGGTGTACTGGGGCAACCGCAACTGGCATCCCCACCTGGCCGACACGGTGCGGCGGATGGCCGGCGACGGCATCACCCGCGCGGTCGCGTTCGTGACCTCGGCCTACAGCTCGTACTCGGGCTGCAGGCAGTACCTGGACGACATCGAGCGGGCGCGGGCGGCGGTCGGCGAGAACGCGCCGCAGGTCGTCAAGATTCCGCCCTACTTCCGTCACCCGGGCTTCGTCGCCGCGTTCACCGACGCTGCCGGGCGAGCCCGGGCGAGCCTGCCCGAGTCCGTCAGGGACGGGGCCGACCTCGTGTTCACCGCGCACAGCATCCCCGAGTCGATGGCCGCGACCAGCGGCCCGGCCGGGGGAGCGTACCAGGCTCAGCTCGCCGAGGTGGCCGGCCGCGTCGCCGCAGGGCTCGGCGTCGGAACCTGGCGGCTGGCCTACCAGAGCCGCAGCGGCCCGCCGGCGGTGCCGTGGCTCGAGCCCGACATCGGCGCGTGCCTGGCCGAGCTGGCCCGGGCAGGCTCGCCCGGGGTGGTCGTGGTGCCGATCGGGTTCGTCAGCGACCACATGGAGGTCGTGTTCGACCTCGACGTCGAGGCGGCGGCTACCGCGCGCGAGCTCGGCCTGCCGATGGCCAGGGCGGCAACGCCCGGTACGGATCCCAGCTTCGTCGCGATGATCTCGTCCTTGGTCAGGGACTTCGCCCCGGAACCGGCCGCGGCGGCCGCCGCCGTGCTCGGCGCCGGCGCGACCGCGTTGTGCGGTCCGGGGTGCTGCGGGGGAGCCGCCGGCCGGCCGGCCGGTCCGGTCGGGGCAGCCCCGTGAACGAGCCCAGGCCGGCCGGGCCCGAGCCCGACCGGAACGCCCTGCTCGCCCTGGCGGTCACGGTGGCCTGCGCGGCCGGGCGGATGCTGGCCGGGCGGCACGGACGGCCGGCCGTCGTCGGCACGAAGACCAGCCCGACCGATGTCGTGACGGAGCTGGACCAGGTGGCCGAGCGGCTGATCAGGACCGGGATCGCGGCCGAGCGGCCGAACGACGCGATCCTGGGCGAAGAGGGCGGCCAGACCGGGGGAGACGCATCCGTCCGCTGGATCGTCGACCCGCTCGACGGAACCGTGAACTACCTGTATGGTCTGCCCGACTGGGCCGTCAGCGTCGCCGCCGAGGTCGGCGGGCAGGTGGTGGCCGGGTCGGTCTGCGTGCCGCGCAGGGACGCGGTCGTCTGTGCCGTGCTCGGCGGCGGCGCGTGGCGCGCCAGCCTGGCCCGACAGCCCGGGCAGTTCGGCCCCGGCGGGCCCGGCCAGGTCCTGGCCGGCTCCGAGCGCCTGTCCTGCAACGACGGTGTGCCGCTGGAGCGTGCGCTGATCGCCACCGGCTTTGGCTACGAGCGCCGCCGCCGTCTGGTGCAAGGTCAGGTGCTTAGCGCCGTGCTGCCGCGGGTAAGGGACATCCGGCGCAACGGAGCCTGCGCCGTCGACCTGTGCTCGCTGGCGGCGGGGAACGTCGACGGCTACTACGAGCGTGGCGTGCAGTACTGGGATATCGCGGCGGGTAGCCTGATCGCCCGCGAGGCAGGAGCCCTGGTCGGCGGGCTGGCCGGGAAGCCTGCCGGTCCCTCGATGACGATCGGCGGCGGGCCCGCACTCTTCGCGGAGCTGCACGACCTGCTGGCCGGCCTGGATGCGGAGCGCGACGCGTGAGCGGCGCGCTCGGGTTGGGTGGATGCGGTAGTTGACGGTGATCTAAGAGTAAATCGGTGCGACACGAACCGCCGCTTTGGGTCTGCTACGTGTACCCCGGACGGGGACGTGACAGAATTCCCCGCCGGATTCGGGCACAACCGCGGCCTCGAAAGCGTTGCACTCGCGCGACGACATTTAACGATGAGGAGTAAGGCCACCATGGCTACCGACTACGACAGCCCAAGGAAGACTGACGAGGAACTGACCGAGGACAGCCTGCAGGAACTCCAGGCGCGCCGGATGGACAAGTCGTCGACGTCGATCGACCTCGACCCGGACGACGTTGCCGAGTCGCTTGAGTTGCCTGGAGCGGACCTGTCGAATGAGGAATTGTCATTCCGGGTGATCCCGCGGCAGGCCGACGAGTTCACTTGCTCAAGCTGCTTCCTTGTGCACCACAGGAGCCAGCTTGCTGAGACCCGCAAGGGCGAGCTCATCTGCCGGGAGTGCGCCGCTTAGCCGTCCGGTATCGCCGGGCGGCCAGGACGGCGCCTGCCGGTCAGGCTTGCCGCCAGCTCGTGCGCTCGTCGCTGCGCGGGTCACCGGCGATGCCGCCGCCGCTGGCGTCGAACACGCGGACCAGGCGGCGCGCGCCGAACTCCGGCCAGCCCGGGTCGCCGGTACCGGCGAACCCGGCCCAGGTCGCATGCATGTCCTCCGCCAGGTCCTGCGGAGCGTCCGGGCCGGCGACCAGATCGGCCCCCTCCGCCGACAGGTTGTCGAACACGAACGGGACGTCCAGCCCGTGCCCGGCCCCGACCTGGGGGTGCCGCCAGGCGAACTCATAGAAGTAGGTAGCTGCGGGGCCGTCGGCCCGTGCCTCCGCGACCGCGACCGCGGGCAGCAGGAAGAACCGGTCGGTCAGCAGGGCGGCGAGCAGGTCGCCGGGCGAGGCGCCGGGCCGGTTCGCCCGGTACGTACGGATTACCTCCTCGTCGGCGCCGACCGCGCCCGCCATGGTCGCCAGCACCTCCTCGGTGACCAGATCGGCCATCCCGGACGGAACCAGGAATGTGCGGAACTCATCGGTGTTCGTCCCGATGACGAGCGGCACCGCCGACCCGCTGCCGGCGGCGATGCTGGCCAAGGGGTGCTCGGGCAGCGTGTCGCCGTCGACCACCGGAATGAACGGCATCGTGCTCGCCACAATGCTGGCGCCGAACCTGGCCGGGTCGGGGCCAGCGGACAGCGCGTCGCGGACGGCGGCCTGCGCCGCGACGAGCACGGGCAGGTCGACCGCCGCGAGGCTGCTCGCGGTCACCTCGCCGGCCCCCGCCGCGCCAAGTGCGCGACCGAGCTCGGCCGTGACCAGAGCGGCGTCGCCCGGCTCCGCCGCGGCCTGCGCGGCCCCGCTCTGGGCGATGGCCTTGCGGAACAACCCCGCCGCCCGGGGCATCGACAGCAGCGTGATCACGCTCATCGCGCCTGCCGACTCCCCGAAGATCGTCACGTTGGCCGGGTCACCGCCGAACGCGCTGATGTTGTCCCTTACCCACTCAAGGCCGGCGATCTGGTCGAGCAGGCCGCGGTTCGCCGGCGCGCCGGGAAGCAGCGCGAAACCGTCGACGCCAAGCCGGTAGTTGATGCTGACCAGCACGACGCCGTCCCTGGCGAACGCGTGCCCGTCATACAGCGGGATCGCCGAGTTGCCGTTGGCGAACGCGCCCCCGTGGATCCAGACCATCACCGGCAGCCCCGTACCGGCGGGCTCGGGGGTCCAGACATTCAGGTTCAGCCAGTCATCGCCCGCGATGTTCGGCTCGGCGAACATCGTGTCGAAGGGCGGGGGGTAGTCCGGCTTCGGCGGCGTGGGCCCGTACGCGGTCGCGTCCCTGACGCCGCTCCACGGCTCGGGCGGCACCGGCGCCTGGAACCTCAGGCCACCCGTCGGGCCGGACGCGTAGGAGACGCCGAGAAAGCTCGCGACGCCGTCACGGACCTGACCGCGTACCGCCCCGTACTTGGTCGCAATGGTTGGGCCCATGCATCGCACTCTGCCATAGATCGTAGGGTCTCGGGCCGGTCAGCTCGGCCACGACCGGAGTGACCATCGGGCATCATGGTCCACATGCGACCGCACGGTCGTGGTGGTGCTCGAGAACCACGCGTACAGCGACATCATCGGCAGTGCGCGGGCCCCGTACATCAACGCGCTCGCGCGCCAGGGCGCTCTCTTCACCTCCTCCTATCGCCGCTGACCTGTTCGCGGCCGGCCTCAGCTTCGCCGGCTACGCGCAGGGGCTGCCCGCGCCTGGATCGCAGGCATGCGATTACGGGGACTACGCGCGCAAGCACGCCCGTGGACCGACTTCACCGACGTTCCCAGGACCGCGAACCAGCCGTTCACCCGGTTCGGCGCGGCTGGCTACGGGGCGCTGCCCACCGTGTCGTTCGTCAGCCCCGACCTGTGCCACGACATGCACCACTGCCCGGTCGGCACCGGCGACGCCTGGCTCCGCGCCCACCTGCGCGGCTATGCCCGCGCGGCACTACCCGATCACCTGGGTCTGGCGCCGCTCTGGCTAACCGCCAACGACGCCGGCCGGCCAGATCGATCCGGGGATCCATCCGGGACAACCGGATCAATCCCGGACCCATCGCAGTCTGCGGATGGGTTCTGATCCGCTGATGCAGAATAGTGGCGGCACAGGCGGGGCAGGCGGGCATAAACCAGGCGGCCGGGAGGATGTTATGTCGGAATTCGCAGACGTGATCTTCGGGGGCGGCGCGATCTACACGGCCGATCGCACCGGGCGACGCCTGATCCGGGCCGCCGCGCCGGGCGGATCGCCCGCGAGCGCCGTCGCCGTCGCGGACGGCGCGATCGCCGCGGTCGGCTCCGAGGACGACACCGTGTTCTCGGACCTGAGAGGACCCAGCACCGAGCGCGTCGACCTCGGCGGGCGGGCTCTGCTGCCCGGCTTCCAGGACGCGCACGTTCACCCCGCCTTCGCCGGCGTGACCATGATCGGCTGCAACCTGATCGGGGCGGCCACCCTGGAGGAGGCGATGAGCCGAATCGGGGCCTACGCGGCGGCGCACCCCGAGAAGGAGTGGATCTCGGGCAGCGGCTGGCGGATGGAGTGGTTCGAGCGCGGCACGCCGAGCCGGCACCTGCTCGACAAGGTCACCGGCGGCAGGCCGTCGTTCCTGCTCAACCGGGACGGCCACGGCGGCTGGGCCAATACCAGGGCGCTGGAGCTGGCCGGCTTCGATGCCCGCACTCCCGACCCGCCCGACGGCAGGTTCGAGCGGGAGGACGACGGCGCGCCGCAGGGCACCGCGCACGAGGGTGCGGCGGATCTGGTCGGCGCGTTCGTGCCGAAGCCCAGCTTCGACGAGAGGCTGGCCGGGCTGGTGCTCGCCCAGCGGCACCTGCACCAGCGCGGCATCACGGCCTGGCAGGACGCGATCGTCGGGGACTACCTCGGCTCGCAGGACCCGCTCGGTGTCTACCTGGCCGCGGCCGAGTCTGGCCAGCTCACCGCGCGGGTGCAGGGCGCGCTGTGGTGGGAGCGCAGCCGGGGTGCCGAGCAGATCGACGAGCTCCGCGGGCGCCGCGAGGCCGGGCAGTCCGGCCGTTTCCGCGCGAACACCGTGAAGATCATGCAGGACGGCGTCGCCGAGAACTTCACCGCGGGGATGCTCGAGCCGTACCTCGACGCCTGCGGCGGCCAGACGGCCGGCCGCGGGCTGTCCCACGTGGACCCCGACGAGCTGCGCGCGCACGTGACCGCGCTCGACGCCCTGGGATTCCAGGTGCACTGCCACGCCATCGGCGACCGGGCCGTGCGCGAGTGCCTGGACGCGCTCGCCGCGGCCCGCGCCGCCAACGGCGGCAACGACCACCGCCACCACATCGCCCACCTCCAGGTGGTCCATCCCGACGACGTGCCGAGATTCGCCCGGCTCGGGGTGACGGCCAACATGCAGGCCCTGTGGGCCGCGCACGAACCGCAGATGGACGAGCTCACGATCCCGTTCCTCGGCCCCGAGCGCTCCGCGCGGCAGTACCTGTTCGGCGACCTGCTGCGCTCCGGCGCCCGGCTCGCGGCAGGCAGCGACTGGGCGGTGAGCACCGCGAACCCGATGCGCGCGATCCACGTGGCGGTGAACAGGTCGCTGCGCGAGTCGACTGGCGCGCAGGCCGAGCCGCTGCTGCCAGGTCAGGCGCTCGACCTGGCCGAGGCGATGGCGGCCTACACGATCGGGTCGGCGTTCGTGAACCACCTCGACGATGTCACGGGCTCGATCGAGCCGGGCAAGCTGGCCGACCTGATCGTGCTCGACCGGGACCCCTTCGCCCGCCCGGCCGCGGAGATCGCCGAGGCGACCGTGCTGGCCACCTACGTGCAGGGCGCCGCCGTCTACCGGTCGCCGTCGCTGGCCTGACCGCGGGACGTGCCCGCCGTCACGCCTTCATCAGCCCGATACGGTTCCCCGCCGGGTCGCGGAGGAAGGCGATCGTCGGCCCGCCAGGGACGTCCATCGGCGGCGCGATCGTCTCGCCGCCGAGCTGGCCGGCCCTGTCCAGGGCCGCCTGCAGGTCGGGCACGGAGACGTAGAAGACGACGGCCGCGGGACTGTCAGGCCCGCCCGCCACGCCGCCGCCGATGCCGCCCTCCGACGGCTCGACCATCCCGTAGCTCATCGGGTTGCTGGCATCGATCTTCCAGTCGAAGAGCTGGGAGTAGAAGCTCTGAAGCACCGCGCCGTCGGGTCCCGTTACCTCGAACCACGCCACTGGATTCGCCATAGCCGCACCTTCACGTCTGGCTCGCCTTGCCGCGGCGAGCGGTGGTTGTTTGCCTACTCCGGCGATGCTGGCCAGCCAGCCACGCTGGCCGCCTCTACGACGCTACACCTGTTTGTGACGGCGCCGCCGGGAAGGACCGAACCTCCGCCTTGCCCGGCGGCCGGGAACTGTCGGCGGGTGATGACACGATGGTGCGGTGCGCCATCCTGATGCCCCGGTGACCGGTGACCCGGTGATCGCGCCCGGCGCGGTGGACGGCGTAGTCGTGGCGCGGCGATGCGCGGCCCAGCTTCTCTCCGGCCCGCGCGCCGCGGCCGCGCCCGACGTGGTGCGCAGGGTGCTGGCGGTCCAGGGACAGGACCCGCGCGGCGCCCGGCTGGCCGTCAGGGCCCGCTCCGCCGGGCTGACCGCCGCCGACGTCGACCGGGCCATGACCGTCGACCGCTCGTTGCTGATCACCTGGCTGAACCGGGGGACCTTGCACCTGGTCACCGCCGAGGACTACTGGTGGCTGCAGCTTCTCACCACGCCCCCGCTGGAGACCGCGAACACGCGGCGGCTCGCGCAGGACGGCGTCGGCGCCGGCGATGCCGACAAGGCGGTCAGGCTGATCGACGCGGCGCTCGCCGCGGACGGACCGCTCACCCGCGCCCAGCTCGCGGAGCGCGTGACCGCGGCCGGCGGCCGCACCCAGGGCCAGGCGCTGGTCCACCTGCTGGCCAGGGCGTCGGCGCGCGGCCTGATCATCCGCGGGCCGATGATCGGCAGGCACCACGCGTTCGTCCGCGTCAGCGACTGGCTCGGCAGGCCGCCGGTACCGTTCCGGCCTGCCCGGTTCGACCGTGACGCGGCGCTGGCCGAGCTGGCCAGGAGGTATCTCGCCGGTCACGCCCCGGCCAGCGAGCGCGACCTGGCCAAGTGGGCCGGGCTGCCGCTGCGCGACGCGCGGCGCGGGCTGACCGCGATAGCCAGGGAACTGCGGGCCCGCGATGACGGGCTCGCCGAGCTCGCGGCGGGCGACCGCGACCGCCTCAGCGCGGAGAGCCTGGACGGGTCCGGCCGGCCGGGCCGGAAGGCGCCGGCGTTCCCGCCGCCGCGATTGCTCGGGTCCTACGACCCGCTCCTGCATGGCTGGGTGGCCAGGGAACCCGTGCTCGGCGGGGCGCAGGGCGTCGTCACCGTCAACGGGCTGTTCCGCCCGTTCGCTCTCGCCGGCGGCCGCGCGGTGGCGACGTGGCGCCTGGCCGGCGGCAGGGTGACGCTGGCGCCGTTCTCCCCGCTGCCAGGGCCGGTCGCTGCCGCGCTCGAGGCCGACGCGGCGGACGTACTGCGTTTCCTCGGCACGGAGCCGCGTGCTCAGAGCTGAGCCGCGAGCGCGGTCATGTCCCCGGCCACGAGGTCGACTCCGGCCGGCGGACGCGGAGCCGCGCCCGCCGGTCCCCACTCCCGCGGCCGGGGCACGAACGCGGTCCGCAGGCCGGCCCGCTGCGCGGCCTGCAGGTCGGCCGGGTGGCAGGCCACCATCAGCACCCGGCCGGCCGGGACCTCGAAGTACGCGGGGACCAGCGCGTACACGCGCGGGTCCGGCTTGTAGGTCCCGGCTAGCTCGGCGGACAGTACGCAGTCGAACGGCAGGCCCGCGGTCTTGGCCAGCCTGGTCAGCAGGCCGATGCCGCCGTTGGACAGCGGGGTGAGGATGTGCCGCGCCCGCAGCGCGGTCAGCCCGGGAACGGCGTCTGGCCAGGGGGCCAGCCGGTGCCAGGAGCGGACAAGCTCCCGGCGCTCCGTGTTGCCAAGCGCCTGCAGGTCGTGCTCGGCGATGACCTCCTCGAGCATCTCGGCGTGCAGGACGTCGAGCGACTGGAACGGCCGCTCTCCGCGCACCACCCGCGCCAGGGCCGGCTGGTACCTGGACCGCCAGGCGTCCGCGACCGCCGGCCAGTCGGCCTCGAGCCCGGCGCGGCCGCCGACCCTGGCCAGGGCGGCGGCGATGCTCGACCGCCAGTCGACCAGGGTGCCGAACACGTCGAAGGCGATGATCTCAGCGTCCACGGCCGCCACGCTATCCGAGCCGCGCGCCGTGACCGCCGCTGTACCCGGTCACGGCGCGCGGCCGCCCTAGCCTAGCTGCCCGCGTACATCAGCGAGCCCGGCGTGGTCAGGAGCTGGCCGGTCTCCAGCCAGGTCTTCAGGCCGGACAGGATCATCGGCCAGCCGCCGTAGATCTGGTCGTTGGCTCCCTCGCGGAGCTGGTCGTGGGTCAGGGTCAGTCGGCAAGAGTCCTGGACCGGCTCGATCTCCCAGGTGACGCGGGACGCGCCCTCCTGCCTGACCTCGTCGCTCCACAGCGCGGTCAGCGTGTGCACGAGCCGCCGCGGCGGGTCGGCCTCGATGACCTCGCCCTCGCCGAGCGGGCGGCCGGCGCCGGGGGAGTCCATCTCCAGCCTGGAGCCTGGCTTCCAGTCCGAGTTGACCCCGGCGCCGAAGTTGTACTTGGCCCTGATCTGCGGGTCCGTGATCGCCTCCCAGAGACGCTCGGGAGTGGTGCGGATGTAGATCTCGAACACTTTTTCCATCTGCTTCTCCAGTTCTTGCTTGATCTCGCTCAGGCCGGCCGCCCATGGCTCGGCGTACTTGCTCACCCACCGGTCGTGGATCAGCCGGATCGGCACCGGGTTGAGGAAGTGCAGTTTTTCCCGGCCCCGCCGCCTGGTGACGACCAGTCCGGCCGCTTCGAGCTGCTTCAGGTGCTTCATCACGCCGAAGCGCGTGATCGGGAAGCGCGCCTCGAGCGCGTTCAGCGTCTGGCCGTCCGCGCGGAACAGCTCGTCGAGCAGGCTCCGCCGGGTCGGGTCGGCCAGAGCGCGGAACACGTCATCCATGGCTCCGACAATAGGTGACCAATTAGTCACATGTCAAGCCGGGCTCGGACTCCAAGCACCCTGGACAACATCCGCCGCCAGCGCCGACCCGGGATCAGGCGCGGTTCTGGGCGGCAAGCTCGCGCAGCCTGGAGTGCGCGCCGCCCATCACCGGCGCGCCGGGCAGGTACCGCTTCGGCATCTTCGCGACCGAGGTGTAGTTGACGTCGACGACGTTCGCAAGCGGCGCCTCGACGCCCTGGCTGACGAGCTGGTACGCGTCCATCGTGTCCATGCCGTACTGGCCGGCCAGCCAGAGCACGAGTTCGGTCTGGGCGATACGGAACGCGTCCTCGAGCGGCCTGGCCGACCCGGCCGTCATGACGTAGCCGTCGTTCTCCAGCCGCGGCCACGGGCACGGGGTGCCCTTGATCAGGTCGACGACCATGACCGTGTTCATCGCGGTCTCCACCGCCACGCCGCACGTCTCTCCCTCACCCTGGCGGGCATGCCCGTCACCCAGCGAGAGCAGCGCGCCGGCCACGTTCACGCCGAGGTAGCAGGTCGTTCCCGCGCGCATTTCCGGGGTGTCCATGTTGCCGCCGAAAGCATCGGGCACCAGGGAGCTGCGGGCCTCCAGGTTGGCCGGGGCAACCCCGACGGTGCCGTGCATCGGGTTCATCGGCAGGTCGACCGTGAAATCGCCGTGCCGCGCGGTGAACCGGCAGGTCTGCCCGGCCCGGTCAAGCTGGTACATCCAGACCAGCTCGGGCAGCGGCTCGTTGAGCAGCGCGGTCAGGTGCGTGTTCGTCAGCGCGCCGAACAGAGGGATCGTGGTCGACGCGCCCCAGTCCCTGGCCGGCGTGATCGAGACGAAGTGGACGGCGAGCGTGTCACCCGGCTCGGCGTCATCGATGTAGAAGGGGCCGGTCTGCGGGTTCACGAACGGGAATTCGCAGACCTCGGAGACCAGATCGTCCTCGCTGCGTACCCGGCCGAAGAACGCATCCTCGGTGAAGACCTCCAGCACCACCGGCGGCTTGATCCTCGCCACCGGCGGCACGCCGCCGAACGTCCACGCGTACTGCTCGGCCTCAGGCTTGAACGTGACGACCTGGAGATCACTCATGGAGCCACCCTAGGCTCCGCCGTGACGGCCTGATCGTCGTCGAGATGGATCAGCGCGACGTCCAGGACGCGCTGACGGCGGCGCATGTACAGGAACACCAGGTAGATGACGCCGATGACCATCCAGATGGCCGCGGCCGGCCCCATGTAGGAGAGCGGCGCGGTCAGCGGCGTGATGAAGCTCAGGCCCGGCGCCTTGATGCCGGCGCCGGCCAGCCACGCCGGGATGAAGGCGGCGATCCCGAGCAGCGGGACGATCAGGTGCGACACCAGGTTGAAGCCGTGGGATCTGCGGGCGAAGTAGCCGATGCAGGCCACGTTCATCACGATGTAGATGCCGACAAGCAAGATCACCAGCGCTGTGGCGATCATGAAGAACGCTGTCAACGGGTCGTAGCCGAAGCCGAGCCCCAGCATCGCCGCCAGGCCGATGACGGTGCCCGCCACGATCGCGGGCACTGGCGACCGGTGCCGATCGCTGACCTGCGCGAACAGCCGCGGGAACGCGCGGACCCTGCCCATCGCGAACGCGGTTCGGCTGGCGACGTTCACGCCCGCGTTCGAGTTGGCGAGCGTCGAGTTGATGATCGCGAAGAAGACCAGCACCCAGAACAAGCCGTACAGGGCCCTCGCCACGCCTTCCCAGGACGCGGCGCCGGTGCCGGCCGTGAAGCTCCCGAACTTGCCCGGCCCGAACCCGACGTCGATCGCATAGGTGGTGAACACGTACAGCGCGCCGATGAGCAGCGTCGACAGCAGCACCGCGAGCTGAACGGTGCGCCGCGGGTTCCGTGCCTCCTCGGCGAGCGGCGCCGCGCTCTCGAACCCGAGGAACGCCAGCGTCGTGAAGACCGAGCCCGCGATGACACCGGAGAGCCCGTGGTACTGGCCGGCCGGGGTGTACTTGAACGTAAAGACCAACAGGGTATTGTGCCCGCCCGCGTGAATCACGAGGAGCACGCCCATGATCAGGAACACGGCGATCTCGAAGATGCCGAGGATCGTGCCGAGCCGCGCGGACGCGCGGATGCCGAAGTAGCCGACAGCGAACACGATCAGCATTCCGAGAATCGACCACGGCCACCATAGGT
>WNGQ01004642.1_pt1 | contig 13594 bp, 11 predicted proteins | sample 5407661 | NCBI WGS metagenome assembly WNGQ01 (sample SAMN13153382, study PRJNA577476) | soil metagenome | isolation source: 60 cm soil or saprolite under Garry oak tree replicate 2 | place: USA:California | collected 2016-06-15
GATGCCATGGCGGCGCTTGGCGAGGAACTCGATCCCCACGACGATCAACAAGCCTCGCCCTCCATGCGACGGCATCTGGCAAAAGTGCTGTTGAGCCGCTTCGCGGCCACGATGCTTGGCCGTCCCGAACTTACGGGAGCGCTTACGTGACGGCCCCCGTATCAATCTCGCTCGAAGTCAACGGCGAGCGTGTCGATGCGGACGTCTTGCCGCGGCTCAATCTGGCAGATTTCCTGCGCGAGCATCTGCACCTGACCGGCACGCACGTTGGTTGTGAGCAGGGCGTCTGCGGCGCATGTACGGTACGAATGGACGGCGAGATCGTTCGTTCCTGCTTGATCTTGGCGGTGCAGACGCGCAGCGCCTCCGTCCAGACCATCGAGGGACTGTCCGACAGCGGCGAGATCGCCGATCTGCAGGCGGCTTTTCGCGATCGCAACGCGCTGCAATGTGGCTATTGTACGCCGGGAATGCTGATGGCTGCACAGGATCTCTTAGAGCAGGAGGCCGCGCCCGATCGCGAGCGCATCCGTGAGCACCTCGCGGGCAATTATTGCCGATGTACCGGCTATCAGGCCATCATCGACGCGGTCGAGGCGACAGGCCGGGCGCGGATGGGACGCTCATGACGGCGGCAAGGCCTACCCCCGAAGGGCTCTCGGTGCTTGATCGGCCAAATTCCTATATCGGCAAAACAGTACCGCGTCCCAATCTCGAGCGGCTGATGCAGGGGCGAGGGATTTATGTCAGCGACATGGAACTGCCGCGGATGGCGCATGTAGTGTTCCTTCGCTCCCCGCATGCGCATGCGAAGATCACTGGCATCGACGCGCGAGCTGCGCAGCATATGTCGGGCGTCATCACCGTCGTCACGGGCAAGGAACTCGCCGTTGTCATCACGCCATGGGTCGGCGTGCTCTCGCACCTGAAAGGACTTAAGTCCGCGCCGCAGCATGCCATCGCGATCGATCGCGTTTGTTGGCAGGGCGAAGCGGTCGCGGCCGTCGTTGCGACAAATCGCGCCCTCGCGGAGGATGCGGCCGAGGCCGTCTTGGTTGCATATGAAGAACTCGACGCGGTGACGGACATGCGCACTGCGCTCGATCCGCAGACCCCGGTCATTCATGCTTCGTTGGGCGACAATCTTGCCTTCGAGCGTATCCACGATGCCGGCAGCGTCGATCAAGCCTTTGCCGAATCCGACGAGGTGATCGAAACCGAGTTTATTTTTGGCCGTCACACCGGCGTGACGCTGGAGCCGCGCGCGGTCGTCGCCGACTGGAATACTGCGGAAGCGCGGCTTACGATCTATCAGGGCACGCAGGCGCCGCATATGGTGCAGAATATTGCGGCTCTTCATCTCGGACTCGCGGAACAACAGGTCCGCGTCGTCTGCAAGGATGTGGGCGGCTCGTTCGGCATCAAGGTCCACGTCTACGCCGACGAGATGGCTACTTACGCGTTGTCAAAGTTGCTGCGCCGACCCATCAAGTTCGTCGCGGACCGGCTCGAAAGTTTCAACACCGATATCCATGCCCGCGACCATCGCTGCAAGGGGCGGATCGGTGTCAAGCGCGACGGCACAATCATGGCCTTCGAAATCGACGATCTCACGGGGATCGGCCCGTATTCGATGTATCCGCGCACCAGCGCGATCGAGGCCAACCAGGTCGTCAATCTTGTCGGCGGACCCTATGTCAGCAGAAACTATCGTGCACGGACCCGTGTCGTATTCCAGAACAAGAACGTGATGTGCCAATACCGCGGGGTCGGCCATCCGATCGCGTGCACCGTGACGGAAGGCCTGGTCGATCTGGCCGCGTTGAGGATCGGGATGGACCCGGTGGAAATTCGCCGGCGCAATCTAATTCCCGACGACGCCTATCCCTGCGCCTCGCCGTCGGGACTAAGGTTTGAGCAACTGTCGCATCATGCCTCGCTCAACAAACTCCTTGGCATGATGGACTATGAGGGCTTGCGCGCCGAACAGGCGGCGTTGCGCAAGAGAGGTATTCAACGCGGCATCGGGATAGCGAGCTTTATTGAGGTCACCAATCCGAGTGCGGCGTTTTATGGCGTGGGGGGCGCAAAGATATCATCGCAGGATGGCGTCGCCGTACGGCTGGATGCGCAGGGCTCGGTGATCTGCCAGACGAGTATTACCGAACAGGGGCAGGGCTCGGAATCGCTCACCGCACAGATTGTCGGCAGCGTGCTCGGCGTTTCCATGGAGCGCGTCCGCGTCATCCTCGGCGATACCGACAACACGCCTTACGGCGGCGGCACCTGGGCCTCGCGTGGCGCGGGCATCGGCGGGGAGGCCGCGCTGCAGGCGGCGAAAAGTCTGCGCAAGAACGTCTTGGATGTCGCCGCCGCGATCCTGCAATCTGCGCCGGCCGAACTCGACATCATTAATAATTCCGTCGTCAACGCCAGCGACGGCGCGCCGCGCATCGAGTTGATTGAGCTTGCACGTATCGTCTACTTCCGCCCCGATACGCTTCCGCCGGGTGTTCAGCCCGAATTGATGGCGACGCGGCATTTCGTGCCGCGAGAGTACCCTTTCGCCTTCACCAACGGCGTTCAGGCCTCATGGCTCGAGGTCGATACCGAGACCGGCTTCATCAAGCTCCTGAAACACTGGGTGGTCGAAGATTGCGGCACCATCATCAACCCGCAGTTGGTCGACGAGCAGATTCGGGGTGGGGTGGTGCAGGGGTTGGGTGCAGCGTTGTTCGAGAAATGTATCTATGATGAGCGCGGTCAGTTCACCAATGCCAATATGGCCGACTATCTGGTTCCGATGTCTGGCGAAATGCCCGACATCGACGTCGGCCACGTCGTGTCACCGACGCTTGAGACCGAATTGGGTGCCAAGGGCGCGGGCGAGGCCGGAACGGCGGGCGCGGCAGCGGCGGTGGCGAACGCCGTCAATGATGCGCTGGCGCCGTTCGGGACCTTCATTACAGAAATTCCGCTGACGCCTCAGGTTGTCCTGACGGCTCTGGGGCGCATCTGACCGAGGTGCAGCCGGCAAAGCCCAAGAGAACCCAAGAGAAGACGGGTATTGCTACTCGGTCTGACCAGCCGTATCACTCGGCCGCGCTTGCGATCGCGCTCTTCCGCGCGTTGGTAACGACGACCTTGATGGCATCCTCGATCCGCTCCCTCGCATATTTCAGAGCGGTAGGCAGGTCGGCGAGCGGGAAGGTGTGCGTGTGGATCTTGGTCGCGTCGAAGCGTTTTTCGGCCATCAATTCCATGGCGCGGTGCGTGGCGCTGCGGCCTTCGCCCCTGATGCCATAGACATAGACATTGTTCTTCACCAGGTGCGCAAGATCGGTTGTCACGGGGTGGTGCGGGAATGCCGCAAGGCAGATCTTTCCGCCGCGATTGGCCATATGAATGGCCTGGTCGACGGTTTCTTCGGTGCCGGCACATTCGATCACGTAGTCCGCGCCGATCCCGCCGGTTAGCTCTTTGACGACATCGACCGGGTTTTCCTCGGCGACATTGATGACGCGGTCCGCGCCCAATTCTTTGCCAATCGAAAGTCGCTTGTTGCGCGTTCCCGTGAGGATAACGGGGCTTGCGCCCAGCGCCTTGGCGACCGCAACCGCGAGCAATCCGATCGGCCCCGGGCCGATCACGACGACGCTTTCCCCTGCTACCAGCCCGCCAAGTTCGGTCAAGCCGTACATCGACGTTCCCGCCGTGACGACCAGCGTCGCCTCTGCGTCGCTCATGCTGTCCGGCACCCGCGCCAGCGTATTGATGTGATTGATCGCGTATTCGGCAAAACCGCCGTCGGTGGTAAATCCATTGGCGCGATGGCCCTTCTCGGGCTTTCCGTAGTTCAGGCAGGAGGTGTACATGCCCTGGCGGCATCGCTTGCACTGGCCACAACCAGCATGAATTTCCACGGAGACGCGCTCGCCGATCCTGAACTCATCGACGTTGGGTCCCAGCGCCGCGACGGTGCCCATGTATTCGTGACCTGGCGTAAAGTTTTTGTTGAAGGGTAGGCCGCCCTGGATGCTGGCGGGAGAACCCGAGTGGATAATTTCGAGGTCGGTGGCGCAGATCGCAACTGCATCGATGCGGACCAGAACTTCGGCGCGTCCGGGCACCGGCGTTGGTTTGTCGCGCAGGAAGAGTTCGTCAGGCCCGCCGAGAACCCAGGCCTTCATCTGCGCAGGCACAGGCCATTCGGATGATGTCTTGACGCCGGCAGGATTGTACATGGCTGCGTTTCCTCGTCTGGACGCATTGATGCGGACGATATTTCTAACGGCCTCGCGTGCGGCTGCAATCGATTTGTTGTCTGCTACCAGGCGGGAGGCTGACGTCAATCGGTCTGGCAGGCCGATAGCTTGTAGATTTCGAGTGCGTCAGCGTCCGCGCCGCGTGCCGCTTTAGCCAATCTGAACAATTGCGCGGCCAGCGATGCCATCGGCACCGGTGTAGACGTTTCTCGTGCGACGTCGACCACCGTGTCCAGGTCTTTCAGCATCGTTGCGATATGTCCAAGCGGCGGCGAATGGATACCTTTTACCATCCTTGGCACGAAGAGTTGCAAGGGGATGGAATCGGCAAAGCCGCCGGCCAGCGCTTCCGGCAACCGTCCGGCATCGATTCCGGCGTTGGTGGCGAGGCGCGTCGCTTCCGCGAGCACCGCCATGGCGCTACCGACGATGATCTGATTGCAGAGCTTCGCCGTTTGACCAGCGCCGATCGGGCCCATATGGGTCAATCGCCGTGCCATCGCCAGCACATGGGGGCGCACTCTCTCAATGTCGACGGCCTCGCCACCGGCCATCACCGCAAGCGTGCCTTCCTCGGCACCCTTGGTGCCGCCGGAGACCGGCGCGTCGATCCATCCCATCCCATTGGCAGCTTTCAGCCGCCGAGCGATCGACCGGGCCGCGTCAGGATGAATGGACGAGAAATCGACGACCAGTTTTCCTGCTCCCGCTGCGTTCGCAAGGCCGCATGAGCCGAATGCAACCTTTTCGACCGCATCGGCGTCGGTGAGGCACATGAAAATGATGCTTGAAGCGTCTGCGACCGCGCAGGGGTCCGTGGCGAGCCTTGCGCCCGCATTGACGAGCGAGGAAGTCTTGCTTTCCGACCGGTTCCACACGGTGACCTCGTAACCTGCATCGAGCAGGCGGCGCGTCATCGGGGAGCCCATCATCCCAAGCCCGAGATAGCCAAGCCTCTCTACAGGCCCACCGTTCGTTGCCCGAACCTCGATCATCTCCGAACCTCCGTATTCATCCGTCCCCGAAATACCTTTCCGGCCATACCACGGATTGATCGGACAAATCACCTCACCTTCCCAACAGCTTGCCTGATCATTTGAACCATGAAACATTTGGGAGCCGAGGCTTGGCCAGGAAAGCGGAGTGAGCACGATGCGGACGGTTTCGAAGTGGGTTCTGGCGGCGGGAGCGGCGACCTCCCTCCTTGCGAGCGTGTGCCCGTCTCTCGGGCAACAGACGATCCGCGTCGGCTGGACCATTCCGGCTGAGGAATCCAAATACTGGATGATGCGCCGACCCACGGAATTTCCCAACCTCGGCAAGACCTACAATATCGAATGGACCCAATTCCAAGGTACTGCGCCGATGACCCAGGCGCTGGCGGCGGCTGCGCTGGATTGCGCCACCCAGGCGCCCCTGTCCTTGGCCAACGGTGTGGTCGGCGGCAACTTGAAGGCTTACATCGTTGCTCAGCACGTGTTTGAGAAGCCGGGCGGGTTCTCGGTCTATTGGGCGGTGATGGACGATTCGCCGATCAAGACCATTGCCGATCTCAAGGGCAAGACGGTCGGCATTTCCGTGATAGGCGGCGGCACCCAGGGGCCGTTCAACATGCTCTTGAAGCAGAACGGGGTCGATCCGGCCAAGGACGTCAAACTGGTCGAGGTCGGCTTTGCGGTGTCCGAAGACGCGCTCCGCCAGGGCCGTGTCGACGCCGTCAACATGAATCAGCCTTTTGCCGCGCGCGCCGAAGCCAAAGGAGGCACGCGGAAGCTGTTCTCACTCAATCAGGCGATGCCGAACATCGTCCACATTCTGGAAGCCTGCCGAGCCGATTTCGTCGACAAGAATCCCGAACTCGTCAAGGCTTACGTCCGCGATATCACCTCGGGTATGAAGAAGGCACTCGCCAACCGCGAGGAGACTCTAAGAGTCGTTTCCGAGGTCCTGAAGGCGCCGGTCCCGGTACTCGACACATATCTACTCAAGGACAATGATTTCGGCAGAGACCCCGGTGCTGCGCCGAACTTCCCCGCGATCCAGAAGATGCTCGACATCTACGCCGACACCGGAATGCTTCCCAAGTTGGATGTCGCGCAATTCAAGCACCCGACAATCGTTGCACCGTTGCAGTAGCAAAAGTCCGAGCTGAGTTTGGGAGAGCCGTTTCGGCGACCGTCGGGGCGGCGAGCGGAAAGATCGTGGCTATGAAAAAATGGCGATCGCGCGTGACCGTCGATGGCCTCGACCGAGCGCCCCACCGCGCCTTCATGCGGGCGATGGGATTGGACGATGCGGCGTTGGCTAAGCCAATGATTGGGGTCGTCAGCATGAAGGGCGAACAGACCCCCTGCAACATGACCCATGATTTCCAGGTTGAAGCCGCGAAGGCGGGGATCGCGGAGGCAGGGGGGACGCCGCGTGAATTCTCCACCGTCTCGGTCTCCGACGGCATCAGCATGAACCACGAGGGAATGAAGTTCTCCCTGTTCTCGCGGGAATTGATCGCCGACTCGATCGAGGCCGTCGTCCACGGGCTCGCCTATGATGCCCTGATCGGGTTCGGCGGCTGCGACAAAACGCTTCCCGGTGTGATCATGGGAATGATCCGATGCAACGTACCGTCCATCTTCATCTATGGCGGTAGCGCGCTGCCAGGGCGGTTTAGTGGACGGACGCTGACAGTGCTCGATTCCTACGAGGCGGTCGGCGGCTTTATGACCGGCGAGATCGACGCCGAGACGCTCGAGGGTATCGAGCGAACCTGCCTGCCGACGATCGGTGCCTGCGCCGGACAGTTCACCGCCAACACCATGGCCATGGTGTCCGAGGCCATGGGGCTGACAATGCCGAATGTCTCGATGATCCCGGGCGTCTATGCCGAGCGGGCGCAGGTCGCGCGCCACGCCGGACGGCTTGTGATGCAGATGCTGGACCATGGAGGTCCGCGGCCACGCGAGATCGTGACGCGAAAAGCACTGGAAAACGGCGCTGCCATTGTCGCTGCCACCGGAGGCTCGACCAACGCCGCGTTGCACTTGCCCGCGATTGCCAACGAGGCTGGGATCCCCTTCACCATTGACGATGTCGGCGAGGTCTTCGCGCGCACGCCCTTGATCGGCAATCTTCGTCCGGGTGGGAAGTATACGGCCAAGGACGTCTACGACATCGGCGGCGCCGCAGTCGTGATCCGCGCGTTGGTCGAAAGCGGGAACATTGATGGCAGTTGCCTGACGATTACAGGTAACACGATCGCAGAAGAATATGGAAAAGCCAACACACCCGACGGCGAGATCATCTTCAATACCAGAGCGCCGATCATGCCCGATGGCGGCGTGGCGATCCTGAAGGGCAATCTTTGTCCTGATGGCGCCGTCATCAAGGTGGCGGGCCTGAAGAGTCTCACCTTCGAGGGCACGGCGCGCGTGTTCGAGGATGAGGAAGCCTGCGTCGACGCCGTGCGCAACCGCAACTACGCCGCTGGCGAGGTTCTCGTGATCCGCAACGAGGGTCCGGTCGGCGGTCCCGGCATGCGGGAGATGCTCGGCGTCACCGCGCTGATTTACGGGCAGGGCATGGGGGAGAAGGTTGCCCTCATCACAGACGGGCGATTCTCTGGAGCAACGCGTGGTATGTGCGTCGGCTATGTGTCGCCCGAAGCCCAAGTCGGCGGTCCCTTGGCGCTGATCCGCGACGGCGACACAATCAGGATCGCCGCCGGCGCGCGGCGGATGGACGTTCTGTTGGACGAGCGCGAGCTTGCGGATCGGTGGCAGGCCTGGAAGCCACGGCCGCCTCGACATCGGGCAGGCGCGCTCGCAAAATATGCACGCTTGGTTGGGCAAGCGCCTCACGGCGCAGTCACGCATGAAGGTCCTGCAGAATGGCCGTGGTTTGATTAGTTCGCAAATTCCCGACGTTTTCGATTATGCTCGTGTTCGAACTGACCGCATCTGGAAAGTCGCTGTCAGCAAACGAGGCCGAATGAACGTATTGTCATCGCGATCCAATGCTAAGGTACAGCTCGCGTCGGCTCCTGGGGCGGTGCTCCCCATGATCGAAATCGACCGTGTCTCGCAAGTCTTCCAGACGTCCTCGCGCCAGGACCATCTGGCGTTGTCAGATATTTCGCTGACGATCGAGGACGGCGCCTTTGTCTCAATCCTCGGCCCGTCCGGCTGCGGCAAGTCGACCTTGCTCTACATCGTCGGCGGCTTCGTCAGTCCCACTCTGGGCGCCGCGCGGATGAAAGGTAAAGTCATCACGGGGCCGGGACCCGACCGTGGGCCCGTGTTCCAGGAGTTTGCGCTATTTCCGTGGAAGAGCGTGCTCGGCAACGTGATGTACGGTCCTCGTCAGCAGGGCGTGAAGCGCACAGAAGCCGAAGCGCAAAGCCGGGCGCTGATCGAAATGGTCGGACTGAAAGGCTTTGAGGATTTCTATCCCAAGGAATTGTCCGGGGGCATGAAGCAGCGCGTCGCGCTGGCCCGAACGCTGGCGTACCATCCTGAGGTGTTGCTGATGGACGAGCCATTCGGCGCGTTGGATGCGCACACGCGCACGCGCCTACAGAACGATCTGCTCAATATATGGGAGCGCGACCGCAAGACGGTGCTGTTCGTTACCCATTCCGTCGACGAGGCGGTCTTCCTGTCGGACAAGGTCGTGATGATGACGCGGTCGCCTGGTCGCATCCGGGAGATCGTCGATATCGATCTGCCGCGCCCGCGACGCCGGACCGATCTTCTGCTCGACCCTCATTACCAGAAACATGTCGTCGATATCGAACGCATGTTTGACGATACCGGCGAAGCAGGGGCGCGGTCATGACCTCGGGAAAAGCCCTCGTTGCCCGCGCCGCGCCCCTGCTGGCCTGTCTTGGTCTGCTTGCGGTCTGGCAGGTCGGATCGCTAGCGCTGAAGAACGATGGTTTCCCAACCGCCATCGAAGCGCTCCGCGCTGTTCCAGCGATCGTGGGCGACAGGGAGGCAATGATCAACATCCTTGCCTCATTGCGGCGCATGTCGATCGGCTTCAGTGCGGCCATCGTCGTGTCGATTCCGCTCGGCCTGTTGATGGGTCGTAACCGAGCCGTTGCCTCGTTCTTCAATCCACTCCTGATGGTGGTTTATCCGGTGCCGAAGGCGGCCCTGATGCCCATCATCATGCTCTGGATCGGCGTCGGCGACCTTTCGAAAACGCTGGTGATCTTTCTCGGTGTCAGTCTGCCGGTGATCTATCACAGCTTTGAGGGGGCCAAGGCGGTTGAGGAGAAGATGCTGTGGTCGGGCGCCGCGATGGGGCTTTCGGCCGCGAAGCGGATGGTCCGGATCGTGCTGCCGGCGGCGCTGCCCGAAATCCTCACAGGCTGCCGCACCGGGCTTGTGCTGGCGCTGATCACCATGGTCACGAGCGAGATGATCGCTCGGCAATCGGGTGCCGGCAACATCTTGTTCAACGCTCTCGACATGGGAGAATACGACGTTGTATTCGCGATGATCATCATCATCGGCGCGATGGGCATCTGCTTCGATGCCATGTTCGAACTGACGCGCGCGCGGCTGGTCAGATGGTCCGAGCCGCAATTCGACATGCCCTTGAGCTTTTCATGAACGTGCGCGCAGCAGCGGCAGATCTCCTCCTCGGATTGGTGCCTCTCGCGCTGCTGGTTGCGCTATGGCAGGCGCTGGTCTCGTTCGGCTACGCGCCGGCGACCCTGTTACCACCTCCGGGCGGTGTCTTTATGCGGCTCGCGCAGCAGCTTGCGACGGTCACGTTCCAACAGGAGATCGCCGCCACGCTGTTCCGCCTATTTGCGGGATTTTCAATCGCCGTGGTGCTCGGCGTGGGGATCGGACTTGCGGCAGCGGCGAGCCCGCCGGTCAATTCCGTGGTCCGTCCGCTGGTGCGGGTCTTGGCGCCGTTGCCGAAAGTTGCGCTTTATCCGGCGCTTCTGCTCTTGCTGGGCTTCGGCCATGAATCCAAGATCGCCCTCGTTGCGGCCGACGCACTGTTTCCGATCCTGCTGTCAACCTATTACGGTGCATCGACTGTCGAGCAGAAGCTGATCTGGTCGGCTTTGGCCGCCGGGACGCCGCGGCGCGCGGTTCTGTTCAAGGTGGTGCTACCGGCCGCCGCACCATCGATCCTGACCGGCTGCCGAATCGGCCTTGTGATTTCATGTATCGTCGTCTTCCTGGCCGAGATGATCACGTCGACCGACGGTCTCGGTCATGTGCTGGTGACCGCGGCGCGCACCTTTCGGGCTGTCGATATGTTCGTGCCGCTGATCATGATTTCGCTTCTGGGGCTTGTTCTGAACGGCCTGTTGCAGGTAGTTCGCTCCTATCTGTTGCGGGGCTTTCCGGAAGTCTGAGCTTCGCTTTCGAATAATCTTTCAAAGGGGCAAGCCGACTCTTATGGTCGGTTGATAGTCCTTCGAACGGGAGAACAAGGATGCTGGCAGATCGCATCGAAGCGAAATGGATCGACGCCTTCTGCGAGATTTTTGAACGCTGCGCCGTCAAGTCCGGCGATACCGCGGCGATCTTGTCCGAGACGCAGTCTCGCGCCCTCAACGTTCATCTGGCCGAATTGGCCCTGTTGCGGATGCGGGCGAGGCCGTTTCACGTGGTTGTGCCGACGCCGCGCAACCAGCATTCCGTTCCGGTGCGCTCGACGGGCGCGAGCGAGGCGATCCAGCGGCTGGGACCTGTCGTTGTTGCCTTACAGCAGGCAGGATTTGTTGTCGATTGCACCGTCGAAGGTCTGATGCACGCGGTCGAGACGCCGGAGATCCTGAAGGCGGGTGCACGTATTCTGGTTATCTCCAACGAGCATCCGGAGGCGCTGGAGCGCATGGTGCCAGACCCAGCGCTGGAGAAGCGCGTGCGGGCCGCGGCCAAGATGCTGCGCGGTTCGCGACGCATGCGGGTGACTTCGAAGGCAGGAACCGATCTCGACGTCGATATGGTTGGCGCGTCGACCGTCGGCGTCTGGGGCTGGACCGACAAGCCCGGCACGCTGGCGCATTGGCCGGGTGGGATCGTTGTCAGTTTTCCCAAGAGCGGTAGTGTCAACGGTACGCTGGTCATGGCTCCCGGCGACATCAATCTCACCTTCAAACGCTATCTCGCCTCGCCGGTGAAAATGGCGCTTAGGGATGACTACGTGACCGACCTCGAAGGCGAGGGCGCGGATGCAGCGATGATGCGCGCCTATCTTGCATCATGGGGTGACCGCGAGGCCTATGCGGTGTCGCATGTCGGATTTGGCATGAATCCCGGCGCGCGCTACGAGGCGCTGTCGATGTACGACCAGCGCGATACCAACGGCACCGAGCTGCGCGCGGTGTCCGGAAATTTCCTGTTCTCCACCGGCGCCAACGAGTTTGCCGGCCGCTACACCGCCGGTCATTTCGATCTGCCCATGATGGGTACGACGATCGAACTCGACGGTGTCGCGGTGGTCCGTGAAGGTGTGCTGCAGGATGTATTCGGTTAATCCAGCACCGGCGGACGCGCCAGTCCAACATACCGCAGCATACTGACCATTGAGGCGAGGCGCTGCTCGCGATAGGTATCGATATCGAGGCCGGAATAGTCGAGGAAACCGGCGCCGGTGCGCAGGCCGATCCGGCCCTCCTGCATGTTACGGAAGATCACGTCGGGCGCGCGATAGCGGTCGCTGTTAAGCGCACCTTCGAGATAGCGGCTGGCATAGTAGAGAATGTCGCCGCCACCCCAGTCGATGAACTCCAATAGTCCCAGGACTGCGTAGCGGAATCCGAAGCCGTAACGGATCGCCTTGTCGATGTCAGCTGCGCTCGCGACGCCTTCCTCGACCATCCGCGCGGCCTCATTCATTGCAAGCGCCTGAATCCGCGGCACGATGAAGCCAGGCGTGGCGGCGCAGACAACGGGTACCTTGCCGATGCCCTCGAGCAGCGCTTTCACCCGCTCGACGACCGTCGGATCGGTGTTGGCGCCGGGAGAAATTTCCACCAGCGGGATCAGGTAAGCCGGATTGAGCCAGTGCACGTTGAGAAAGCGCTCGGGATGGGTGATCGCGCCGGAAAGATCATCCACCAGGATCGTCGAGGTCGTTGACGCAATGATGACGGTGGGATCGACGACTCTCGATGCCGTCGCCAGCACCTCCCGCTTCAGCGCGACCACCTCGGGCACGCCTTCGAACACGAGGCCGGCCTTGGCGAGGACAGCGGCGCTGGCTTCCGACGGCACCACGCTGACGCGCCCGATTACGGTCTTGGCTTGATCGTCATTCAGGAGGCCGAAACGCGTCAGACTGGCCAACGTTTTTCGGACTTCATCCAGTGCTTCAGCCTCAAGCCTAGCAAATTGTTCGGCGGAGCGCGGCTTGACGTCGATCATGGTGACGCTGTGGCCGGCATAGGCAAACGCAACCGCGATGCCGCGCCCCATGCGGCCTGCGCCGAGACAGGCAATGGCGGGACGTGCGGTCATCGTCGGTCGAATCCGTGGCGCAACAGCCGCTGCAGACCGGCGCGATCCAACTCACCGAGACCCAGGCTTTCGAGGGTTCGTCCGCCTGCAAAAAAATCCTCGCCGCAGATGGCGCCGCCGATTGCGAGAAAAGATCGCGCGAGTGGCGTCGCGACACCGGCCAGCGTGGCGACCGAGACCACCAGGGAGAGGCCGAGCCGCAAATCCTCACGCATGTAGCGGTGTTCGGTCAAGACCAACTGCTCGCGCCAGTCGCCGGAGTCGGTCAGCCGGTCGTGCGAGCCGCGGCCGTACATCCAGCTCTCGCCCTCGCGGGCATAGTGGTGGGCGAGCGGAAAATGCGGCGCGCCATAGCCAAGCGCTTCGCGTAACGCGATGCGTTCGGCATCCAGCGCGTCGGTGACGCGTCGGATCGAAGCCTGGGTACCCTCCTTGTGAATGTCCCAACGCTCGAAATGTTCGATCGGTCCGGCATTCATCACGATCAATGGCGGGTGGATGATCGGTCCGGCATTCATCAGCGCGCCCGACAGCGCATCGCCACAAGGTTCAATGACTCCGGGAAACGCTCGGCCGATGACATCGAGCGCATGATCTGCGACATCGAGTGGAAACACCCCAACTGGCAACCGCTTGGCGCGAATGGTGATGGCGACCTCGAATGGCCCGTGCTTGCGCGCCAACCAGGGCAGCGTGCCGGTCTCGGCAAAGCCAACCCTGGCGCTGTTGCCGGCGTCGCGCATGGCTGACGCGAAGATCATCGAGCCAAAGGTCGCTGGCGGCAGGAAGACGACCTGGGCAGCGCGCAAATGCGGCGCCAGTCGCCGCGCGATGTCGGCTTGC
>WNGQ01004644.1_pt1 | contig 13593 bp, 16 predicted proteins | sample 5407661 | NCBI WGS metagenome assembly WNGQ01 (sample SAMN13153382, study PRJNA577476) | soil metagenome | isolation source: 60 cm soil or saprolite under Garry oak tree replicate 2 | place: USA:California | collected 2016-06-15
GAGAGCGAGGGTCAGAACGGCGACGGCGGTGAAACCGGGATTCTTGAGAAGGACCCGCAAGGCAAAACGCAGATCCTGGAGTAGATTTTCCAGAACAGGCAATCCGTGGCGGTCGCGGTAGCTCTCTTTGGTCTGCTCAACACCGCCGAGTTTCATGAGCGCGTCCCGGCGAGCGGCTTCCAGCGTCATGCCCGCGCGAAGATTGTCTTCGATGTGGAGCTGCAGATGGCTATCCAACTCCGCGGCAAATTCGTCCTCGCTCTTTCGCAAGCGAAAGAGCGCAGCAAAGCGGCGCCGTGCTGCGCGAAACGATTTCCAGATGCTGCTCATGTGGACGGCTCCGTTGCGGACAGAAACTTCGCGAGGATCGCTTGCGCCTGCCGCCAATCCCGTGCTTCACGTTCCAACTGTTTTCGTCCGGCACCTGTCAGCTTGTAATATTTCGCTTTCCGATTGTTGTCGGACACGCCCCACTCAGACTCGATCGAGCCTTCCTGTTCCAGCTTAAGCAAAGCCGGGTACACCGTCCCGTAATTGAGCGAAAGTACTCCGCCGCTGATCTGTTCGATGCGCCGCGCGATCCCATACCCGTGAAGCGGCCCGAGCGTCTCGAGCGTTTTCAAAATCATGAGAGCTAGAGTGCCTTGCCAAACGTCTGCCTTGTCGGTCATGCTTCTCCTTACGATTCCTATGGGAAAACAATAGAAGTATGCTCTGCACCTATGGGATGTCAATAGGAAAATGTGGAGGTCTGGCGTTGCCCAAAGGGCATGGAGGGCTGCAAGTCTTGCGAATTCCTATCAAACCGTGACCCTGTGAAGGTGGAGCGATTCGGCATTGCGGCGTTGAACTCGTTTCTTTACAGCACGTTAGAGCCGCAGTTAAAGTAATACTTTAAACTTTGCGCCGCAAAGTAGCTTGCGGCTCGCCCTCGTCGGCTGCCTAAATCTTCAGCTCCACAAATTCCACCGCAAACGGCTTGCGTTGCAGATTCAAGCGCGCCATAGTGACGGGCAATTGAAACCGGCGCGGGCCGGCGCTTCCTGGATTGATGTAGAGCACGCCATCACGTTCAAATTTTCCCGGCTGATGGGAATGCCCGCTAACAACGACGTGGAAACCGGCGGCCGCCGGGTTCAAGTCGAGGGCGTTCACGTCGTGAAGAACGTAGAGGAGGACTTTGCCCGCTTCCGCCACCGCCGTTTCGGGCAGCGTCCTGGCCCAATCGGCGGTGTCCACGTTTCCGCGCACGGCAATGACAGGAGCGAGTTCCCGCAACGCAGCGAGGATTTCCGGCTTGCCTACATCACCGGCATGAAGAATCAGCTCCGAACCACGAAGCGCCTCGAGCGCTTGCGGACGCAGTAAGCCATGAGTGTCCGAGATCAAACCAATCTGCGTCGGCGGAGTTTGCACGCGCAAATTCTAATGCTTAGTCGTTTCGTGCACTCGAAGAATTAGGAGAGGAGGCCGTTTAGTCAGTCCTGAATAGTCAGTCCTAACTAGTTAAGCTGAAACTTTGTTGGGAAGCACGCGGCGCAGCGGTTTTGCTCCGGGGATGGGGAACTGCATGTGCCAGAAATTCGTTTCCGGAGAGAGGAATTCCACGCCGACATACTGCTTGCTATCGCGGGCACGGTGAACCGAAACCACCCGGCATTCCATCGATTGTGCCGTGTGATCGTTGACCAAAATCACCGTTTGTCCTACGAGCACGATCTCTTCCAGCTGAAACAAAGCGCCATGGCGATTGACGGATTGCGAAGTGGTGCGAGCGGAGAATCGCTCACCGGAATCTGTTTTCCCGTGGACTGTCAGCGGGACTGTCAAAGCCACCCTTAACGTCCGGCGGCGTTCTTTGACCCGAAAATGAAGCAGGGACATTTCTTGCTCGACCTCAATCGATTTAGGAACTCTACTTCGGCGGCTTAGCCGACCTTACTTCGCAGGAATCCGCCTCCAGTGACGTGTTAGCAGCGTGCTAAAACGGAAGCACAGCAGAAGAGAGGTGACTAGCACGAATCTTGCCCACACGACCCCATACTGCCCATGGATTTCCCCGGTGACAATGGCGTAACAGTACCACAAAACGCGGATTGCCAACAGTACCCTCGTACTCCCCCATTTTTATAGGCGCGTAAATGCTCGATGAAATCCACGCACGGCAGCCCTTTCGGTCCGAAATTACTCGGTCAGACCACTCTGTAATTGATTGATTCTACGTGCCTTGCTAAGGGCAAGGCACTGAGCAAGAAACAGCTTTGCAAGAATCGCAAAACTGCTTTGCTCCTTCTGGGTAGTGTCACGTTACAGGAATTCGTTTCATTCCTATTCCCGTTTTGAAACTCACGAATCGCTCTACGACTTTGGCTTTGGGGCAGTGGGCTTCGTCGCAGACTCAGCAGTTGTGCTTAGAAGTTTTACCAATTGCAGAGCATTCACCCGCGCCCGCTCGACCGTAAGGCCCCAATGGAGATGCGGGCCCGTGACGCGGCCGGTGGCGCCCACTTTTCCGAGCACCTGGCCGGATTGCAATTCGTCCCCGGGTTTCACATCGATCTCGGACAGGTGTCCGTAAAACGTGTAGATCCCCAGTCCATGATCGACAACGATGGTATTGCCGGAAAAAAACAGCTCCTGGGCAAGAGCTACGCGCCCACTCTGGGCGGCATGAACGGGAGTGCCGGTCAGTGCGGGGAAATCCACGCCGCTGTGGGGCGATCCAGGCTGGCCGTTCAGGACACGGCGCTTGCCAAAATTGCCACCAGTGTTCACGCCGTCCAGCGGAACGCGAAAATCGCCATCCCATAATTTCTCGGGCGTCACCTGGTCGAAGATGGCGCGCAATTTATCGCGCTCTTCGTTGGCGCGCTGGATTTGCTCGGGGCTCGGCTCCACGAACTCTTTGCCGACTTGCAATTTCTCCGTAGCGAACTTCCCTACGCGAACTGGGATGTGGAGTGTACACGCTTCGGGTTTGCCGCCGGCCGCTTGGACGTGGACAAGCAGCGGATAAGTGCCGGGCGCTTTCTCCAAATCCACTCCAAGAATTGCCTCGCGCAGGTCGGGGCCAACTTTGGGTGAGTCAATACCACTCCTGGGGACGCGCCAGAATGGAACATTCTTGGAGTTCCACTCGGCCGTGACTTCCGCCAATGGTTTGCGGCTGCGCACTTCCAGAAGCAGCAGGCTGCCCTGACTCGAAGAAGGTGCGCTCAATTTCAGAGTTACGCCCGGACCGCAGGTTTGCGGAATTCCATCCTTCGCCAGCAGAGGAAATGGCAACAAGCCTGGCGCCAAACAGAGGACGCCTTTCAAAAAGCGCCGGACAGGGAACGCGCGGAGCAATTTCAGGCTCCCTGCTTTGGCCGCAGCATGTTCACACGAGCTTCCACTTTTTCGAAATGAGCGCGGCCCAGCTTGGAACCATAGATTGCTTTTTCCGAAAGCAAAAACAGGTCGGGATTTTTCGCTTTTTCGCGGATTTCTTTCAAGAAGGGCCGGACCTTGGCGAACATAAAGTACAATTCACCGCAGAAGGCCGGCTCAAAAAACAGTTTCTCGCTGATGATTCCGTTCAGCACAAAAGTTGTAGCGATTCCCCAGTAGCTTCCCACCTGGCGCAGCCAGTTGTTTTCTTGCGAACCGAACTCCATGGCCACTTTCATGAAGTCATCGGCGCACGTGGGCCAAAAGGTGGTGAGCCACCATTGGCGCGCTTTGCGCATTTCGGGCTCACGCCTGAGATTGTAGAGTTCTAAAACTAACCGTGCCTCTTCGACAGTGGGCTTGGTGGCCATTTCTCCTCCAATAATTTGTGCGGTGACATTCTACCTTTGGCAAGCGGGTTTGTGCTGAGGGAGTTGAACCCATATGAGCGGAAAGCTATCGGGAAGAGTTTCCCGGAGGCCCAAGACAAGTAGCTAGCAGCGAATCCTACGCATGCGAGGAGCTAGCGCGCAATTTGAAACGCTGGATTTTTCCCGTCACAGTTTTAGGGAGCTCGCCGCAAAAACGCACTTCGCGTGGAACTTTGTGCGAAACCAGGCGAGCTTTGACATGGCTGCGAATTTCTTCCGCCAGTTCGTTTGATTCTTCGCAGCCCGCGCGCAAGGTGACGTGAGCGACCGCATAGGTCAACCCGCGTGCGTCCGTCGCGCCCACGACCGCAGCTTCAGCCACGTGGGGATGGCCGAGAAGTGCATTCTCCACTTCCACGGGAGAGACCCACATGCCGGCAACCTTCAACATGTCATCCGCGCGGCCGCAGTAGCGATAGTAGCCATCGGGATCGCGCAAAAACTTGTCGCCGGTGATGACCCAGTCGCCGCGTTTCGTGCGAGCGGTAAGTTCAGGAATTCGCCAATACTCCGCGAGCGCGCTGGCGCCGCGCACCCAAAGGTTGCCGATCTCGCCCATGGGGATCTCGGCGCCTGCGTCATCAACAACCTTTGCGTCATAGCCAGGCACGGGAAAGCCGCAGCTTCCTGGTTTGCATTGGCCGGGCTTGCTGGAGATGAACATGTGCAGCATCTCTGTCGAACCAATGCCGTCCAGAATTTCCAGTCCGGTCGCTCGTTTCCAGCGGTCGAAGATCTCTGCCGGCAGGGTCTCGCCTGCGGAGACGCATTGGCGGACCGAGGAGAAATCGAGGCGATGGCTTGCGGTTTCCGCCTCTCTGAGAAGGGCAGCATAAAAAGTGGGGACGGAGAAGAAAATCGTCGGCCGATGTTGGGAGACCATTTCGAGGACGTGCTCGGCAGTGGGGCGCTTGGGATTTAGAAGAGCGCTAGCGTCAGACGCAAGCGGGAAATACATGCCATTTCCCAGGCCATAAGCGAAAAAAAGCTTTGACGTCGAGAAAGTGACGTCGTCCGGGCGCAATCCAAGGACGCCTTGCGCATAACTGCGAGTCGTGGCAAGCATGTCGCCATGGCGATGTACCGCGGCCTTGGGCGTTCCGCCGCTTCCAGAGGTATAAAGCATGAACGCAGTGTCGCTGGAGGAAGTTAGCGCTGGAGCAAGCGCAGAGGAAACCGAAGCAATCCACTCGTCCCAAATGGCGCAGGACACCCCATGCGTTGCGACTCGTCCTTCCGTGACGATGACAATCGGCATTTGCGCCCGCTCGCTGGAAGCGGGCAGGAAGGCTTCCAGCGCTTCGGAGTGGACGATGGCGGCGCGCGGCTCGCTATCCTGGATGTAATGGATGTAATCCGCGGAGCGTGCAAACGGATTCACCGGCACAGCCACAGCGCCAATTTTGGCCGCTCCAAAAAAGGAGGCGATGAATTCCGCTGAATCCGGAAGAACGATGAGGATGCGGTCGCCGCGCGATACTCCCAGTTCGAGCAGCGCGTTTCCCGCGCGATTGGTGAGTTCTGACAGTTCTGCGTAAGTCGCAGCACAAGGTTCACCAACAATGGCGGTCTTACCCGGATGCCGCGCGGCAGGAGCATCCACAAAATGCGCGGCAATATTGAACGGCTCCGGAATGTCGCCGGGCAAGAGTGGATCCGGGGTAATTGCGGTCATATTGGGTTGCGGCCGGAAGCCCTACTGAACCGACGCCTTTGCTCCGGTAATACGGATTTTGTACCAAGCCGTTCCGGCAGGGTAGAGCGCATCGTTAATTTCCGGATTCCTCTGCCCGCCAGGCTCGATGCTCGCATTGATAGTGCCTTTGTTGATCAGGATGGCCGTGTTGTTAGCGCCGACATAGGTGGTTTCGTACTCGATATTGCTATAGGTGTAGGATGCAGATCTGTTTTCTATGCTCACGACCCAGACTGCAGTGGTGCTGGTGCGGTCCTTGCCCATCGTCGCGCGCTGGACCTTCAAGTCACGAACCGGATCCGCAGGGCCCGTAGGCTGAGTGGCTTGGGCTGCCACGAGAGAACCCGGCTTGGTTGACTTAGCCTTGGAGATAAACATGTAGCCGCCAATACTAATCGCCAGCGCAACCACGCCAACGCCCGTCCACATGCCCATGGATGCAGATGACTTTGCTTCTTGAGATCCTTCGAACATACGCCCCCCTCTCTCTGCCCCGGCAGTCCTTGCAGGACGTACTCGTTTCAGTGATGGGAAACAGAGGAGCCGTACTGCAAGTGAAAGTGGCGGTCGCGCCGGAGAGCGTCCCCCGCCTCGGGGCGAGAGCCGCCTTAGAAATACCACCGATTTCCGTCGAAGTCCATCTTGGAAAAGCCGATTCCCGTCAGGCGAGAATCACTCTTCTCCGATGTCTTCCTTCCAGACTTCGGGATGTTCCCTTACGTATTTCGCCAGCAGCTCGATGCATTCCTGGGATTGGAGATCAATGACCTCGACGCCGTTCTCCCGCAGCCAGTCGATTCCGCCTTGAAAGTTCACGGATTCCCCGACAACAACTGCTCCAATCCCGAATTGACGAATCAATCCGCTGCAGTACCAGCAAGGGGCAAGGGTTGTGACCATGATTTTGTCGCGATAGGTTCGCTGGCGGCCAGAGCGGCGAAACGCGTCGGTTTCGCCATGCGCGGAAGGGTCGCCTTCCTGCACTCTACGATTGTGGCCTTTTCCCAGGAGAGTCCCTTCGCGAGTGAAAAGAGCGGCGCCAATCGGAATTCCCCCTTCGGCAAGGCCGACGCGCGCTTCCACCAAGGCGGTTTGCAACATCTTCTCGTACTTTTCTCGATTTTTGGTTGCGTCGGTCGTCACCTATGGAGTCCTCTCCTGGAACGACACATCATTTGACTCCTGGGCCAAAGGAAAAGTTCGCACAAATACGAGGTGCGTTGGCCAAAAGAAAATCGCTATGCATCCCGCGAGGATAACCGCAAGGTGTAATGGAGCAGGTCCCCACGCGCGGTGCAGCAGGGGGTCCTGAAACGCATAATTCATGTTGAGCTGCGCAGGCAGGAATCGCGAAAAAACGAGCAGGGCTCCCGTAATCGCGGTTTGTAAAGGCAGAGCCCGGCAATCGTAGCCAAGGACAAGCAAGGCCCAAAGCAGCACGACCGGCAGGGCGATGTGAAAACAAGAAAGCAGCCTAAGCCACAAGGGATAGTGGGTGTCCCACATATATTCCGTGCCGCCAAGAAGATGATGGCCAGTCGCAATGCGCCAGGAGACGTCCAAGCTCCACAGAACTCCGACCAGCGGCGTAAGCAGCGCTTGGCTTGAAACCAGCAAAGAATTCCGGAACCATAACCCTAGGCAGGCCACCACCACACTGACGTCACAGAGATGCAGCATGTTTTGCCAACCCCAGAACCAAGTGTAAAGAGGGAGCCAGATGAGCACCCAAACCAGTGCGACCCAGCGTGCTGCGGCAAAAAACTTAGTATCTTCGGCCATGTTTCTTCGGTCATGACCTCCCGTGGGCGCTAAGTGCGCCAAAGCGTACCACAGGCTCCAATATGGAGCTTGGAGAGTTCTATTGGTGGACTGAGCATAGTGCGCCATGAACGCAAAGGCCCAGGAAGATAGAGCAGTAGCGCGCTTGCTACCTTGGCTGCGAGAGCGCGAAGACGAGATGGCTGCGCTGCTAGCTGATCTCGTAGCCGTGCCGACGGAGAATCCCCCGGGCCGGGATTACGAAGAGTTTTCGGAAGTATTTGAGATCCGCGCCGCAAAACTCGGCCTACGACGCGAGCGTCTTACGCCTTCCTTGAAGGGCAGTGCCAGGGATGCGCTTCCACCTTGTCTATCTGTGAGTCACGGTGGAGGCGAACGGATTCTCTATTTTCACGGGCATTACGACGTTGTTCCCGCGCAATCCCAAGAGCAATTCCAACCAAACCGCAAAGAGCATTTTCTCTTCGGGCGCGGCGCGTGCGATATGAAGGGCGGAATCGTCTCCATGCTCTATGCGATTCTCGCGATGAGGGAATTTAACGTAGACATCGATGGAAAAGTGCAGCTGATCCTGGTTCCGGATGAAGAAACCGGTGGTGCGCGCGGTTCCGCAAGGCTGGCAGAGCAAGGAATGCTGGGCAGAAATGGAGTCGGCATGCTCCTGGCGGAGCCGACCAGCGGCGTGGTTTGGAATGCCAATCGAGGGGCCATTTCGCTGCGCGTTCAGGTATTAGGCAAGTCCGCGCACGTCGGACTGCAGCACCAGGGCGAAAACGCATTCGAACGCATGCACAGCGTGGTGGAGAGTTTCCGAGAACTGAAACACGAGGTGGGACTACGGACAACCGGTTTGAATGTCGGCGCGGGGCAGTCGCGCAATTCCATCCTGATGCTTGGCGGACAAAGTGGTGGGGGAACGAACTTCAACGTGGTGCCGGAAAGCTGCTGGTTTACCATTGACCGCCGGATTAACCCCGAAGAAAACTTGGCGGAGGAAAAGGCCAGACTCATCAATGTTTTGAAGGAGTGTCAGGGCCAAGGGATCCCGCTTGAGTGGGAAATCTTGCAGGAAGGGAATTCCGCATCAACTGACAAAGAGGAAGCCGCTGGCCGAACATTGGCTCAGGCAATCCAAGAAATCACAGGCAAACCAGCCAGCTTTGAGCTGTGCCCGGGCCTTCTGGAAACGCGGTTTTACGCGGCGCAAGGTGTGCCCAGTTACGCTTACGGTCCGGGGTTACTTTCCGTTGCGCATGGCCCGAACGAATACGTGGATCTGCGCCGAGTCACAGAATGCGCCGCGATCTACGCTCTTACAGCTGCGAAGATCTTCGCGAGAACGTGAGCTAGTAAACCATCGACCTGACCCTTGCCCATAAAATAGGAGGCAGAAGGACAGGTGTTCCTAGGATGAACTAACGCTAAGGCGTTGACTGGCAAGAGCTTAATTCGAACGGGCTACTTCTCTTGCCAATATCACAGCGTTCTTGAGGTTCAGTTGTCCGGAAGTACTATTTGAGTTTTCCACAGATTTGCAGATGATTCCCGGGTATGCCGAACCTCTACTTCTGCCAGCCACACGCGAAAAACCAGGGCATGCTAAGAGCCGTTCTTTCCGTGAATGAGTGCGAAGCGGTCGTCAAGCAGCATCCGGCAACGTACGTGGGGCAGGACTTTCCTCAGCTCGGCAATGACGCGAAGGCAACTAACGATTTTGCGGTGATCCGTTTTCACCCCGAAGAAACCACGGCAATGTGGCGGCCCGGCTATTATCGAGTGGATTCGGACCTCAACAAGCTAAACGATTCGTTGCTCGCCCTTTCCCGCTAATCAAATCACACGCAAGGTTTTCAGATTTCCGGCTGAATCTCAGAATCGGCTCAGAAAAGGCAGCAGAGGCTTTGCGGTGAACTCAGTTTCAAACTGCTGCAGGCAGCCAGACTCGCAGGATGTCGCGCGAATTTGGCGGAACTTCTCCAAAACTCAACCCCATTCCCAGATGCGTTAGCGAATACGCGACCGTCGCGGACGCTTCGAAAGACTGGGCTTCGTTGAAGATCTTCACACGCACCGCGGTGCCACCCGGCAGCGGATTGATCGTATCCACATAACAGCCTGTGGCGCTGATGTCGCTGACGCGGGCAGAAAGCTGCGAACCGTTGCTTTCTTCGTGAACTTCTGCGGCGGCAATGAAAGGGAATCGGGGGGAACGGCGGCGCTCCTGTTCCATGGACTGGGGCCTTCCTTGGGCCCTTGCGACGGAGGCATTTTATACCCATTTTTTTTGGTGGTTAGCGAGAAACTTCAACGCGTGCCGTGAGCCTTGCTGCTTGCGTGTCATTCCCCGACAAAGTCCGTGACGGAAATAAATTTCCCAAAGTACCATCGGAAGAGAGTCCTCTCAGAGTGAGTGAACGAATGCCCCCCGAAGGTGTGCGCCGAAGCAGCCGAATCCCCAAGGAGATTGCTATCCTTTTGGTTGGCAGCGACATCGAAGGCAAGGTTTTCTCCGAGACAACGAAAACGGTGCTGCTCAGCAGGCATGGAGCGGGCATTGTATCCCGCTATAAACTTTCCGCCGAGCAGGAACTGATTCTCCGCCGCCTGGATGCGAACAAAGAGACCGAAGTTCGGCTGGTCGGTCAGATTGGCGTTGAAGGGGAAGTCTATACTTACGGCGTGGCGTTCCTGGATTCGACGAACAATTTCTGGGGCATCCAATTCCCAACGCCATCCGAGGAAGAACAAAAAACTCGTGTCGTATTAATGGAGTGCGGCAGTTGCCAGACGCGCGAAACGGTCGAGCAAAGCGATCTGGAGTCCGATGTATATCGCATCAACGAAGGCATTGTCCGCTACTGCAAGAATTGCGGCTCCTCTACCTTCTGGAAACGCGGATTGGAAGATGCTGAGGAAGCTCCTGTAGTCGTGGAGATGGTCCAAAGCCGCTCGGTGGGGTGGGTCGATGAGGAGGAACAAGCGCCGTCTCCGGTTGTGGTTGCAGCTCCGGCTGAACCAGTGCCAGCGGGGCGCCGGGAAAATCGGCGAAAGCATGTGCGAACAAAAGCAAATTTCAAAGCATGCGTGCGGAGCTTTGCTCACGGCGATGACATAGTGACCTGTGAGGACGTTTCCCGCGGTGGGCTGTGCTTCAAGAGCCGCAAGCCTTATGTCGAGAATTTTAAGATTGAAGTAGCTGCCCCATACACTCCTGGAGTGCAGAACTTTTTTACCGCGGCAGAGATCGTCCACGTACGCGAGTTAAAGGGCGAAAAGAAGTTCCGCTGCGGCGTTGCTTATTTGAAGGGTTCCGGCAAGCGGTAGGCTGCCAAGGAGGCGGTGTTTGGATTGTGCTTTGACGTTTAGAGGTTGGAAGAGTCGAAGGGCTTTGGAAACAAGTCGCGCATCCGCATCACTTCGGTCTTTCCTTTGAGATTCGCCAGAATCACCGGCACGTCACCGCAAAATTCCCAGATCAACTGTCGGCAGGCGCCGCAAGGCGGCGTCAAGGTATCTGTGTCTGTGACTACAGAGATCGCATCGAAGCCGCGTTCGCCTTCGCTGATGGCTTTAAAGATGGCCACGCGTTCCGCGCACACAGTTAGTCCATAGGTTGCGTTTTCCACGTTGCAGCCGCTAAAAATTCTGCCGGAAGTGGCGCGCAGCGCGGCTCCCACGCGAAAGTTCGAATAGGGCGCGTGCGCATTCTCTCTCCCTTGCTTTGCCGCCGAAATCAACGTGTCGTATTCGCTCACGCGCCTTCCTTTCTCTTCCGTCCTCAAGATTCTTTATGCGATGGCTTCGGCAATCCGCGGAATCACAGCCTTTAGCAGACTGATGAACTGCCCTTTTATGCGCTCCGCCGTCTCTAATACTTCAACATGATTGAGCGGTTGATCCAGAATCCCCGCCGCGGCGTTGGTCACACAGGAAATGCCGAGCACGCGCATGCCGCTGTGCCGCGCGGCAATGACCTCCGGAACGGTGGACATCCCCACCAGATCGGCTCCGATCGTACGCAAATAGCGAATCTCGGCCGGCGTCTCGTAGCTCGGCCCGGCAAGTCCCGCGTATACGCCTTCATTCATCCCGATTCCTAAACGGTTTCCCTCGCCGACCGCCATCTCTCGAAATCGCCTTTCATAAGCGTCGGTCATGTCATGAAAGCGCAACCCGAACCGCTCGTCGTTGGGACCTGTCAGCGGATTAACTCCCTGCAAATTGATGTGGTCGCTGATGACCACGAGCCGCCCTTGAGTAAACTCGCGCTTGATGCCGCCCGCCGCGTTCGTCAAGATGACGGCTTTCACTCCCATCCGGGCGAAAACACGAATGGGAAACACCACATCCTTCGCCGAATACCCCTCATAAAGATGTACGCGGCCTTGCATCCCCGCAACCGGAATCGCTCCTACTTTCCCGATGACCAATTGCCCCGCGTGCCCAATGGCTGTGGACCGTGGAAAATACGGGATCTCGGCGTAAGGGATTCTCGTTGCACCGGTGAATTCGTCGGCAAACGCACCCAGTCCCGAACCCAGAACAATCGCAATCTGCGGGCGCAGGTTGGTTCGGGAAAAAATGAAATCCGCAGCGAGCCCAGCGCGCTCGAATTCCCCGGGAAGCCCAGCCGTTTGACTTGGCGCTGCGGCCTTCTTACGACCAATTGCCTTCTTCTGACGCGCTTGCCGGGCCTTCATGTAAACATTCCGACAATCGAGGCGGACATAAGATTCGCCATGGTGCCGGCGAGCATCGCGCGGATTCCGAATCTGGCAAGCTGCCCGCGCTGTTCCGGCGCCAGCGCTCCGATCCCGCCAATCTGTATGCCGATGGAGCTGAAGTTAGCGAAGCCGCATAACGCAAAAGTGGCAATGGTGAAGGATCGCGGATCAAGTGTCGCTTTCAGCGCTCCCAATTGCTGAAAGGCCACCAGTTCATTGATGACCATGCGTGTCCCCAACAGGTTTCCCATGACTTTGCAATCATGCCAGGGAATTCCGATGAGCCATGCGACGGGCGACAGTACCCAACCGAAGACGCGCTGCAAACTGTCGGGAAACCACGCGATGTGGTTGTGTCCCCAACCCATCATGGCATTCACCAGCGCGAGCAGCGCGATGAAAGTCACCAGCATGGCGCCAACGTTGAGAGCCAAATGCAGGCCGTCGATCGTACCGCGCGAAATCGCGCCAAGAACGTTCGGCTCCTTTTCCATTTTTGGCATCTCCACGCGCCCCGCTGTAAGCGATTGTTCCGTTTCCGGCACAAGCATCTTGGCCATCAGCAGTGTGCCCGGAGCGGTCATGATGACCGCCGCCAGCAGGTGCTTGGCCTCGACGCCAAACGCGATGTACGCCGCCATAATTCCACCGGAAACGTGCGCCATTCCACTGGTCATCACGCACATCAACTCGGATTTTGTAAGCTTGTCGAGAAATGGCCGAATGGTGAGCGGCGCTTCCGTTTGCCCCATAAAAATGCTCGCAGCCACGTTCAGGGATTCCGCGCCGCTCGCCCCCATCACCCGTGTCATCAACCAGGCAGCCCCGCGAATGATGAGCTGCATCACGCCAATGTGATAGAGCACGGCAAAAAAAGCGGCAATGAAGATGATTGTCGGAAGCACTTGAAATGCGAAGGAAAAACCGAACGAAGAAATCTTCTTGCCGATTTCTCCAAACACGAATTCCGATCCAACGTAGGAAAAGCTCAGCAACCGGTTTACGGCATCACCGGCAGCTTGAAAGATTTGACGGCCAATATCGAAGCGCAGCACAAAAAAAGCAAACGAAAGCTGCAGCCCAAGTCCCCAAAGGACCGTTTTCAGGCGAATGGCCTTGCGCTCCGTGGAGAACAAATACGCCAGACCAAGCATGGTGCCCAAGCCGAGTATTCCTACAAATCTTCCCATTCGTTCTCCTTTTTAAGCACGCATTTCCGTGGTTCCAGGTGCCAGGAATCGTTCAGGCGCCCCCTTAGGCGCCAATGATCCGGGGCACCAACGGCCGCTTTTCTTGCGGCGCGCTTTCGTTTACCACATAGCTGCTGCCAATGAGAGTTTTCGCTTCGGCAAGTTTGGCGTCGCTATTGTAATGAATCGTGACCAGCTTTTCGTCCTTTTCCACGCGGTCGCCGATGCGTTTGTGGAATTCCAGTCCCACGGCGTGATCGATCTTGTCTTCTTTCTTCTCCCGGCCCCCGCCCAGCATGGCCAGCGCAGTGCCTAGCTGCTCGCAGTTTGTGACATTGATA
>WNGQ01004645.1_pt1 | contig 13592 bp, 15 predicted proteins | sample 5407661 | NCBI WGS metagenome assembly WNGQ01 (sample SAMN13153382, study PRJNA577476) | soil metagenome | isolation source: 60 cm soil or saprolite under Garry oak tree replicate 2 | place: USA:California | collected 2016-06-15
GAGCGGCCAGCGTTGCGGCCACGCCCGACAGCAGCATCATCGCCAGCGGCTGCGGGGCGATCGCCAGGCCGGCGTCGAATGCGCTCAGCCCGAGCACGGACTGGTAGTAGAGCGTCAGCGGCAAGAAGACGCCGACGATAGCGAATCCCATGGCGAGCAACACGAGCGTCATCAACGTGTAATTCCGATCCTTGAAGACCGCGAAGGGAAGCAACGGCTCATGGTCCTGGCGCCGCCACTGCACCACCAGAAAGATGGCGAGCACCAGCAGGCCGGCGCCGATGATCTCGGGGATCGTAACGCCCCAGCGCACGGTTCCCCATTCGTACCGCTGCCCCTCGATCAGCCCGAAGACGACGCCGAACAAGCCGAGGGTCGCGAGCGCGACGCCGAGCCAATCGAGGCGATGACGCCGCCCCGGGCGGAGGTCGGGAACGAATAGGAAGGCGAGGACGAGCGTGACCAGGCCGATCGGCAGATTCACGTAGAAGATCCACCGCCAGCCGAAGTGCGTGACGATGAAGCCGCCCAGCACCGGACCGAGCAGGACGGCCAGACCGGAGAGCGCGCCGTAGATGGCGAACACGCCACCGCGCCGCTCGGCGGGAAAGAGGGTGGTCATGATGGGCAAGCCCTGGGGCGCGAGGATCGCCGCGCCGAAGCCCTGGGCGCCGCGTGCGAGGATGAGTTGGGTGGGATCCTGGGCCAGCCCGCTGAAGGCCGAGGCAATGGTGAACACCACGATACCGGCAGCGAACATGTTGCGCGGTCCGAAGATGTCACCGAGCCGCCCTGAGGTGATCAGCAGCACGGCGTACATCAGGCTGTAGCCGTTCAGCACCCAGAGGATCTGATCCAGCGACGCGCGAAGGTCGTCAACGATGCTCGGAATGGCCACGTTGACAATGGTCAGGTCGAGCAGGGTCATGAACAGACCCAGGGCGAGCACCGCCAGCGCCAGCCACGGCGCAGAGGGTCGACGATTTTCAATCATGGGTTCCTTCTCCGATCAATGACTTTCCGTTTCGATAAAGAACCGGCGCAGCTCCTCGGCCACGCGTGCCGGCTGTCCACGCCGATCGGTATTACCTGAGGCCTCGTGCCCGAGTCCGGGAAACTCGACACGCTTCACGTGCGGTAGGACCGGCTCGAGGGCGTCAAGAGCTGCTCTCAAATACGCCGGGCTCTTGCTTCCGCCCAGCAACAACACCTCGGCGGAGAGCGTTCTGAAGCTCTCCAGTGCCCCCTCCATCTCGATGACGAGCTGAAAGTCGTAGTGCAGCGTCGGCGCGAGCATTCGCATCGTGACATCGTCGCGGCCGGCCTTCTTATCCTCGCTTGCCAGCATCATCGTCGTGAGCCGTTCCAGCAGCCAGCGGGGCATGAGATTGAGCATCGGTGGCCCCATCTGCGCGCCCTTCATTCCGGTGATCAGCGCCGAGGCGACCCTCCCCTGGGCGATCTCCCGATCGAAGCGTGGTAACCAGGCGGCTGCCGACGGCCCGTCGACCAGCAGTGGCGGTTCGAAGATGGCGGCTCTGTGAATCGCGCCGAGGGTGAGCGCCGCCTGCAGGCAGATGATGGCTCCTGAGCTGACACCCGCGACGTAGTGGGCGCCCGTTTTGGCGAGGACAGCGTTGAGGTCTTCGACATCTTGCTTGATGCTGTGGTGGTCGCGATAGGGTCCGCTCAAGCCGCGGCCACGGCGGTCGGGCAGGTAGACCGAGAAGCCATCAGCCAATTCCTCCGCGAGCTGCACATGGCTTCGGGACGACTCCATGGCGCCATGCAGCACGACCAGGCCGGGGCCGTGGCCCAGCTGACGGTAGCCGATGGCGGTTCCGTCTTTGGAGATAACCGAGCCGGTCACGGAAGGCTCGGCGAGCGTTGATTGATTCTTGAGAGCGTTTGTTGACATAGGGTCAAGCCCCTCCTTCTTGATTACGCGTCGGGAGCCTGGCTATACTCGGGGTTGCGCGCCCTTGAGCGCCAGGTTCCCTGATGGAACCGACTCGAGGAACACGACCTCTGACGGAGTGCGCTGAACACTTCGCCGGAGGTCGTTGTTTTTCATCCGATGTCACCTCCTTCTTTCCCGCCCTCGAAGGCATCGCCGACGGCCTTCATCTGCTCCTTGGTGATCCACAACTTGCCACTCTGAATGTCATCGACGATGCTGCGAACCCACTCGAGCTCCGCTCGCTGCATCGCCACGGCATATTCGCCTTCGACCAGGAAGAGGCGAGGCAGGCCCATCCCCAGAAAGTTCTTGAGCTGCTTCTCCGCACCAGCGATCCGGGCGTCGAGCAGCGCGATTCGCATTTTCAGCAGGCGCGTGACCTCGTCCTTGTCGAGGGCCGCCACGAAGGCGAGCGCTCCGCCGAACTGCGGATACTCGTTGACCGGCTGGGCCAGCAGCTCCGCCAGCCAACCGGTGATCTCGTCGCGACCCGCTTCGGTGATGGCGTAGACCGTCCGCTCCGGCCGGCGCCCCTCGCGGCTCGTCTCCTGCGATTTGATGAAACCACCCGCTTCTAGACGCTCGACGGTGTCGTAAATCGACCCACCCTTGAGGCGGATCACCTGGTCGTGGCCCCTCTCCTTCATCGTCAATTTCATCTCGTAGGGGTGCATCGGGCGCTCCATGAGGAGGTTCATGACGGCCAGCGCCAGGGGGGTTCGTGGAAGCTCAGGATTAGCCTTCATCGTTTAGTCGATGTCGACTATACCAAGAAGACTAACCGATGTCAACTAGGTTCTCGAGACCTTACGGCATCCTTATGGAGAGCGAGCACGATATATGGTCGTGAGCGCGGGCGCCCGGCGGATCCTCGTGGTCGACGACGACCCGATGGTTGCCACGACCGTCCAGCGCGTCCTCCGTCCGGAGGGCTACGAGGTCGACGTTGCCCTGGGCGGCGGGCAGGCACTGGAACAGGCTCGGGCAAAAAGGCCCGATCTCGTCGTCCTCGATCTCATGATGCCCGGCATCGACGGGCTCGAGGTGTGCCGGCGGTTGCGCGCGGATGGCGACCTGCCGATCCTGATGCTCACCGCCCGCAGCGGAACGGCGGACCGCGTCAAGGGGCTCGACAGCGGCGCCGATGACTATCTGGTGAAACCGTTCGCCTACGCCGAGCTCCTCGCCCGGGTCCGTGCCTTGCTGCGCCGCACGCCGCCCCATGCGAGCATCTTGCAGTTCGCCGACCTCACCATGGAAATCGCGACCGGGGAGGTCCGTCGCGGTGGACGGGTGATTGCGCTGACCGCGCGGGAGTTCGGGTTGCTCGCATACTTTCTGAGGCATCCTCGCCAGGTGCTGACCCGTGATCAGCTGCTGGCAGCGCTCTGGGCCGGCGAGGATACCGACGACAATGTCGTCGCCGTCTACGTCGGCTATCTGCGGGACAAACTGGAAGGTGACGGCGGGCCACGCCTGATCCAGACGCTTCGAGGCTTCGGGTACAGCTTGCGCGAGGCCTGACGTGTCGTTCCGGCTGCGGCTGACGTTCTTCGGCGCCGCCCTGGTCGCGCTGACACTGCTCGCCTTCGGCTGGCTCGTCTACGAACTGGCCGCGAACAGCCAGGCGAGTGCGCAAGACGAGGCCCTGACACAGCGCGCCGCCGACGCGCTGATCTCGGTGAGCACGGCTCCCGCCGGCGAGCTCAACGGCACGGCGACGCCGTCGCTCAGCGGTGCCGAAGACCTGCGGCGCCGCACCGACCCGTTCACGGAACTGCTCACCTCGTCGGGTGTCGTGCTGTCGAGCACCGGTCGCATCGGGAGCGCGGCTCCGGCCGTGCCCATGACGCTCCTCGATGCCGCTGCACACCGCAGCGCACTGGCGACGGTCGATGCACTCGGTTCCCCCCAACTGCGCCTCTATGCGACGCCGTGGACCCGACTCGACCTGGGCCTGCGCGGTTTCGTCGTGGCCGGCCAGCCGACCAGCATCCAGAGCGATAACCTCAAGGGCCTCCGTGGCTTCTTCATCGTGTCGTCGATTCCGACGCTTCTCGCGGCCTTCCTCGCCAGCTGGCTGATCACAGGGCGCGCGCTCCGGCCGCTCAAGTCCGTGGTGGAGACCGCGGATTCGATCGCCCGAACGCGCGACTTCAAGCGACGGCTCCCTCCGGCGAAGCGGAGGGACGAGATCGGCCTCCTTAGCGAGCGCTTCAACGGGATGCTGGACCAGGTTGAGGCGGCCAACCAGCAGTTGATGGTGGCGCTCGAGGCCCAGCGCCGCTTCGTCGCGGACGCCTCGCACGAGCTGAGGACGCCACTGACCACCGTTCGTGGGAATGCGGACTTGCTCGTGCAGGGTCCGGCCGTGACGGAGGAGGTGCGCGCCGCAGCCGCCCGCGACATTGCCAGCGAGAGCGAGCGGATGAGCCGGCTGGTGGAGCGCCTGCTCACGCTGGCCCAGGCCGATGCCGGCCAGCACCTCGAGCTGTCCCGCCTCGCGCTGCGGCCGCTGATCGACTCGGTCTGCCGGCAGGCACAGGCGGCGCACGACGATCGACGTTTCCACAACGTCGGGCTCACGGATGCGACGATCCTGGGCGATACCGACGCCATCATCCAGTTGCTCTGGATCCTGGTGGACAATGGCGTGAAGTTCACCAAACCTGGTGGCACGGTTGAAGTCGGGCTGCGGCAGCACGATTCGACCGTGCTACTGACCGTCGCCGACGATGGCATCGGGATCGCGGCCGACGATCAGGAGCGGATCTTCCAGCGCTTTTACCAGGCGGACCCGGCCCGGGCGAACAACGGTGCCGGGCTCGGGCTAGCGATCGCCCGCTGGATCGTCGAGGAGATCCACGGCACGATCAGCGTTCGCAACAACAGGGGGCCGGGCTGTACCTTCACGGTCAGCCTCCCCCTGGCTGGCTGACCTTACGTCGTTCTTATCGGCCAGTTCTACGGTGGCGTCATGTACGACATCGCCGCAGAACATGCCCCTGCCATCGGCGCCGCCATCTTCCTTGTCGTTTCGCTGTGGCTCGCCCTTCGCGCCGTCTCCGCGCTCGCCCGACGCCGAGTCACATGGGCGGTTACGCTCGTTGAGACTTACCGCGCGACATCCGCCATCACAAAGCTTGCCGGCGTCTTGATGCTCGTGAGTGGCGTCACGCACCTGGCGCTGATCCCAAGCCATGAAGGCATCACCGGTGTGCTCTTCGTGATCGATGGCCTGGGGTTCATCGTGCTGGGCGCCGTGGCGTTTCTGACCGCGTGGTGGCGCCGGCCGTCGGTCCTTTGGCTGGTGGCGACCGTCGTCGCCTACGTCGTGTGGACCGTCGCCGGCTGGGAAACCCCCGACCAGATCGGTATCGCCTGCAAGTTGATCGAGCTGGTCGCGCTCGGGCTCGTCATACGCCTGGGCCACCCGGGGCGGCGGACGTGGCCGCGCCGTGTCTGGCGCGCGGTTGCCTTTCCAATGCTGGTCAGCCTCGCCACCCTCGGGATCTGGGTTGGCGGCCTGGCGCACCCCGATGCCCTGCACGCGCACGCCGGTGCCCTGCTGCAACCGGTTGCGGAGGCGGCGACCCCGGAACAGCGCGAGGCCGCAGCCCGCCTGCTCAGTGACACCCGAACGAGCATCGCCCGCTACCAGGACCCCGCGGCCGCGATCGCCGCCGGATTCAAACCAGGCCCGGCTTCGAGCGCCGAGCCGCTCCGTCATTTCGAGAACCCCGCGAATACGAACGCCGTCCTGGACCCGAATCACCCGCAAGCCCTGGTCTACGTGCAGACGAAGCACGGACTGCAGCTGATCGGCGCCATGTACCAGATGAAGCGCGCCGGCCAGTGGGGCCCCGATCCGGGCGGGCCGTTGACGCAGTGGCACCAGCACGAGGGCATCTGCCTCTCCCCCTTCGGCTTCGAGTTCAGCTTCGAGACGCCCTTCTGGACCTGCCCCGTCGGCTCGACCAGTATCACGACGCCGCCGATGCTCCACGTGTGGATCATCGACAACGGGAAGGAAGGACCCTTCGCCGCCGACCTCGACAAGACCATCCAGAAGAACTTGCAAGGGAGTTGACGAAGGCCATGAGCATCACCTCGCCGGCGATCAGCACAAACACAACGGCGTCGCCCTCGAGTGCGCCAGAGATCGCCTCTGTGCTGGTAGTCACGCAGGCGAGTCTCTCGTTGGTCGCCGGGCTGAGCGCGATCCCATTCGGGATCGTCGAGCCGGGTTTTCGCGTCCTGAGCCTGGTGACCATCCTCGTCGCGATCGCGATGTTCTGGCTGGCGCGCAACCTGCGCCGGCAGCGGCGCTGGGCGCGCCGCTGGGTCACCGCGCTGGAGGCGCTGAGCCTGGCGGCATCGCTGCTCTTGATGGTGCTTCCCATCGGGGCGGTACGCGGTCCGGTGCCGGTCCTCGTCAATCTCGTGATGCCCGCAGCCGTGCTCTGGCTGCTCTGGTCACGGTCGGGGCGCGCCGCTTTCAGAAAGGCGGGGCGATCAGACGCGGGCGGCGCTGCCTGAGGTCGCGCTGCGGCGCGAGAGCGAGTCGATCGTGATCGCAACCAGGAGGACGAGACCGGTGACGATGAACTGCCAGCGGACGTCCAGGCCGAGCAGGCCCATGCCGTTGTAGATCCCACCGATTACCAGGCCGCCAAGGATGCCGTGGATCACCTTGCCCCGGCCGCCGAAGAGGCTGGTTCCCGCCAGAACCACTGACGCGATGGCATAGAGAACGAGCTGACCACCGTTGATGTTTCCTGACATCCCGCCGAGATAGGAGGCGTAGAGCAGGAGACCGATGCCGGCGGTGAAGCTGCAGATGATGAAGCAGACGGTTCGAACGGCGGCGAGATTGATGCCGGCGCGCCGCGCCGCCTCGGGATTTCCGCCAATCGCGTAGACGTACCGCCCGAACTTGGTGCGCTGAAGGAGGGTCATCCAGACGAGAAAGACACCGAGGACGATCGGAATGACCCAGGGGAGGCCTGCCAGGGTGCCGAAGGCGGCTCGATTGACATTGCAGATCGCCACCACGGCCACCGCGACAATCGTGATCATGGCGATCTTGATCATGGTCAGGCTGACCGGCGGGGCGGTCAGTCCACTACGGCGCCGTCGGCTGTCGCCAAACCAGAGCAAGGCGGCCATCGCGACGACGACCACGGCCGCCCCGATCCAGCTGATGGTGGGGTCAATCGTCCCATTCATCAGGTTGTAAAGGACCTGACGGTTTGAGTCGAGGCCGGCCAGACTCGGGTAACCGGAGAACGCCAGCCCCAGGATGATGAGCATGGTCCCCTGCCATATGAGCAAGCCGGCGAGGGTGACGATCAAGGATGAGAGGCGCAGCCGGGTGATCAGGCTTCCCTGCAGCGCGCCGATCACGGCGCAGACCAGGAGCCCGGCGATGACGGCGGCCCACCAGGGCCATTTCGTCGTGGCCGGCTGCACCAGCTGCACGGTGACCGCGGCACCGACACCTCCCGCATACGCGATCGAAAGATCGATCTCGCCCAGCAAGATCACAAAGATCTCGCCCATGGCGAGGACCATGAAGACCGCGCTCTGCTGGAACAGGTTGACCAGGTTTCCCGCCGAGAGAAAGACGTGATTGGGGCTGATCGCCTGGAAGACGACCGTGATGATGAGCAGCGCGAGAATGACGGGGAGGACACCGCTGTCCCCGCTGCGAATACGGGTCAGCCAGGCGCGCAACCACTCGCCCAGAGACTGGGCGACGAGTTCGGGCGGGACCTCGATAGCCGCAGCCGCTGCCGCCGTCGGATCCGAGGCTTGTTCGGGGGCCTCAGCGCGCGCCACTCTTTGCTCCATCACCCTCGGTTGGCTGCCCGGCGCGCCGCGAGGCGCCGGTGGTCATGTAATCGACGACACTCTGCCGATCGAAGTCCGAGGCGCGTCCCTGCGTCGCCATCCGGCCGAGATGGAGGACCGCGATTCGGTCGGCCACCTCGAAGACGTCGTTCAGGTTGTGCGAGATCACCATGACGGCGAGGCCGCGGTCCCGCAACCGACGGATCAGGTCGAGCACCTGCTTGGTTTGCACCACGCCCAGCGCCGCCGTTGGCTCGTCCAGCATGACGAGCTTCGAGTTCCACATAACGGCCTTGGCGACCGCCACCGACTGACGCTGCCCACCGGACAGTGAGGCCACCGGCTGCCGGATCGAGCGTACGGTCGTCACGCGAAGGTCGGCCAGCGTTTTGCTCGCGCCGCGCTCCATGTCGTCCTCGTTGAGCAGGCCGCTACGCATCCGCTCGCGTCCAAGGAACATGTTTTGCACGATGTCGAGGTTGTCGGCCAGCGCGAGGTCCTGGTACACGGTCTCGATCCCTAGCCGGGCGGAATCGCGCGGGGAGCGGATATGAACCGCGTTCCCTTCCCAGAAGAACTGCCCGTGATCGATCTCGTAGATACCGGCGATGCACTTCGTCAAGACCGATTTCCCGGCCCCGTTATCGCCGCAGAGGGCGGTGACCTGCCCGGCATAGAGGTCCAGGTCGACCTGGGTGAGGGCCTGTACCGGGCCAAAATGCTTGTCGACGCCGCGGGCTTTGAACCGTGGCTCGCCCAGGGTGGATTCTTTGACTACCTGGCCCATCGCATCACTCTATCGCGTGCGATGGGGGGTTGGCGCCGCCGCGAACGGCGGCGGCGCCACAACGGTCTAGCTAATTCCCGCTGCGCTGCAGGCGGTCGCTCCTGCGTCGGTGCACAGCTGCGTCTTGTCGACGAACTTATCCTTAATCACGGTCGCGTTCATGTTCGCGGTCGTGACCCAGATCGGCACCAGCAATGATGCTGGTTGCTGGCTGCCCGCGGCATTGGCAGGCGGCGACGTCGTGCCGTTCAGCAATGCACTTGGAGGCGTCTGACCGGCCCGGAGGATGGTCGCGAGCGCCGCCGCGTCCTGCGCCTCGAGATAGACCGCCTTATAGACCGATCCGCACTGGTACCCCTTGAGGACATTGGCCATGCCTTGCTCGGTCGCATCCTGACCGGTGGTCGGGACTTTCTTGGCGGCGACGCCCTTGTTCTTGAGGACCGTAATCGCCGCGTTGGCGAGCCCATCATTCGCCTCGACCGTGGCGTTGATGCTCGGGTTGGCGGTGTACTGCTGCTGGAAGACGGTCTGTCCTGCGGCATTGTCCCAGCCGGGGGCGATCTTCTCAGCGACAAGCGTGTAGCCCGCACTGTTCGTCTTGCCCGCGGCCAGCGGCGTTGTCTGGTCGCCCCAGATCGACTTGTTGTAACCCTGAGCGAAGGAGACCGCATTCGGGTCGGTGTCCTGACCGCCGTCCAACTCGAAGACTTTCGCGTTCGACACGCTCCAGTCGGTGACGCACTTCTGGAAACCGTCGCCGATGAGCTTGCCGACCTGGACATTGTCGAAGCTCACGTAATAGACATTTTTGCCCGTGAACGTGGCGCGGTCATAGCTGATGGTCTTCACGCCCTTGCTCTGGGCGAGCTGCTGGATCTGCCCGCCGACGTTGCTGTTCAGCGGGTCGAAAACCAGGACCTTCGCGCCAGCCGTGATGTCCGCCGTAGCGAGGTTCAGCTCCTGGGCCGGGTCGCCCCCGGCGTTCTCGATCTTGTATTCATTTGACTTATAGCCGGCCGCGTCAAAGGCCTGCTTCAGATACGGCGCGTCGAAGTTGACGTAGCGTGTCGATGACGTGGTGTCGGGAAGGATCACCCCAACGAGCCCACTTCCCGCGTCGTGCAGCCCCTTGAGCTGCGCCATGACCGAGAAGCTGGCGTCAAACGATGAGACGCTGAGCCCCGCCGGCACGCTGGCGCTCGCCGAGGTTCCCGCGGTTGAGTTACCGCACGCTGCCAGGACGATGGCGAGCGCGCCCATGGACGCTATGAAGGTCAACGTTCGTAATTTGCGCAATTGCTTTCCCCTCCTGAGGTTTAAGGCTGACCGCAGAGCCGAAGTCATATTGTGCCGCGCCGAAGACCCAGTTCGCAAGAACCAAGCGCCTTCGCTACATACGGCGCTCTAACACTCTCTAACGATGCTCAGCCCGCTGGCTAGCCTTTCAGCGATCCCGCAAGCAGTCCCCGCACAAAGTACCGACCCAGCAGGGTGTAGACCAGGAGGGTCGGCGCGGCGGCCAGCAACGCACCAGCCATCTGCACCTGGTACTGGGAGAGCAAGCTCCCTGCCAAGTTTTGCAGCGCCACCGTGATGGGGCGCTGGGTCGGGTCCTGCGCGATCGTGACGGCGAAGAGGAACTCGTTCCAGATGCTGGTGAACTGCCAGATCATGACGACGACGAAGCCCGGGACGGAGATCGGCAGCATGATGTGGCGGAAGATGCCCAGGACACTCGCGCCGTCCATGCGTGCAGCCTCCAGCAGCTCGCGCGGCACAGTCGCAAAGTAGTTGCGGAAGATCAGGGTGCAAATCGGAATGCCGTAGACGACGTGGACCAGGATCAAGCCCGGTATGCCTCCGTAGAGACCAATGGCGCTGAGGAACTGAAAGAGCGGGATCAAGATGCTCTGGTACGGGATGAACATGCCGAACAGAAGCAAGGCGAAGATGGCGTTGGCGCCGCGGAACTTCCACTTCGAGAGCACATACCCGTTGAGGGAGCCGAGCAGCGCCGAGAGAATCGTCGCCGGCACGACCAGAAGGACCGAGTTGAAGAACGAGGGCGCCAGCACGTCGAACGCCGAGCCGAAGGCTTCGAAGGTCGGCGCTTTGGGCAGCTCCCAGAGCGTCGAGCGAGAGACCTCGTTGAAGGACTTGAGGGATGTCACCACGATGGCGAACATGGGAAGCAGATAGAACACGGCCAATGCGATCAGCAACGCATAGGCGACCGCGGTCGATGGCCGCCAGCGCGTCGCGGTCCGCGGGGTGGCGACCAGCACGCTCATCGCTCGGTCTCCCCTCTCAGGTTCCAGATCAGGTAGGGAACGATCAAGAGCGCGACCATGAGCAGCAGGACGGTGGCGATCGCGGCACCGCGGGCGAAGAGGTCTTGCCGGAAGGTCGTGATGAACATGTTCAAGCCAGGCATGTCGGTCGCATATCCGGGACCACCAAACGTCATGACGAAGACGAGATCGAAGATCTTCAGCGAAATGTGACCGAGGATGATCACGGCCGACAGCGTGATGGGCCGGAGCAAGGGGAAGACGACATATCGAAATGCCTGAAACTCCGACGCGCCGTCGACCCGCGCGGCCTCGCGCAGCTCCTCCGGGATGCCGCGCAGCCCGGCGAGGAACATCGCCATGCAGAAGCCGCTCATTTGCCACACGGCGGCAATCGTCAGCGAGTTGAGGGCGGAGCCGGGGCTCGTCAGCCAGCCCGACTGCAGAAAGTCCAGGTGCAGGTTATGGAAGAGGACGTTAAGGCCGTAGTTCGGGTTGAAGATCCACCGCCAAACCGTGCCCGTGACGATGAACGAGATCGCCAGCGGGAACATGAAGACGTTCTGAAAGATGATGGTTCCGCGAAGTTTCTGGTCGAGGAGGACCGCGGCACCGAGCCCAAGCACCAGGCAGCCGGCAAGGAAGAAGGCGGTGAAGTGGATGGTGTTGACGATGTCGGCCTGGAACTTCTCCGTCTGGAAGAGCCGCTGGTAGTTCCGCAGACCGACGAAGGTGTAATCGGGCACCACTCCGCGCCAGGCGGTCAGCGAGGTGAAGGCGGTCCGCCCGATGAATCCGTAGACGAAGATCGCGATCAGCACGACCGAGGGGGCAATCATGAGGATCGGCATCACCCGATCCCACGAGAGTGGAGTGCGGGAGCGGCTACGAGGGAGCCGCTCCCGCACGACTGGCGGCGCGGTGGCCGTCGCCATCAGCGATTCGCCAGGTCTACTTCAGGAATTCGTCGGAGAGCTTCTGCAGGTTGCTGGCCGTCTTGTTGACGTCCTTGTTGATCACGAACTGGCCCATCTCGTCGTTGACGCCCGAAGCAAACGCATCGGGGGTCGCCGACCCGTGCGCCGAGCTGGGGACGAGCGCATCGGTCTTGAACTCGGCGATGAACTGCTGGGCGATGGGATCGAAGATGCTGGCTGACACGTCCGTCCGCGCGGGAATCGATCCCTTTTTGGGATTGAAGGCGGCCTGGCCCTCCTGCGAGCCGCAGACCTTGATCCAGTTGATCGCGTTGGCACGGTCCGGCGCGCCCTTCGGCAGGCCGAAGGTATCGCAGACGATCACGTATTTGCCGGTCGTACCCGGGGACGGGGCCGCGCCAAAGTCCTTGTTGGGGACCCAGTTGGCGGCGGTGAAATAGCCCTTGGCCCAGTCACCCATGATGTTGAAGGCCGAGGTCCCGCTGATCAGGCGTTTGTCGGCATCATCCCAGCCCAGCGTTGGGTGGTCGGAGTTGACGTAGTTGAGCATCGATTTGATCCAGCTGAGCGCCTGCTTGACGTTGGCGTCGGTGAACGACGCCTTGCCCGAGAAGACCTGCTTGTAGAAGTCAGGACCACCCGCGGCGAGGATGTTGTTTTCCAGCAACATCTGCACCTGCCAGTTTCCGCTCGAGCCCAGCGCGAGGGGTGCCTGCACCTTCGCCTTCAGCTTGCCGAGTGCCGACAGGAAATCATCCATCGTGGTCGGCGGCGTGATGCTGTTGTCGTCGAGGATCTTTTTGTTGTACCAGAGCGCATTGCCGCGATGGACGTTGACCGGGACCGACCAGACGTCGCCGCTCGAACTGACGATGTCCTTGAGGTCCTTGGGGATCGTGTTGTCCCAGCCTTCGCTCTTCCAGACGCTGGTGATCGGCTCCATCTTCCCGGCTTTTACCCAGGTGCTGATCAGCTCCTGGCCGGCGTGGACCTGGAAACTGTCGGGCGGCTTTCCACCTTCCATGCGCGTCTTCAGCACGGCCTTGGCGTTGGTTCCGGCGCCGCCCGCAACGGTGGCGTTGACGATCTGCACGCCCGCATAGTTCTTTTTGTAGATCTTGAACATCTCGGCGAGCCCATCGGCTTCGCCGCCCGCGGTCCACCAACTGAAAATCTCTAGCTTTCCGCCCCCGGCTGCGGGAGCCTGCGATGCCCCGCAGGCGGCCAGGAAGTCCGCGAAGCTGAGGCCCAGCACGACGCCCCCGGCCGTCTTGCCGGCGCGACTGACGAATTGACGGCGACTCCAACGCTCGTTCCCCATGTCTCCTCCTCCCTTGAATAGGCGCCGCCATGTCCCCAAAGGCGGCAGCGAGAGTGTACGTCGAAGACGCGCCGAATTACAAGGAAGGCGTCAGGGAGGGCCCGCTCGCCGGCGGGCCCCCGCGCGTCCGCGCGACTGTTAGCGGCGGCCCCAGCCGCGAGCGAAGCTTCCGCCCGCAACCAGGCTGAACAGCAAGACCACGATGGCGGCGCCAAGAATCGCCGAGAGAACCGGGATACCCCCCAGCGACAACTCCGGGGCGATCACGAGATGCAGGACGTCGACCATCAACCATGCACCGACCAGCCCGGCGACGATCGCCCCCAGCACTCCACCGGGCATGCCGCGGCCCACCAGTCGTTCGCCGATCAATCCGGCGACGGCGCCGACCAGGAGCAAGACGATCAGATGCGTAAAGGTCATATCAAGCCTCCAATTA
>WNGQ01024078.1_pt1 | contig 13592 bp, 12 predicted proteins | sample 5407661 | NCBI WGS metagenome assembly WNGQ01 (sample SAMN13153382, study PRJNA577476) | soil metagenome | isolation source: 60 cm soil or saprolite under Garry oak tree replicate 2 | place: USA:California | collected 2016-06-15
CTATCCGCACCTGACCGCAACGGACGGGCTGGCCATCACGTGGCTGATCAACCGCGAGCTGGGCGGGAGCCTCAACGACCCGTCGCCCGTCATCAAGCGGCTGCGCGAGATGAAGCCGTACATCACCAAGTTCTGGACGAGCAACGCGGAGCCAGGCACCGCGCTCACCAGCGGCGAGGTCGACATCGCGGCATGGACCGATGGCCGGACGTTCGGCGTGCAGGCCGCCGGCAACAAGCACATCCAGTTCGCGCTCCCGGCGCCCGGAAGTCCCATGCTCACGATCTGCTTCATGAAGGTGAAGAACGGCTCGGACGGCGGGTGGGAGTACCTGAATTGCGCGTCCGACGCCAAGAACCAGGCCCTCTGGAACCAGTTCTTCCCCGGTTATTACATGACCCACCAGAACAACGACTACCCGCCCGCGTCGCGTGAGAAGCAGGACCCCACCTCGCTGGACCGGAGCTTCAAGAACTGGATCCAGGTGCCGTGGAAGGAGCTGTCGCGGCTGCGCCCGCAGTGGATGGAGGCGTGGACCAGGGAGATCGGCGCCTAGCGGGAATGCCGGCGCTCCTGCTGACGCCGCTCCTCGTCTTCCTGCTGACGTTCTTCGTCCTGCCGTTCGGGGTCATGCTCGTCGAGAGCCTGTACCTGTCGCCGCTCCAGAGCCCGGCCGGCTCGGCGATGACCTTCGCGAACTACGCCAAGGCCTTCGGCGACGCCTTTTACCTGCGCGTCCTGCTCCAGACCGTGGCGCTCGGCGTCGCGGTGACAGCCCTGGCGCTCGTGCTCGGCTATCCCGTCGCGTATTTCCTGGCGCGTACCCGCTCGCGCCGGCGCCACGTCCTCCTCTTCCTCGTCATCTCGCCGCTCGTCGTCAGCATCGTCATCCGCTCCTACGGCTGGATGGTGCTCCTGGGGCGCGCCGGAACGGTGAACACGCTGTTGGTGGCGCTCGGCCTGGCCGAGCGGCCATTGCCGCTGATGTACAACTGGTTCGGTGTCACCGTCGCGCTGACTCACGTGCTGCTGCCGTTCATGATCCTGACGCTGGCCAGCGTGATCGAAGGCATCCCGGAGAGCCTGGAGGACACCGCCGCCGTCCTCGGGGCGGGATGGTGGTCACGCTTTCGCCACGTGATCCTGCCGCTCAGCATGGAGGGCGTGGGCGCGGGCGTCACGCTCGTCTTCATGCTCACCATCGGCAGCTTCGTGTCGATCTTGCTGCTCGGCGGCAGCGACACGCTGGTCCTGCCGCTGCTCATCTACCAGCAGATCAGCCTGCTCAACAACAACTTCGCCGCTGCCCTCGGCATGCTCCTGCTCGTGCTCTCGCTGGCGCTGCTCTACGCCCAGGCCCGCGTGTTCCGCGTGCGCGGCGCCGCGTGACGGGCCGTTGATCCTCCGGCTCTACTGCGCGGCCGTCCTCGCCTTCCTGAGCCTGCCGATCGTCGTCGCCGTCGGTGTCGCGTTCGGGAGCGACAAGATCGCGCGCTTCCCGCCGACCGCGCTGTCGCTCCGCTGGTTCGGCGTCGCGCTGTCCAATCCGACCTTCATCACCGCCCTCGGCAACAGCGTCGTCCTGGCCGCGCTCACCACGCTGCTCACCATCGTCATCGGGTTGCCGGCGGCGATGGCCCTGGTCCGCCATCGACTCCCCGGTCAGCCGGTGCTGGAGACATTCCTGCTCTCGCCGCTCAGCCTGCCGGGCGTCCTGTTCGGTGTCGCGATGCTGTTCTTCCTCGGCGCCTCGGGATTCGGGCTGACGGCGTGGGGCATCCTGGCCGCGCACGTCGTGATCGCCGTGCCCTACGTCCTCCGCACGACGCTCGCGGTCTATCGCGGCCTCGATCGCGGCCTCGAGGAGACGGCCGGCGTGCTGGGCGCCGCCCCGTGGCAAACCTTCTGGCACGTGACGCTGCCCTTGCTCCGGCCGGGCCTGGTGGCGGGAGGCCTCTTCGCCTTCCTCACCTCGTTCGACAACGTGCCCGTCTCGATCTTCCTCACGACGGCCCGGACGACGACGCTGCCGGTCACCATCATGAGCTACCTCGTGAACCAGGACTTCGATCCGATCGTCGGCGCCATCTCTGCGGTGCAGGTGGCGCTGGTGCTCGGGCTGCTCTTCCTCCTCGATCGCATCTACGGCATCGGTCAGATCACTTCGTTGGCCGGTCAATGAGCACGTCCGCGGGCGGCTCGAAGATGGCTGACGTCGAGCTGCGCGGTATCGCGAAACGGTATGGCGCGGTGCAGGCGGTCGCCGCCCTCGACCTGCGCGTCGAGCCCGGTCAGTTCGTGTCGCTCCTCGGTCCGAGCGGATGTGGCAAGACCACCACGCTCCGGATCATCGCGGGGCTGGTCCGCCCCGACGCCGGGCAGGTGATCATCGGCGGCCGCGTGATGAACGACGTGCCCGTCCATCACCGCGGGCTCGGCCTGGTCGCCCAGAACTACGCGCTCTTTCCCCACATGACCGTGATGGAGAACGTGACGTTCGGCCTGCGCATGCGCCGGGCGGCGCCGGCCGACATCGCGCGGCGCGCCGGCGAGGCGCTCGAGATGGTCCGGCTCACCGGCCTGGGCGACCGCTATCCGCGCCAGCTCTCGGGCGGACAGCAGCAGCGGGTGGCGCTGGCCCGCTGTCTGCTCGTCGAGCCCGCGGTGCTGCTGCTCGACGAGCCGCTCGGCGCGCTCGACAAGAAGCTGCGCGAGGCGATGCAGGTCGAATTGAAGTCGCTCCAGCGCCAGGTCGGCATCACCGCGATCTTCGTGACGCACGATCAGGAGGAGGCGCTCACGCTGTCCGACCGCATCGCGGTGATGCACCAGGGCCGCATCCAGCAGGTCGGAGCGCCCCACGAGATCTACGAGACGCCACGAACGCGCTTCGTCGCCGAGTTCATCGGCGTCTGTAACTTCCTCGAGGGCAAGGTGATCGAGCGGGGGATGGGTGCCGTCACGATCCGGACCGACGGGGGCGCGCTCGTCGCGGTCGGCGCCAGTGGGCAGAACGCGCCGGCCGAGGGAGTGAAGGTGGTGGTGGCGGTGCGTCCTGAGAAGCTCGTGGTGGGGGCGACGGGGATGCCGCGCGGGACGGCGCTGCCGGCGCGAGTGGAAGCCGTCGTCTACGTCGGGACGGCCGTTCACGTCCATCTACGCGCGTCGACGGGGGAGCGGCTGATCGCGTACCGTCAGAACGATTCGGCGGCGCCCGTCGCACTCGCGCCCGGCGCCGAGGTCGTCGTCTCGTGGTCTCCGGAGGCGGCCCGCCTGCTGCCCGAGGGTTCAGCCTAGCTAATCGGCCAGCGTGTGGGGGGCTTGACACCGCTGCGAGCTTCGACGCCGCGACTACGCTGCCGCCCGACGCCGAGTACACGAGGTTGTACGGCTCGCAGTAGAGGGGCTGCCATTCCGGCGTGTCGGCGTCGAAGAGCACGACGTCCGCCTTCTTGCCGGGCTCGAGCGAGCCGATCTCGTCGTCCATCCCGAGCGCCTTCGCGCCGTTGATGGTCGCCATCTCGAGCGCCGTCTCGGCGCCCATCACGCCAGGGTCGAAGCGGATGTCCTTGAACAGCAGCGCGGCCAGGTACATGGCGCGGACCATGTCCATGAAGTTGGCGCAGTCCCCGGCGTCGGTGCCGAGCGCGACGTTCACACCCGCCTTCAGCATCTCGGGGAACTTCCCGCCCTTGGAGAGCCCGTAGACGATCTTCAGCGCCGTCCCAGGGTTGTGCACGACCTGGGTCCGCGTGCGGGCCAGGATCTCGATCTCCTCGTCGGTCACGTGCAGCATGTGGACGAGCACGACGTTCGGTCCCAGCGCGCCGAGGTGCTCGAGCTGCTTGATCGGCGTGCGCCCCGTGCGTTGCCGGATGCTCTCCACCTCTTCGGGAAACGCGCACTGGTGCATGTTGAGGATCGCGCCGTACTTGTCGGCTAGCTCTTTCGACTTCACGATCAGCGTGTCGCTGACCCGGCCCAGGCCGACGATGTTCACGCACGGACGCACCAGGTTGTTGGCGAAGCCGCCCGCGTACTTCTCCATCACGAGGGCGTTCTCCCTCACGCACGTCTCGGTCGACTCGGCGAGCGAGGTGTGGCCGAGGTGGACGTGGTCGAACGTGCGGCGACTCTCGAAGCCGCGCAGCCCGACCCTGGGGATCGCCTCCAGCACCGGCCCCGGATTGTAGGAGCCGGCCGCCAGGTACGTGGTGCTGCCGCTCTTCATCAGCTCGATGAGGACGAGATAGGCCGCCCAGATCTCGTCCTCGACGGTGAGGACGGGCGCGACGCGCGCGTGGACGAAGTTGGACCACTGGTTGCCGTCGAACGTGTCCGGCGCCATCCCCCGATGCATGTGGTGATAGAAGTGGATGTGGGAGTTCACGAAGCCGGGGACGATGACGGACCGGCTGGCGTCGAGCGTGCGGGCCGCGCGATGCGAGCGCTGGACGTCGGCGCGCTTGCCGACGGCGACGATGCGATCACCCGTGATGGCCAGGGCGCCGTCCCGGATGATGCGGCGCGCGGCGTCCATGGTGATGATCGAGCCGCCGCTGACGATGAGGTCGACGGACGTCGGATCTGGCATGCGGGCGATTAAACCACGAAGGAACGCGGCAGGGCAGGGCTAGAATCGAAATCATGAGCCTCGCCTGGGCGCTCGATCGCCGCAGCATCCTCAAGCTCGGACTGGTCGGGGCGTGCGCGGCATTGCGCGACGTCGTACGGGTTCGGAGAGCGTTCGCACAGGGCGCGCCGGCGATCGATCAGCGCGAGCGTCATCTGACGAACCTGCGCCAGCTCACCTTCGGCGGCCAGAACGCCGAGGCGTACTTCGACCGCGCGGGCACGCGGCTGGTCTTCCAGTCGACGCGTCCGCCCTTCGGCTGCGATCAGATCTTCACCATGCGCGACGATGGCAGCGAGGCGCGACTGGTGTCGACGGGCCGCGGCCGCACGACGTGCGCCTTCTTCACGCCCGATGGGCGAAAGCTGATCTACGCCTCGACCCATCTGGGTGGTGACGCGTGCCCAGCGCCGCCCGATCGCTCGAGCGGCTACGTGTGGCCGATCTATCCCACGTACGACATCTTCGCCGCCGACGCCGACGGCGGCCATCTCACGCGGCTCACCGACAACGATGGGTACGACGCCGAGGGCGCAATCGGGCCGGACGGACGCATCGTCTTCACCTCGCTCCGCCAGGGCGACCTCGACCTCTACACGATGGACGCCGACGGGCGCAACGTCCGTCGCCTCACCGACGAGCCAGGCTACGACGGCGGAGCGTTCTACTCGTGGGACGGCCGGATGATCGTGTTTCGCGCTCACCGGCCCAAGACGCGCGAGGACATCGACGAGTACCGCGCCCTGCTGGCCCGCTCGCTCGTGCGGCCGCGCGCGCTCGAGTTGTACGTGATGCGCGCCGACGGCACCGGGCTGCGTCAGGTCACGCGCAACGGCGCCGCGAACTTCGCGCCGTTCCTGCACCCGAACGGCCAGCACATCGTGTTCGCGTCGAACCTGCACGACCCGGGCGGGCGGTCCTTCGCGCTGTACCTCGTCAACGTGGACGGCTCGGGTCTCGAGCGGATCACGTACGCGGAGACGTTCGCCTCGTTTCCCATGTTCTCGCCCGATGGACGCCGGCTCGTCTTCTCGTCGAGCCGGGGTGCGGCGTCCCCGCGTGACTTGAACGTCTTCATCGCCGACTGGGTCGCCTGAGGCTGGCCGGCGCGCCCGCGCCCGCCGTGCCCTCCTGTCCGCCGAGCGTCCTGCCGATAACCGACGCGTGACCGACAAAGCCTTGCGCGTTCTCGTCGTCGACGACGATCCGGCCGTCGCCTCGTACTTCGAAGACTGCCTGGTGCTCGAGGGCTGCGACGTGGCCACCGCCGGCGACGCCAGCACGGCGCTGGCGAAGCTCGAGAGCGACACCTACGACGTCATGATCTGCGACATCACCATGCCCGGGCTGGACGGCGTGGCCTTCTACCGCAGGCTGGCCGAGACGCGCCCCGATCTGTTGCGACGCCTGGTCTTCATCTCGGGCCGGCCCTCGTCGGAAATCAAGGCGCTCCTGCCCGGGCAACCTCTTCGCATCGTCGAGAAGCCGGTTCCGGTCCGGGTGATCACGGCCCTCGTCGAGGAATGGCGCACCTGGTCCTGACGGGGGAGCCTCCCTCCGGAAGGCCGGGCCCCCTGCCGATACCCCGGGGGAAGCCACGCTCGGAAAGGAGGCCGCACGGATGCGAATCTTGGTTGCCGACGACAGCGAGACGATGTCCGCCCTGGTGAACGACATCCTCACGGCCGAAGGGCATGAAGTGGACGTCGCTCGCACCGGCACGGAGGCCTGGCAGAAGCTCTCGGCCTGGACGTACGACGCCATCCTCTGTGACGTCGTCCTGCCGGGTATCGATGGCCTCAGGCTCTACCGCCGCGTCGTCGATCTCCGGCCGGAGGTGGTGTCCCGCTTCGTGCTGATGTCGGGGCGCACCGAGCACGTCCGGCGCTTCGCCGAAGCGACGGGTGCGACGTTCCTGGCCAAGCCGTTCCAGGTCCGTGAGTTGCTCGCCTGTGTCGACCGGTGTGAGCAGCACCAGAAGAGCGGCGTATGAAGCCGACCGTCCTGATTGCCGACGACGATCCGCAGCTCCTGGCCATGCTCGAGGAGGTCCTGTCGAAGGACTTCACGGTGATCACCGCGCGCAGCGGGGCCAGCGCCCTGACCCAGTTCGGGCGCAACGCCGTGGACATCGTCCTGACCGACCTCGCCATGCCCAGCTTCAACGGCCTGCAGGTGGCGGCGAAGTGCAAGGCGGCCAAGCCGTCCGTCCCCATCCTGATGCTTACCGCGTGGGACGTCCTGTTGAGCGACGAGGACCTCGCCGACGCTGGCGTCGACGACGTCCTGGCCAAGCCCGTCCTCGTCCACGAGCTGTCGGGTCGGCTTCAGAAGTTGCTCGCGGCTCAGTCCTCGCGTTCCTAGCCGTTCCTCATCGCGCGCCACACCCGCTCCGGAGTCGCCGGCATCTCCACGTGCTCTACACCGAAATCGGCCAGCGCGTCGACGATGGCGTTGATCACGGCGCCAAGCGCAGGCGTCGTGCCACCCTCGCCTCCGCCGCGGAGGCCGAGCGGATTCGAGGTGGACGGGACCTCGCTGATCTCGGTTGCGAACGACGGCAGCGCGTCGGCCCGCGGGATCACGTAGTCCATGAACGTGGCCGACTGGAGCTGGCCCGCGGTGTCGTACGCGCACTGCTCCCACAGCGCCTGACCGACGCCGGCGGCGATGCCACCGTGCGTCTGGCCGTGGAGGATCAGCGGGTTCACGGCGCGGCCGACGTCGTCCACCGTCGTGTAGCGCACGATCTCGACGCCGCCGGTCTCCGCGTCGACCTCGACCTCGCACACGGCGCAGCCGTACGGATAGGACGGCACGCTCATGGTCTCGTCGCCGATCCCGGCCAGCGGCCCCCGCAGCTCAGCCGGCGCATCGGGTCGTAGCGCAGCGGCCGCAGCCTCGAACAGGTCGACCGAGCGATCGGTGCCCTTCACGCGAAAACGGCGCTCGGAAAGCTCGACGTCGGCCTCGGCCGCCTCGAGCAGCCACGCCGTGAGGCGCCGGCCTTTCTCGACGATCTGCTCGGTGGCCTTCGACATCACGACGGCGCCGAGCCGCATGGAGCGGCCGGAGTGGGAGCCGCCGCCGACGGGAGCGAGGTCGGTGTCGCCGGTGATCAGCCGGACCTGCTCGAGGCCGACACCGAGCCATTCGACGACGAGCTGGGCGAAGCTCGTCTCGTGACCCTGGCCGGCCGACAGCGTGCCGAGCACGACGTCGACGCGGCCGTCGGGACGCACCGTGATCTCGGCGCGCTCGCGCGGCACGCCGGTGTTGAGCTCGATGTAGTTGGCGAGGCCGATGCCGCGGTACCGGCCACGCTGGCGCGCCGCGAGGCGGCGCTTCTCGAACCCGTCCCAGTCGGCCCGGGCGACCACGCGATCCTGGGCGGCCGCGTAGTCGCCGCTGTCGTAGACGAGGCCGAGCGGGTTGCGATATGGCATCGCGTCACGCGGCACGAGGTTGCGCCGCCGCAACGCCACGCGATCGAAGCCGTGCCGGCGCGCCGCGATGTCGATCAGCCGCTCGATCACGAACATGACCTCCGGCCGGCCCGCCGCGCGATACGGCGTCGTCGGCGCGGTGTGGCTCAGCACCGCGCGCCCTCGCATGGAGGAGAGCGGTACGTGGTAGACGCTGGTCGAGACCGCGACGCCCTTGGCGAGGGGGATGAAGGACACGGCGTGGGCTCCGACGTTGCTGGTGTTGGTCCCGCGCACGGCGAGGAAGTTGCCCTCGGCGTCGAGCGCCAGCTCCATCTGCGACACCAGGTCGCGACTCTGGTAGTCGGTGAGCAGCATCTCGCGCCGGTCGCCGGTCCACTTCACGGGGCGGCCCAGGCGTCGGGCGGCCCACGCGACCAGCGCGTGCTCCGGATAGCAGCTGTTCCGGGTGCCGTAGTTGCCGCCGACGTCGCGCGCCACGACGCGAATCGACGCCTCCGGCACGCCGAGCACGCCGGCCACGTCGCTCCGGATCCGCCACGATCCTCCTGACCCGGCATACACGGTGAAGCGCCCGGTGGTGGTGTCCCATGCGCCGAGCGCCGCTCGCGGTTCCATGGGCGCCCCGGTCACACGGGTCGAGCCTCACCACGTGCGCGGCGCGCGCGAACGCCGCATCGACCGCCGCCGCATCGCCGGCGATGGAGTCGACGCAGACGTTGGAACCGGCGTCGGCCCAGACCAGCGGTGCACTGGCCGCGGGAGCCTCGAGCGTTCCCGTCACCGCGGGCAGGGGATCGTAGGCGACCACGACGCGTTCGGCCGCATCACGGGCGATCGCCGCGGTCTCCGCGATGACCATCGCCACCGCCTCGCCGACGAAGCGCGCGCGGTCGGCCGGCAACGGTGGATGCGGGGCGATGAAGAACGCCGAGCCGTCCCGGCTCCGCAGCGGGACTTCGTGAGGGTTCGACGGGACCGGCCGGTGGGGAATCGGCTGCAAGCCGTCGGCGACGGCGTCGTGCCCGGTGAGGACCGCGATCACGCCGGGCATCGCCGACGCGTCGGCGAGGTCGATCTTCTGGATGCTCGCATGGGCGTGCGGCGACCGCACGAAGGCGGCGTGCGCCTGGCTGGGGAGAACGAAGTCGTCGCTGTAGCACCCGGCGCCCGTGACGAGGCGCCGGTCCTCCTTGCGGAGCACCGGTTGTCCAACGCCCTGAAGGGTCGAGCGGCGCGCGGGAACAGGAGCCATGACGTTCGGAAGACGGATTCTACTCGGACGAGAGGGCGCCGCGGGGCGCCCTCTCACCGATCGACGACGCGCGATCTACTTCGGCTGCGCCACCGTGCGCAGGTACGGCTTCAGCGTCTTGAACCCCTGCGGGTACTTCTTCTTGGCGTCCTCGTCGGACACCGACGTCGGAATGATGACGTCCTGCCCCGGCTTCCAGTTCACGGGGGTGGCGACCGTGTGCTTCCCCGTCAGCTGGCAGGAGTCGAGCAGGCGCAGCACTTCGTCGAAGTTGCGGCCCGTGCTCATCGGATAGATGAGCATCGCTTTGACCTTCTTGTCCGGACCGATGACGAACACCGAGCGGACCGTCGCATTGTCCGCGGCGGTGCGCTTCCCGCCGACGGCATTCGGATGGATCATGTCGTACGCTTTCGCGACCGTCAGCTCGGAGTCACCGATGATCGGATAGTTCACGGCGTGCCCCTGGGTCTCCTTGATGTCCTTGGCCCAGAAGTCCTTCGGATGCGAGAACAGGATCGCCCACTTGTCCCCGATCCATTCGTGGAAGCGGATCTTGCCTTCCGTCGTCTCCGCGGTGAAGTCCGGTGCCTCGTCCCCTATGCGAACAGCCATGTCTTCGACCTCCCTTGCCTTACGTGGGCCACGACCGGTTGACGTTCGAGGGCCAGATTGTAGCTCCACGAACCGGGGGACGCTATCGCGAGCCCGGCGCGGGGGCGCGCCGATCCGCGCTATGATCGCTGCCTCGACAAGGAGAGCCAATGGACTTCGGGACGTTCCTGCTCATGCAGTCCCCGTCGGCCCGCACCTCCCAGGAGATCTACTCGCGCGGAGTCGAGGTGGCCCAGGCCGCCGAGGCGCTGGGGTTCCGCAACGTCTGGCTGGCCGAGCATCACTTCTCGACGTACGGGTACCTGTCACGCCCCGCCCAGCTCGCGACGTACATCGCGGCGAAGACGACCCGGCTGCGGGTGGGCACGGCCGTCATCGTCGTGCCGCTCCACCATCCACTGGTGGTCGCCGAGGAGATTGCCACGCTCGACCTGCTGAGCGGCGGGCGCCTCGACGTCGGCCTCGGCCGCGGCTACCAGCACTACGAGTTCGAGCGGTTCGGCCTCGAGCTCGAGAGCGGGCGCCAGCGCTGGGACGAGGCCGTCGACATCATCATGAAATCGTTCGAGGGCGGGGCCTTCAGCTACGACGGCAAGCTCTTCAAGATCCCCGAGACGACGGTGTTCCCTCAGCCGCTCCAGAAACCGCATCCGCCGATCTGGATCACGGCGCAGAGCCCGGATTCGCTGGAGGCGGCCGTGCGCCGCGGGTTCAACGTGCTCACCGGCGGGTTCGGCGTCTCGATCGAGCGCCTGGCCGAGTTCCGCCGGCTCTTCGACAAGGCCGTCGCCGAGGTCACGCCACCGCACCCGCTGCAGATCGGCGTCCAGCGCGCGGTGTACGTCGCGGACAGCGTCGCCGATGCCCGGGCCGCCGCCGAGCAGGCGCGCTGGAACATGCGCGTCACGCTCAGCCTGCGCAACCACTACGAGCGCGTCGAGAAGGGCCGCGCGGTCCCGGTACCGGCGCCGACCGAGCCCGACGTCCATGACCTCCTCGATCGCTTCCTCGTCATCGGCACGCCGGACACCTGCATCCGCCAGATCCAGCGGCTCCGCGAGCTGGTGGGCATCACGCACTTCAACTGCAGCTTCTGGTTCGGCGACGTCGAGCACGCGCGCGTGCTGCGCTCGATGGAGCTCTTTGCCCGCGAGGTCATGCCGGCGTTTCGCTGAGGTCGTCGGAGGGGAGGGGTACGATGCTCTCCAGCGAAGACAACGAGCTGCTCTGTCGCGTGGGACCAGGCACGCCGATGGGAAACCTCATCCGGCAGTACTGGATTCCCGTTTTCACGTCCAGTGAGCTGCCGGGGCCGGACTGTCCGCCCGTCCGAGTCCGCCTGCTCGGCGAGAACCTGATCGGATTTCGCGTCACGTCGGGGAAGGTGGGATTGATCCAGAACGCGTGTCCGCACCGCGGCGCCTCCCTCTTCTTCGGTCGAAACGAGCAGGAAGGCCTTCGCTGCGTGTACCACGGTTGGAAGTTCGACTGCGAGGGCGTCTGTGTCGACATGCCGAACGAACCGTCTGAGAACAGCTTTCGGTCGAAGATCCAGGCGACAACGTACCCGTGCGTCGAGCGCAACGGCATCGTCTGGACCTACCTGGGGCCGCGGCCGATGCCGCCCGCGTTGCCGGACATCGAGCCGAACATGCTGCCGAACGGCGAGTGCGTCGTCACCAAGGTGCTGCGCGAGTGCAACTGGTTCCAGGCCCTCGAGGGCGACATCGACACGAGCCACCTGGGCTTCCTGCACCTCGGAGCCGTCCGCCCCGAGGACACGACGCCGGGCAGCTTCGATTACTACCTCGTGGCCGACCGCGCGCCGAAGTACGAGGTCGTCGATACCGAGTTCGGCACGTCCTACGGCGCCTACCGACCCGCGCAAGCGGACACGTATTACTGGCGCATCGCCCACTTCCTCTTCCCGTTCTTCACGATGATCCCGACGGGCATCCTCGGCACGCAGATCCTCGTCCGCGCCTGGGTGCCGATCGACGACGAGCACGTGATGTTCTGGAGCATGGCTGTACCACGCACGCGGGTCGGGGGTGGCGGAGTGCAGCGACCGGGCAGCCTCGACTTCCTCCCCGACACGACGGACTGGCTCGGCAAGTTCCGCCTCGTGCAGAACCGGGACAACGACTACCTCATCGATCGCGAGGCGCAACGCAAGGACAGCTTCACCGGGATCGCCGGCGTCCTTCAGCAGGATCAGGCGATCACCGAGAGCATGGGCCCGATCGTCGACCGGACGCGTGAGCATCTGGGAGCCTCGGACGTGATGATCATCCGGACGCGACGGCGGGTGCTCAACGCCGCCAGGGCTCTCCGTGCCGACGGGAAGGTTCCTCCCGGGGTCGACGACCCCACGGTCTACCGCTACCGTTCCGGTGGCGCGATCCTCCCGCGAGACGTCAGTTGGCTGGACGCGACGAAGGGGCTGCGTCAGGTCCCCCGATGACCGCGGCTGAAGGATGGCACGGTGACGGCGCCCGGGATCCAGCTCGAGCACTAGCGTGTCAGCCGTCGGATACGCCTTGCTGGCTCGAATCCGCTCGGCTATGTTCGAGACGCACAATAAAAGGGGGCGCGAAATCATCGGCCACCTCTCGTATCTCCTCCTGTCGGAGGACACCCTCGCTGCGACACACAGGGTCCGTGAAGCCGGTCCCGGCGGCGCGCCGAAGCCTCGGCTTCTCGACCGCGTTCGCGAGACCGTCCGCGCTCGCCACTACAGCCGCCGCACGGAGAAGGCATACGTCCACTGGATCAGGCGGTACATCTTCTTCCACGGCAAGCGCCACCCGGCCGAGATGGGCGCGGCCGAAGTCACTTCGTTCCTGACGTCGCTCGCCGTCCGCGACAAGGTCGCGGCCTCCACCCAGAATCAGGCGCTGAGCGCGCTGCTGTTCCTGTACCGCGAGGTACTCGGTCTAGAGCTGCCATGGCTCGACGACGTCGTCCGAGCCAAGCGGCCCCAGCACCTGCCCGTCGTGCTGACGCGCGACGAGGTTCGCGCCGTCCTCCAGCGACTTGATGGGGTGCCACGCCTGATGGCCATCTTGTTGTACGGGGCAGGACTTCGCCTGCTGGAATGCTGCCGCCTACGAGTCAAGGACGTCGATTTCGCAACGAACCAGATCCTGATACGCGACGGCAAGGGGCATAAGGATCGGGTGACGATGCTGCCGGCCTCGGTCAAGTCCGTGCTGAGCGCCCACATCGAGCGCGTGCGAGAGCAACACCAGGCCGATGTCCGGCACGGTGCTGGCTGGGTCGAGCTGCCCGGCGCGCTGACGCGCAAGTACCCGAACGCCGGCCGGGACTGGGGGTGGCAATGGATCTTCCCGGCCACCCGCCTATATATGGATGGCCTCACGGGCCAGCGCCGCCGCCACCATCTCCACGAATCCGTCCTCCAGCGCGCCGTGAAGGATGCGGTCCGCGGTGCCGGGATTGCCAAGCCGGCCACGTGCCACACCTTCCGTCACTCGTTTGCCACCCACCTGCTCGAGGAGAGTCACGACATCCGGACCGTCCAGGAGCTGCTCGGCCACCAGGATGTCAGCACCACGATGATCTACACGCATGTGCTCAACCGGGGACCTGCCGGAGTCCGGAGTCCCGCCGACCGGATGTT
>WNGQ01006389.1_pt1 | contig 13591 bp, 10 predicted proteins | sample 5407661 | NCBI WGS metagenome assembly WNGQ01 (sample SAMN13153382, study PRJNA577476) | soil metagenome | isolation source: 60 cm soil or saprolite under Garry oak tree replicate 2 | place: USA:California | collected 2016-06-15
AGCTGCGGGATGCAACGTCACGTTGCTTGCGGCTGGGGACAGCTGCCGCTACAGTTTTTTCGCTAGGAGCCTTAGCTCAATTGGTTAGAGCGCCGCCCTGTCACGGCGGAGGTTGCGGGTTCGAGCCCCGTAGGCTCCGCTCCTAGGAATTCAGACAAGAGCCAGTCTCGGGGCAGATTCGGGACAACATCGCCGCCCTACCGTGCGGATGTCCGGCCACTGACGCACCCAACAGTTCCATGGGCGCAACCCCGCTGTTAGATAACTTTTACGATGGCGACCACAGGCCGCGATTGTTTCGACTCTCGTCGCTTTCGTATGAATCGGCCAAAAATGAACTTCCCATGTTTTAAGGCGCCCTGAGATCCCCATTGTTCGCATTTCAGCGCTTAAAGTTCGTTTTCGACCAACTCATACGCAAACGACGAGAGTTGGAACAACCCCGATGGGGAAGACCGTTCACTAAAAGTTATCTACCCCGGGGGCCCTGAGGTTTTCCACGGATTGCATCCACTTCATCGCTGCCGAGCCAGCGCAGGAACTGATGCCCGCCTGGTTCGCGAGGTCGATTCGCTTCGCCTCGAACGCGAGCTTAAACGCTTCGCCGTCACCATCGAATGACCACGGTCGCTCGACCGTCGCGATGTCGATTGATTCTTCGTCCGCGCGACCGAGGAGGCGGTCGCGAATCGTTCCATCAGAAGTCTTGTAGATGACTTCGACAGCGCCATCCGCGATGGTCCTGACCGCAATGACGTTGAGGACAAGCGTCGGCTCAACGCCCGTCAAATTGTTACCGATCGCGATTTCTTCCAGCCTCATCAGAGCACCATCTCAAACACCCAGGGCGTTGTTTTACTCGGTAAGCCGGAAAATTCCAATGGAAAAGGGCACCCACTTAGCGGCGAAAAATAGAACTCCAATCGTCCTACCGAAAAACGCGCGCTGCTTGCGGCAACGCGCGTTTTGTTGCGTGCTCTGGGGGAACAGAACTCTAGTGGGCTGGGGGTGTCGCATTTTCGTGCCACTCGAACGTGTGATGGTTTTCTATCGACGATCTTTGACATGCCGCCGGCGCATTCTAGCGCAAATCCTAGCACAATCCGCGATCTCGCCGCAATTTTCTGCGGTAGAATGGCGTCAGACGCGCCACACTTACACTTGCCGAAATGTCATTGACTCATCGGCGACTCGCCGGCCAGTGCGAATTCATTCCGCTGCGGTTGATTTCACGGTGAATTCGGTGCTTGCTGGCCCGACCCGCTCGGATCGCGGTGAGAAATTCCTCCTAGAGGGCCCGCCTCGCTTTTGCAGCGCTTCGCCACGACAGATGAAATTGCCGCGCTGATGACGTTCGTTGCCAGCCCGCTCTCATCAGCAACCAACGGCGCAGCACCACGCGTCGAAGGCGGCACCTTGCGCTCGATCTTTTGAACAATTGCAACAAAAGTCATTACCCGCCGTCGTCTCGGCCGAACCTATTTGGGCGAAGCGGGCCGCGCTGGTTTCGGGCCGAACGCCCGAGCTGTGTCACGCTGGGGCCGATTCGTCCGGGATAGTACGCACTGGCGCGCCAATTCTGCCGCACCTTGTTCCTTGTAGTTCGCGCTCGTGAGCGACGCCATGAAAGCCACGAGATCGTCGATATCACTCTCAGTCAGGGCGAGCGGCTGGATGTCTTCGTCGAGATACGGATTCTGCAAGCCGTCGCCTTTGTTGTAGTGGTCGATCACGTCCCAAAGCGTCTCTTGCGAGCCGTCGTGAAAGTAAGGTCCGGTCACCAGCACGTTTCTGATGTCGGGCGTCTTGAAGGAGGCAATGTCCTTCTCTTTCTTGGTGATGAGAAAGCGGCCCAGCGCCGACATGTCGGTTTGAATGGCGGCGCGATCGATGGCCGCTGTATCGCCCGACTTGATGAGCTGCTCGGCCTGGCGCGCCAGCGAAACGACGTTGTGTCGGATAATGCCGACGCCGATGTTGTGAAAATCGTTGTCCGTGAAGACCGTGACATCCCGTTGGGTACCCGTCAACGCATGACATTTATTGCAGCGGGCCTGAGTGTTGAAGAGCTCCCAGCCGCGCTTGGCAGAGGCGTCAATCGCGTTGTTGTCGCCGGCGATGAAGTGGTCAAACGGAGAATCAAAAGACAATTGTGTGCGTTCGTAGGACGCGATGGCTCGCAGAAGGTCGGGACCATTGGGCGGGCGGCCAAATACAGGCTGGAATGCCTGCTGGTATTCCTCGACACTCGCGATCTGTGCCACAGCCGCATCCAAGTTTGGGTGACCCATCTCAATGGTATTGACAATCGGGAGCGCCGCCTGCTCCTCGAGCGTGTTGGCCCGGCCGTCCCAGAACTGATTTTTATTGTAGAGGGCGTTCAGAATGGTCGGCGCATTGCGTTGGCCAACGCGGCCTTTGATACCGACGGAGGTGGGCTTCCTGTCGGTGAAGGCAAGTTCTGGATCATGGCAGGTACTGCACGAGACAGTACCGTCGGCCGACAAGCGGCGTTCGAAAAAAAGTTTCTGGCCAAGGGAAATCTTCTCAGGGGTCTGTGGGTTGTCAGCCGGAATCGCCGCACGGGTCGCCTCAACGGGAACGCCAACTTGTTGAAGCAACTTCGGCTGCGCTAAGGGATCCGCTTCCGGATTTGGCGGTCGTTTCGGGCCCACTCTTTTGGCCGAACGTTCACAGCCGAAAATTAACGTAGCGATCCCTGCTACGATTACACCAAGGATCAAAACGCGTTTCACTTAAAAGCGCAGTGTACGCTGCGCCTCTATCTTGATAGAAGCTGATATTTCAGTTGGCTTGGTTAAGTTCTGCCTTCGCGGAATCCGGCGACTTGTGGTCGATCGTCGCAAGGTCGTAATTGTTAGTGAGGTAATCGTAGATGGCCGAGAAATCCTGGCTGGCATGTCCTTCCCTAATTGCGAGGCGATACAGTTCTTTCGCAGCATTGGTCAAGGGCATGGCCACACCAGATTCGTACGCACTCACTGATGCGAGATGCATATCCTTTTGCATCCAGCGCAACGGAAATTCGGCTTCGTAATTCCCGCTCTCGATTTTCTCCCGCTTCGACGCGAGAAACGGCGCCACAGCAGGCATGCCCAGCAATGAATCGAACAACACTTTGCGCGAGAGACCCAGTCCTTCGCCCAACGCCATTCCTTCGGCGAACGCTGCCATTCCTGTGCCCAACAACAGATTGATCACCATTTTCACTGAAGTCCCCATGCCGTGACTGCCCGCGTGGACAAGCCTGCTGCCCATGCAGAGCAAGAGTGGGCGAATCTCTTCCAAATCGGCCGCGTCGGCGCCGACCCAAAACACAAGTTTGGCGTCCGTGGCGGCTGGCGCGGAACCGGTGACAGGCGCATCGACAAAACGAGCCTGCCGCGCCGTGGCGGCCGCGGCCATCTTCTTCGAGAACGATGGATTGACCGAACTGCAATCGACCCAGAGCGCGTTGGCTTTGAGGTGACCCAGAAATCCGTTTCGACCTAGCGCTGCTTGCTCGACGGCGTCGGGATGAGCCAGCATTGTGAACAGTACGTCCACTTGTTCGGCGAGTTTTGCCGGGGAATCAGAAAATGTTCCGCAGGGACCGAGTAACGGCTCTGCTTTGGCGCGAGTGCGATTGAACACGACCAAAGGGTAGCCATGCTTTTGCAAGTTTGCCGCCATGCGGCTTCCCATTATGCCGAGACCAATGAATCCAATTTTCATCCACACTCCTTTCTTCAGGCTGCCGTGAGTAACTCCGGTTCGTAGGTATTTCTTCCCTCGATCTCCGCGATTTCTTCGTCGCTAAGCTGAAGCTCGATGGCGCCCATGGTTCCTTCCACCTGCTTGGCGCTGCGACCACCGACGATGGCACCGGTCACGGCAGGATTTCGCAGCGCCCACGCGATGGCAACCTGGCCGGGCGGACGCCCATGGCGTTCGCCGACTTCGCGCAGGCGCTCAACCAGTGCGAGGTTTTTCGAAAGCCTCGGCTCGTGGAACTCGGCGTCGCGGCTCCGCCAGTCACTATCGGGAAGATTGGCTGCGCGTTCTCGCGTCATCGCGCCGGTCAATAGCCCGGATGCCATGGGCGAATAGACAATCACGCCAACTCCTTCCGATCGGCAGTAAGGCAGGGTTTCCTGCTCGACTTCGCGCCGAACTAACGAGTACGGAGGCTGCAAAGAAGTCATGGGAGCGATCATCTGTGCCCGGCGCATTTCTTCGACGTTGAAGTTGGATACGCCGATCCATCGGACCTTCCCTTCTTTTTGCAGTTGAGCCATCGCAGCCCAGCCTTTTTCCAAGTCCTCCGTCGGCCAATGGATTTGATAGAGATCGATCACATCGACATTAAGTCGGCGCAGACTGTCCTCACATTCGCGACGAATCGAGTCGGCATTTAGATTGCGATGAACGTATCCCTGTTCGTCCGAGCGAAGTCCGCATTTTGTGAAAACGTATGGTCGAGATCCGGGCCAAGTTCTTAACGCAGACGCGACGACTTCCTCCGAGTGGCCCATCCCATAAACGGCCGCAGTATCGATCCAGTTGACGCCCAGTTCGAGCGCACGGTGGATCGCGGCGACGGAGGCTCTGTCATCCTGATCGCCCCAGCCAAATTCCCAGCCAGAGCCGCCGATGGCCCAAGCCCCAAAGCCAACGGGCGTAATCGACAAGTCGGAGTTACCGAGCGGCTTCGTTTTCATATCAGGCTTGGTGATGAATTTCGCTTTCGTGTTTCCTGTTCTCATAAGGTTGAACCCTTCGTAATTTATGATTGTCGATGCTTTCTCGTTACAATGAGCCGTGGCTTCATTATAATCGGATATTGTCGTTCAACTCGCCGTTGCCTGCCGCAGGCCAAGCGATTGCAGTGTGTCGGGCGATAAACTTCCGGTTACGTTTAGCTGATTGGCGATTTGATATTTCGCCACCGCATCACGCGTCGTAGGTCCGAAAACGCCGTCGACTGGACCGTTGTAATAGCCCAGCTGTGCAAGCCGCTCCTGGGTAGCTTCGACTGTGGGATCAGCCGCTGGGACACCGTTATAAACGGGGTCCGTGTTATCGTACGGCTGATCGTCTGCGTAGTAATCGTAGGGGTAGTAGTCGTCGGCGTAATACGGCAGGTAATCCCATGGGTAGAATCCGGCATCTAGACCGAACCAGAAGCCGTTATCAAAGACAAAGAACCGATTGTGGAAGAAATGTGCATGCCGCCGGTCCCAGTCGCCGTGCCAATTTGCCTCATGACGTTCAACGATGTGGTCCGTCCGTCCGTTCAATCCGCGTTGTGCAACTGTTCCAGATGAGCTGAAACGATTCTGCGGCTGATTGACCGTCGTTGTTGCTCGAACAGACGAAGTCACCGATCGGCTGGCTAGTCCGGAAGAGACAGGCTGCCGATATGATGGATGCCCAAATGAAGAGAAGCGCGCTCCGCCGAAGCCGACTCCGCCTCCGCGGCTGCCTGCTCCAAAACCTACGCCGCCTCCGCGCGCCGCGCCTCCACCTCCGGCGCGTCCACCACCACTAAAACCACCACCACCGAAGCCTCCTCCACCACCACCGCCGCCGCCGTGCCCGGCGGCCCATGTTGCGTGACCGAGCGCCACGAAGGTGATGCCAACTAGTAAACTAATTAAATGTTTTGTTTTCATGATTCACCGTCGCTCCCGCTGTGGTTCAGAACCATGGCGCGTTCGCGGGATTTTGTGATGCCACCGGAGATGTATTGATCGCTCCCTCTTCAGAGTGAGTGCTTCCGATCCCCGTAGCCGCAGTCGCTGACTGCGGCTACAACAACGGCCAGATCATTCCGCCGACGAGGGTGCGATAGCGACGAACCTAACGAGATGTCGATCCCGGGGTAGGCGACGGTACACGAACAACGTCTCCCGTCAGACGATCGCAATTACACCTGATCCCAACGACTACGAGCTTCCAATCCAGATGCCGACCAGAAAGACCAACACTCCTCCGACAATCACTTGAAATGCGGCGCGGAGAAAGGGCGTATCCATATATCGCTTTCGAATCCAGCTTATGAGCAACAGCTCAATTGCCACGATTACAACAGCAATGGCTGTAGCAGTTCGAAACTCTGGAATCAAATATGGCAACGTGTGACCGATTCCTCCTGCAGTGGTCATCAATCCGCAAACGACTCCACGCAGCAACGGTTTGCCGCGGCCGGTCAGGCTGCCGTCATCAGAAGCTGCCTCAGCGAACGCCATAGAAATTCCCGCTCCGACGCTGGCGGCTAGGCCGACCAGGAAGGCGGCGTGGCTGCTGTGAGTCGCAAACGCTGCTGCAAAAACCGGCGCAAGGGTTGAGACCGAACCATCCATTAGTCCCGCCAGCCCGGGCTGCACGATTTGCAGAACGAACAATCGGCGATGGGCTTTCTCTTCCTGAGCCTTAACGTCAGGAGTCAGGTATTCCCGTTGGAGATTGTCGGCGAGGGTCACATGTTTTCGCTCCGCCTCCGCCAAGTCTCCCAGTAGCTCTCTCGTTGACGCGTCGCTGACTTTACCAGCAGCGCGCTCGTAGAAACGCCGAGTCTCTGTCTCCATTATCTCTGCCTGGCGCCGAACCGTTGTGATTCCCAGCGGCCGGATCATCCAAACCGGTTTGCGGTGCACGAACCCCTTCACGTCTTCTCGACGGATTAGCGGAATGTGTTCGCCAAAACGGCGACGGTAATCCTCAATTAGTTTGCGACGATGCTGATCCTCTTCCGCTTCCATTTCCTTAAAGATTTGGCTGGTTGCGGGGTAATCGGCTTTCAATCCCGCGGCAAAGTCTGCGTAAATGCGCGCATCCGTTTCCTCGGACGAAATTGCGAGCGCGAGGATTTCCTGTTCAGTCAGGTCTTTGAAATTTTTTGCCATGGACCTACTGCCGTTATGAACCAAGGATAGGAAATATTATTTCTTCGCAGCTGCAGGATTGGGCGAAGGCGTGGGCGTCGCAGCGACGTGGACCGTCGTTCCGGTAGTAAGAGAGTCCGAGGGGTTGACGATTACCTTGTCGGATTCGGTGAGGCCACTTAAGATTTCGGACTGAACGCCAAAGTCTCGCCCGACTTTGACCTCACGGAGTTGAACGACGCCCCTGGCGTCCACGACGCCAACTTGCAGATCTTTTCCGCGAAATATCAGCGTGTTGTCAGGCAAGATAAACACCTTGCTTAAAACATTCTGAGGCACGCGGATCGTAGCGTAGCTGCCAGGAAGGATTTCGTTCTTTGAGTTATCGACCTGCAACTGGACAAGCATCGTTCGCGAATCAGGTGATACCGCCTCGGAAGTGGAGATCACCTTGCCCTGGTAGGTCTTTGCGCTTTGTGCTCCAACCTGAACATTGAAGGTCTGCCCGACCTCGATATTCGGTGCTTCCGGCTGTGGTATGCGAAAGTAGACGCGCAGCGGGTTCATCTGCTGGATGTGGAACATCTCGAAGTTCGTGTTGTTCGCAGTGATGAGATCCCCGACATTTACATTGCGTACCGTAATTGTGCCGGCGAACGGTGCGATCACGCGTTGAAAGGCAACTTCCTGTTGAAGGAAGCGAAGATTGGCGGCGAACGCTTCGGCGTTAGCCTGGTTTGTGGCCTGCGAGGTGGCTTGGGTGTCGGCGTCAAGCTGTGACACCACACCTTCTTTAAATAGCTGCTGCCATCTCGTGTTTGTGTCTTTTGCTAACTCCAAGCTGTGTTGTGCGAGTACAGCTTGCGAGTTGGCCTGATCCATCTGGTGCTGTAGATCCGGAACGTCGACTTCGGCGAGTAACTGACCTGCTTCAACATGCGCGCCTATGTCCACCAGCCAACTTTTCAAGTAGCCATTGACTCTTGAATAGATACTGGCCTCCTGCCATGGCTTGACCTCGGCCGGTAGGTCAAGTCCGGCTCCCGGTGTCACTAGTGTCGGTGACACGACAGCAACGCTCTGAATTGCCAGCTGGCTCGTATCCGCCGCCGACATTTGTCGCTGCTGCAAGCGCGGAATGAAGCCAGCGAGCAATGCGAAGGCGAGCAAAACGCCGCTTATCAGCAGAATGAGATACAACCGTCGGCGGCGCCGAGTTGAGCCCGCTTGAGGTTTGGCAGAAGGAATATCGCCACTGTGGTTATAAGTAATTGTGCTCATATATGGGTGAAGTGCGGTTAAGTTGCAGGAAGGGCCCCGGAAAGGCCCGCGGATGGGACAGTTTGTTTGGGTTCTGCAGTCGCCGCGGCGACTGCCTGACGATGCAAAAGGCTGAAGATGACAGGTACGAAGAGAAGCGTGGCGACGGTTGCCAGCATCAAACCGCCGATTACCGCTCGGCCAAGTGGCGCATTTTGCTCGCCGCCATCCCCGAGGCCGAGAGCCATAGGTATCATACCGATGACCATGGCTGTGGCAGTCATGATGACGGGGCGTAAGCGACCTGTTCCGGCCTCCCACGCTGCTTGCACCGCAGTTTTCCCCTCCTGCAGGTGAACGCGCGCGAAGGTGACAACGAGCACGGAATTCGCGGTGGCGACGCCAAGACACATGATGGCGCCCATCATTGCCGGCACGCTAAGGGTTGTGCCGGTCACATGCAGCGCCCAGACCACTCCTGCCAGGGCGCCGGTTAGAGCAGTAAGGATAATGAAGGGATCGAGCCAGCTCTGAAAGTTGACCACCAGCAGCAGGTAAATCAGGACAATAGCCATCACCATCCCGACGCTTAAGCCCAGAAAGCTCGAGTTCATCGTTGCAGCCTGCCCGCGCAGAACAATGTTCACCCCTTGGGGCGCAGTTTTTTGGGCCTGCTCGACGATCGGTTTGATGTCACTTAGCACCCCGCCCAGGTCTCTCCCACTGACTCCACCAAACACATCGACCACCGGCATCACGTTATAATGTGAGTAGATTGGTTGACTCGTTGTGTGTGTAACATCGGCAACGTTATTGAGGACCTCGCCGTTGGCTCGTCCAGGCATCGAAGCACTAAGTGGTATCGATTGCAGGGCCGAGAGCGTCGTTGTCTCCGGCTCCGGAATCCGGACGTTGACGAGATATTGAACGCCATTGCTGGGATCGAGCCAGTAAGTCGGTGTTACCTGACTGCTTCCACTTAGCGCGAGCAGGACCGAGCTCGCTACATTTTGCTCCGTCAGTCCCAATTGCACAGCCTTGGTTCTATCGACGTCGAACTCGATTCTGTGCAGATCGTTTGGTTGCTGAACCCGGACATCAACGGCGCTGCGAACCAAGCGTACCTTCTGTGCTATTGCATTGGCCACCTGCTGGTCGACCTGCTGATTCCGTCCCACGACCTGAATGTCGTAAGGAGCAGGCAGTCCGAAGTTAATCGTCTCACTTACGATATCGGCTGGCAGGAAATAAAACGTGACCCCTGGGAACTGACGATTGAGGCTGAGCCGCAAGTTGCGCACGTAATTTGCTGTGGGCTTGTGTCCGGGTCGCAATGCCACCATGATATCGGAATCGGCCGGCCCTGAAATGCCGCTGTCGTTGTAACTCAAATTAATACCCGAAACCGGAAGGCCGCTGTTGTCGATCATTCCGTCAAGTTCCTGTGGTGGAATTTGCTGGCGAATCGCAGCTTCTACGTCGTCAACGATCTTGGCGGTTTGCTCGATGCGTGTTCCGGTAGGCGCCCGCACGTGCAATCGAAACGATCCCGCATCGACACTGGGAAAAAAGTCTTGCCCGAGGAACGGCACGAGCAGCCAGGACCCAACGCAAAAGGCCAGGAACCCAGTGACGAACGCGACTCTGTGCTCCAAAACCTTACCTAACAAGTTGGCATAAACGTCTCGAAACCGATTGAACGCTTTCTCAAAGTGCCGCTGAATCGCCCCAAGTGGCCGCACCCATAGCGGCGCGCCCTTTTTGCTCGACTGGCGGTTATGATGCCGTTCAAACCACATGACTAATGTCGGCACGAGTGTGCGCGAGAGGATATAGGAAGCGATGACAGCAAAGACGACTGCCTCGGCTAACGGTACGAATAAGTATCTGGCGACGCCGGTTAGAAAGAACATCGGCACAAACACAACGCAGATACAGAACGTAGAGACGAGCGCAGGTAGAGCGATCTCGCCAGCGCCGATTAAGATCGCGTTCTCCAGTGTTTCTCCGGCGCTAATGTGACGCTCGATGTTCTCAATTGTCACCGTCGCGTCATCCACCAGGATACCGACCGCGAGAGCAAGTCCGCCTAAGGTCATCAGATTGATTGTTTGTCCGACCGCGCTGAGCACTGCGATCGAAGCGAGAACCGACAGAGGAATGGATATCGCGATGATGATAGTGCTCCGCCATGCACCAAGGAAGAGCAGAATCATCAACGCAGTTAGGGCCGCTGCGATCGCGCCTTCCCGAACCACGCCGCTGACTGCGCCCTTGACGAACACTGATTGGTCGAGGAACTGCTTTACTTGCACGTCGCTTGTTACCGTCTTGAGAATGTTAGCCATGGCTGCCTTGGCGCCTGTCGCAACTGAGAGCGTGGACGCGGCGCCATTCTTGAACACGGTCAATAACGTGCTGCGGATGCCATCTTGTCGCACGATGTTCTCCTGCGGCATGTAGCCATCGCGCACCTGTGCGACGTCCCCGATGTGAATTACCGTGCCGCCGACACTTTTGATCGGCAGGCCGTTCAACAGATCAATCCGCGGCGGATTAACATTGAGATCAATCGGTACCTCTTTTCCGCCGATCTTAGCTACGCCGCTCGGGAAGGTGAGTGCACCGCTGGTGATGGCCGTGACCACATCTGATTGGATAATGTTGTTTGCTTCAATTGCCTTGGGATCGAGATCCACCGAAACAACCCGTTGCTTCCCGCCAAAGGGATACGGGATGGCAATCCCAGGTACGCTGATCAACCCGACGCGAATCTGATTTAATGCAAGGTCAAACACTTGCTGCTCGGAAAGCTTGGTGCTGCTGATTCCGAACTGGAGAATTGGAACGGTGGACGCATCGTACTGCAGGATCAGCGGGGGCGTGGTTCCAGGCGGCAGCTGTTTCAAAATGGTTTGCGACACGGCAGTTAATTGCGCCACCGCTGTCGAAATATTGGTGCCGGGTTGAAAGAAAACCTTGATGACGCCAACGCTGTCATAGGAAGTCGATTCAATGTGTTCGATGTTATTGACGGTGGTTGTAAGGGCACGTTCTTGGGTGAAAACCATTCGTTGGGCGATTTGGTCGGCCGGCAAACCGGTGTAATTCCAGATCACGCTAACTACTGGGATATTAATTGCGGGAAAAATGTCCGTGGGCGTTCGAAGCAGGACAAACGGCGTCATCAAGAGTAGCAGCAAGGCCGCCACAACAAAGGTGTAGGGTCGACGGAGAGCTAGGCGAATAATCCACATAACGGGATAGAGCAGTTCGTTTTCATCTCCCAAATTTCGCTCCGCGATCAACAAGCCGCTATTGCGCATAGGTGGGATTTTTTCCTGACCCGCATGAACTGATTGCGGCTGCCTCTTTTGAGGGAACGCTTAACTGGGCTAAACGGTCAACGTCCTTTCACTTCGACGCCCGCTTCTTTTTCGAGCGCTTTGATTAGAGCGGAGGCGTTTTCTTGTCCGAAGCCGAGCGCTACGGCCGATGCGAGATTTTTCTCAGCAACGCGCAACGCTGGAATGGGTGACTGCAGGCTTTCGCCAAATTTTTCAATGAGGCCTGCGTCCTTAAGCATGAGTTTGAGCGCGAAGCTGGTCGAAAAATCGCGTTTCAAAATGTTTTGACCATTGCTCACGAGCAGGGGTGAGCGGAAGTCGGCGACTTTCACAACTTCCATCACGGTATTCAGATCGAGGCCAGCTTTCTGCGCGAGAATCAGGCCTTCCGCGAGCGCTTCCATTTCCAACGCGACGATGAGGTTTCCAACCAGCTTCATGGCCGCGGCATTTCCGTTCTTGCCAAAGTAATGAACTGTTTGCCCCAAATGTTCCAAGACTGGTTTCACTTTTTCCAAGATGGCCTTGTTGCCCGCGGCCATAATCCAAAGCTTGGCATCCGCGGATTCTTGTTTGCTGCCGAAGACAGGCACATCGAGAAAATCGACACCATGTTTTGCGTAAGCTTCCTCTTCTCGCAAACTCGTCGCGGGAAGAACGGTGCTCATGTTGATCGCGATCTGTCCTTCCTTGATTCCACTTAGAATTCCTTTCGCGCCAAAAACAACTTCCTCGACAGCTTGATCGTTGCTCAAACTGTACATGATAAGCTCGGCCCCGCGGACCGCGTCGGCTGGAGTATCGGCGACATGCACGCCTTTCCGGGCGAACGATTCACATTTTTCAACGCTCCGATTCCAGACGGTAAGTTGATAGCCGGCTTTGAGAAGATTGGAGGCCATGCCGCTGCCCATGGTCCCGAGACCAAGATAGGAGATTGTCTTTATCATATGTGGAGACCTCGGAGATTGTTTATCGGAGCAAAGCTAGCTGTGTCATGTCGTTTCGCGTAGTCAGTGCAAAAACGTATCTTATTTCTCTTCCTTATTCGCCAGGCTTGGATCAATCAGCGATAATCCAGTTTCTGGATCAAGGCTCTTGCGCATGGCATTCGATTCGACCGTGACCATCACTTCAAGTGTAGGCCAAACGTGTGCTTCGAGGACATGTCCTGCTCTGGCGGTTCCGTCAGGAAGCCCGACTACCATATGGGTATGAACAACGGGCTTTCCATTGAACAGTGCGATGTCGCCGATCATTGAAGCAACCTCGAGCTGACCTTCTACCGGAATCTTCTTGTACATCTTTCGCTCAGGTGAAAACCAGGCGAGCGTCGCTCCGCGCAAGGCGCCAATCGCCGTGAAATGAGCGCTCGTCACATGATATTTCTCGGCAAACTCATTCAAACCCGAAAATGCTTCGTCTCCTTTGCTGAAAATCACCGCGTATTCCTTGCGTCCCTGATTTTCACTCAAAAGCTGAACTTGCATCCCAGGTGCCTTGCCTTTCTCGATCGGCTGAGGAGTCACGTAAGCCGCGCTGTCTTCCTCTGCCGAGACAATTTGTGCTTGAACTCCAGCCATAGCGATTAGTCCTCCTGCAATGAACAAGTAAGTTTTGACCTTCGTCCGTTTCTTTCTCATGGCTGCTCCCAACTAGAGCGCGTGTCGAGGATTTGCTGTTACCACTCGCGAGGCGATCCCAGCCACTTTTTTCGGGAGAGGGTGCAAAACTGTTTCGGTTGTGCCCGTGTCGCGAGTCCGCGGCGGACGCACCAGGATTGGCAACAGAGCTGAAATCGCCATGACACCGGCGATGACATGAAGCGCGCCGCCATATGAACCAGCTGTTTCGCGCATGTGCGCGATGAGTAGGGGACCGAATACGCTGGCAAATCCCCACGCCGTTAGCATCAGGCCGTAGATGGGACCGACGTTCTTCGGACCGAAATAATCCGCGGCAAACGCTGGCATGATGCCAAACCCGCCGCCGTAACACATCAACACCACGAAGGCAACGATCGTCATCAACGAGGCAGTCACGATGTTAGGGAAGAACCAGAACAACAGAACCTGGCTAATGAACATCACGAAGAAT